>Ga0114998_10000022_pt1 | contig 79093 bp, 77 predicted proteins | sample ArcticOcean_MG_C_5_FD_87044 | JGI IMG/M metagenome (GOLD analysis project Ga0114998, IMG submission 87044) | Marine microbial communities from western Arctic Ocean - ArcticOcean_MG_CB4_138 | ecosystem: Environmental > Aquatic > Marine > Oceanic | place: Arctic Ocean: Canada Basin | collected... | reverse complement strand
TTGCGCCGCTCACTTCGGGGTGTAGCGTAGCCCGGTTATCGCGCCGCGTTTGGGACGCGGAGGTCGCAGGTTCGAATCCTGCCACCCCGACTAATAGAATTCATAAACCCTTAAACTTTAAGGGTTTTTTATTTCCTGTATTTAATCTGACCCCCATATGGTTCCCAAAATTGATTTATTTTACTTAAGTTAAAGAAAATGAAAACCTCATTAAAACTCTTAACTAATAGAAAAAATAACAAAGGAGAATATCTAATTATGTGGTCATGGTTATAAATTCCTTCATCCCAAATTTTTTTTAACTTAGATAAAATCTTATTATGTACGATATTCTTTTTGCCAAAACTTTTTTGATTGTAGGTTGCATGTTAGTTATTACTACCTTCTTTTCAAGAATCAACAAGGCATATGAGACAATGTCTGAGGCTATAATTAATATAGTTGGTACATTTCTATTCTTATTTGCAATAATGTATTATGACGATGTATATCCATTAAATTTAATTCTTGTAGCTATTTTTTCTGGATTTATAGGTTGGAGTATTGGGCCAACAGTTTCTGCTTTAGGTGAGAACTTCAAGATGAGAAAATATAAAAAAAAATATGGTCTTTTAAGTAAGATTGTAATTACTGAAAAAAAAACAGTTACTCAAAAAATCTTTGGTCAGCAAGATGAAAAAAAGACAATGTATTATGAAAAATCTAATCCAACTGAGTTATTTGATGCAGATTCCGAAAAATACAAATTAGCAATTGAGAAAATAATATCATCAAATAGTTTTAAAAAAGACAACTATCATCAAGAATGGCAAAATGTTGTTTTTCAAGCTATGTCGGGCACAACTATAGCCGTCATTGCAACCGCCTCAATTGTATTTACCTCATCTTTTGATTTTAGTGTTCTTGGCGGATTTTTGTTCATCGCATTGATTGTTCTTATAATTATGGGAGTTCTTAATGTTTTCATTTTTAAATCAAGAAAATATTCTCTAATTAGAGCATACCTTGGCGTTCTTATTTTTACAGGTTATTTACTGTATGATTTTGATATGCTAGAAAAACAAATGAATGCAGGAGATGAATCCTGGTCAACTGCTATAAAAATTGCAGTAAATCTATATTTGGATATAATTAATTTATTTTTAGATTTACTTCAAATTTTAGCTGAAGGTGGCGGCAATTAAACTTTAAACAAATTAAATATGAAAAAAGTCTTTTCAATTAGTATCCTATTAGGAATCTTTATTATAAATTATTCGTGTGCTCAAGATTTAAAACCTTTAGATCTAGAAAATAACAATATAATATTGACAGATGAAGTGAACTATGAAATGGAATTAGTGTTCGAAGATGAAAATATAATATGGGCTATTGAGTTTTTTGAAGATAACTCTATCTTGGCAAGTATAAAGTCTGGATCTCTTTTTCATTACAAAGATGGAACAAAAACAGAAATAAAAGGACTTCCTAATATATACCTAAGAGGTCAAGGAGGGTTGCTAGATATAGCTTTCCATCCTAATTTTAAAGAAAACAAATGGTTGTATTTTTCTTATGCTTCTGAAGGTGTTGGAGAAAAAGGAGGTAATACTACAATAGCTAGAGCAAAACTAATAGAGGATTCTCTAGTAGACTTAGAAGTGTTATACAAAGGGTCTCCAAATACAAGAAAAGGTCAACACTTTGGAGGAAGGCTGGAATTCGACAATGACAATTATCTCTATTTTTCAATTGGAGACAGAGGAAATAGAGAGGTTAACCCACAAGACATAACTATTGATGGTGGAAAAATATACAGAATTAATGATGATGGAACTATCCCAAATGATAATCCATTTTTTAACACACCAAATGCTAAAAAAGCCATTTATTCATATGGACATAGAAATCCTCAAGGGATGTTTAAACATCCCGTAACTGGAGAAATATGGACTAATGAACATGGACCTCGAGGAGGAGATGAAATAAATATTATAAAAAAGGGTAAAAATTATGGTTGGCCTAAAATTACTTATGGGATTAATTATAGCGGAACTACTATAACAAAAAACAAAAGTCTTCCAGACATGGAACAACCCTTGTATTATTGGTTACCATCAATAGCTCCTAGTTCATTCGAATACATTTCAAGCGATATTTATCCAGGCTGGAAAGGGAGTTTATTAGCAGGTGCCTTAGTTTTTAAACACATTGAAAGAATTGGACTTAACAATAACAAAGTTGTTTCAAGATCAAAAATTGCAGAAGACCTAGGAAGACCAAGAGATATAAAACAAGGTCCTGATGGATTTATTTATGTTTCAATTGAGAGTAAAGGATTATATAAAATTTTACCAAAAAAATGAAATTAATATTTTTTTTTTTAATTATTCCATTCTTTAGTTTTTCTCAAAATGAAAAAATATCTGATTCTAGGGAAAATGGGGAATCATTATACCAGGATTTCTGCTTAAGATGTCATATGCCAAATGGAAAAGGAGTAGACGGAATTTTTCCTCCGCTTGCAAAATCTGATTTTTTATTTAAACAAATGGAAGAAAGTATAAAAGCAATTAAATTTGGAGGTATAGATGGTGAGATAATTGTTAATGGAGTAAAGTATAATTCTAAAATGGAAAAAATCGGCTTATATGATGATGAAATTGCAGACATAATGAATTACATACTTAATAGCTGGGGAAATAAATATGATAAAATAATAACAGAAGAATATGTTAAGAGTCTAAAAAAATAAAAATGATACTAATTGGAATATCTGGTGGAACATGTTCCGGAAAATCAACTTTAGCTAAAGAAATTGAAAAGCACTTTAAAAAGTTAGGCGTAGTGAATATGACAACTGATTCTTACTACAAGGATCATTCAGCTTTAGATTTTAAAAAAAGATCTGAAATAAATTTTGATCACCCAGATTCAATTGATTTTGACCTGCTTTATTTTAATTTAATTAATATTAAAAAAAATATTAAAATTACAGAACCTATTTATTCATATAAAATTCACAAAAGATTAAAAAAATCAAAATTAATAACTCAAAAAAAAATTATAATAATTGAAGGATTACATGCTCTTTGTAATGAAAAGATAAATAAACTATTAGATTTTAAAATTTTCCTAGATGTGGACGACAAGACTAGACTAGAAAGAAGAATAAATAGAGATGTAAAAGAAAGAGGAAGGTCTGTGAATAAAATTAAAAAAAGATATCAAGAAATGTGTAAACCAATGTATGATGAGTTTATTTTACCATCAAAAATTCATGCTGACATAGTATCAAATTATGATCAGGATTCAAGAGGAAAAATTATAAATTTAATATCTAAAAAATTTCAATGATAAAGTATTTAAAAAATATAATTTCTAACAAGTATTTTAAAATATTTACGAATATTTACATATTATCGACGACCCTATTTTTATTTTGGATTTTATTTATGGACACTAACTCATTCATGTTCCATCAACAATTAAATTTTGAAATTGATCAATTAAAAAAACAAAAAAATGAATTGGAAATAAAAATAGAAAAAGACAAAAAATTAATTAAAGACCTAGAAGATGTTGATAATTATGAAGCGTTTGCAAGAGAGAATTATTATATGAAAAAAGATAATGAAGAAATTTATATAATTGAATACAGTGATAGTCTTAAAAACTAGTTAACAAAAACCCATCTTCCTCCTAAATACCGACACCAAAATATTGTATTTTTAAAAATAATATTTTATTAATGGGCAAAATCATAGCAGTTTCAAATCAAAAAGGTGGTGTTGGTAAAACAACTACATCTTTAAATCTAGCTGCATGTTTAGGGATTTTAGAAAAGAAAGTTTTACTTATTGACTTAGATCCTCAAGCAAATGCTACTTCTGGCATAGGAATAGACCCTAATGGGTTTAAGAAAACATCTTATCATTTACTAGAACATACGGAAAAAATTAATGACATTATTTTAAAATCAACTACCCCTAATTTAGATGTTATTCCATCGAACATTGATTTAGTGGCAATTGAACTAGAACTTGTTAATCATCCAAACAGAGAGTTTATGCTTAAAGAAGCGTTAACTGATGTTAAAGAAAACTATGATTATGTTATTATTGATTGTGCTCCTTCACTTGGGCTAATTACTCTAAATGCATTAACTGCAGCTGACTCTGTAATAATACCTATTCAATGTGAATATTTTGCTCTAGAAGGACTTGGTAAATTATTAAATACCATAAAAAGCATTCAAAAGATTCATAATTCAGAATTAGATATTGAAGGAATGTTATTGACTATGTACGATTCAAGGTTAAGACTCTCAAATCAAGTAGTTGAAGAAGTAAGAAAACATTTTAACAACATGGTATTTAAAACTATAATACAAAGGAATGTTTCTCTAGGTGAAGCACCTAGTCATGGGAAAAATATTATAGATTATGATTCAACTAGTAAAGGAGCGAAGAACTATATTAAACTAGCTCATGAACTAATTAATAACAATAATTAAATGGCAAAAGCTTACAAAAAACAATCTCTTGGAAGGGGACTTTCCGCATTATTAAATGATCCTATAAAAGATATTAATTCAGCGGATGACAAAAACGCAGATCAAGTTATTGGTAATGTAATAGAATTACACATTGACCAAATTGAAGTAAACCCATTCCAGCCTAGAACTAATTTTGAAATTGAAAAAATTTCAGAGTTAGCTAATTCAATTAAAGAATTAGGGATTATTCAACCAATAACAGTTCGTAAAACTGGATTTAAATCCTTTCAAATTATTTCTGGAGAAAGAAGGCTAAGAGCAGTAAAATCACTTGATATACAATCAATTCCCGCTTTTATAAGAATAGCTAACGATCAGCAATCATTAGAAATGGCACTAGTTGAAAACATACAAAGGCAAAACTTAGATCCTATAGAGATTGCATTGTGCTATCAAAGACTAATTGATGATGTAAAATTAACTCAAGAGCAAATGAGTTCAAGAGTTGGTAAGAAAAGATCTACGATTTCTAATTATTTGAGATTATTAAAATTAGACCCAATAATTCAAACTGGAATAAGAGATGGCTTTATTAGCATGGGACACGGAAGAACACTTGTGACAATTGAGAATATAAACGATCAATTAAAAATTTATAAAAAAATTCTTTCTGAATCACTTTCTGTAAGAGAAGTTGAAAAATTAAGCAGAAACTTAAAAGACTGCAGTAAAGAGATCAAAAAAATAGATAAAAGTCTTCCCGATCTATTTAAATCTAATGTAAATAGATTAAAAAAGATATTTAATGCTGAAGTTAAAATAAAGTTAAACGGCAAAGAAAAAGGATCCATTATCATTCCATTCAATAATATTGCAGAATATAATAAGTTAAATAAAATACTGAATAGTGATTAAACAGTTAATATTATTAATTACAATTTTACTAGCAACAAATAGCTTTAGTCAAGAAGAAACATTTTCTTTTGATGAGTTAGATCCTCTTAGTCCATCAAAAGCAGCTTTTTATTCAGCTGTCCTTCCTGGTGCTGGACAGGCTTACAATAAAAAATATTGGAAAATTCCTTTAGTTTATGTAGCTATTGGAACATCCATATATTCTTATGATTTTAATAAAAAAAAATATTGGAATTACAGAAATGCTTATAAGAGCAGAAAAGCAGGTTATACAAATGATGAATTTCAAAATTTAATTTTAGATGATGAAAGATTGTTAGACGGAGCAGAATTTCATAAAAAAAACAAAGATTTGTCTATGGTCTTTATAATTGGTTTTTATATTTTAAACATTTTAGATGCTAATATAGATTCTCACCTAAAACAATATAATGTAAATGAATCCTTAACATTAAATCCATTTTTAGATCCTGGATATAATTTTAAATCAGAATCTATTGGATTAACATTAAATTTGAATTTTTAATATGAATATTGCAATTCTAGGATATGGTAAAATGGGTAGAGAAATCGAACAGATTTCTATTGATAGAAAGCATAAAATAATCTGTAAAATTGATAAGGGACCAAACAATAAAAGCTTAAGTGGTGCTGATGTAGCTATAAATTTTAGCACACCCGAAACTGCCTTTGAAAATATCTCCTTAGCTCTTGAAAATTCGATTCCAGTAATTTGCGGTACAACAGGGTGGCTGAATGATTTCGATAAAGTTATTGAATTATCTAATAGAACAAACACTAGTTTCTTATACTCATCTAATTTTAGTTTGGGCGTTAATTTGTTTTTTGAACTGAACAAAAAACTAGCAGCAATCATGAAGGGTTATAATCAATATGAGTTAAGTATTGAAGAAATACATCATAAAGAGAAATTAGATAAACCTAGCGGGACTGCAATTAGCATAGCAGAGGATATAATTAATAATAGTGATTATAAAGAGTGGTCCTTTAAAAACAACAATAAGGATATTATAAAAATGAGTTCTAAAAGAATTGATAAAGTTCCCGGAACTCACACTACAAAATACTCGTCAGACATTGATTCTATCGAAATAAAACACACAGCTAATAACAGGAAAGGATTTGCACTTGGGGCAGTAATTGCTGCTGAGTGGATATTAGACAAAAAAGGTGTTTTCAAAATGGAAGATGTAATTAATAATTTTAAGTTTTAAATATGACAATTTTAGAGTGGTTTCTATTTTTTTTAGCGATACAATTAATCCACGCCCTAGGGACATGGAAACTTTATAAAAATGCTGGTTTTAATCCAATATATTCCTTTATTCCAATTTATAACGGAATAATACTAATGAAAATCATTAATAGACCAACGTGGTGGATTATATTACTTTTTATTCCAATAATTAACCTTTTGATATTTCCTGTAATTTGGGTTGAAACCTCTAGAAGTTTTGGTAAAAACTCTAACTTAGACACCTTACTCTCAATTATAACTTTTGGATTATTCATTTACTCTATAAATTATTCTTCAGGATTAAATCATATTAAAGAAAGAGATATAAATCCTAAAACTGCCTTTGGAGAATGGGTAAGCTCAATAATATTTGCTATTGTATTAGCAACTCTAGTACATACTTATTTTATCCAGCCTTACATTATTCCAACTGGATCATTAGAAAAAACACTTTTGATTGGTGATTTTTTGTTTGTAAGTAAATTCCACTATGGAGCAAGAGCACCTCAATCGGCTATTTCTTTTCCTATGGTTCACGACACAATAGTTGGCACAGGCATTAGATCATATTTAAACAAACCTCAAATTCCATATTTTAGACTTCCTGGGTTTCAAAAAATAATAAGAAATGAAATAGTAACTTTCAGTTGGCCTGCTGACACAGTTAGACAGTTTTTTGTAAAAGAAAAAGGGGTGAAAAAGCCAATTGATAAAAAGTCAAATTATGTTAAAAGATGTGTTGCTATTCCCTCAGATACTTTAGAAATTATTAATGGACTAATTCATATTAATGGTAAAAAAAGTATGATGCCTTATAGGGCAAAACCTATTTATTCCTATAAGGCGTACAGTTCAAAAGGCGTTTCTTCAAATGATTTAATTAAAGCCGGATTAAAAGAGTTTGAAAGAAAATTTAAAATATCTGATATAACTCAAGCTAAATTTGATAAAATAAGACCTTATATTTTAGGAATCGCAGATAATAATCCTGAAAATTTCGTTGTAATAACTAAATCCCAAGGTATTCCTTATAATATTAGGTCTGAAAATAGAATAGTAATGACAGAGTTGACTGATTACTCAAGAGATCTATTGATAACAGAAAAAAAAGCAGAATTAATCCTTAATAGTAATGCTGTAGATAGTATTAAAAGAACTTTTAAAACTTTTAAATCTTACAACACTTCATTTTTTCCAAATGACATTAATTACAATTGGAATGAAGATAACTTTGGACCAATAATTATTCCTAAAAAAGGTGAAAAAATTAAATTAAATTCAAGAAATCTCCCACTTTACAAGAAACTAATAAGGGACTATGAAAAAAATAAATTAACTCTTGAAAAAGGCGTTATTAAAATAAATGACATACCTACAAATGAATACACTTTTAATCAAAACTATTATTGGATGATGGGTGATAACAGGTATCGCTCTGAGGATAGTAGGTTTTGGGGGTTTGTTCCTGAAAATCATATAGTAGGCAAACCAGTATTTATTTGGTTTAGTATTGATGGAATTAATGATGGATTTAAAAATTGGAAAATCAGATGGGAAAGAGTATTCTCAACTGTAAATTTAGACGGTGAACCAAAATCATATAGGTGGTATTTTTTAATTGGACTTTTATTTGCGATTGGCTACTCTGAATTAAGCAAAAGAAAAAAAAATAAAAGAAATTAAATTTTGAAAGAAATTTTCAAAGTCATGACACCGGCCTACTTAGCCCCAATATCTCATTGGGTTCAAATTATAAAAGGAAGGGTAACTTGGGATTATTATCAGAATTTCAATAAACAAACTTTAAGAAATAGAACATTCATTCACAGCACTAATGGTTTGTTAAAACTTACCATTCCTATAAAACATTCCAAGAAAAAATTTATCCTTAAAGAAGCTTTAATTGAAAATGATTTTAAATGGCAACGTGATCATTGGAAATCTATAGAAACCGCATATAGGTCCTCCCCTTTTTTCATGTACTATGAAGATTCTTTAAAAGAAATATATAATAAAAAGTATGAAAAACTAATAGATATAAATATTGACTTAATTAAACTAATCTTTGACTGGTTGGAAGTTGACGCTAAAATATATTTCACTCATAATTATATTAAACCCTGTTTAGAAAAAGAAGATCTAAGGTATTTAACAGAAAGCAAAACCTCAGACCAAACTGATGTCAGAAAATACACTCAAGTCTTTTCTAATAAAAATGGCTTCATAAATAATTTAAGCATAATTGACCTAATATTTAATGAAGGGCCTAATAGCATTAACTTATTAAAATAAAAAGCAGGCCATAAGCCGGATTCTGTCGTGCCTTATCATTTATCTAGACAAAATATTACTATTCTGTTCAAACCGCCCACCCTCCAACATTGAACGAGCCGTTCTCAAGCGCTGGTCTACGTGACGTTTCACCTTATAGAGTTTACCTGGTTTCACTACAGCCTAACTGTACATACTTTCTGTTGCACTTGTCCTCTACTTATTAAAGTAGTGACGGGTGTTACCCGCTATAATGCTATTTGGTGTCCGGACTTTCCTCTTTTATTAATATAAAAGCGATAAGGTGGCCTGCAATACAAAAATAGTCTAAAAATTATGTTGATAAAAACTTTTATTTAAACAATTATATTTATGAAATAAATACCTCAATTTTTATATTTGTTATATGGATAATTTTGTTGTTTCAGCATTAAAATATAGACCAAATGATTTCGAAAGTGTTGTTGGTCAAAAATCCATCACTCAAACGCTTGAAAATGCAATTACTCAAAATCAACTCCCCCAGGCTTTGCTATTCTGTGGACCAAGAGGAGTAGGAAAAACTACTTGCGCTAGAATTTTAGCAAAAAAAATAAATACTAAAAACACGTCAGATGATTTTTCATATAATATTTTTGAATTAGATGCCGCATCTAATAATGGAGTAGATGACATTCGGAATTTGATTGATCAAGTAAGAATTCCTCCACAAACAGGAAAATACAAAGTTTATATTATAGATGAGGTTCATATGCTTTCCGGTCAAGCATTTAATGCTTTTTTAAAAACACTAGAGGAACCTCCTTCTTATGCTATATTTATTTTAGCAACAACTGAAAAGCACAAGGTCATACCCACTATTTTATCTCGTTGTCAAATTTATGACTTTAAAAAAATAAGTCCTGATGATATTAAAAAATATTTAATATCAATAGCTGAAAAAGAAAAAATAAAATATGAAGATGAAGCACTGTATTTAATAGCAAAAAAAAGTGATGGTGCATTAAGAGATGCACTTTCTATATTTGATAGATTAGTAAACTACACTGAAGGAAACATAACGAAACAATTAGCTTATGAAAATCTCAATGTATTAGATTATGATATTTATTTTGAAGCATTTGATTTAATATTAAAAAATGACATAACTAACACCCTGTTGTTATTTAATAATGTATTGGAAAAAGGGTTTAATGGGCAACATTTTATTGATGGATTTTGTTCACATTTTAGAGACTTATTAGTTGCTAAAAATTCAAAAAGTCACGTTTTAATAGAACAAAATGACTCAATTAAAGTAAAATATCAAGAACAATCTAAAAAACAAGATTTAAGTTTTATTTTACAAGCTATTGAAATAGCAGAAGATTGTAGTTACAGATATAAGAATAGTAAAAATGAGCGGCTCTTAGTTGAAATTTGTTTAATGAAACTTTGTTCAATTTCTTCAATTGAATTAAAAAAAAAAATAAAAATTCTACCTAATAATGAGATTCCTAAATCAAGAGTTTCCACCCTCATTAAAGAAGAAATTATAAATGAAGAAATAATTGAAATAAAGGAAGAAAATAATCCATCAAATTATAAAGAAAAAATTAAATACAGAGATAAATCAAACAACACTACAGTTTCTGGGCTCTCAATATCTAGTTTGAAAATTAAAAAAGAATTAGAAAACTCGATAAACGAAAAAAATAAGTTGATTGATGATTCTAAAGGCTTGACCAATGATTTTGATAACGATCAATTACTTGTTTCATGGGAGGACTTTTATAAAGAGTTAATAAAAAATGGAAGAAAAAATTTAGCTAGTATCTTATTAATTGATAACCCCAAAATAATAAATAGAAATGAAATTCATTTCACATTAACTAATGAGACTAATAAAATAGAGTTAGAAAAAAATAAAAATGAACTTATTAAGTTTCTTAAGAAAAGTTTGAGAAATAGTCAGATTAAACTAATTATTAATGTTGACAAAATAAAAGAAAAAAAGTTCGTCTACACCCCTTTTGAAAAGTACGAAAAATTAAAATCAATAAATCCAAGTATTGAGAAAATAAGGAAAGATTTTAAATTAAATCTATGATTTTTTTAGCAATTCATAAACCATACCATCAGCCAAACCAATTTTTGGGACTCTAATTTTATCTGAGTTTATGTTTTTAAGTAAGAATTGATAAATTTTTCCAGCAGGCACAATTACATCAACTCTATCGGGGTTTAACTTTAACAATAACATCTTATCTGAGTAAGACATTTTTTCTAAAGAAGAAAGTGTAGAATCAATTTTTCTAAGAGATAGCGGGGTGCCGATTTTGTTTCCTGACAATTTAAATATTTTATTGATGTTACCTCCAAGGCCAATTACTTCAATATCATTATAACTATTTAAATTTTCAACTATCCAATTTCTAAATAAATCCCATGTTTTTTTTAAAACTAATCCATTAATAAGTCTGACACCTCCTAATTCAAACGACTTAGACTTAATAACTTTTCTGTTTTTAAATAAAGTTAACTCAGTACTCCCACCACCTACATCAATGAAACAATACGTCTTTTTATTTGCTTTATCTTTAAAAATTGGATTATTAGTTATTAATTCAGCTTCTTTTTCTCCATCAATAATTTCTATCTTTAATCCTGATTTAGTTAAAATCAAATCAATGATGTTACTACTATTTGATGAATTTCTCAAAGCTGAAGTCCCGTAAGCTAAATACTTTTTAACTTTATGAACTTTCATCAAAAGTTTAAATGAAACCATTGCATCAATCAGTCTTTCAATATTTTTATTAGAAATTTTACCAGTTGTAAAAGCATCCTGCCCTAACCTAACTGGCACTCTAACTAATGCATTTTTAGTAGAAATAGTTTGTGATTTATTTATTGTTATGATATTAGATATCAATAATCTAACAGCATTTGATCCAATATCAATAGTGGCATACTTTTTAATTTCTTTAAAACTGTCCAAATTAATTTAAATAATATTTATAAAGTTCTTCCTGAGACCTTGAATTTGGTTTATCATTTCTATTATATCTATTGATTTTCTCTAAATTAACATACCTTGATTTAATATTGTCATTCCAATAGATATTAAAAATATCAAAAAGTTCTTTTTTAAGTTCAGGCTGGTAAATAGGACAAGTTACCTCTACTCTATTATCTAAATTTCTAGTCATCCAATCTGCAGATGAAATAAATACTTCATTATCTTGATTATTACAGAAAATCATAAATCTAGTATGCTCTAAAAATTTATCTATGATACTAATAACTTCAATATTTTCACTCATTCCTACTTGCCTAGGTATTAAGCAACAAATCCCTCTAACTATCATTTGAATTCTAACTCCACTCCTGCTAGCTTCGTAAAGAGCCTTAATCATACTATAACTTGTGATATTATTTAATTTAATTTTAATCCAAGCTGGCTTACCCAATTTAGCATTTTGTACTTCTTTTTTAATTAATTTTTTAAATCTACTTTCTGTATTTATTGGTGATATGATAAGGTTTTTAAAATTGTATTTTTTATAATTAGCATCAAAAAAAATAAAGACATTTGAAATTTCATTTAGAATTTTTTCATTAGAAGTAAATAAAGTTAAATCTGTATAAATCTTCGCACTAGATTCATTAAAGTTTCCGGTACTTATAAAACCATACTTTTTAATAATTTTATTTTCTACCCTTTCGATAAGGCAAATCTTACTATGAACTTTTAAATTAGGGGATCCGAAAATTAATTTAATCCCATGAAATTGCATTTCCTTAGCATACTTAATATTAGCTGATTCATCAAATCTAGCTTGGAGTTCAATTTGAACCAAAACCTTTTTACCATTTTTGGCAGCGTTTATTAATGCGCTAGCCACTTTAGACAACTTAGATAACCTATAAATAGTAATAGATATTTTTTTAACCTTAGGGTCTATAGATGCTTCCATTAAAAAATTTATAATAAAAGAAAATTTATGAAAAGGTGTATGAAGCATATAATCTCTTTCATTTAACTTATTAAAAGTACTTTCACCTAACTTAAACCCTTTAATGTTTAATGGTTTAATAGGTTTGTATAATAAGTTACTTTTTCCTAGGCTTGGAAATTTCATGTAATCACGTCTATTATGATATTTTCCACCTGGAATTATGCTATCAGTATCATCATCGATTTGCATTTTATTTAATAAAAACTTTAAAGAATCTATTCTAATATCACTATCATAGACAAACCTAACAGGATCTCCAGAAGATCTTTCTTTCACACTTTGTGCAATTTTATCCAAAAAACTTTTCGAAATATCATCATCAAAGTCTAACTCGGCGTCTCTACTTATTTTTATCATGTTAGCTTGGATGGAAACAGGCTTAAAAATTTTAAAAATATCATTTAAATGGTAACGAATTAAATCATCAACCATCATTATATATCTATTTGAATCTTTGGAAGGCAACTCCACAAATCTGTCTAAATCTTTTGGAATATGAATAATGCCATTTTGGACTGTTTTGTCAACTAACTCCATGTTGACCATTAGAATGGATAAATTTTCTTTAAAATCTGGGATTTTTCTAAACTTATTTAAAACAATTACTCCAAGAGATGGACTAACTTTTTCGAAAAAATATTCTTGAGCAAATTTTACCTGATACTCATAAAGATTATTTTCGTTAATAAAAAATATATTTTCATTTTCTAAGAGTCTTATTATTTGATCTAAAATTTTAAAACTTTTTTGTTGAAGATCAATAGCTTTAATTGTTATTTCGTTTAGCAATTCATTAGCCGTCCTATCTTTATATATTCTTTTACTATTATTATTACTAACGGCTACTCTTTTAACAGTTGCATATCTAACTTTATAAAACTCATCTAAATTATTAGAAAAAATTCCTAAAAATCTTATTCGTTCAATTAATGGAACTGTTGAATCATCAGCTTCTTGTAATACTCTTTGGTTAAATTCAAGCCAACTTATTTCGCGATTTATAAACTTATTCTGAATGCTATTCATTTGAATGATTTAGGAAAATAATAGTTACATTTTCCTTTGATTATTTCTGACCATAAATATACATCAAATTGAAAAATTAAAATTCCTGTGGTTGGCACATGTATATTCGATATTCCACCATAATCTGAAATTAATCTATTACAAGAGTTGTTATGAGTAAAAATCATAACATTATCAAATTGATTGTTTATTTGTTTTACAAAAACATCAACCATATTTCCTGAAAAATCATATAAATCAATAGATTTTATAATACTTAAATTAGAAGAATAAGGTAGATTGTTATGAAATACTTGAGCTGTCTGCATAGTTCTTTTAGAGTGACTTGAAAAAATAGCATCAACTTTAATATCTAAATTATTAAAAATACCGGACATAATTTGAGAATCTGTATAACCTCGATTAGATATTGGTCTTTTTAAATCCTCCACGTTATGTTCCCAAGAGGATTTAGCATGTCTTATAATAATCAATTTTTTCAAGGTGACAATCTATAGAGTTTCCAATTCTTATCGTTCTCTTTTTTATAAACAATTCTATCGTGCAAACGGTTGTCTTTGCCTTGCCAAAATTCAATTAAAACTGGTTTAACAATAAATCCACCCCAACTTTCTGGTTTAATTAAAGCTTTATTAGATTTTTTTAAATTTTCTGCTTTTTTATACAAAAATTCCCTTGATGGAATAACTTGACTTTGATTAGAAACTATAGCACCTAACTTACTTCCTTCTGGTCTTGAATTAAAATAAGTATTAGATTCAGATTCACTTACCTTAAAAGCTAGTCCTTTAATTATAACTTGCTGTTCAGTACTAGACCAATAAAATGACAAACAAACATTTGGATTTTGTAAAATATCTTGACCTTTTTTACTTTTATAGTTTGTGTAAAACACAAAACCTAACTCAGAATATTTTTTTAAGAGAACTACTCTAGTTGATGGAAAACCATTAATGTCAACGGTAGAAACTGACATAGCATTTGGTTCTCTCTCTGACTTGTTATTTTCAATTATATTAAAAAAATCTGAAAACAATGTAATTGGATTTTTAGGAAGATCGCTTTCATTTAATTCTCCTTTAATATAGCTTTTTCTGTAATTACTTAAATCTTTTGACATATTATTTAAAGATAAAAAAAAATTAAAAATTAAAAATTTTACCGTCTTTACTTAGCTCAACATTGTTAAAAATCAATTTAGCTTCAGATTTAAACTCCTCTATATTATTATATCTACATGAAAAATGACCTAATATTAACATTTCAACATTAGCTTGCTTTGCAATTTGCGCTGCTTCTTTCGCAGTTGAATGCTTAGTCTTCTTTGCTAATTCATAATGTGAATCAAGAAAAGTAGATTCATGGTATAAAACAGTTGAATTTCTAATAATTGGGATTATTTCAGGAAAAAAGCAAGTATCACTACAGTATGCATATCTCTTGTGGGGTTTTTTAGGCTCAGTTAACAAAGAATTTTTTATTAAATCTCCATTTAAAGAAACACCATCATTACCTAGTTTAATTCCTCTATATTGAGTTTTATCAATTTCATATTGTATTACATTTTCAGCTATTAGTTTTTGCTCATTTATGATTTCTGTGAATAAAAACCCATTAGTATATATTCTATGATTTAAAGGAATAGTTTCTATTTTGAATTTTTCATTTTCTATAAGTAAAATAGATTCTTTTGAACTTAATTCATGAAAGCATAAATCATAATTTGTCCAAGAATCACCCAATTTAAGTAATAGTGTGATGGCTTTTTTAATTCCCAATGGACCATAAATATGTAATGGCTTAGTTCTTCCAATTAACCTTAAAGTTGAGATTAAACCAGGTAATCCAAAAAAATGATCCCCATGTAAATGTGAAATAAAAATATTTTCAATTGAATTTAATTTAATACCAAATTTTCTTAATTGAATCTGTGCACCCTCACCACAATCAATTAAAAAGGATTTACCATTAATTTCTAATAATTGTGATGACGTAAAAGAATTCTTTTTCGGAAAAGCGGAAAAACAACCAAGTATAGTTAATTTCATGTCATATTTAAGTCACGCTCGATATCTTCTAATTGAATTAAGTCTAAAGCTTCTTCAATAGTAGGTACTAGTGATAATTCTAAACCATGAAGATCTCCATTAATTTGACAACTAATAACTACAAAAGATTTATTAAGAGTTTTATGTTTTATTGATAAAGTATTTAAAAAATCTAAATATTGAATGATTGCTATTGATTTTAAATTAATTATAAAATGTAAATTAAAATATTTCTCAGATTTAAAATGAATGCTTAAATCACTAATTTTATCATTGTTTTCTATTTCAAATAAAACACAATTATCAACAAATTTAGTTGTCATATTAATAAAGCTTTGAGGCTAATAAGTACATGACAGCCATTCTTATAGCTACACCATTTTCTACTTGATTTAATATAATAGCCTGATCTGAATCAGCAACTTCACTGGTGATTTCAACACCACGATTAATTGGACCAGGGTGCATAACTATAATTTCTTTGTTTAGCGAGTCTAAAATTTGCTTATTCAAGCCAAACTGTTGAACATATTCTCTTATTGAAGGAAAATAAGGTTCAGACATTCTTTCATTCTGAATTCTGAGCATATTAACAGCATCACATTGATTTAAAGCTTTAACAAAATCTGTTTCAATATTTACATTTAGTGACTCTATATGTTTAGGTATTAAAGATTTAGGACCGCATACAGTCACTTTTGCACCTAACTTTTGATAAGTAAAAATATTTGAAAGTGCAACTCTAGAGTGTAAGATGTCACCAACAATTAATATTTTTCTATCCTTTAAATCTCCTATTCTTTCTATTAAAGAATAAGCATCTAAGAGAGCTTGTGTAGGATGTTCATGAGTTCCATCACCTGCATTTATTATACATGAATCAACATTTTTCGAAAGAAAAACACTTGCGCCAGGACTTGAATGCCTAATGACAACCATATCTACTTTCATAGATAAAATATTATTAACTGTGTCTATTAAAGTTTCTCCTTTAGAAACCGATGAACCAGATGAAGAGAAGTTTACAACATCAGCTGAAAGTCTTTTTTGAGCTAATTCGAATGATATTTTAGTTCTAGTACTGTTTTCAAAAAAAAGATTAGCTATAGTTACATCTCTTAGAGATGGAACTTTTTTAATTTTTCTATTAATAACTTCTTTGAAGTGATCAGAAGTTTCAAAAATCAATTTTAAATCATTAAGATTTAAATATTTTATTCCCAATAAATGATTAACACTTAAACTACTCATTCTTTATTTTTAATTAAATAAACAGAATCCTCTCCATCATTTTCATTCCAATTAACCTTCACTTTTTCATTTAACCTCGAGTCTACTTGGATACCACAATAATCTGGTTGAATAGGTAATTCTCTTGAAAACCTTCTGTCAATTAAAGCTAATAATTGTACTGATTTAGGTCTTCCATATGATTGTAAAGCGTCTAAAGCTGCTCTTATACTTCTTCCCGTAAAAAGAACATCATCAATCAATATAATAGTTTTGTTTTCTATAGAAAAATCTAATTTTGTAGTGCTGGCTTTTAAGGACTTTTCGTTTCTTCTAAAATCATCTCTAAAAAAAGTAATATCTAAAAGTCCAAGATCAATCTTGTTATTTTTATCGTTATCAGCTAAAAGTTTTAAAAGCCTGTTTGCTAACTGGACTCCTCTAGGTTGAATACCTACTAAAACAGTTTCTGAAAAATCATTATGATCTTCAATTAATTGAAAACAAAGGCGATGAAGTATTGTTGATAATTCATTAGCGTTCAGTATTTTTTTTGGAGTCATCACGCTGATTTGTCTTCAAAATTAAGGTTTTTTTTGATTATAAGTAGAGTTTTATGAAATATTGATCTTAAACAAGATAATATAAAGAATAATTATATTTGAGATAAATTTAATTTTTCAGCTATTTTCTTGTAAGTACCATCATAAAGCTTTGATCTTATTTTAGAAAAAGCAAATAATGTTTCATCAATATCAACCATCTCATGAGAAGTCGTTGGAATCAATCTTAATAAAATTAAGCCTTTGGGAATTACGGGATAAACTACAATAGAGCAGAAAACAAAATACTTCTCTCTTAACTCTTTAACCATAACCATTGCTTCATAAAATGAGCCTTTTAAAAAAATTGGGGTAACACAACTTTGTGTATTGCCTAAATCAAAATTTTGTTTATTTAAGCCCCCCTGTAAAGCCTTTACATTTGACCATAACTTAGTCCTTAATTCAGGCATAGTTCTAAGCATGTCTAATCTTTTTAAAACGCCAACCACCAATTGCATTTGTAAAGACTTAGCAAACACTTGAGATCTCATATTGTACTTTAAATAGTCAATAATCATAGTGTCACTAGCTATAAAAGCGCCTGTACTTGCCATGGACTTGGCAAACGTAGCGAAATAAACATCTATTTGACTTTGAATACCTTGTTCTTCACCAGCACCAGCACCAGTTGACCCTAAAGTTCCAAAACCATGAGCATCATCAACCAATAATCTAAATCTAAACTGATCCTTAAGAGCAGCTATTTCTTTAATTCTACCTTGTTCTCCTCTCATACCGAAAACGCCTTCAGAAATAACAAGAATACCGCCGCCAGTTTTTTTAGCAATTTTTGTTGCTCTCTCTAAATTAGTTTTAAGGCTTTCCATATCATTGTGTTGATATGTAAACCTCTTACCTATATGTAATCTCACACCATCAACAATACACGCATGCGAATCAATATCATAAACAATAACATCATTTTTAGAAACTAAAGAATCTATTGTAGATAATATCCCTTGATAACCAAAATTTAATAGATATGCTTTTTCTTTAGAAACAAACTCAGCTAATTCACACTCGAGTTGCTCATGTAATTCAGTATGTCCAGACATTAACCTAGCTCCCATAGGATAGGCTGAGCCATACTTCTTTGAAGCTTCAGCATCTACTTCTCTAATTTCCGGATGATTTGCTAAACCTAAATAATCGTTAACACTCCATGTAATTACATTTTTTCCATTAAAAGTCATTCTATTTCCGATTGGACCTTCTAACTTTGGAAATGCAAAATATCCTTCGGCAACTTTAGCATATTTACCTAAAGGTCCCTTGTTTGTTTTTATTTTATCGAATAAATCATTCATTAATATAGCAGTAAAAGTAATGTGTAAAAATAATGATTATTTTATGTATTCAACTGGTTTTTCTAAATCAGTTTTTTCAGAGTCAAAGAAACCTTGATCAATCATCCATTTATCAGAATATATTTTGCTCATATATCTTGAACCATGATCACAAAATATCATAACAACATTACTATCCTTAGAAAAAATATTTTGTTTTGATAATTGTTTAACTGCTTGAACAGCAGCACCAGATGTATAGCCCACAAACATACCTTCTTTAAAAGCTATTTCACGTGAAGAGTGAGCGCTTTGTTCATCGTCAACTTTTTCAAAAAAATCAATAACATCAAAATCTGTTGCTGATGGAATTAAATTTTTTCCAAGCCCTTCAATTCTATAAGGATATATCTCATCTTCATCAAATTCTTTTGTTTCATGATATTTTTTTAAAACAGACCCATATGCATCTACTCCAATGATTTTAATTTTAGGATTTTTGTTTTTTAAATACTGTCCAATTCCTGAGATAGTTCCCCCAGTTCCACTACTTGCAACAAGGTGAGTAATCTTTCCTGCTGTTTGTTTCCAAATTTCAGGTCCTGTAGTTTTATAATGAGCTTCTATATTTAATTTATTAAAATATTGATTGATGTAGAAGGAACCTTTAATTTCTTCGTGAAGTCTTTTTGCAACTTGATAATAAGACCTTTCATCGTCAGAGCTTACATGAGCTGGACAAACATAAACTTTAGCACCCATTGACTTTAGCATTGCTATTTTATCGGGAGATGATTTTGAAGTTACTGCTAAAATGCAATTATATCCTTTGACTATACTAACCATAGCTAAACTAAAACCAGTATTTCCAGATGTAGTTTCAATAATAGTAGTTCCTTGACTTATAAGACCTTTTTTTTCTGCTGATTCTAAAACATGAAGAGCTATACGGTCTTTATTAGAATGCCCAGGGTTAAATGCCTCTAATTTTGCATAAAAATTACCAGGAATATCTTTAACAATTTCATTAAGCTTAATTAACGGAGTATTTCCAATTAACTCAAGTATATTATTATAAGCTTTTATTTTTCCTTTCATTTAATATTTTCAACTTGAATTGAAGTGTACAAATTACCTAAAAAAAATTAATAGAACAAAATAAATTTATTTATAAATGTTTTCTAAATCAAGTAAAAAAGCATATTCTTTTGCCAAATCTTTTAATGCTTCAAACCTCCCTGAGGAGCCTCCATGACCCGTATCCATATCTGTATTTAAAAATAAATTATTTTTATCAGTTTTTAATTCTCTTAATTTAGCCACCCATTTGGCAGGTTCCCAATACTGAACCTGTGAATCATGTAAGCCAGTGGTTACTAATAGATTAGGGTAGTTAATTTTTTTTACATTATCATAAGGAGAATAAGACATCATATATTTATAATAACTTTTATCATTAGGATTTCCCCACTCATCGTACTCACTAGTAGTTAAAGGAATAGTTTCATCTAACATAGTTGTTACTACATCTACAAAAGGAACTGCCGCAATAACTCCATTATATAGTTCAGGAGCTAAATTTATAACTGCACCCATCAAAAGTCCTCCTGCAGATCCGCCGTATGCATAAGTATGTTTTGGAGTTGTAAAGCCTTCAGAAATAAGGTGTTTTGTACAATCAACAAAATCAGTAAATGTATTTAATTTATTAAAAAGTTTACCATCTTCATACCAGTCCCTACCTAAGTATTCACTCCCTCTTACGTGTGCAATAGCGTATATAAAACCACGATCTAAAAGACTAAGTCTACTTATTGAAAAAGAAGGGTCAATAGTATTGCCATATGAGCCATAACCATAAATTAACAAGGGATTAGATCCGTCCTTAATAAGCCCCTTTTTATAAACTAAAGATATAGGAATCCTCACTCCATCAGCAGCTTTAGCCCAAGTTCTTTCTGAAACATAATTGTCTTTGTTGAAATTTTCGTCGACAACTAAATGTTCTTTTATAGTGACTTTTTCTTTAGATTTCATATCAAAATCTATAACTGAATATGGCTCTGTCATAGAATTATAAACATATCTAAGTTTGTTGGTATTAAAATCAATATTTGATGTAGTATAAGCTGTATAGGTATCACTATTGAAGTTTATAAAATAATTTTCTGTCTTATCCCATCTTTTAACATTAATTCTACTTAACCCTTTAACTCTTTCACTAACTACTAAGTAATCCTTAAAAATATCAATACCTTCAATTAAAACATCTTCCCTATGATTTATCACGCTTTCCCAGTTATCGAATTCAGTATGAAGTAAAGAAGTTTTCATCAGTTTGTAGTTCTTGGCATTATCTCTATTGGTAATTATATAAAAATAATCTCCAAAGTGACTAACACTATATTCAACTCCTTTAATACGTTTACTAAATAGTTTAAAATCGTCATTAGGATTATCAGCATCAACAAACTGAAACTCTGATGTAAGAGTACTAAATGAAGATATAACAACAAATTTATTAGATTTTGTCCTTGAGACGTTTGTGTAAAAAGTTTTATCTTTTTCATGATAAACCAATTCATCATCAATAGAGTTAGTCTCTAACTCATGTTTAAAAATTTTATCGTTTCTTAAGGTTTTAGAATCTCTATTTGTGTAAAATAAAGATGAATTATCATTAGCCCAAGCAAAACTTCCTGATGAATTATTAATTTCTTCTTTAAAAATTTCACCAGTTTCTAAATTTTTTATTTTTATAGTATATAATCTTCTAGAAACCGTATCAAAACTATAGGCAGCAAGTTTATTGTTTGGACTGATTTGAATATTTGATAAATTAAAATATTCGTAGTCCTTGGCTAATTCATTACAGTTAAATAAAACTTCATCTTTAGCGCTAATTGAATCTTTTCTTCTAATATAAACTGGATAGTCTTTGTCTTTTTTATATTTAGTTACATACCAATAACCATTTATAAAATAAGGAACAGATTCATCGTCTTCTTTGATCTTACTTTTAATTTCTTTAAATAATTCACCTTGAAAATCTATAGTATGAGCAGTCATCTTATTGTAATAATCGTTTTCTCTTTCTAAATAATCAATAACTTCAGGGTTTTCCTTTTCGTTCAACCAATAATAATTATCGACTCTTAAGTCATCATGCTTCTTAAATGAAATAGGAATTTTATCTGCTTTTGGGAGGACGATTGAACTATCAAATGGTTGTTTCATATTGTTATTGCAAGAAAACGCAAACATAATACATACTATTAAAAGTCTAGAATATTTAATCATAAATTAAAACTTTAAATCATTTAAAATTTTTAAAAATGATTTATGCATTTCGTCAGAATAATCTAAATGAGTTACAAGCCTAAGTTTATTATCTCCCATCGATATTAACTTAACTCCATTTTTATTTAACATATTTAAAAAAAGTTCTGAACTAACATTAGCTTCAGTCTCAAAAATTACAATATTAGTTTCAACCTTTTCAACTTTTTTAACAATTGATATACAAGATAAAACATACTCAATCTCTTTAGCTTTTAAGTGATCTGTATTTAATCTTTTTATATTGTTTTCCAAAGCATATATGCCACAAGCTGCTAAGTATCCAACTTGCCTCATTCCTCCCCCTAATATTTTTCTTATTCTAATAGCTTTATTTATAAATTCTTTTGAGCCAATTAACATTGAACCTGATGGGCAACCTAAGCCTTTACTAAGGCAAACCGAAATAGAATTAAATATTGACCCGAAATCTTTGGGTTTTTTGTTAGTTCTAACTAGAGCATTCCAAATACGCGCACCGTCTAAATGAAATGACAAATTATTATCGTTACAGGTTTTTTTTATTTTCTTAAGTTCTTCTAAATCCCAACATGCACCTCCTCCTTTATTGGTAGTATTTTCTACACAAACTAAAGATGTTTTTGGACTATGGTAAAAATCTGGTGGGTTGATTGATTCTAAAACCTGTTTATTTGTAAACATTCCTCTTTCTCCATCAATTAATTTACAAGATACCCCACTATTAAAACTAACTCCTCCACCTTCATAATTATATACATGTGCATATTTATCACATATAAGCTGATCCCCAGGGTTAGTATGTATTTTTATAGCAGTTTGATTAGCCATAGTGCCTGATGGGAAAAACAAAGCAGATTCCATTCCAAACATTTGAGCAATCATTTCTTCTAATTTATTGACAGTAGGGTCTTCCTTAAAAACATCATCACCCACTTTAGCATTAATCATAGCTTTAAGCATATTCTCACAGGGCTTTGTTACAGTATCACTTATCAAGTTAATCATCATGTTTGTTAATTTAAAGAACAGTTATTAATTCCTATTGGAGATCCGTCAGGAATTTTTGGAGAGCTATTTGTTTTATACATTCCTGGCAAGTCTTTAAAGTTTTTTATTATATATAAATATTCCTCATAATAAGTATTTGTTTTTTTTGTCTTTAAGATCAGTTTCTCAACTTCTTCAAGAGCAATTTTAGCTTCATAATGGAGTTGCATGTAAACATTATTATCTTGGGATAAATTCAATAAATAAATTAATAAATTACTATTAATAATATGCTGGACCTGACTAATATAAGGATCCTTATGTGTGATTTTAAAAGAATTAGAAATCAAACTATTTAATAAATACCTAACACTCATTTTTGAACTATCTAAACTATGCTGGACCATAACTCTGTTTAATCTTTCCGGGTTAAATAAAAGCGAAAGAGTCATGTCACTTGCCGTTGAAGCTGCACTAAATGGGTCAAAGGAAACGCCTGTTTTTCCGTTAAAAGATTCTCTCGTTCTAGAAAATCCAAAAGCTCTAGGAGGAAATAATTTTAATTTATCTCTTGGAATTGCAAGATTGTTAGCATCTAAAGACTTTAAAACTGATTTTAAAGCCTTGTTTTGTGTTTCTAAATTTAAACCTTGAACTATTAATTGCCCATCTCCTCTTGTAGCATAATTATAATCCAAACCTCCTATTAATTTAATTGCAGCTTCTGTCTGATATCTATGCATAAAGTATAAAGGCGCAAAAATATCTTCAAGAACTGAATAAGGCTCAAAACTCTTAATATTAAATTTAGAAAAATCTTTTATTGCTTTATCTCTTACTTTAAAAATTTCGTCTAAACCAGAAACAACATCTTTTCCGTTATCCCATAAATGAGCTGAGACATGAGCACCACCTTGAGGTCTAGCATCATTGTCCGTAATAAATCTTAATCCTTTTAAATTAGCTTGCTTTAAGATCTTTTCTAATTTATTTTTTTCATCAATTGGATCAAATTCAGAATAACTATAAGCGATACTCACTTTGTCCCATTCACCAATTCCTTTAGAATAAGCATTAGATAAATCAATTTGATCATTATTTATAGAAATTAGAGGATGTGGGTAGTCCATGACAGAAGCTCTATCGTTAGTGCTTGAAACAAAATTATGAGCAAAACCTAGAGTATGACCTACCTCGTGAGCACTTAATTGTCTAATTCTCGATAGAGCCATATCAAGCATAGGTTTATAATTGTTGTTATCATTTTTAAAAGGCTTGTTAATCAATGCTTGAGCTATTAAAAAATCTTGTCTAATTCTTAAACTCCCTAAACTCACATGTCCTTTAATTATCTCTCCAGTTCTGGGGTCAACAACACTAGCACCATAACTCCATCCTCGTGTAGATCTATGAACCCACTGAATGACATTATAACGACAATCCATTGGGTCTGCATTTTCCGGAAGAATTTTGACTTGAAATGCATTTTTATATCCTATGCTTTCAAAAGCTTCATTCCACCAACCTGCACCATCTAATAACGCAGATCTAACTGGCTCAGGCGTGCCAGGGTCTAAATAATAAACGATTGGCTTTTTAACTTCACTAGAATCTAAATTTGGATTTAACTTTTCAAGTCGATGTCTTATCAATAATCTCTTAGTTATTGATTCATGAACCGGAGAAGCATAATCCATGTAAGAAATAGGAATTCCCCCACTTCTTGAATCAAATTTTCTTGGTTTATAATTGTCATCTGGTAACTCAATAAATGAATGATGCTGAATTACACTTATTATTGATGGATCAGGTGAAACACTTGAAATCATCTTTCCGTAATCACCAGAGTTTTTAAATGTTAACAATGCTTCAAATTCAACATTTTTTGGAAAAGCCTTAGTTCTTTCAATATTTAAAGCACTTTTTGTTAAATCTAAAATATATGAACCTTGATCTAAATTTTTTAATCTATTTGAAACTCCATGTGAATCTTGCATTAAAAACGGAGTAAAGTCTATCAAATAATAATCTTGATCAAATTCTACAATTTCAAAACCAAAAATTACTGATTTAGCAAAAGCTTCTTCTACACTCGCTCTTTCTAAATTATTTTCAGAAATTGCTTTAAATTTTTGATTAGGCTGAATTAGCAATAATTTGTTGCCATATTTTTTAAATTTAACGATTCGCTGATCACCTAATTGACCTCTGTCCAAACCTATATCATTTGATCCAAGACCTGTTGTTAAAGAACTCACGTATAAAAACTCTTTATTAATCTTGTTTACTTCAAGAAAAATTTTATCGTTTGATTCTGAATAACTAAAATTAAAAAATCCTGAAAAACTTTTCTTTTCACTCTGAATTTCCTGAGATTTAATTTGAGTTATTAATAAAAATAAGAGCAGGGTAAACATTAACCTATAATTCATAGTTAAATCAATTTTATTTAAATATAAAAATTAATTAAGTGAATATTTAGTGTTTTTATAATGTATTTTTGAAGAATATTTTTCAGAATGATTACTATTGATCAAATTAAGAATCTTCTTGAACGCACAAAGGCGTTAAGGAGATATCTTTGACGTAGAAACAAAAAATATTGAAATTACTAATAAAGAAGAAATTACTTTAGATCCTGATTTTTGGAACGATTCTAAAAAAGCTCAAATTATAATGAAAGAGCTTCAGTCACTTAAACAATGGGTTAAAGATTATGAAAAAGCAAAATCTTTAACTGAAGATTTAGAAGTTCTTTTTGAATATTTTAAAGATGGCGAAACATCTGAAAAGGAGCTTAATTCCCATTTTATTTTATGTTCAGATCACATTGAAAAAATTGAATTTAAAAACATGCTCTCAAACGAAGGAGATGAAATGAGTGTGGTTATTCAAATTACTGCAGGAGCAGGTGGTACTGAGAGCTGTGACTGGGCTTATATGCTAATGAGAATGTATATAATGTGGGCTGAAAAAAACAATTATAAATTAAAGGAATTAGATCTTCAACAAGGAGATGTAACGGGAATAAAATCTGTCACACTAGAGATTGATGGAGAGTATGGTTTTGGTTGGTTGAAAGGAGAAAATGGAGTTCATAGATTGGTTAGGATTTCCCCTTTTGACAGTAATGCAAAAAGACATACGTCTTTTGCTTCTGTGTATGCTTATCCTCTTGTAGATGATACAATAGAAATAAATATTAATCCATCTGATATTTCATGGGAAACCATGCGCTCTAGTGGAGCTGGAGGGCAAAACGTTAACAAAGTTGAGACTGCAGTCAGGTTGAGACATGGACCCTCAGGTATTGTCATTGAAAACTCAGAAACTAGATCTCAATTAGAAAATAAAGAAAAAGCTCTAAAATTACTTAAGTCTCAATTGTATGAAATTCAATTAAAAGAAAAAATGATTGAAAGAGAAAAAATTGAATCTAGTAAAATGAAAATTGAGTGGGGATCTCAAATAAGAAATTACGTACTTCACCCTTATAAACTGATTAAAGACGTTAGAACTGGTCATGAAACTAACAATGTAGATGAAGTTCTAAATGGTGGTTTAAACCCATTTTTAAAAGCTTTTTTAATGTCAAATTAATTATGAAAACAATAATTTTTGATTTAGGTGGAGTATTAGTGGATTGGAACCCTGAATACGTTTATTTGAAAGAATTTAAAGGTGATAGAAGAAAAATGAAATGGTTTTTTGATAATGTTTGTACTTCTAGTTGGAATGAAGAGCAAGACGGAGGTAAGTTAATGAAGGAAGCAACAGAAGAAAGAATAAAGCTTTTTCCTGATTACGAAAGATTAATAAGAATGTTTTATGGGAGATGGGAGGAGATGCTTAAAGACGAAATTTCTGGGACAGTTGAAATTTTGTATAAATTAAAAAATAAAAATTATAAGTTAATTGCTCTTACTAATTGGAGTGCTGAAACTTTTCCAGTTGCAATAAAAAAATATAAATTTCTTGAATTATTTGAAGGAATTGTTGTGTCAGGAGAAATAAAAATGCTGAAACCTCATCAAGAAATATATCAATATACTCTAAATAAATATGAATTAAATTCTTCTGAATGCCTTTTTATTGACGATAGATTATCAAATATAGAAGGAGCTATAAAATGTGGAATAAAGAGTATTCAATTCAAATCTCCAAGTCAACTGAAATCCGATTTAAAAGAAATAGGAATTGAAATTTAATTAAAAGACCTGTTTTTATGTCAAAATCAAAGGATATAATAGCTATACCAACACAAAAGATTTTAATTGTATTTCAAACTAAACCTTTCTTCCTATTGATTGTCTGTATATAAAACTCAAACAATTTTAGAGTAACAAATAATTTAAATGAAAAATTTTTTTTTGATTATTGGTTTTATCTCATTTCTAGGAAATGCTCAGCAAAATAATATAAATATATCTGGACTAGTAATTGACTCAGATTCCAAAACTCCATTAGAATATGCTACAGTAAGTATATCAAACTCAAAAAACACTGAAATTTTATATGGTGGTATTACTGATTTTGAAGGAAAGTTTAATCTTGAAATTTCCAGAGGAATTTATAACATTAAAATTGAATACATTTCGTTTAAACATAAATTAATTAAAAATATAAATGTTTCCAATTCATTAGATTTTGGTACAATAGAATTATCTATCGATGAAAATGTTTTAGATGAAGTAGAGTTAATTGGTGAGAAAACAGAAATTGAAATTAAATTAGATAAAACTGTTTATAATATTGGAAAAGATTTAACTCTTAAGGGAAGTAGCGTTAGTGATGTTTTAGATAATCTTCCATCAATTGAAGTTGATATTGAAGGTAATGTCTCTTTGCGTGGTAATGAGAGCGTAAGAATTCTTATAAATGGAAAACCATCAGGACTTGTTGGAATAAGCAGTAACGAAGCGTTAAAACAATTTCCATCTGAAAGTGTTGAAAAAGTGGAGGTTATCACCTCTCCGTCAGCTAGATACAATGCAGAAGGCACGGCAGGTATTATTAATATTGTATTAAGAAGAAATAAATTGGCAGGTTTAAACGGTTCTTTATCTTTAAATAGTGGGGATCCAAAAAGATATGGTGCTTCAACTAATGTAAACTTTAGAACAAAAAATATAAATATTTTTAATAATATTGGATATAACACAAGAGCTACTGATGGTAATTTTTTAAATGAAACAGAATACTATACTGATCAAGCAATTAACAATTTTTTAAATGAAAATGGCGATAGACAATCAGAAAGAAACTCAAATTACTTAAATACAGGAGTTGAATATTTCATTTTAGATAAAACTAGTTTTGTTGCTTCATACGTTTTAAGAAAAAGTGATGGAGGCACGAATACTATAAATAATGTTGATCAAAATTTTAATAGTACAACAAAACTTTCTGAAAGGTTAGAAAATGAAACAGAAACAGATGATACAAATGAATTCTCGCTAAATCTAACCCACGAATTTAATTCTGAAGGACATGTATTAACTATGGACTATCAAAAAGAAAAATCAACAGAAAATGAAAAAGGATTTATTTCAAATTCTCAATTAAAACCAGTATATACAAAATACTTAAGTGAAAAGGTAGTTACAGATGAAATCCAAGAAAGTGAACTATTTAAAATAGATTATGTATTGCCAATTAATAAAGATGGACAATTTGAACTTGGATTTAGAAGAAGTAATCAATATCAAGATATTGATTACTTAGTTGAAAATGAAGACTTAAATGGCAATTTTACAAACGATATAAATCTTAGTAATACTCTGCTATACAATGAAAAAGTTAATGCTTTCTACACTCAATATGGTAATAAAAAAAATAAATTCTCATATTTATTAGGTTTAAGATATGAAGAATCAAAAACTACTGTTAAGCAATTAGCAAACAATACAAATAACATAAAAAAATATAATGATTTATTCCCAACTCTTAATTTAGCTTATGAAATCAAGGAAAATGAGACAATAACTTTTGGATACAATCGAAGAATAAGAAGAGCTAGATCCTATTTCATTAACCCTTTTCCTTCAAGATCAAGTGCGACAAATATTTTTCAAGGTAATCCAGATATAGACCCTACTTATTCAAACGGAATAGACATTGGTTATTTAAAGAGATATGAAAAACTAACCTTAAATGGGTCTGTCTATTATAGAAAATCAACTGGAGAATTTACTTTTATTAGTGAAAACACTGGAGATTTTGTTCTTGTAAACGACATACTAGTTCCAGTATTAAGAAGAACTCCGGTCAACTTATCAAGCAATAAACAAATAGGTGTTGAATTTAGTGCAAACTTTAGTCAATCTAAAAAATGGAGATTAAGAGGAAATGTAAATTTCTATGAATCTGAAACTATAGGAGAATACAAGGGCATAGTCTATGATTCAAAAAACTTATCATGGTCGGGTCGAATAAACAATTATTTAAACTTATTTTCAAGTATTGATTGGCAAACTAGTTTTAGATATAGAGCTCCTCAAAAAACTGCAGTTTCTCAAAGAAAAGCTTCTATTTCTACAAATACTGCATTCAGTAAAGATCTATTAAATGACAAAATAACATTAACCTTAAAGGTTAATGATATTTTTGAGACTCAAAAATGGAGAATTGAATCTTTTAATGAAACTTACAGGAATTATAGTGAAAGTAATTGGAGAGGTGGAAGAAGTTTAGAATTAAACCTTATATATAGATTTAATCAAAAGAAGAAAAAGGCAGAGCCTAGCTATCAAGATTATGATGGAGAAGGATTTGGTAGTTAAACTATTTTTTTAGCTTTTTATCTCTTAACTCTTTTAGTCTTTCCAATAAAGATCCTCCTACCCAATATGGAACAATAAAGGTTAATAAAAGAATTAGAAGCCAAAAGCCCATTGTAAAAACTGATAAAAACAGAATAAAGCCTAAATATTGATCGAATTCGAACATAAATTTTAATTGGTTTACAAATATAAATAAAGATATGATCCAATGAAATTATTTTTAACAAATCATATTAAAATTAATATCTAAACGTTTTATAGTAAATTTGTAGAATAATTAAAAATTATGGACCATAGAACTGAAAAAGACACAATAGGAAAAGTTAATGTTTCTAATGAAGCTTTGTGGGGGGCACAAACTCAAAGATCAATTAATAATTTTAAAATTGGCCAATCCGGTTCTATGCCAATTGAAATCATATACGGATTTGCCTACCTTAAAAAAGCTGCAGCTTTTACAAATCATGAGTTGGGTGTTTTAAGTACTGAAAAGAGAGATATGATTTCAAAAGTATGTGATGAAATATTAAAAGGTAAACATGATAGTCAATTCCCACTAGTCATTTGGCAAACTGGATCTGGCACTCAGAGTAATATGAATATAAATGAAGTCATCTCTAATAGAGGACATTTATTACAAGGAAATAATTTAGAAGATGTAAAAAACAAGTTATTGGCTCCAAATGATGATGTTAATATGTCTCAATCTTCTAACGACACCTTTCCTACTGCTATGCATATAGCTATATATAAAAAACTTATAGAGCAAACTATTCCAAGTCTTGAAAGTTTTAAACAAACTTTAACAAATAAATCATCTGATTTTAAAAATATTATTAAAATAGGTAGAACTCATTTAATGGACGCTACACCTATCACTCTTGGTCAGGAATTTTCTGGATATAGTTCTCAAGTTGAACATGGACTAGATTCTTTAAAACACTCTTTAAAACATTTATCAGAATTAGCATTAGGCGCTACAGCTGTTGGAACAGGTATAAACACACCTGATGGTTACGCTAAATTATCTGCAGAATTCATTTCAAAATTTACAGGTATTAATTTTATTTCTGCAAAAAATAAGTTTGAATCGATTGCTGCCCATGATGCTTTAGTGGAAACTCACGGAGCATTAAAGCTTATTGCAAATTCTTTAAACAAAATAGCTAACGATATTAGAATGATGGCTAGTGGACCTAGGTCTGGAATTGGTGAAATTTCTATACCGGCAAATGAACCTGGAAGCTCAATAATGCCTGGAAAAGTGAACCCAACACAATGTGAAGCTATTTCTATGGTATGTGCACAGGTAATAGGAAACGATGTTTCTGTGACAATCGGAGGAATGCAAGGACATTATGAATTAAATGTTTATAAACCACTAATGGCTGCTAATGTTTTAGAGTCAGCAACATTAATTTCCGATAGTGTTAATAGTTTTAATAATAATTGTGTAAAAGGAATCAAGCCTAACACAAAACGTATTGATGAACTAGTTAATAATTCTCTTATGTTAGTTACAGCATTAAATAGTAAAATTGGTTATTATAAATCTGCTGAAATTGCAAATTTCGCTCATAAAAATGATAAAACTTTAAAAGAGGCAACATTAAAGTTAGGTTATGCTAGTTCTGAAGAATTCGATAAGTGGGTAGATGTAAAAAATATGATAGGTAAAAATAACTAAACTCTTCCTTTTAGAGCGTTAAAAGCCCAGCCTATTGCAATAAAACCGGTCCCTACTACACAAAATCCTATAGCATAGTCTTGATACTTAATTGCTCCTAACAAAACTAGAGCAATCCCTAGAAGAGTTAAAACAAAAGAAGCAATTCCAAAAATTCCATTTTTATTTAATTTCATAATCCTTAGTTGTTGTTAGTTGTTGTTAGTTGTTGTTAGTTGTTGTTAGTTGTTGTTAGTTGTTGTTAGTTGTTGTTAGTTGTTGTTAGTTGTTGTTAGTTGTTGTTAGTTGCAATGTCTTAATTAAAAATAAATGAATATGTTAAAAAACATATAAAAATTCAATTTATTTTTCCTAATAATTTTTCACGCCAATTAGACCATTTATATTTTTTAGAAAAATAAAACAATAGTAATGGATAAACTAATAAAACAGAAAATAGAGTTTCAGTTATAACATCTGGTTTTGAGATAAACTTTAAAATTGAATTTGTTTGAAAAACCGTCCAGTCTGCAGTTACCAGTAGAGCAATTAATAAATTATTTCCAGCGTGAAAACCAAGAGCTAATTCCATCCCTTCGTCCATAAGAGTAATAATTCCAAGGAAAAATCCAGTAGCAACATAATGTACCAAAATTATATAACCTAGCTCGCTAACTTCTGGGTTCCAAAAATGTAAAAATCCAAATGAAAAAGATGTTAAAATCAATGGAATCCATCTACTTTTAAAATTAGCGCCTAAACCCTGCATTAAATAGCCCCTAAAAATATATTCTTCCAGACTTGTTTGGATAGGTATAAAAACTATAGCAACAGCAAATAATCCTAGAAAGGAGGACATGTTAAAATTAAACTCATAGTCTTCTGGCGAAGTAAAGTAATAAATAAAAGTATTTGCACAGATTATTATTGAAACACAAAAAAAAGCTGTAAAAAGTCTACTAAAATCAATTTTAGACCTAGATGTTGTTAATGACAAAAAAGATTGCTTGTGCAAGAATTTTATTACAACTAAAAGACCTAAAAATCCAATTGCAAAAGGAAAAAGAAAATAAAATAACGTAAGATTATTATTCTCAAGTACTGTCATCATATTAGTCTCGTCCAGACTAGCGGCAGCTTCCAATCCAGCCTTTGAAATAATTGCTATAATAAAAGGGATTGATCCTATTTGTGTAAAAATGAAAATAATAGTAACTCCAACAATATACCTCCACCAATCTGCACTTACTTTAAAAGCATTCTCTATATACATATTACTGAGTTACCTTTTTTTTAAAATCATAGTAGAAAGTTTACAATGAGAAATCAATTTATTATCATCATCTGTTATCTTAACCTCCCAAAGCTGAGTTGTTCTTCCTTTATGAATTGGAATAGCTTTAGCATAGATAAATCCTTCAGTTACACTCTTTAAATGATTAGCAGAAATAACTATTCCTCTTACCATTTGTTTTTCGCGATCTACTGACAAATAGGATGCAGCACTACCTACTGATTCAGCTAATGCTACTGTTGCGCCTCCATGTAAAACTCCATCAGGCTGAAAAACCCGTGAGTTTACTGGCATTTTTGCTGTCAAAAAATTTTCCCCAATATCAATAAAACTCATCTCTAAAGTCTCCATTAAAGTATTCTTATTAGCAGAATTTATTTTTTTTAAGATTTCTTTTTTATCCATTATCTAAAAGTATAAAACAAAAAAAACGCATCAAATATTTTGATACGTTTTTTTTATTTAAAATTGAATTTATTACTTAACCTCTTCAAAATCAACATCTTGAACATCATCCGAACCATCTTTTGAATCGGGTGATTCAGGGCTGTCTGGTTGAGCACCTGCAGAACCACCAGCTTGTTGAGTTTCAGCCTGCGCCTTATAAAGTTCCTCCGATGCATTTTTCCAAGCTCCATTAATTCCTTCAAGTGCTGTTTTAATATTTTCAACATCTTTAGATTCTTTAGCTTTTTTCAATACATCAAGTGCTTCCTCAATTGCTTTTTTATTACCATCAGAAAGTTTTTCTCCAAACTCTTTTAATTGACTTTCTGTTTGAAAAATCATAGCATCCGCACTATTAAGCGTATCTACTTCTTCCTTTACCTTTTTATCTGATTCAGCATTTAATTCAGCTTCTTTCTTCATTTTTTCAATTTCTTCTTCAGTAAGACCTGAGGATGCTTCGATTCTGATATCTTGAGTTTTACCAGTAGCTTTATCAGCAGCTGTAACATGAATCAATCCATTTGCATCAATATCAAAAGTAACTTCAATTTGAGGAGTTCCTCTTGGAGATGGCGGGATACCATCAAGATGAAATCTTCCAATTGTATTATTGTCTTTGGCCATAGGTCTCTCACCTTGAAGTACATGGATTTCTACTGAAGGTTGATTGTCAGCGGCAGTAGAAAATACTTGAGATTTTTTAGTAGGGATAGTTGTGTTAGAATCAATTAATTTTGTCATTACACTACCCATAGTTTCAATTCCTAATGACAGAGGAGTAACATCTAATAACAAGACATCTTTCACGTCTCCAGTAAGAACCCCACCTTGAATTGCTGCTCCAATTGCAACAACTTCGTCAGGATTAACACCTTTTGAAGGTTTTTTTCCGAAAAACTTTTCAACTTGATCTTGAATAACAGGGATTCTTGTAGAACCACCCACTAAAATAACTTCATCAATGTCTTTAATGCTTAAGCCAGCATCATCAATTGCTTTTTTTACAGGCTCCATTGATCTTTTAACTAAATCACTTGAAAGTTGTTCGAATTTAGATCTTGTTAAAGAAACTACTAAATGTTTTGGACCAGAAGATGTTGCCGTTATATATGGTAAATTAATTTCTGTTTGTTTTGACGATGAAAGTTCAATTTTTGCTTTTTCAGCAGCTTCTTTAAGCCTTTGTAAAGCCATTGGATCCTTTCTTAAATCTATGTCTTCTTTCTTTTTAAAATCATCAGCTAAAAACTTAATAATCTCTTCATCAAAGTCATCTCCACCAAGCCTAGTATCTCCGTTAGTTGAAAGAACTTCAAAGACTCCATCTCCAAGTTCTAAAATAGAAATATCAAACGTACCTCCTCCTAAATCATAAACAGCAATTTTTTGATCTTTTCCAGATTTATCTAAACCATATGCTAAAGCAGCAGCAGTTGGCTCATTTATAATTCTTTGAACTTTAAGTCCTGCAATTTCACCTGCTTCTTTAGTAGCTTGCCTTTGAGAATCATTAAAATATGCTGGAACAGTTACAACTGCTTCAGTAACAGAATTTCCTAAATAATCTTCAGCAGTCTTTTTCATTTTTTGAAGAATCATTGCAGATAGTTCTTGTGGAGTATATAGCCTTCCATCAATATCAACTCTTGCAGTATCATTATCTCCTTTAACTACTTTATAAGCAGATCTATCTGCATCTTTTTTAGACTCGCTATAACTACTTCCCATGAACCTTTTGATAGATGCAATAGTTTTAGTAGGGTTTGTTACTGCTTGTCTTTTTGCTGGGTCACCAACTTTAATCTCACCACCTTCAACAAAGGCGATAACTGAGGGAGTCGTTCTTTTACCCTCTGCATTTGGGATTACCACAGGCTCATTACCTTCCATTACAGAAACACAAGAGTTAGTAGTTCCTAAATCAATTCCAATTATTTTACTCATTTTTTAAATATTTATCAATTTATAATTCATTTATTTCAATGATTGTGCCATACAAGCGTATATGACAGTATGTCAGTACAAAATTTTGAATTGTATTAATTAAAATATAAATTACATTTACATTTATAAATAAAAATCATGTCAAAAAAAGAATATAAAAGAGTAACTACCCATTCTTTATTAGAAATGAAAAATCGTAAAGAAAAAATTTCTATGCTAACAGGATATGATTACTCCATGGCTAAAATAATTGATAAATCTGGAATTGATATAATTCTTGTCGGCGATTCAGCTTCAAATGTAATGGCTGGACATGAAACGACATTACCCATAACACTAGATCAAATGATTTATCATGCTTCTTCGGTAGTAAGAGGAGTTAAGAGGTCTCTTGTTGTAGTTGATCTTCCTTTTGGGAGTTACCAGTCAGACCCAAATGAAGCATTAAGATCAGCGATAAGAATTATGAAGGAATCAGGTGCACATGCCGTTAAAATGGAGGGGGGGCGTGAAATTCAAGAATCTATTGTTAAAATACTTAACGCTGGAATTCCTGTCATGGGACACTTAGGGTTAACCCCTCAATCAATATATAAATTTGGAACCTATAGCGTTAGAGCAAAAGAAGATGATGAGGCTAAAAGACTTCTTGAAGATGCAAAATTATTAGATAAACTAGGTTGTTTTGGAATTGTTCTTGAAAAAATTCCTGCTAAAGTCTCTAAAAAAGTAACCGATTCAGTTTCAGCACCCATTATTGGTATTGGGGCCGGAAGTAATGTCGACGGTCAAGTACTAGTAACCCATGATTTAGTAGGTTTAAACTCAGATTTTAATCCAAGATTTTTAAGAAGGTATGTGAACTTAGATGAAATAATGACTAATGCAATTCAATCCTATATTAAAGACGTTAAAAGTTTAGATTTTCCAAATAAAGACGAACAATATTAATTTTTTTTGTGGTAGAAATTCTTTTTGAAGATAATCATCTTATAATAGTTAATAAAAAACCTGGTGACCTAACTCAAGGTGACAAATCTAACGATCATACACTTGGAGATAGAGTTAAAGATTATCTTAAAAAAAAATATAATAAGCCAGGCCAAGCTTTTTTAGGAATTACACATAGACTTGATAGACCTACAAGTGGAGTTATAATTTTTACTAAAACTTCTAAAGCACTTTCTAGAATGAACGAAATGTTCAAAAAAAATGAAATTAAAAAAACCTATTGGGCTATTGTAAAATTAGTAGTTGATAAGGCCAGCGGAAAATTAGAGGATTATCTAACTAAAAATCCCAAGCAAAATAAATCTTACGTAACTAACTCTTTAAATAAAAAAGCAAAAAAAGCTATTTTATATTACGAATCAATCTTAAACTTAGATAATTATTCATTATTAAAAATCAAGCTTGAAACAGGTAGACATCATCAAATAAGAACTCAATTATCTAAGATTGGAATGTCTATTAAAGGTGATTTAAAGTATGGCTTTCCAAGACCCAATTCAAACGGTAGCATTCATTTACATTCAAGAAAAACAACATTTATTCATCCAGTAACAAAAAAAGAAGTAATAATTGTTGCTCCTCCCCCTATTGATAAGATTTGGGACAAGTGTCTTAAAATGATAGAATAATAGATTTATTTAACCGATTTTACTACTTTTGAGGTATTAGTTTTAAATTTTAAGATGGAAATCAAAAATGAGTAGTGAAAATGTTAAAATATTTGATACAACTTTAAGGGATGGCGAGCAAGTTCCTGGTTGTAAACTAGATACTTCTCAAAAGTTAGTTATTGCTGAAAGATTAGAGGAACTGGGTGTAGATGTTATAGAGGCAGGATTTCCAGTTTCCAGTCCTGGAGATTTTAATTCTGTCGTAGAAATTTCTAAAATTATAAAAAACACAACAGTTTGCGCTTTAACAAGAGCAGTGAAAAAAGATATTGAAGTTGCTGCAGATTCGTTAAAGAACGCAAAACATCCTAGAATTCACACAGGAATTGGAACATCAGACTCCCATATTAAACATAAATTCAAGTCTTCAAAAGAAAAAATTATTGAAATTGGTTATGAAGCAGTTAAGTATGCTAAAACATTTGTCAAAGATGTAGAGTTTTATGCTGAAGATGCTGGTAGAACTGATAACGAATTTTTAGCTAGAGTTTGTGAAAAAATGATTGAAGCTGGTGCTACTGTGCTCAATATACCTGACACAACAGGATATTGTTTACCATCTGAATATGGTGAAAAAATAAAATTTCTTTATGAGAATGTAAAAAATATAGATAAGGCCATAATTTCATGTCACTGTCATAATGATCTAGGGCTAGCTACAGCTAACTCTATTGCGGGAATAGTGAATGGAGCAAGACAGATAGAATGTACAATAAACGGAATCGGAGAGAGAGCAGGCAACACTTCTCTAGAAGAGGTAGTAATGATTATGAGACAACATCCTGATTTAAATTTAGATACAAATATAAATTCGAAACTTTTATTTGACACTAGTAAAATGGTTTCTGACAACATGGGAATGCCTGTTCAGCCAAATAAAGCAATAGTTGGTGCAAATGCATTTGCACACAGCTCTGGAATTCATCAAGATGGAGTTATAAAAAACAGAGAAACTTATGAAATAATCAACCCTCTTGATGTTGGGGTTACTGAATCAGCAATCATTCTAACCGCAAGAAGTGGTCGAGCAGCGTTAGCTTATAGGGCTAAAAAAGTGGGGTTTGACCTTACAAAAAATGAATTAGACCTTGTGTATTATGAGTTTCTAAAGTTTGCTGATTTAAAAAAAGAAGTGTTAGATGAAGACATTCCAATAATAATAAAAAATTCTCTTTAATTATAATTTAGTTATGAGTAAAACCTTATTCGATAAAGTTTGGGATTCACATGTTGTTCATGAAATAACCAACGGACCTGACGTATTATTTATAGATAGACATATGGTTCATGAAGTGACTAGTCCAGTTGCTTTTTTAGGATTAAAAAACAGAAATTCAGAGGTTCTATTTCCTGAAAAGACTTTTGCAACAGCTGATCACAATACACCAACAATCAATCAACATCTTCCTGTAAAAGACCCTCTTTCAGCTAATCAATTAAAAGCGTTAGAAGAAAATTCTAAATTACATGGAATTTCATATTGGGGATTGGGACATGAAAAAAATGGAATAGTCCATGTAGTTGGTCCTGAATATGGAATAACTCAACCTGGCGCAACTATTGTTTGCGGTGATTCACATACTTCAACTCACGGGGCATTTGGAGCTGTAGCATTTGGTATAGGAACTTCTGAAGTAGAAATGGTTCTTTCTACTCAGTGTATTATGCAACCAAAACCCAAAAAAATGAGGATATCTATTAATGGTAAACTCAGCAAAGGAGTAACTCCAAAAGATGTTGCATTATTTATCATTTCTGAACTAAGTACATCTGGAGCTACAGGGTATTTTGTTGAATATTCTGGAGAAGTATTTAGGGAAATGTCTATGGAAGGTCGTATGACTGTTTGTAACCTTAGCATAGAAATGGGTGCTAGAGGTGGAATGATAGCGCCTGACAATAAAACATTTGAATATATAAAAAATAGAGAGTTTACTCCAAAAAAAGAGAAATGGGAGAAAGCCATGAAATATTGGTCTACACTTTACTCAGATGAAAATGCAATTTTCGATAAAGAATTATTTTTTGATGGAAATAATATTCAACCAATGATTACCTATGGAACTAATCCTGGAATGGGAATTAGTATCTCAAAAGGAATCCCTAAAGCTGAAAATCAAGACGGAGGTGTTAAAACTTATCTGAAATCTCTAAACTATATGAACTATAATGAAGGAGAAAGCATGTTAGGAAAAAAAATTGATTTTGTTTTTTTAGGAAGTTGCACCAATGGAAGAATTGAAGACTTTAGAGAATTTACAAAAATTGTAAAAGGAAGAAAAAAAGCTTGTAATGTAACTGCATGGCTGGTGCCAGGATCTCATAAAGTTGAAAAAGCAATTAAAGATGAAGGTCTTTTGAAAGTATTAGAACAAGCTGGGTTTGAATTAAGAGAGCCTGGATGTTCAGCTTGCTTAGCAATGAATGACGATAAAGTGCCTGCTGGTAAATATGCAGTTAGCACATCAAACAGAAATTTTGAAGGAAGACAAGGTCCTGGCTCAAGAACGTTATTAGCTAGTCCTCTTGTTGCAGCAGCAGCAGCAATTACAGGTGAAATAACAGATCCTAGAACATTATATTAAAATTAAAATGGGTTACGAAAAATTCAATATACTAAAAAGCACAACAGTTCCATTATCTATCGAAAATGTTGATACTGATCAAATTATTCCAGCTAGATTTTTAAAAGCCACAGAAAGAATTGGTTTTGGCGAAAATTTGTTTAGAGATTGGCGATACAATGCTGATAATTCAATTAAAAAAGAGTTTGTATTAAACAATGACACTTATAATGGAAAAATACTTTTAGGTGGTAAAAATTTTGGATCTGGATCATCTAGAGAACATGCTGCATGGGCTATTTACGATTATGGTTTCAGGTGTGTTATTTCAAGTTTTTTTGCAGATATTTTTAGAGGAAATTGTTTAAATATAGGAGTCCTTCCTGTTCAAGTTTCTTCTGAATTTTTAAATAAAATATTTGAATGTGTTTTTAAGAATCCCAAAACTGAATTAGTGGTGGATTTAAATACTCAAAAAGTAAATATCCCATGTTTAGGTATTTCAGAATCATTTGACATTAATGAATATAAAAAAGAAAATATGTTAAATGGATACGATGACATAGACTTCCTAACTAATATGAAGGACACTATAAGTGAATTTGCAAAAAATACTCCTCTTTAATAAATGTTTGTTATTATAAAGAATGAATAAAAGGACTATTGAGATAATGGATACTACTTTAAGAGACGGGGAACAAACTTCAGGTATGTCTTTTTCATCATCTGAAAAATTAACAATTGCAAAATTGTTATTAACCGAGTTAAATGTAGATAGAATTGAAATTGCCTCTGCAAGGGTTTCAAAAGGTGAATTTAAAGCTGCGCAAGCTATTACCAATTGGGCTAAACAAAACCAATATTTAAATAAAATTGAAATTTTAACATTTTTAGATGATGGAATTTCACTAGAATGGCTAATTAAATCTGGAGCTAAAGTTCAAAACCTTTTAACAAAAGGGTCTTTAAATCACCTTAAACATCAAATAAAAAAAACACCAAATCAGCATTTTAAAGAAGTATCTAATTCCATCTTAAATGCACTTAAAAAAGGCATTTCAACAAATGTATATTTAGAAGATTGGAGTAACGGGATGCGTAATTCTAAAGATTATGTCTATAAATATCTAGATTTCCTTAAAACATTACCTGTTAAAAGAATTCTTCTTCCAGATACTTTAGGCGTTTTGAGTCCAAAAGAAACATATGTATTTCTTTCTGATATAATTAATGAATATCCTGAATTACATTTTGACTTTCATGCACATAATGATTATGATCTTAGCGTCTCTAACGTAATTGAAAGCCTAAACGCAGGTTGTCATGGTATTCATTTAACAATAAATGGAATGGGGGAAAGAGCTGGAAATGCCCCTATGGCAAGTGTTGCTGCTGTAATCAGAGATTTTCTTCCAAACATTCATATTAATCTAAATGAAAAGTCACTTCACAAGGTTAGTAAATTAGTTTCAGCATTTACAGGCTTTAGAATACCAGCTAACAAACCAATTGTAGGTGAAAATGTTTTCACACAGACTGCGGGAATTCATGCAGATGGCGACAGTAAAAATAATTTATATTACAATGATTTACTTCCGGAAAGATTCGGAAGGAAAAGAAAGTATGCACTAGGAAAAACATCAGGAAAAGCTAATATTAAAAAAAATTTACAAGAATTAGGCTTGACTCTAAATGATGAGGATATTAAAAAAGTAACTAAAAGAATTATTGAACTTGGTGATAAAAAAGAAAGAGTTACATCAGAAGATCTTCCTTTTATAATTTCTGATGTTTTAAACAATTATGATTTTAAAAAGAATATAATTATTAAATCATATGAATTAAAACACAAAAAAGGATTAAATCCCTCAGCAGAACTAGAGATTATAATTAAAGGAGAGTTATTTAAAGAAAGTGGCTCAGGTGATGGTCAGTTTAACGCTTTTATAAATGCAATAAAAAAAATATACACTAAAAATAATATTATTTTACCTTCGCTAGTAGATTATACTGTTACTATTCCCCCTGGGAGTAGCTCTGATTCACTTTGCGAAACTTTCATAACTTGGAGAAATAATAACAAGGACTTTATTACTAGAGGACTGGACTCAGATCAAACAGTTTCGGCAATTAAAGCAACTGAAAAAATGTTAAACATTATATCAAATTATTAATGAAATTAAATATAGCACTACTCCCAGGAGATGGAATTGGACCGGAGGTAATAGATCAAGCGGTAAAAGTATCTAATGCAATCGCAAAAAAATTTAACCACTCAATTAATTGGGTAACAGCGTTAACGGGTGCTGCAGCTATAGATGCAGTTGGAGAACCATACCCTATAGAAACTCATAACATTTGTCTTAATGCTGATGCAATATTATTTGGAGCAATAGGACATCCAAAATATGATAATGATCCTTTGGCAAAAGTAAGGCCTGAACAAGGTTTGCTTAAAATGAGAAAAGATTTAGGGTTATTTGCAAACGTTAGACCAACTTTTACATTTCCTTCACTTATTGACAAATCACCATTAAAGAGAGAAAGAATAGAAGGTACTGATTTAGTCTTCTTAAGAGAATTGACTGGAGGTATTTATTTTGGAAAAAGAGGAAGAAAAGACAATGGAAATACAGCATATGACACCTGTACATATACTAGAGATGAAATAACTAGGTTGGCAAAAAAGGGTTTTGAACTAGCAATGAACAGGTCTAAGAAACTTTGTTGTGTAGATAAAGCCAACGTACTTGAATCTTCAAGGTTATGGAGAGAAACAGTTCAATTAATGGAAAAAGACTATCCTGAAGTTAAGGTTTCTTATGAATTTGTAGATGCGGTAGCTATGCGTTTAGTTCAATGGCCTAACTCTTATGATGTTTTAATTACTGAAAACTTGTTTGGTGACATATTAACTGATGAAGCTTCAGTAATATCAGGTTCAATGGGCTTAATGCCTTCAGCATCTATTGGATTAAAAACATCATTATTTGAACCAATTCATGGATCATATCCTCAGGCAACTGGAAAAGATATTGCTAATCCATTAGCAACTGTATTGTCAGCAGCAATGATGTTTGAAGATGCTTTTAATTTAAAAAAAGAAGCTGATTTAATAAGAAAAGTAGTAAACCAATCATTAGAAAAATCAATAGTAACGGAAGATTTGTCGGATGGTGAAAAGTCATACAAAACTAGTGAAATAGGCAATTGGTTGTCTGATCAAATATTGAAGTAAAAAAAAAGCATCTATTAAGTAGATGCTTTTTTTTAAGTAATATTAAATACTATTTACCTTCACTATCCATTTTTTTCTTAAGATCCATTAAAACATCTAAATCTCCAAGAGTAGATTTGTCGGATTCTTTAACCTTATTTTTCTTAAGAGACTCCTTGACATTTTTCTTTTCCTGATCATTAAACAATACAGTATGAGACATTACTACTCTTTTAAAGTCTTTATTGTATTCAATAACTTTAAAGTCTGCTGCATCTCCTTTCTTTAGCTTGTTTCCATCTTCTTTAACTAAATGTCTGTTTGGAACAAAGGCTGTAATATCATCATTAAAAATAATTGTAGCTCCTTTGTCATTAGAATCTGAAATAGAGGCATTATGAGAAGTTCCTTCTGCATATGTTTTGTCATATACATTCCAAGGGTTATCCATAGTTTGTTTATGACCTAAACTTAATTTCCTTGATTCAGAATCTAATTCTAGAACAATAACATCAATAGAATCACCAGCTGTAAATAATTCTGAAGGGTGTTTAACTTTAACTGTCCAAGATAAATCAGAAATATAAACCAGTCCATCTATACCTTCTTCTAATTCTACGAAAATTCCGAAGTTTGTAAAGTTTCTTACAGTACCTTTATGTTTAGACCCTACTGGATATTTAGTTGTAATATCAGTCCATGGATCTGATGAAAGTTGCTTTATACCTAAAGACATTTTCCTTTCTTCCCTATCTAATGTCAATATAACAGCTTCTACTTCATCACCAACTTTAACAAAATCTTGAGCAGATCTTAAATGAGTTGACCATGACATTTCCGAAACATGAACTAACCCCTCTACCCCATCAACAACTTCAACAAATGCTCCATAATCTGCTAATACAGTTACTTTACCTTTAATTTTATCACCTTCTTTAATTTCTGAATCTAAAGACTCCCAAGGGTGAGCGCTTAACTGCTTAACTCCAAGCTGAATTCTAGACTTATCATCATCAAAATCAAGAATTACAACATTTAATTTTTGATCTAATTCTAAAATTTCACTAGGATGATTAATTCTGTTCCAAGAAAGGTCTGTTATATGAATTAATCCGTCAACACCTCCTAAATCAATAAACACACCATAAGTAGTGATATTTTTAACTGTTCCTTCTAGGACTTGACCTTTTTCTAATTGTCCAATAATTTCTTTTTTCTGTAATTCAATATCAGCTTCAATAAGAGCTTTATGAGAAACTACTACATTCTTGAATTCATGATTTATTTTAACAACCTTAAATTCCATGTTTTTATTAACATACTGATCATAATCTCTAATTGGCTTAACATCAATTTGAGAACCTGGAAGAAAAGCTTCCAATCCAAATACGTCAACAATCATACCTCCCTTAGTTCTGCATTTAACAAAACCATTAACTACCGTAGATTTGTCATGAGCTTCGTTTACTCTGTCCCAAGCTTTGATAGTTCTTGCTTTTCTATGAGAAAGTATTAATTGTCCAGTTTTATCTTCCTGAATATCTACTAAAACTTCAACCTTGTCACCTACTTTTAAATCCGGGTTGTATCTAAATTCATTTAAAGAAATAACACCTTCAGATTTTGCGTTTATATCAATAATTGCTTCTCTATCTGTCAAGTTAATTATAACTCCATATATAACACTTTCATTATAAGTGTCAACAAAATTTTCTTGAATCAATTTATCGAACTCTAAAAGCTTATCATCTTTAACAGTTTCGATTCCTTCCTCAAAATTATCCCAATCAAAATCTTTTAAAAATTGATCAGAAGAAATTTCTTCATTTTTGATTTCTTCAGCAGTTGAGTCTAGAGTGGTTGTTTCTTCAATAATTTCATTTGTTGTAATTGGTTCGATAATTACTTCTTTAGAAATTTTAACTGCAGCTTTAGCTGTTTTTGTTTTTTCAGAAGGTTTTTTGGTTTTTTTTACAGCTTTTTTAGATTTGCTGTCTTTTTTTTCTTCAGGCATAACTTAAAATTTGTATTTTAATTTATCTACAGGCTTTAAGGAATAAATTAAAAGTTGTTTGTCAATTTTTAACCTTTTGTCTACCTATATTAACCTAACAAAAGGATCGCGAAATTAGGTTCATTTTATTCGATAAACAAATTTATTATAAAGAATTTGGTAATGCTATAGAAATGTGATTTAAAATCTCATTCTCAACCTCCTCTAAATTCATATTCTCAGTGTTAATTAAAACAGCATCCGGAGCTTTTTTTAAAGGAGAATTAGATCTATTCATGTCCTGAGTGTCTCTTAAGTTAATGTTGTCAAAAACTTCACCATAAGAGACGCCTTTGTCTGTTATTTTAAGCTCGTTAAACCTTCTTTCAGCTCTCAGTTTTGCAGAAGCCTCTAAAAAAAATTTTAATTCTGCATTAGGAAAAACAACTGTCCCTATATCTCTTCCATCCATTACAACCCCTTTATTTTTACCCAAAGAGTGTTGAATTTTAACCATATGAGTTCTTACTTCGTTTATAGCGGCTAATTGACTTACTAAATCAGAAACTTTCAGCGATCTGATTTTGCTTTCAACTGGGAACCCGTTTAAGTGGATTTCTAGGTTATCGTTTAAAGAAATTTTTCTAAAGTCAATTTCTAATTTTGACAAATCATTAATTAAGGCTTTTTTATCGATAAAATCTTTTGATATTAAGTTGTTACTAATTGCATAATAGGTCAGTGCTCTATACATAGCTCCAGAATCTATATATATATAGCCTATTTTTTTTGCTATACGTTTAGCTAATGTACTTTTACCAGTAGATGAAGTTCCATCAATAGTTATAATTATTTCGTTAGCCATTAAAACAATTTAAAATTTTTGACCTTTTGATTAGTTATTGCCAAGTCAATTACTTCTTTCATGTTGGAAACATAGTGAAAAGTAAGACCTTTTAAATAACTATCATCAATATCTAATATGTTTTTTTCATTATCCTTACAAAGAATAATCTCTTTTATTTTTGCTCTTTTAGCAGCAAGAATTTTTTCTTTTATACCTCCAACTGGCAAAACTTTTCCCCGAAGTGTAATTTCTCCAGTCATAGCCAACTTGCTTTTAACTCTTTTTTGAGTAAGTAATGACACAATTGAAGTAAGCATAGTTATTCCTGCACTAGGACCATCTTTTGGAGTTGCACCTTCTGGAACATGGATATGTATATTATGAATCGATAATTTTTCAATATCTATCGATAGTAACGCAGCATTTGATTTTATATATTCTAGAGCTATTGTTGCAGACTCTTTCATAACTTTACCTAAATTTCCTGTAATAGATAAATTTCCTTTTCCTTTAGAAAGTGCAGATTCAATAAATAATATATCTCCTCCAAATTGAGTCCAAGCCAAGCCTGTTACAACTCCAGCAATTTCGTTATTTTCATACTGATCCTTAGAGATTGATATGCCTAAAATACTTTCTAGTTCTATAGGGTTGATCTCATTAGAGTATGTTTCCTCCAAGGCTATAGACTTTGCAATGTTTCTAATTATTTTAGCAATTTGCTTTTCCAAACCTCTTACACCAGACTCTCTAGTATAACCTTCAATAACTTTTTCAATTGAAGCTTTTTTTAGTTTAACTACATTCTTAGACAAACCATGATCTGTAATCTGCTTAGGTAATAAATGTTTTTTAGCAATTTCACATTTTTCCTCTATAGTATAACCAGAGACACTTACAATTTCCATTCTATCTCTTAATGCAGGTTGCACATTACCAATATTATTAGATGTAGCAATGAACATTACCTTCGATAAATCAAAACCAGATTCAATAAAATTATCATAAAAAGAAGTATTTTGTTCTGGATCCAAAACTTCCAACATTGCAGAAGATGGATCTCCTTGATTACCTACTGAAAGTTTGTCTATCTCATCTAAAACAAAAACAGGATTAGAAGTTTTCGCTTTCTTCAAACTTTGAATTATTCTTCCAGGCATAGCTCCAATGTAGGTTTTTCTGTGACCTCTAATTTCAGATTCGTCCCTGAGTCCTCCTAAAGAGATTCTAACATATTCCCTTCCTAAAGCTTCAGCAATTGACTTTCCTAAAGAAGTTTTACCAACTCCTGGAGGACCATTAAAACATAAAATAGGAGATTTCATGTCATTCCTCAACTTTAATACCGCAATATGTTCAATAACTCTCTTTTTAACTTCTTTTAACCCATAATGATCTCTATCGAGAATTTTTTGAGCTCTTTTAAGATCAAAATTATCTTTAGAGTAATCGTTCCATGGCAAATCAAGGTAAATATCTAGATAATTTCTTTGAATAGAATATTCTGCAACTTGAGGATTCATTCTTTGAAGCTTAGATAATTCTTTTTTAAAATGATCACTTATTTCCTTACTCCAATTCTTTTTAGTTGATCTCAATCTCATTTCAGTTATTTCTTCATCATATGACACCCCACCAAGCTCTTCTTGAATAGTTTTCATTTGTTGATGTAAAAAATATTCTCTTTGTTGTTGATCTAAATCAGATCTTACTTTAGATTGAATGTCATTTTTTAATGATAGTTTTTGTAATTCAATGTTCATTTCTTTTAGACACATTAAAGCACGCTCATGAAGATCATTTGTTATGAGAATTTTATATTTTTCTTCAGTGCTTAAGTTCATGTTCGAACACACAAAATTCACTAGAAACGAATCGCTTTGAATATTTTTTATTGCAAAAGAGGCCTCACTTGGAATATTTGGATTTTCTTCAATAATTTGAAGAGCAATATCTTTAATTGATTCAATAGTTGCATTGAATTCTTTATTATCAGCTTTAGGCTTTATTTCTTTAATTTCTTTTATATCAGCGGTAATATAAGGTTCTTCACTTATAACTTTTTCTATTGAAAATCTTTTTTTTCCTTGAATTATCACGGTAACATTACCATCTGGCATTTGTAACACCCTTAATATTTTAGCAACAGTTCCAGTGGAATGAATATCATTTAATGTAGGTGTTTGAACTTTGGAATCTTTTTGAGAAACAACACCTATAAGTTTCTCTTTAGTATTTGAATCCTTTATTAATTTAATAGATTTATCTCTTGAAGCTGTTATAGGTATTACAACACCAGGAAACATAACGGTGTTTTTCAAAGGTAAAATTGGTAAGCTTTCCGGTAAAGATTCTTTTAAAATGGCCTCTTCATCATCAGATGTCATCAAAGGGATTAAATCTGAATCTTCATCGATGTTTTGCAATGACATCATGTCAAGGTTTAATAATTTAGTTTTAGACATAAAAAATAATTAAGTCAAAGTGTCATACTCTTTTGAAACAATCAATATATAATGGATCTTTTAAGAGAATAAACACCTTTTAGTTTATCAACTATTAAACAATTCAACATTCATGCCATAATAATTAATAATTTTTAATTTTTATCCTTCTCAATAAAATTGCTCCAAGTAGAAAAATAAATATAAAAACCAGAATAGAATTCCTCATACTGCCAGTAATTTGATCAACAAATGCAAATAATGTCATACCAAATACTATACTCACTTTTTGAGAAACATCATAAAAACTAAAATACGACGTTGTATTATCTGTTTCTGGAATCATTTTTGAAAAAGTTGATCTAGATAGAGCTTGAATTCCGCCCATTACCATTCCCACCAAAGCAGCAGCAATATAAAACTCTATTGAAGATTTAATGAAATAAGCCCCTATGCATAGAAACGCCCAAATAAAGTTTAAAATTATAAGTGTTTGTATATTCCCAATTTTATTAGAAATTTTTGCTGTTATAATCGATCCAAAAACTGCAACCAATTGAATCAATAAAATACTTACTATTAGTCCTGTGGTTTTCTCGCCTTCTCCCCAATTAATCTCTTGCTCTCCAAAATAAGTAGCGATAAGTAAAACTGTCTGAAGAGCCGAACTATAAATAAAAAAAGCAATTAAAAATCTTTTAATAATTAAAATTTGCTTGAGTTCATCCCAAACTTCTTTTAATTCTTTAAAGCCATTAAAAAAAACATGTTTAACTATCTTCCTTTTTTCTTTTGATTTTGGTAAATGATAAAAAGTATATTGACTGCAAATCATCCACCACAATCCAACAGTAATAAACGAATATTTCATAGCTAAAAGCTCTGGATTTTCTCCTAAAATTCCATAAGATTCTGGAAACATAACCATAGACAAATTGAATAATAATAAGATAACACTACCTACATAACCAAGAGCGTAACCTTTTGCGCTAAGACTATCTTGCTGATCTTTATAGGCTATATCAGGTAAATAAGAGTTGTAAAAAACTAAGCTAGCCCAAAAAGAAATTAAAGCAAAAAAGTAAAAAAACAAGCCAATGTAAATATTTTCCAAATCAAAAAAGTAAAGCCCCATACACGAAACAGATCCAGAATAACAGAAAAATTTTAAAAAACTCATCTTATTACCTACATAGTCTGCAATACCAGATAACAAAGGAGTTATAATAGATAATATTACAAATGCAAATGCAGTTAAAAAACTAATTAATGCGGTGTTTTTGAAATTAAAACCAAATAAATCTATGTAAAGGTCATCTAAGAACAATGATCCATAATAAATTGGAAAAACAGAAGAAGATATAACTAAGGGATAAACAGAATTTGCCCAGTCGTAAAAGGCCCAAGCATTTAAAACTTTACTATCTCCTTTAATAAATTCTTGCTTTGACATTATCAGTTTTATTAAAAATACAAATGCAATATACTTAATTCATTTCGGCTTTATGTTTTAAACATTTATCAGTAATTTAGTTAAAAAATTAAAGTCATAAATGAAAGGTTTCTATTTACTTGTTAGTTTTGCATTAATACTAATAAGTTGCAATCGTTTTAATTCTTTAAACGAAAATAGTAATTTAGAAAAAAAATCAAATACTAATTCAGATAAAACATTTAATTTAAATCAAGGAATATATTATTGCAAAAACTGTAATTCAAAACTATATAGCACCCACAACAAATTTAGTTCAAACGAAAAAAATGAAAGCTTCGATAAATCAATTAAAAATAATGTTGAATATGATATTGATTATAGAGTTAATAACATTAAAACTGAATTAAAATGTAAAAACTGTGGAATCCAAATAGGAAATGTTTGGAGCGACGGACCTAAAGAATCTACAGGAAACAGGCATTGTGTAACCAAAAATGCATTATTTTTTAAATCTATAAATAACAGAAAATGAAAAAAATATTCTTAATTCTAATAATAAATATCATCATGACAAACTTTGGTTATTCTCAAGAACAAAATGAAGAAAAAAAGACTGATTCTGAATGGAAAAATGACCTTGACAATTTAAGTTATCAGGTTTTAAGGAATTCTTATACTGAAAGACCATTTTCAGGAGAATATAATTTACTCTTTGAAAATGGAGCATATAACTGTAAAGGGTGCAACCAACAACTTTTTACAAGTACAAATAAATATAAAAGTAATTGTGGCTGGCCTAGCTTTGACGAAGCTATTAAAGGCTCCATAGTTTACATAAAAGACTTTTCTAATAATATGAACAGAATAGAAGTAAAGTGTTCAAAATGTGATGGTCATCTAGGACATGTTTTTAATGACGGACCTAAAGATACCACAGGAAAAAGATATTGTATTAACTCGGCTGCATTATCGTTTAATAAAAAATAAAATATGAAAAAATTTGATTTAATAATTTTAGGAAGTGGTCCAGGAGGTTATGTAACTGCAATTAGAGGCTCTCAGCTTGGTTTAAATGTAGCTATAGTTGAAAAAGAAAGTTTGGGTGGGGTGTGTTTAAACTGGGGATGTATCCCGACAAAAGCATTATTAAAATCCGCTCAGGTATTTGAGTACATGAAACATGCGGCAGATTACGGAATTAACATAAATGAAGCTGATAAAGATTTTAATAAGGTTGTTAAAAGGTCTAGAAAAGTAGCTGAAACCATGAGTAAAGGGGTGAACTTTCTTATGAAAAAGAATAAAATTACTGTGTTTAAAGGTTTTGGAAAGCTAAGGCCTAACAATACCATTAAAATAGTTAGCGAAAGTAATGAAGAAAAAATCATATCATCAGATAAAATAATAATTGCTACTGGAGCAAGATCTAGAGAACTGCCATTGTTAAAGCAAGACGGAAAACATATAATCGGCTATAGACAAGCTATGAATCTAAGCGAGCAGCCTAAAGACATGGTTATTGTTGGTTCAGGAGCTATCGGAATTGAATTCGCATACTTCTATAATTCGATGGGGACAAATGTTACAGTAGTTGAATATTTAGACAGAATAGTTCCAATTGAAGATATTGAAATTTCAAAAGAATTAGAAAAAAGTTTAAAAAAGAAAGGAATTAAAATTCTAACATCTTCAGAAGTTGAAAAAGCAAACGTTAAAGAATCTGGATTAGTTGATGTTCATATAAAATCAATTAACGGAGATAAAACTACTATTAATGCAGAAATAGTACTAAGTGCAGTAGGAATTAAAAGTAATATTGAAAACATAGGTCTAGAAGAGGTTGGAATTAAAATTGAAAATGACAAAATCCTAGTAGATCAATTCTACGAGACTAATATTAAAGGTTATTATGCGATCGGAGATATTGTAAAAGGTCAAGCTTTAGCCCATGTTGCATCTGCAGAAGGAATTTTATGTGTAGAAAAAATAGCTGGAATTGATATAAGCCCTTTAGACTATAACAATATTCCTGGATGCACTTATTCTTCTCCTGAAATAGCCTCTGTTGGATTAACTGAAAATAAAGCCAAAGAAATGGGTTATGAAATAAAAGTTGGTAAATTCCCGTTCAGTGCTTCAGGAAAAGCTCAAGCATCAGGAAAAACTGAGGGTTTTGTCAAAGTTATTTTTGACTCTAAATATGGTGAATGGTTAGGATGTCATATGATTGGTGATGGAGTTACTGACATGATTGCAGAAGCTGTTCTAGGTAGAAAATTAGAAACTACAGGGCATGAAGTTCTTAAAGCTGTACATCCTCACCCAACAATGAGTGAAGCAGTAATGGAAGCTGTAGCTGCTGCATATGATGAGGTAATTCACTTATAATTAATCTAAAAAACTTTCTATTGCTAAATTATAGCTTTTAAGTCCAAAGCCTAATACAACTCCTCTTACGTGAGCACTTAAAAAAGATTTATGTCTGAATTCCTCTCTTGAGTAAGTATTAGAAATATGTACTTCTACTGTTGGACTACTAATAGATCTTATAGCATCTCCAATACCAACTGAGGTATGAGTATATGCAGCTGCATTAATAATAATGCCATCAAAATCAAAGCCCACTTCTTGAATTTTATCGATAATCTCACCTTCAATATTAGACTGAAAATATTTGAGATCTATATTTGAGTATTTTGACTTTAAATTATTAAAATATTTATCAAAATTTTGATCACCATAAATACTTTCCTCTCTAGTTCCTAATAAATTTAAGTTAGGACCATTTATAATTTGTAATTTCATTGAAATATTTTTATTAAAAATATAAAAATAACATTTAATAAATCAAGCTTATATAATTAATAATGAAATGGGATAAGGCTTTAAATGATTTTAAAAATTATTTAAAAATTGAAAGAAACCTTTCTAAAAATACTATTGAAAGTTATTTATTTGATGTAAAAAAATTAATAAATTTTTTAAAATCAAATAGTACAAACCTAAATCCTGCTCAGCTCAGCGAGAGTTTAGCAAAAGAATTTATTTATGATATTTCAAAAAAGGTAAAATCTCCCACACAAGCAAGAATTGTTTCTGGACTAAAGCGTTTTTATGAATACTTAATGTTGGAAAATATAGTCAAAAATAATCCCATTCAAAATATAGAAATTCCAAAAATCGGAACCACTCTTCCTGTTACACTTACAGTTGAAGAGATTGATAAAATCATATCTAGCATTAAGTTAACATCAAAAACAGGAATACGAAATTTAGCTATTTTAGAATTATTATATAGCTGCGGATTAAGGGTTTCTGAACTTACAAATTTAAAAATATCTGATTTATTTTTTAAAGAATCAATAATTAAAGTTACTGGAAAAGGAAATAAAGAAAGATTCGTGCCAATTAGCAATCAAGCTCAATTATATATAAACAACTACATCAATGATATAAGGGGGTTTAAAAAAATAAAAAAAAACTTTGAAGATACTTTGTTTCTGAATGAAAGGGGAAGCAATCTATCAAGAGTGATGATATTTATAATTTTAAAAAAGTTAAGCTCCTTAGCTAAAATTGATAAAAAAATAGGTCCTCACACTTTAAGGCACTCGTTTGCTACACATCTAATTGAAAACGGAGCCGATTTGATAACTATTCAAAACATGTTAGGTCATGAGAGTATAACTACTACGGAAAGGTATTTGCATGTGAATAAAAAACATTTAATAGACTCTATGATGAAATTCCATCCAAGAACAAAAATGTAAAAACTAAAATTTTATAAGCATTCTAAACCCTTCACCATGAATATTTTCGATTTCAACGCTCTTGTCTTTACTTAAATATTTTCTAATTTTTGCAATATAAACGTCCATACTTCTTGATGTAAAATAATTATCATCATTCCAAATCTTAACCAAAGCAAGTTCCCTTGGCATTAAATCATTTAGGTGATTTAAAAGCATTTTAAGCAATTCATTTTCTTTTGGAGAAAGCTTAACGCTAGATTCAGATTCAAACTGAAGTGTTCTTAATTTTGAATTAAATTTAAATTTAGCAAAATCAAATTCATACTTTGAATTGTCTGCTGTTTTTAACAATTGCTTTCTTTTAAAAATAGATTTAATTTTCAAAAGTAATATGTCAGAATCAAAAGGCTTGGTTAAGTAATCATCTGCACCCAGTTTGTAACCTTTTAACACATCATCTTTTAATGTTTTGGCTGTAAGAAAAAAAAAAGGAACATTTTTATCAATTTCTCTTATTTCTTTAGCTAATGTAAAACCATCTTTATAAGGTAACATAACGTCGAGGATACATAATCCGAAATCATTTTTTTTGAATTTCTCTAAACCTTCTATTCCATTCTTAGCAAGAGTAACATTATAAGAATGCAAATTAAGAAAATCATTTAGAATCGCTCCAAAGTTAAAGTCATCTTCAACTAACAATATGTTTTTATCATTATTTCTCATAAGCATCTATAAAGGTAATGATATTACAAAAGCACTTCCCTTACCTAGTTCGCTATCAACATAAATCATGCCATTATGTAAATCTATTATTTTTTTAACGTAAGACAATCCTAATCCATGTCCCTTAACATCATGAATATTTCCTTTAGTTTCTCTGTAAAATTTATCAAATATTTTCTCCTTTACTTTAGAGTTCATGCCCATTCCGTTATCGATAATTTTAACAATAATAGAATCCATATTGTTTTCAGTAATAATTTTTATTTCAGGCTTTTCGTTTGAGTATTTAATAGCATTTTCTAAAATATTAACAAAAACATTTATAAAATCATCTTTAGATATATTCACTTCATTAGATAAAGCTAAAAAATCAATCTTAACCTGTACATTTCTATTTTTCAGTAATAAATCTAAGTGAGCTAAAGATTCACTAATAATATTATTTAAATTACAAATAGATTTTTTTATAATATTTTCTTTTCGATCTAATTGAGAAATTCTTAATACATTTTCAACTTGAAAATTCATCCTATCATTTTCGTCTCTTATCATTCTTAAATATTTATCTCTTTTATTTAGGTCATTTTGAACTTTTTTATTTTTTATCGCATCTAAAGCAAGCTTTATTGTAGCAATAGGAGTTTTAAATTCATGAGTCATATTATTTATAAAATCAGATTTCATTTCAGAAACTTTTTTCTGCCTTAAAACTTGATAAATAGTAGATGTGAAGGTTATAATAATTGTAATGGTAAAAAGTAAAGAAAGCAAAATCAAAGTTGTCAAAGAGGATCTTAAAAATGTTCTTCTTTCTGGAAATGCAATGACCAATTCAAAATCACTATTCCCTTTTTCGTTAACAAATAAAGGCGATTTATATTTTTTTAAACCTTCTAAATTAGTATAATTATCTGATCCCACTTTAGTTGCTAAATCACCATTAAAAACTCTATATTGAAAGATTATTTCTATATTTCTATCTCTCAATTCTCTTTGTAACAAAAGTTCTAACTCAATGTTCGTTAACCTTCTGTGAATTGGTTTTAAAGCTGCTAATTCCATAAATACTGAAGCGTATTTAGCCTTATCCATTAAAGACAATCTTTCTACTCGTTGTAGCCTTTCAATACTACTCATATTTTTCATTTCTCTGTCAAAGGCTTCATCAATAATTGTTGTAGTTTTTATACCTTTATATTCTAGAATAGAAGATGAATCTTCAGATTCAGATTCAAAAAGTTTTGCTGAAATATTATAATCTTCCTCTAAAATGCCATGAGAATAAATAAATGTTTGATTTGTATTTTCATTTCTATCTACATATTTAAACACCGCAGTTAATTGAGATTCTTTGGGTGAACCTATACTATCAACTAATTTTTGATAGACTGCTAAATAATCTCTAAGTTCTCTACTTTGAATTTGTTCTGAAACTGACTTAAGAGCTAGATTAATATTTAAGGAAAATTGTTCTTCTTTATTATCTAAAGTTGTTTTAATCCAAAAAGCTTGCACTAAAATAATTCCTAATAATGCAATACTCATTATGACTATTAGAGGGAAGAATATTTTTTTATTCATAGTGTAAATAAAATTCTCTATTTAAAAAGTTTATCTAAAGTATCTATCAAATCTAACACTCTTTGGTTGATTTTTGAAATAGAGTCATTTTTAATAATATAATCAGCTAGAAGAATTTTCTTGTCATCTTCCCATTGATTATTGATTCTAATTATGACATCTTTTTTGTTTACTTTATCTCTATTAACTACTCTTTTAATTCTTTCATTTACATTTGAAGTTACTAAAATATTAAAATCATTATTCTTATAAGATCCAGATTCAAAAATTATAGCCGATTCATAAACAACATATTTATAAAAATTCATCTTTCTCCATTTTATAAAATCTTTTTCAACAAAAGGGTGTACTATGCTATTAATTTCATTTAATGCTATTTTATCATTAAATACTAATTGTGAAATGTGTTTTTTGTTTAAAAAACTACCTTTATAGGACTCTTTACCGAAACAATCAATTATTGTTTTTTTTATTTCAGAAGAGTTATTCATAATAAACTTAGCTCTAGAGTCTGAGTCATATACTGGGATACCATTATTGATTAAAAGTGTTGATACTGTTGTTTTTCCAGAACCAATTCCACCAGTAAGGCCTATGTTTTTCATTAAACACTTAAACTTATTAATTAATAGCCAATTTAGTTAAAAATAAGGATGCAAAATTTAGTTTAAAATAAAATTAAGAGAAGTTGAATAATTAATTTTAATCTGATGAAGAGACTATATCAATAATTTCCTGACTGACGCCAACATTAGAAAAGCCTCCATCATTATATAAATTTTGAAGAGTTACTCTTTTTGTTAAGTCTGAAAAAAGTGTGATAGTGTAATTTGCACAATCTAATGCAGAAGCATTTCCTAGTGGCGACATTTTTTCAGCATAAGTAATGAAACCATCAAAACCTGTAACCCCCTTTCCAGCTGTTGTTGGTGTTGGTGACTGTGAGATAGTATTAACTCTTACTTTTTTCTCCTTACCAAAAAAATAACCGAAACTTCTAGCAATTGACTCTAAATAAGCTTTGTTATCTGCCATATCATTGTAATTTGGAAAAACTCTTTGAGCAGCCATATATGTTAGAGCAACAATACTAGACCATTCATTCATTGCATCTAATTTATACAAGCTTTGTAGTAATTTATGAAAAGATAATGCTGAAACATCCCAACCTTTAGTTGTCCAATCATGATTCAAATCGGTATAATGTTTGCCTTTTCTAACATTGACAGACATACCAATAGAATGTAAAACAAAATCAATTTTTCCATCAAAAACCTCCATAGTTTGATTTATCAAAATTTCTAGATCTTCTATTTTTGTAGCATCAGCTGGAATAAGCTTTGAATTAGTTTTTTTTGCCAACTCATCAACCTGCCCCATTCTTAGAGCGATAGGTGCATTTGTTAAAACAAACTCACCACCTTCTTCGTGCACTCTTTCAGCAGTTTTCCATGCAATTGAGTTTTCATCTAGGGCTCCGAAAATAATTCCTTTTTTTCCTTTTAAGAGATTATATGACATAGTATAATTTTTGATAAATATAATATTAATTAAGTAACTCTCTTGCATGAACTAAAGCAGATTCTGATATAGCATCACCTGAGAGCATTTTAGCAATTTCATCAACTCTTTCATTAGAATTAAGCTTTTTTATTTTTGTGTTAATTATACCGAAATTATTCTCCTTATAAACGTTAAAATGATGATCTCCTTTGGCAGCAATTTGGGGAAGGTGAGTTATTGCGATAATTTGCATATTGCCACTCATTTTCAACATAATATTGGCCATTGCATTAGACATTTCTCCAGAAATCCCAGTATCTATTTCGTCAAAAATCATTGTAGGTAATTTAGAATGAGATGATAAAACTGATTTAATTGAAAGTAGAATCCTAGAAAGTTCTCCGCCTGAAGCTACTTTAAACAAAGAAGCATGCTTGACTCCTTTATTTGAAGAAAACAAAACTTCAATAGAATTTTTCCCAAGTCTATTATAAACTTCAGAATCATAAATATTAAATAAAAATGAAGCATCTTCCATTCCTAAGTTTTTTAGAATAGATTCTAACTCTAATTTTAGTTTTGGTAATATTTTTTTTCTAGAATTAGATATTTTTACAGAAAGCTCCCCAATTAAAGACTCTTTTAAGGAAATTTCTTTTTTTAAATTCTCAATATCTATCCCAATATTATCATTCTCTTCTAATTGAAGTTGAAGCTTGTTAGTTTTTGTGATTAGCTCAGCAATTGAATTAACAGAATGTTTTTTTTGCAAGTTATAGATAACACTTAATCTATTTTCAATATTCTCTAATTTGAAAGAATCATTATCAAAATTGGTAGAAGGTGAATTTAATTCTGATTTTATATCATCTAACTCAATTAAAACACTTTCAATTCTATTTTTTATTTCTAAATAATTGATTGAGAATTTAGATATATTACTTAAAATTGAATTCAATTGAATTATTTTATTTTCAATGCTATTTTCATCCGAATACAATAAAGAGTTAATTTGAACTAAAGCAGTTCTAATCTCTTCTGAGTTTTTTAAAATTATAAGATTATTTTCTAATTGCTCTTGTTCCCCTGAGACTAGATTAGCATCCAATAATTCATTTAAAATATAGAGATTATATTCATGGTCATTATTTAAGCTAATATTAACTCTATCAAGCTTCTCTAACTCTAAACATAGTTCTTTATATAATGAAAAATTTTCTGAGAAATTTTTTACAATACTTTGTTGTTTAGATAAATTATCAATTAATAAAAAAAAGAAATTATCATTAGAAATAACTAAAGATTCATGTTGTGTATGAATGTCTATCAGTTTTTCTCCAATTAATTTCATTACATCTAAGTTAGCGGGGGTGTCATTGATAAATGATCTGGATTTTCCTCCAGGCAATATTTCCCTTCTTAAAATAGTTTGATCGAAATAATCAATATTATTTAGATCGAAAATATTTTTAATATTAAGTTTAGTTAAATTAAATTCTACTTCAACAACACATTTAATACTGTCATTTTTTAATATCTTATGACCTACTCTCTTTCCAGTGACTATCGAAAGTGCATTTAATAAAATTGACTTTCCAGAACCAGTATCTCCCGTAATAGTAGAAAAACCATTAGAAAAATCGACTTCTAACTCATCAATCAATGCAAAGTTTTTTATATAAATTTTTGTAAGCAAAATTATAATTTATTAAAATCAAACATAATCACTAAAATTAGTTTTTAAAATATTGAATTATCTAAAATTATTCCATTTATTGGAAAAAAAAGGAGCAATTTTAATCAATTGACTGTATATAATATCAGTATTAAAATCAGGTCCAGAAGAAAAAACGTCAACAATTTCATCAGATTTTGTTTCAAAAAACATTTTTAAAAGGATAGAATTAGGAACTCTTCTATTCATTCTATCTAATGCTTTAATAGAATTTGAAATATTATTTTTTGAAACTATTATATCCTCATACATTAAGTCAAGTCCATTAACATGATAATTGTATAACATATCTTTAAATTCTTTTGAATTAGAGGAATTAAGATTTTCTATTAACCAATATTTGTTAATTCTACCACCTGAATCACTAGACCCCCAGCTCTTTCCAGTACTTTGGTTAGCAAGGTTTAATATTTCTTGAGATTTATTATAAAATACTTTACCTGAGTCTAACAAATAAGAATCGGAATCAATTCCTGAAATTATATTAATATAAAAAGAAAGAAGAGAGACTAAGTTAGATTGAAATTGATTTTCAGTATAAAACAAGGGCTCAAATTCTGTATATTCAAATTGAAAATTTTTTTCTACAAAATTAAAAATTGGTGTTTGATAAGTTGAATTAAAAACTGGTCTTAAAGATTGAAATTCGAAATTAGCTATAAACTTGTTATTCGAATAATTGGTGATAGTAATTAACAGGTTTAAATCTATTTTTTCAAAACCTGATAATTCATTTTCAGTCCAAGAATTTAAATTAACAAAATTCGAAATAGATTTTTCTAAACTAGTGAATACGGATTTATTTGTTTGATTTATAAGGTCAGAATTTATAATGATCTTTCCATCTATGTCTTGAGAATAGTTAAGATTAAAGATCAATAATATAATAAAAAGCTTAATATATTTCATTTATAAATTATCAATCTGGTTAAATATATCAATAGAAACTTCATGTTTACTTTTTAATTCAAATTCTATTATATTATTTTTATTATTTATAAAAGTGATTTTATTTGTATTATGTCTAAAACCAGCACCTTCATCATTTAGAGAGTTTAATACTATAGCATCAAGATTTTTTGATTTGATTTTCTTAATTGCATTTTTAATTTCGTTATCTGTTTCAAGTGCAAAACCAACTAATAATTGATCATCTCTTTTCAATGTCCCTAAATGGTTTAATATATCAACATTCGGAACTAAATCAATTAGCAGACTTTGATTATTATCTTTTTTTATTTTATTAAAAACTGTTTTTTTAGGTTTAAAGTCTGAAACAGCGGCGGAAAGAACTGAAATGTCAGAGGAAACAAAAAATTCTTTAGTTTTTTTAAACATTTCATCAGCAGTCATTACGTTAACAACCTTTATGCTTTTATTACTAACTGATAAACTTGTTGGACCAGTAATTAATACAACATCAGCTCCTAATGAAGATGCAGTTTTAGCTAATTCAATTCCCATTTTTCCACTGGAAAAATTACCTATAAAACGAACAGCGTCAATGGGTTCATATGTGGGACCACCAGTTATTAAGATTTTTTTTCCAAAAAGTTTTAAACCTTTATGTATATCATTTTCAATAAAGCTAATAATTTGACTCGGTTCTTGCATCCTGCCTTCACCTTTCAATCCACTTGCTAAAAACCCTGAATTAACAGGGATATGTATATTTCCATAAGAAATTAACTTCTCTATATTGTCCTGATTAGCTTTATTTTTATGCATATCTAAATCCATTGCAGGAGCGAAATAAACAGGGCATTTTGAAGACAAATATGTAGCTATCAATAAGTTATCAGATCTAGCAGAGGCCATTTTAGATAGAGTATTTGCTGTAGCTGGTGCAATAACAATATAATCGGCCCACAAAGCCAATTCAACATGATTATTCCATAATTCATTCTGTTCGTTTTTATTAAAAAACTCAGATAAAACTGGACGTTTAGATAAAGTTGATAACGTTAAGGGTGTGACAAAGTCTTTAGCACTAGAAGACATAATCACTTGGACATTAGCTCCAAGTTTTATTAAAAGTCTTACTAAAAAAGTTGTTTTATAAGCTGCGATGCCGCCTGAAATTCCTAATAGAATATTTTTTCCATTTAGAATAGACATGTCTATTCTTTTATTTCAGTATTTCTGTAATAGATTTTTTCTAATAACCAGTTTTCGATAGCCATAGCGTGAGCTTTAGGAAGTTTTTCATAAAATTTTGAAACTTCAATTTGCTCTTTATTCTCAAATATTTCGTCTAAACTTTCTGTAGGACTAGCAAACTCCTCTAATTTGTCTAAAAGTTCTTTTTTTATAGATTCATTAATTTGAATAGTTCTCTTTGATATAACAGAAATTGCTTCATAAATATTGTCTGTTTGAGCATCAATTACATTTCTATCGTAAGTGATAGTATCTAAAGGGGCATTGGTTTTTTTAAAATCCATAATTTTTATTTAACTCAACTTAATTATTTTCAAATATAGTAATTTCTTTCTCGATCACCTCAATCAATTTATTTGATTTAACAATATATTTAGACTCAGGGTAAGTATTTAATAGTTCTTGATAAATCTTTTTAGCATTATCTAATCTTTCAGGTTTTTTTGTATTAATACTATTAACTGCTAATTCGTAAGATGAGTCAAATAAATAAAATAAGGCATCTTCTCTGTATGGGGTCCCTGGATAATCTGAAATAAAATCGTCCAAAACAATAATAGCTGACTTATAATCTCTAATTGTATTATATTGCTTGGCAATTTCAAATGCTTTAAATTCTAATTTCAATCTAAGCTCTTGAACTAAATCATTAGCATCAGACATTTTTTCAGAATTTGGATAAAAATTAATAAACTCTTGTAATTTTTCAATTGCTTCACTGGACTCTTTTTGGTCTAGGCTATGAATTGGGGAAACCTTGTAGTAAGCAAAAGCAGCAAGGTAATTAGCTTCTTCTACTTTTTGACTCAATGGATAAGCTTTTGCAAAACTCTCAAATTCATATGCAGCTAACATATAGCTATTAGTATTTAGCAGTGAATTAGCATAAAAAAAAGTAATTCTTTCTCCTTGTGGCTTACCTCTGTATTTGGGTTTAATTTGTTCAAAAAGTCTAGAAGCTCTTCTGAATTCTTGATTTTCATAATATGTTTCGGCCATATCATACTTAATTTTTATGTCTTCATTTTTAAGTACTTTTTGAAATTCATTACATGAATTCAAGTTAAATAGAAAAGAAACCAATAATAATAATTTTACTTTTTTTAACATTTCACAAATTTAATATTATTTTTCAAAATATATGTAATTTTAATAGCGTATTACACATATTAATTTGATACGTGTTTAAATATTATTTAAAAAATAATTTTCAATTTCAACATACAACTTATTTGATGCTGGAATTAATGGTAATCTTAAAATATTTTCACATAATTTATTTATTGACAATGCAGCTTTCAAGCCAGTCGGATTTCCTTCTTTGAAAAGTAAAATTAACAACCTCTGAATATCTTCAAAATGTTTTCTAGAGCTATCTGCGTCATTTTTTAGCGCAATATTGATGATGTTTGAAAATTGTTTTGGAATACACCCAGCTGCAACAGAAATCACTCCATCAGCTCCTTTCAAAATGCTCTGATAGGCAGACTCATCATCGCCAGAAACAATTAAAAAATCTTTTGGTCTATTGGAGATCAAATTACTCATTTGATTCAAATCTCCGCTAGCATCTTTAATCCCAATTATATTTTTATGATTTTTAGCTAATTTAATTGAAGTTGATGGTTCCAAATTACATCCAGTTCTTAATGGAACATTGTAAAGAATAATTGGCAACGAGGATACGCTAGAAATAGCTGAAAAATGCCGATACAATCCATTTTGAGTGGGTCTGTTATAAAATGGGGCAACAGATAATATCGCACAAAACCCTTCCAAATCAGCATTAACAATATACTCAGTCACTGATCTGGTGTCATTAGAACCAATACCAATTACTAAAGGAACTCTGTTGTTGTTTGCCTTAACGTAAGCTGTTCTAGAAAGAACCTTCTCCTGTTCATTTAAAGTAGAGGCTTCGCCTGTAGTGCCTTGTACGACGATATAATTGACACCATTTTCAATCAAAAAGTCTACTAAATTTTTTATTGAATCAAAATCGACTGAGAAGTCTTTTTTAAATGGAGTGACAACCGCAACTCCAGTTCCTCTAAGTTTTTGTAACAAATTATTCATTTAATAAGTTTTAAATATTTAATTAGTTCATTTTTAAAGTTTTTAAACTTCTTGATGTTATTAGAAAAAATTAAATCATTTAATTCAGGTCTTACAGATTCAAATCCTACTCTAAACTTAGCATTAGATTTAGAAGATAATAAAGTCAACAATGAATTTGATTTGAAAAAATTAATTAGTAAATCATAATCATTTGAAATAAATTCTAAAGAATCTTTTCCAGTCAAATTTCCATAAAAAGAAATACAGTCAGGAGTGATGTTCATACTAGAAAAAACATTAAATGCATTTTTATTTTCCTGAAATGTAATGACTTTTAAATCTTTTTCCTTAAGGCCAATTGAATGAGCTAAATCTATAAACAAGTCAACTGAAACTGGAAATGAAGGATCTATAATACAACCTAAAGACTTTATAGGCGTTGATTTAACTCTATGTTGCTTACTTAGTTCAATTAAAGATTTATTAATTTTTTTTCTAAGAAGCTTTTCATGTAGTGATTTAAAAATCATATCTTTAAAACTTACTCAAAATTACATATTTCATCTTTGAAAACTACATTATATATTAATAATATAAAATTTAAACTTATTGTTATAATTATAACAATAATGATTGCTTCTTGCGAAAAAGCAAATTATCTATTAAATGACATTCAGGGAAATAACATTAAAATTTCCGATAGTTTAATAACAAACAATCAGTTAGAATATTTAATTGCTCCCTATAGAAATGAATTAAAAAGATTAGAAAAAGTAATAGGCTATTCTAGCCAATCATTAAGCGTAAGAGATGGAAAGCTAGAATCTACTCTTGGAAATTTAATTGCTGATATTTTAATCGAAGAATGTAATCCAGTTTTTAAAAATATATCAGGAAAAAACATTGATTTTTGTTTACTTAATTATGGTGGGATTCGAGGAACTATGAATAAGGGCAATATTACTCAGTATGATTTATTCACAATTATGCCATTTGAAAATCTCGCTACAGTGGTTAAGTTAGATGGAAATAAAATTTTAGAATTATTGAAATATTTAAATAAAGAAAACATAGCTCATCCTATTTCAGGAATTAATATTGAGTTTGAAAATGAGAAAATAACAACAATTATTGGTGGTGAAGAATTTGATGTTAATAAATCATATTATGTTTTAACTTCAAATTACCTTCAAGAAGGAGGTGATAAAATGAACTTTTTTAAAGATCCCATAGAACTTCATGAATTAAACTTAAATATTAGAGATATATTAATTAATAATATTAAAAAAAGGAAATCATTATCAAGTAAGCTTGATAATAGAATAATTAGAAATTGATGAAAAGAAGACATTTTTTAGATAAAGTAAAATCCTCTACAATATTAGGATTATCATACCCATTATTAAGTTTAAAAACATTAAATAAAAGTTTTAAGAAAATTACTATTTTACACACTAATGATGTTCATAGCCATATTGATCCATTTCCTAAAAATGACCCTCTAAATCCAAATGGTGGAGGTGTAATAGCTAGAGCAAATTTGATTAATGCTTTAAAATTAGAAAACCCCAGTACTTTAATTTTAGACGCTGGAGATGTTTTTCAAGGAACCCCTTATTTTAATTTTTTTGAAGGAGAAATTGAGTTAAAATTAATGAGTAAAATGGGTTATAACGCATCTACTTTGGGGAATCACGAATTTGATAATGGAATAGAAAAATTGTCGAAATCATTAAAACATGCTGATTTTTCATTTCTAAATTCTAATTACACAATTAAAAACACTGCTCTTGAAAATCTGATAAAAGAATTTGAAATTTTCGAAATTGATGAAATAAAAATTGGTGTATTTGGATTAGGGATTGAACTAGATGGGTTAGTAGAAAAAAACCTTTATAATGGAATAAAATATTTAGATCCAATTGAAATAACAGATGAGATTACTGATAAATTAAAAAATTATTATAAATGTGATATAATTATATGTTTATCTCATTTAGGCTATAAGTACAACAAAAATAAAGAAATAATGTGTGATTTAATTTTAGCAAAAAAGACAAAAAATATTGATTTAATTATTGGCGGTCACACTCATACATTTATGAATAAACCCATAGAAATAAGAAATTCAATAGGAAAAAAAGTCTTAATAAATCAAGTTGGTTGCTATGGAATAAATTTAGGTAAAATTGATTTTTACTTCTCAAAAAATTCTATTTTAGAAAAATCTAACATTATTAATGTTTAGATTCAATAAGATCGTTTAATTCATTTTCCGAAATTATTGAAATTCCTAAGCTATTAGCTTTTATTAATTTACTGGGGCCTATATTGTTACCACCTAGAAGATAACTTGTCTTTGAAGTAATTGATGATGACACTTTACCCCCATAATCTTCAATTATTTTTTTAAGTTCATCTCTAGAATTAATTTCAAATATACCTGAAATTACAAATCTACAATCTGATAAAACATCAATTAAACCCTTATCATTTTCTATTATTTCAAATTGTAAACCAAAGTTTCTTAGCCTATCTATTAATTTGACGTTATTTTTAATTTTAAAAAAATCAATAATACTTTTTGAAATCCTTTCACCAATTTCATCAATAAGCAATAAATCTTCATAAGTCTTTGAAATTAAATTATCTATTGACTTAAATTCTTTAGCCAGGTTTTTAGCTACAGTTTGACCAACGTATCTAATTCCTAAAGCGAACAGCACTCTTTCAAAACTTATTTTTTTGGACTCTTCCAAACCAAAATATATATTATCTATAGATTTTTCTGCCATTCTTTCTAACACTATTAAATTTTCTTTTTTTAAGTTATATAAGTCAGCATAATTCAAAACCAATCCACTCTTGTACAATAGATCAACAGTTTCATTCCCTATCCCATTTATATCCATAGCTTTTCTAGATATAAAGTGTTGAATTCTTCCTGTTATTTGTGGCGCGCAATTATCTGTATTCGGACAATAATGATGTGATTCCGACTCACTTCTTTTAAGAACATGGTTACATGAGGGACAATTCTTAATAAATTTTATTTTTTCTGAATAAAGATCTCTTTTTTCAAATTCAACACCTACTATCTTTGGAATGATTTCACCACCCTTTTCAATAAACACATGATCATTGAAATATAAATCTAATTTATTTATCTGATCTTGATTGTGTAAAGAAGCTCTTTTGACATAAGTCCCTCCAAGAAGAACTGATTCTAAATTCGCAACTGGAGTTACAGCACCTGTTCTTCCTAATTGGTAAGAAACACTTAATAATTTAGTTAAAACTTGTTCAGTTTTAAATTTATAAGCGATAGACCACCTTGGATATTTTGATGTAAAACCTAATTGTTTTTGAAATTTTATATTATTAACTTTTATTACAACTCCATCAATTTCAAAATCTAACCTAGATCTTTCTTTATCCCAATTATTAATAAATGACATGACTTCTGCTAGATTATCACAAAGTTTATAAGTATTGGAGATCTTAAAACCCCAATCCAAAGCACTTGTCAAGTACTCCTTTTGAGTTTTAATATCATTTTTCTGTGTAACAACTTGATAAAAAAAGCATTTTAATGGTCTTTTTGCTGTTTCAGAACTATCTCGCAGTTTCAAACTTCCGGAAGCTGTATTCCTTGGATTCATATAGGGCTCCAAACCTTCAGCAAGTCTTTTATTATTCATTTCAGCAAAATCATATTTATTTATAATAATTTCTCCTCTAATTTGAAATTTTTCAGGAAATGATCCTTCTAACTTTAAAGGAATCGTTTTAATAGTCTTTATATTCTCTGTAACATCGTCACCCTGCACACCATCGCCCCTGGTTACTGCTTTAGTTAAATTGCCATTTTCATATGTTAAATTAATTGAAACACCATCAAATTTCAATTCACATAAAAAATTAATATTTTCCGTTTCTAAGTTTCTAATTAATCTTTGATTCCAATCTTCTAAGTCCTGTTTCGAATAAGAATTATCTAAAGAATACATGGGATACTGATGAATTACCGAATCAAAGCTTTTCATGACCGTCCCACCTACTCTTTTTGTAGGTGAATTTTCATCATTAAATTTCGGAAATTTATCTTCAAGTATTTTCAGTTCTTTTAGCTTAGTGTCAAACTCAAAATCACTAATTACAGGCTTATCAAGAACATAATAACTATAATTATGCCTATGTAAGTCATTCCTAAGTTTTTCGATATTTTGTTTAATTAAATTCATTTAAAACAAGCTTTAATCATTCTGTTTTTTTGTCTAAAATCTTTTCTCAGTTCAATATCCTGAAATTCAGCATTCTTTAAAAGTTTAACAACTCTTTTAGAATAGTTCTCGTTAATTTCTAAAAAAATTTTTCCTCTATTATTTAAGCTTAATCTTGCAAAATCAATAATCCGAGAATAAAAAAACAATGGATCATTATCGTTAACAAACAATGCTAAATGAGGTTCAAATAAAAGCACATTATCCTTCATTTTAGTTTTTTCATTTTCACACACATAGGGTGGATTTGATATAATTATGTCAAATTTTCTATCTGATTTAACTTTGCTAATATCTATAAGTTCAAATAAAATATTAACATTATTCATAATTGCATTTTTATTTGCAATTGAAAGAATTTTTTTATCTACATCCCAAGCAATAACATTAGAGTTCTTAATAAACTTTGCTAACGAAATCGCTATACATCCACTTCCGGTACCAATATCTAAAATTCTTTTATTTTCATTATCATCATTAATGACCCAAGAGACTAACTCTTCGGTTTCTGGTCTTGGAATTAATACTTTATTATTTAACTTAAATTTCAAATTCATAAACTCAGTCTCACCAATAACATATTGGATTGGTGTATTTTTTTTAAGTAATGAAATTGACTTAAATAAGTTGTTTGTTTGAATAATAGATAATTTAAAACTTGAATTCATCATGAAACCCATTCTATTTATATTACAATGATGTTCTATTAACCAGAAAAAAAACTCTTCAATTTCATTTTGACTGTTTATTGATTTTAAGTTTTTAAAAAAATGATTTTTAAATTCTAATAATGTCATTGTAATTTTCTTAACATCCACACAGGGCAAGAACTATGTCCTGTGTTACCCATAGGTTTTTTAATGTATTTGAATCCTTGAAATAAATATAATTTTTGAGCCGATTTCATATTATGCATTGTTTCAATATAACAGTCTTCATAACCAAAAATTAAAGCATCATTAAGACACTTTTCGATCATTATTTTACCTAAACCAATACCTCTCGCTGACTTTAAAAAATACATTTTTTGAAGCTCACAAATATTTTTATTTGAATTTTTTAATTTGGATATTCCAGCTCCTCCTAAAATTTTATTATCAGATATAATTACATAATAAATACTAGATTTATTTTGATATGCGTTAAACATATTTTTTAATTCAGGATCACTTAAAGCTGTACCTTTTTCAGGAATATTAAACTCCCTCATAACAGTACTTAACACGCTTTCTAATTCTAAATTATCAGATAGCTTTACTCCTCGAATTTCGTAATCTAAATTAGCTTCCATATTTTAGATTAATTTTACTTTGTGAATATACATTATATATATAATAGAGAAAAAATATTAATCAACTTATGAGTGACAAAAACAAAGATATAATATACATGTCTAGGTGTATAGAAATTGCTAATAAAGCGAAAGGCAGAACGCACCCAAATCCTAATGTTGGTTGTATAATAGTTTATAACAAAAAAATAATTTCTGAGGGTTATTCAAGTAATCATGGTGGACCCCATGCAGAAGTAAATGCTATTAATAACGTAAAAGATAAAGAATTACTAAAATCTTCAACTCTTTATGTAACTCTTGAACCATGTTCTCATTTTGGTAAAACTCCACCATGTTGTAGACTAATAACGAAATATAAAATCCCCAAAGTGGTCATTGGTGCTTGTGATATTAGCAGTAAAGTAAATGGTAAAGGAATCAATCACTTAAAAAAACATAACACTAATGTTGTTGTCGGTGTGTTAGAGACCCGTTGCAAAGAATTACATAAAACATTTTTACATTTTAATAAAAACAAAAAACCATATGTTATATTAAAATGGGCAGAAACAAAAGATTTATTCATGTCTCCTGAATTTAAAAATGACACAAAACCATTTTGGATAAGCTGCAAAGAAAGCAGGCAATTGGTTCATAAATGGAGATCTGAGGAACATAGTATTTTAGTTGGTCACAATACTGTGATTGCAGATGATCCCATTTTAAACGTTAGAGACTTTTCTGGAAATAATCCTATTAGAATAGTTATTGATAAAGAAAATAAACTCAAAAAAAGTTACAAAATATTTAATACTGAGTCTAAAACTATAGTTATAAACAAAAAAATAATAAATTTCTCTTTAAACAATTCAAATGAAATCTGTAAGTTTCTCTACAAAAAAAATATTCAATCCGTAATAATTGAAGGCGGAAAAAAAACACTAGAAGATTTTATAAATAGTGAAAATTGGGATGAAGCTAGAATATTTAAAAGTAAAACGCTTCTAAAAAATGGACTTAAAGCACCTGAAATTTTTGGTAAAGTTATTTCAAAAACAAAAATCGGAATAGACAAACTAACTATTATGAAACCTTTATAAGTTCACTTAAAATATTTTTAGGACATCTCATAGGCTTGTTAGTTTTAGAATTCAAGAAAATTAACTTTGAATAACCCAAAGTGATGACTTTATCATCTCTTTTGATTTCGAAATCAAATTCAATCATATAAGACGGTGCTCTTTTTAGTTTGGTCTTTATGGTTAGCTTATCGTCAAATAAAGCTGGCTGTTTAAAATTTATTTTTAATTCAATAACAGGTAAAAGAATACCGTCTTCTTCCATTTTTTTATAAGAAATACCTAGTTTTTTCAACCAAGTTATTCTTCCAATCTCAAAATATTTCACATAATTACCATGGTAAACAAATGACATTTGATCGGTTTCACTATACCTGACTTGAATTTCAATTTCATCTTCCAAAAGATAATTTTTAAGGTTAATTAGTAATATCTAATAATATGAGCAAAAAAAAGTTAGAATTCAATAGTAAAATGATTTTTTTTTAATAAAATTTTGCACATATTTGTTACATCTTTAAAAACAATAATTATGTTAAATTTTTATTGCTTTTATAAACAACCAAAATATACTAAAACAAATGATAAATGCAGAATCTGTATGGAATAATTGTCTAAATTTCATAAAAGATAATATTCAGATTCAAGCGTATAAAACTTGGTTTGAACCTATTAAGCCAATTAAATTCGAAGACAACATTTTAAGTGTCCAAGTTCCAAGTAAATTTTTTTACGAATGGTTGGAAGAGCACTATGTAAAATTACTTAAACTAGCACTAACAAAAGAACTTGGAGAAAAAGCAAGGTTAGTCTATGTAATTAAAATGGAAAATACTTACGGAAATTTAAAACCATTTACTGAAAAAATACCTAGTCAATATAGAGCTAATATTCCCTCTCAAAAAGTTGACATGACTTTTAATAATTTACAAAACGAATTAAAGAATCCTTTTATTATTCCTGGAATAAAAAATTTAAAAATAGAGTCACAATTAAATCCAAATTATTCATTTGATAATTTCCTTGAAGGTGACGCTAATAGACTTGCTAGATCTGCTGGTTTAGCTGTTTCCAACAAGCCTGGAGGGACTTCATTTAATCCTTTACTTATTTTTGGCGGAGTCGGCTTAGGTAAAACCCACCTTGCCCACGCAATTGGGGTAAATGTTAAAGAAAAATTTCCAGAAAAAACGGTTTTATATATTTCAGCTGAAAAATTCACACAACAGTATATAGATTCAGTGAAAAAAAATAATAGAAATGATTTTATTCATTTTTATCAAATTATTGATGTTTTAATTATCGACGATGTTCAGTTTTTATCCGGGAAAACTGGAACACAAGATGTGTTTTTTCATATTTTTAACCATTTACATCAAAATGGAAAACAAGTAATACTTACTTCAGACAAAGCTCCTGTGGACATGCAAGACATAGAACAGAGACTTTTATCTAGGTTTAAATGGGGACTTTCAGCAGAACTTCAAAGACCTGATTATGAAACTCGAGTTTCAATTTTAAAAAACAAACTTTTTAGAGATGGAGTTGAAATTTCAGAAGAAGTTATAGATTATGTAGCAAAAAACATCAAAGTAAATGTCAGAGAACTTGAAGGTGCAATTATTTCATTAATTGCCCAGGCATCATTTAATAAAAAAGAAATTACAATTGATTTAGCCAAGAGTGTTGTGGATAAATTTGTTAAAAATACCAAAAGAGAAGTATCTATAGACTATATCCAAAAAATTGTTTCTGAATATTTTCAAATGGATGTTTCAACTCTTCAATCTAAAACAAGAAAACGCCATATTGTTCAAGCCAGACAATTAGCCATGTTTTTTGCAAAGAAATTTACAAAAGCGTCTCTTGCTAGTATAGGGTCTCAAATTGGACAAAGAGATCACGCTACAGTTCTTCATGCTTGCAAGACTGTGGACAACTTGTCTTTTACAGATATGCAGTTCAGGAAATATGTTGAAGATCTATCTAAAAAATTCACTGTTTAGAACAATACAGTTGATGTTTTTAAATTTCAAAAAATGATTAAAGGAAGTCTATACTTAATTCCTAATTCACTTGGTGTTTCATCTATTAGCAACATTGCTGAAGCTCAAAAAAATTTGATTAATAAAATTCAATACTATGTATTTGAAAATGAAAGACCTGGAAGAGCATTTATAAAAAAAATTTTACCTGAAAAAAAACAATCTGAACTATTAGTTAATATTCTTAACAAAAGAACTTCGTTAGAATTTATAAAAGAATTTCTAAAACCATGTTTAAATGGATTTAACTTAGGCTTAATATCTGACGCTGGTTGCCCTGGAATTGCTGATCCTGGAGCGGAATTAATTACTGAAGCTCACAAATCTGGTATTAAGGTTATTCCTTTAGTCGGACCTTCTTCAATATTGTTAGCACTTATGGCATCAGGAATGAATGGTCAGGAATTTAAATTTAACGGATACCTTCCAATAGACAGTACAAAAAGAAAAGAAAAAATTAAACTTTTAGAAAAAAAATCTTCAACAGCTACTCAATTATTTATGGAAACACCATACAGAAACGATAGCTTAATAAAGGATTTAATTAAATATCTAAAACCTTCAACTAGAATGTGTGTTGCATGCGATTTAACACTTGATTCAGAATTTATTAAATCAAATAAAATAGAGAATTGGAAAAGAGCAAACTATAGTTACAATAAGAGACCTTCTATCTTTCTAATTCAATCAGATCTAGGTTAGGTTTTCTTATAGCTTTAACAAAAGACAAGTCATAATTAGCAAAATAACTCATATAGGCAGATATTGAAGTGCCAAAAGCGTCCTTTTTATTAAAATCCCCATTTCCTCTTAAGTACTTCTTGACATTTCCTGCACCAGATAAATGAGCAGCTGCAATAATTCCTGACTCAGTAACTTCAGTACCATTAATAAAAGTCCCAACAAACCAATTAATATCTTTTCTTAAAATCCATTTATTTCTATTTACATTAATTAAAAATACTTTCTCCTGTAAAATAGGATTAGAAATAAACTTATTAGTATCAGTTATTTTATACATTTTTAACGTATTTAAATTAAATTGATATTTACCTAAATAACCAAATTTATTTACAATACTATAACGACCTCCAGACTCTTTAAAAGCTAAACTTTCTTTAAAGCCATTAAAATCATTAATTAAATAAATCATGTTTGCAGATTCATTGTAACTTTGTAAATCAACAGAATAGTTTAAATTTTCAATAAAAGCATTATCATTTATTTTTAATTCAGGATTAAAAAAAGAACTGTTTAAAAGCAATACAATCAGAGAAAAAATTTTATAAAACTTGTATTTTTTCATTATCAATTCAATTAAGATGATTTTAAAATAATTCGCAAACTTACATAAAATTTTAAATATCTATAAATCAAATATTTATCTCTTTATTTTCTTTTTTCTAAGCCAAGAAGTATACTGTCTTTTATTTCTATTATGCTGTGAAAGGTTATTGGCGAACATATGATAGCCAGGCCTTTTAACATCAGCCACAAAAAACAAATAATTATGTCTTTCTAAATTTAAGACCGATTCAATTGAAGACAAATCAGACATATATATTGGTCCAGGAGGCAAGCCTTTATTTACATAAGTATTGTAAGGAGATTTTATTTTTAAATCTCTGTATAATACTCTTCTAATTTTAGTATCAAAACCTTTCTTTTGTTTTATAGTGTAAATAACAGTTGGATCGGCTTGCAATTTCATTCTTTTTTTAAGCCTATTAAAGTAAACACCTGAAATAGTTGGTCTTTCATCTACTTTAGGTGTTTCTCTTTGAACTATAGATGCTAAGATCGAAACTTCAACTGGGTTTAAGCCATATGATTTAGCTTTATCAACTCTAGATGAATTCCAATACATTTTATAATACATCAACATCTTATCTCTAAATTGATCAGCATTTGTATTCCAATAAAACTCATAAGTATTTGGAAGAAATATGGCAAAAACAGATTCTTTTGTTAATGTATTATCTTTTATGAAATTCTGATCAGAAAACGAATTCATAAGTGACAAACTATCAGCTTCTATTAAATATGAAATTTTAGATGCCAAACCCTCTATCCTTTCAATATTATTGAAAGTAACCTTGACTGGAATGTTTTTTGACCTTAGAGAGGTTATTATGTCATTATTTGAAAAACCCTTTTTAATTACATATTTACCTGCTTTAATATTATAAAAATATTCTTTCTTTTTAGCGGCATTAAAAAAAGTTGTTGTGTCTTTAAGAAATGGACTAATTTGTTTTTTTAAATTAATTATTCCAGATCCAGTTGGTATATAAAGGATGATTTTTTCTTCAATAAAACTTGTATTCTCACTATAAAAAATTTTATGATAACTATATAAATATGCAAGGGCTAAAAATAAAAAAGCTATTACGCCTATTTTTATTACTATTTTTTTTTTTTTTATTTTTCTATATAATAAACTCCCCTTTATAAACTAACTCTACATTTCCTGAAAGAATGATTTTTTCAAATCCAAAATCAGTAGGTTTAAACCCTACATTCAAAACGCCTCCATTTGTATTAATTTTTAAATTTTTTAATTTAGTTATACCTGAATAATACATCGCCAAAGCTACAGCAGTAACACCCGTTCCACATGAGAGAGTTTCATTTTCAACTCCTCTTTCAAATGTTCTAACATAAAATTCCGAGTCAGAAATTATCTTTACAAAGTTCACATTAATTCCTTCTTTTTTGAATTCAGAACTATTTCTAATCTTTTTACCTTGCTTAAACACATCAAAACTATCTAATTCCTCTATTATTTGTATGTAATGAGGAGAACCCGTATTTAAAATTACATCTTTTCTGAAAGGTTTAATATCCATTACATCTTTCATTGAAAGAAAAACATGATTGTCTATAATAGTTGCAGAATGATTCCCATCAAATGCATTAAATATCGTTTGATTCTTTATAAGATTATTGTTTTGTGCAAACTTCACAGAACACCTAGCTCCATTACCACACATAGAACCTGGATTCCCATCTGAATTAAAATAAACCATTTCATAATCTAAACTTTCTGACGGAGTTATAAGTATCAAACCATCAGAACCAATTCCAAGTTTCCTGTCACATAAACGACTAATTAACTGACGATTTTTTTGTGGAAAATTTAACAACTCATTATTAATTATAATAAAATCATTTCCCGTACCTTGATATTTTTGAAATTTAATTTTCATTTTAATTAACGAAGATATATAAAAAAGTAAATGCTGTTAAAAAGTAGTTAAATTATATTCTTCAATAGATTAAAAGGTATAATTTTGATTAGAATTAAATAAATTAAAAATGAAAAAAATTATTTTACCACTTATTGTCTCAATTATTGGAGGCTTCATAGCTCTTTTTGTTCATAACATAAGCTTTAATCATGAAGTCTACTTAGATGAATCCACTAATAACAAACTAGTGAATATTTCACTTAACCCTAATACAAATTTAGTTTCGGAGTCATCTTTAGATTTTGTAGAAGCTGCAGAAAAAACAATTCATTCGGTAGTTCATGTGAAAAACACGAGTATTTCAAAAAGTCAATCTTCTTTATGGAATTATTTTAATGATAATCAAAGCAACAGAACAAGAGTGGGCATGGGCTCAGGCGTGATTATTTCAAAGGATGGTTATATAATTACAAATACTCATGTAATCGAAAATGCTTCTTCCATTGAAGTAACAACAAACAATAACAAAACTTACCAAGCTGAACTAATAGGAAGTGATGAGATTTCTGATATTGCGGTTTTGAAAATAGTAGGAAAAGAAACGTTTCCCTATATAAGATTTGCAGATTCTGATCAAACTAAAATTGGAGAATGGGTATTAGCTGTTGGAAATCCATTTAACTTAACTTCAACTGTAACTGCAGGAATTATTAGTGCAAAATCACGGGACTTAAATGATTATGATTCTAAAAACCAATCATTCATTCAAACTGATGCTGCAGTTAACTCTGGAAATAGCGGAGGGGCTCTGGTTAACACTAGTGGTGATTTGATTGGAATAAACACAGCTATCACAAGTGAAACTGGTGGCTTTGTAGGTTATTCATTTGCCGTACCAAGTAATGTTGCTCGAAAAGTATTTGAAGATATTATTGAATTCGGAAATGTTCAAAAAGGATTACTTGGCGTTACAGGAATAGGCCTTAACTCCAAAACAGCAGACGAACTAAACCTTTCGTTAACCGAAGGTTTTTATGTCAATGATATTGAACCAGAAATGGGTGCTGCAAAAGCTGGAATACAAAGGGGGGATGTGATACTTAGATTAGATAAATTAAAGATTGCTAAATTTTCAGATCTTTCTGGCTACTTAAGTACAAAAAGACCTGGAGACATTGTTTTGGTTGGTTTGGTTCGAGATGGAAAAAAGATTTCTTTAGATGTCAAGTTAGAAAAAAATGAAAATATTGAATTTATCGGAATGCAATTAAAAAACATGACACAAGAAGAGTTAGGTGAATTTAACATTGTAAGTGGAGTTAAAGTATTAAATCACAGAAACAATTCATTATATAGAATGGGAATTAAACCAGGTTATGTTTTGACAGAAATTAATGGAAAAAGTATTAAAAGTACTGATGATATTTCTGGGTTTGATAGTAACACTAAAATAAGTCAAATCACTTTTATAAGTCCTGAAGGTGAAAAAGAAAAATTAATATTTGAATAGATGGTTAGAATAGATATAATTAGTGTTTTACCTGAATTAATAGAAAGCCCTTTTAACGCATCTATAATAAAAAGAGCTATAGAAAAAAAAATAATTGAAGTGAATTTTCATAATTTAAAGGATTTCGCTTCAAATAAAAGAAAACAAGTTGACGACTATCAATTTGGAGGCGGTTCAGGGATGGTAATGATGATTGAACCAATTAAAAAATGTATAGATCTTTTAAAAAGTAAAAGAAGTTATAAGGAAGTTATATATATGACGCCTGATGGAAACATGCTAAATCAACAAATTGCAAATAAGTTGTCAATTGATGGAAACCTTATTATTCTCTGTGGACATTATAAAGGGGTTGATCAAAGAGTAAGAGATGAATTAATAACAATGGAAATTTCTATTGGGGATTATGTACTTTCAGGTGGAGAATTACCTGCTGCCGTTTTATGTGATTCTATCATAAGATTAATACCTGGGGTTCTTGGGGATGAAACATCAGCACTTTCCGATTCCTTTCAAGATGGTATGTTAGCTCCCCCAGTTTACACTAGACCTGCAAATTTCGAAGACTTAGAAGTTCCAAAAGTTTTACTTTCTGGAAATAAAGCTAAAATCGATGAGTGGAGAGAAGAAAAAGCTGAAGAAAGAACAAAAAAGCTGAGACCTGATATATTTAATTGAAAAATTTTTTTTGAAATAAAAAAAATTATGTAATTTCGCATCCAATTTAGTATAACCGCTGACGATAATCGTGAATGTTATATCAATTAAATTTAAAAATCTTACATAATGGAATCTTTAATAAAATTCGTTCAAGAAGAATTTCTAACGAAAAAAGAAATCCCAACTTTCAAATCAGGAGACACAATTACTGTTTATTACGAAATTAGAGAAGGAGAAAAAGTTCGTACTCAGTTCTTTAAAGGAGTAGTTATTCAAATTAAAGGAACTGGTCTAACCAAAACATTTACAATTAGAAAAATGTCTGGTACAATTGGAATTGAAAGAATATTTCCATTTAACCTTCCCGCAATTCAAAAAATTGAAATTAATAAAAAAGGAAGAGTTAGAAGATCTAGAATATATTACTTCAGAGAATTAAGAGGTAAAAAAGCTAGAATTAAAGAAATAAAAAGATAAGTTTAAAAAAACTTAATCTTACTTAAGTTAATTTAACATATTTATCAAAAACACTTTTTGCATTTATTTAAAAATTTATGAGAAAAATTATAGTTAACAATCCTGTGGTAGAACTTGACGGGGATGAAATGACAAGAATCATTTGGGATTTTATTAAAACTAAACTAATTCTTCCCTACTTAGAATTAGATATCAAATATTATGATTTAAGTGTTGAAAGTAGAGATGCTACAGATGATCAAATTACTATTGATTCAGCTGAAGCTATAAAAAAATATAATGTTGGTATTAAATGTGCAACTATTACTCCTGACGAAGACAGGGTTATAGAATTTGGATTAAAAAAAATGTGGCGTTCTCCAAATGGAACTATTAGAAATATTGTAGGCGGAACAGTTTTTAGAGAACCGATAATAATGAGTAATGTTCCTAGATATGTGCAAGGTTGGACTAAACCAATATGTATTGGAAGACATGCTTTTGGAGATCAATACAGGGCTACAGACATTGTTACTAAGGGAAAAGGAAAGTTAACTATGACTTTTAAACCTGAAGATGGTAGTGAGGCTAAAACATGGGAAGTTTATAACTTTCAAGAAAATGGTGTTGCTATGAGTATGTATAATATAGACTCATCCATATATGGTTTTGCTAGATCTTGTATGAATCAAGCTTTAACTAAGAAATGGCCCTTATACTTATCTACGAAAAATACCATTTTAAAGTCTTACGACGGAAGGTTTAAAGACATATTCCAAGAAGTGTTTTCAACAGAATTTAAAGATAAATTTGAAAAAGCTGGCATTACATATGAGCATAGATTAATTGATGATATGGTCGCTGCTGCAATGAAATGGAATGGAGGGTTTGTGTGGGCTTGTAAAAATTATGATGGAGATGTTCAATCAGACACAGTTGCGCAAGGATTTGGTTCACTAGGCTTAATGACTTCAACATTAGTTACTCCGGATGGGATAACCATGGAAGCTGAAGCAGCTCACGGAACTGTTACAAGACATTTTAGAGAGCATCAAAAAGGAAATGAAACTTCAACTAACCCAATCGCTTCAATTTTCGCATGGACTAGAGGTTTAGGGCATAGAGGAAAACTTGATAAAAACCAAGAATTAATTGATTTCTGTAAAACACTTGAAAAAGTTTGTATAGAAACTATTGAAAATGGCAAAATGACAAAAGATCTAGCCTTGCTAATTCATGGTAAAAACCTAAACAGATCACATTATTTAAACACACAAGAATTTTTAGATAATATCAAAGATAATTTAGAATTAAAATTTCAATAATTTTAATTTAATT
>Ga0114998_10000019_pt1 | contig 80159 bp, 66 predicted proteins | sample ArcticOcean_MG_C_5_FD_87044 | JGI IMG/M metagenome (GOLD analysis project Ga0114998, IMG submission 87044) | Marine microbial communities from western Arctic Ocean - ArcticOcean_MG_CB4_138 | ecosystem: Environmental > Aquatic > Marine > Oceanic | place: Arctic Ocean: Canada Basin | collected... | reverse complement strand
CGCTTAAATTAAAAGCCGTGTCATTAGTACTAAAGCTGACAAAGTTTTGGTTAAACCACTCATAAGTATAAGGAGGGGTGCCTCCAGCGCCAGAACCTATAGCTATTCCATCATTGCTGCCGTAACAGTTATTCATTGTATCGCTAACAAGTGATTGAAGTGGTGAACCTGGAGCAGTAATATTAACAGTTTGATCAATCTGACAACTTCCATTATCACTAACTGTAACAACATAATTTCCTGCAGTTAAATCAGAAAAAACAGTATCATAAGGAATAGGATTTGGATTTAAAACTCCATTTAGATAATAACTAAAAGGAGCTAACATCGTACTTAAAACCTCAACAGTTATACGACCATCTGTATCATCCCAGCAATTAACATCAGAATGAGAAATTTGAAATTCAATAGGAGTAATTGTATCAGATTCTACTGAAGAACTTGCACAAGCAGATTCTTGTGTTAAATAAAAGAATTGATAACCCGCTGGTAAGTTAATAGAATCAATAGTATGAGACTGAAATAAAAGATTGTTAGGATTTGAATAATTAACATCTTCAAGCAATGAATATGGCCCACCAATATTATCAGATCCATAGATATGATAAATAGTTGATGCATCACCACCAAAACTATAATTCCAATCCAGGGTAAGATCACCTGCCCCATTTAAAAATGCACACTGAAGATCAGGCTCTGACAGTCCTTGAGCTGCAGTTACTTCAATAGAAATTGTTGCTAAAGTAATTGCTGGAGCAGGACAAAAATCATCATAAGCTTTAATGGCAAATGTGTACAGATTTGAAATTGTTCCACAACCCGCATCACTAGCAATATGATTACAATCAGTAAGCCATTCAAAATATCCGCTTACAACCGAAGGACTAGAAAAAGGAGGCACTACACCCGAGCCGTTATTAAAAATAGCACAAGGAGGTTCAGCGCAATCAAATATATTTACAAAATCACCAGACATTTGACCTCCAGTTATCTCAAGTGTAATCTCTTGAGATGCACCATTTGGGTATATATCTAAAGAATCTACTCCAGTAATATTAAAACTTACTAAACTTCCTGCTGGAACTGAAGTACTAAATGAAGGCAAGCCAGTAATTGGGTCTATAAAAGGAGCATCAATTGATGGAGGTGTATTTGGTGTGTTTCCTGACAAAGATGGACATGCCAAAAGTACCGCTTGAATCTCTCTGTAAATTGAAGCAACTATTTGCCCGCACTTATAAGCATCTATTCTTACAACAGTTACAAAATTTCCTGAAATATTTGAATTATATGAAATTTCTCCAGTTTGAGAATTAAGTGAGACATTACCAGGTAAAGGATTATTAAAAGCATAAGGAGCTACCCAAGGCAAGGAAGCGGGATTTCCTGCAGCAGGATCAAAATTACCTACAAAATCATCTAAAGGCTCATCCCATGAGTAAGAAATTGAATCAAGTTCATTGTCAGATGCATTATGTGAGTAGGAAAAAGGGTAGCCAGTACAAATAATTGTTTTTGGACTTTCATTAAATATTGGAGAAGAATCAAAACATGGTTCAGCAGGAATAAGATTACCAAAAGGATCAACATACGGGAACATCGATGCTCTCAGTGTAAAACCTTCAGAAGGTGATGTTGTGCTAGATAAAACTAAATTTGTTATTGCACCATTTCTACAGCATGAATCCCATGTAAAATGCCATCCAGTTGTTGGCGGAGAGCCTGGCAAACTAATAGGTTGAGATTCATAAAGATATTCTTCAACTGCTCCAACAGGATTGGTTGAGCAATCTAGTTGAGCATTTCCACTATTAGCAACATCACAATCAGGCGAAATATCTGTATTTGAAATAAAATCAAGTGACATAGATGTAACTGTAGGATGATCCCAAACATAAATTGTTTGAGCAAAAGTACTTAGAGAAGTACCATCACAATCTCTATATAATTTCAGCTTAAAAATATACTTTCCAGCATCAGGGCCAACCTTAATGCACTCCCATGTAATTTCACCACCCATCAAGTGAGTTGCCTGCATTTGAAAAACACTACAAAGCGCTACTAGTAGAATCAATAATTTCTTCATAAATAAAAAATTTTTCCCAAATTTACAAAATATTAGTATCTATTAGACTAAGTATTTCTTAAATCTTATGTAGAATTGAATGTTAATAAAGCTGATTTTATGACCTTTCACAAAAACTTTTTATAATTAGATATTTTACATGACAAAAATAATAGATTTGTATATTGATAAAAAATAAATGCAAAACCAACTAGAAAAACTAAATAGTGAGCAGCGAAAAGCTGTTGAACATATAGACGGACCGCTAATGGTCATAGCTGGAGCTGGATCAGGAAAAACAAGAGTCCTCACCTACCGAATTATTCACCTTTTAGAAAACAAAATAAGCCCTTTTAATATCCTTGCTCTTACATTTACAAATAAAGCTTCAAAGGAGATGCGAAATAGAATTGACTCTATTGTAAGCAACAATATTTCAAGAGACCTATGGATGGGAACTTTTCACTCTGTTTTTTCTAGAATACTTAGAATTGAAGCACAAAGATTAAACTACCCAACTAATTTTACAATTTATGATTCAGATGATGCTAAAAGTCTAATCAGATCAATCATAAAAGAGCTTAATTTAGATAAAGATATTTATAAATTTTCAATGATTGCAAATAGAATTTCAGCATTGAAAAATAATTTCATAACTCACGATAAATATAATAATCACAATGAGTTAGTTCAAACTGACAAGATTGCTAAAAGACCAGATTTTCACAGGATCTACACATTGTATACCAAAAGATGTCTCCAGGCAAGCGCTATGGATTTTGATGACTTACTCTTAAACACCTATAAATTACTTGATAATTATCCAGATATTCTTCTTAAATATCAAAGTAAGTTTAGATATATTTTGATAGATGAATACCAAGATACAAATCACGTTCAATACTTGATTATTAAAAAACTAGCCGCACTAAATGAAAATATTTGTGTAGTTGGTGATGATGCACAAAGTATTTACTCTTTTAGAGGCGCAAAAATCCAAAACATCCTTAATTTCAAGGCTGACTACCCTGACTTTAAAAGCTATAAATTAGAGCAAAACTACAGGTCAACAACTACAATTGTTGAAACAGCAAATAGCCTTATTCAGCATAATGAAAATCAAATCCCCAAAGAGGTCTGGACAGATAATGAAGAAGGGGAGAAAATTATAATTTGTAAATGCGGGTCAGATAATGATGAAGGAAGGCTTGTAGCCAATACAATTTTTGAAATAAAAATGCAAGAGTATGCTCAGCCAAAAGATTTTGCGATCCTTTATAGAACTAATGCACAATCAAGAGCTTTAGAAGAATCCCTTAGAAAACAAAATATTCCATATAAAATTTATGGTGGACTTTCTTTTTATCAAAGAAAAGAGATTAAAGATATTCTAGCCTACTGCCGCCTAACAGTTAACCCAAATGATGAAGAAGCTCTAAAAAGAGTCATTAATTATCCTGGAAGAGGAATAGGAAATACTACCCTGCAAAAATTAGTTGTCTATGCAAATAACAAAAATACTAGCATTTGGAATATAATTAATAATCTCAAAAATTTTGATCATAACATTAACAAAGGAACAGCACAAAAATTAGAGCAATTTGCTCTATTAATTCAAAACTATCAAGCTCAACTTGAAACAAAAGACGCATATTTCTTAGTAGAACATATTGCAAAATCTTCTGGTATATTTAACGATTTGTATAATGATAAGAGCCCAGAGGGTGTTAGCAGGTTTGAAAACATTCAAGAACTTTTAAATGGTATAAAAGACTTCTGTGAGAATACTGAAAAAAATTCTCTTACTGAATATATGACTGATGTTGCACTTCTTACTAATCAAGATAATGAAAAAGAAGAAGACTTGAATAAAGTAACACTCATGACTGTTCATGCAGCAAAAGGGCTTGAATTCCCATATGTCTTTATTGTTGGTTTAGAGCAAAATCTATTTCCATCTATGATGTCAGGAGATAGCCAAGAAAATTTAGAGGAAGAAAGAAGACTATTTTATGTAGCCATTACAAGAGCAGAAAAAAGACTTTTCCTCTCATTTGCAACAAATAGATTTAAATGGGGACAATTTATTGATTGCGAACCAAGTAGGTTTTTAAGCGAACTTGATAGCAAATACCTTGAGAAAACAGAAATTCATGCCAAGAAAAAAGAAAAATTCTTTAAACAGAAAAAACAAGGAATAAAAAACAGATTTGAGAAAAAAAATCTAAAGCCAAATATTCCAAGTAATTTAAAAAAAGTAAATACTAGTTCTACAGGAGTTAATTCAAGTGACATTAATAAAATACAAAACGGCATGAATGTTTTACATTCAAAATTTGGTAATGGAAAAATAATTGAGATTAGTGGTGAAGATGCGAATAAAAAAGCAACTATATTTTTTGAAAAATTTGGTCAAAAACAGCTCTTATTAAAGTTTGCAAAACTTGAAATAATATAATGAAAACTGCGAATATATTTTTACTAATTTGTATTCTTTTCACCTCATTAACTCTATCAGCACAAAGACCAAAAAAAATTGACTTTAAAAGCAAAATAGATTCAATAAATAAAATTAACAATAAACTCGCAAGAATAAATGATGAAGCTTCATTCTTGATGTCAACAAAAACAACTGATAGACTTATTGAAAGAGTAAATTATAATTTTGGTATATCACAACACCATTTAAATTTAGGAATCTTCCAATTTAATAACGGTAATTTTAAAAGTGCTGTATTAAATCTCAATAAATCCCTAAATAAAGCCAAAATAATAAACAATATTGATTTAATCAATTCTGTTTATTCCTGGAAAATAAATACGCTTTTTAAATTAAAAGATTACTTATCATGTGAGAAAGTTTTAAATGAATCTCTTAAATATTTAAAATTTCAAAAAGACACAATATTATCTCAAAAAGATACTACCCTCGTAGCTAAAAGATTATCTTTTTTAAGCATAATAAGCAGGCTAGATTCAAATTTCTCTAAATCCTTACAATTAATAGACTCTTCATTGTTTTATAGTTATGCAATTAATGACACCCTTCATATAATGAAAGGGTTAAGATCAAAAGCAATCTTACTATTACCTTCAGATGCTAATAAAAGCCTAAAGATATTTAAAGATATAGTTAACATCTCTAAAAAAATTAAAAACCCAGAACTAAAAATTGAAAGTAGATTTAATTTAGCAAAAATATTTTTTTTAAGAAATAATTTAGATTCAGCTATTTTATATAATAATTCAGCACTTAAAATAATAATTCAAACAAATAAGAAAGCAAATTTCAAGAGCATATTAAATCAAGCATCTGAAATATATGAATTAAAAAAAGATTATAAAAATGCCTTTTTAACAAACAAAAAAATTGACTCTTTAAATGAAGTTAACAGAAAAAAACTTTTATCTGATAATGAATTCCAAAAATCAAATTTAACGCTAAAAGAAACACAAATAAAACTTAAAGAATCTAAAAATATTAGCTACAAAATTTCAATATTATTATTTATAATGGTTTTATTAGTATATTTCTATATCAATAAATCAAAAAATCATTTTTTAGAGAACAAAAGACTTGACAAAACAAAAGCTTTAGAAAACATAGCCGCGCAAGAAGAAAAAATTAAACAAAAAATTGGCGAGGAGCTCCATGACAATATTGGTGGGTCTTTAGCAGCTCTTAAGATGAGACTATCACAGTTAAATGACCCAAATTATTATAGCTCATTAAATAAAGAAATCAAGAATTTAGAAGAAATCTATAATCAGGTAAGAGAAATATCCTCAAACCTTTCAGCTAATCCCCTCATTAAAGAAAGTCTCTTAGAAAAAATCGAAAAACTGTGTCAAGAAACCTTTGCTGGCTCAAAAAAAGTCGAATTAAATCCCTTTCCAAAAAATGATTTAAATAAAAATTTTGACGCACAATTATCAAATAATGTTATTAGAATCTTAAAAGAAGTTTTCACCAATATTATTAAACACGCCAATGCAGAGAAAATTAATATTAGTATTACACAACACTTAGAATTTTTAAATTTAATTATTTCAGACAATGGCAGTGGTTTTAATACCAACAAATTTATTAAAGGAAATGGCTTGAGAAATATAAAAAACAGAGCTGAGATTTTTAATGGAGAAGTTTTAATTGATTCCAAAATAGGTTTTGGAACTACAATAACAATAAATTTAATGTTTAAAAATAAAAAATGAGGATAATAATAATTGATGATCATAAAATATTTGGTGAAGGGCTGGCATCACTTTTATCAAGTATAGATTTAGAAGTTGTAAGAGTATTTCAAGAACCTAAAATAGCACTTGAATATCTGAACAAAGTAAATGATATTGATATTGTTTTTACTGATATTAACATGCCAGAATTAAATGGTTTCAAAATTTGTGAAGCAATAAAATTAAGACACACAAAAATTAAAACTATTGCAATGTCAATGTATGATGATTCTAGAATAAAACAACAAGCAATAAAATCAGGGGCTAATATTTACCTAACTAAAACAGCCACAAAAAAAGAAATATCTCAAGCAATAAAAAATTGTTTTAACAATAAAAAATATTTACACAAAACACAAAAGGAATCTACAATTAATGATGAATTTACAATTAAATATAAATTAACTACTAGAGAAAGAGATGTACTTTTAGAATTATTAAATGAAAGATCTAACATAGAGATTGCTGATATCTTAAATATCAGCAAGAGAACAGTTGAGACGCATAGAAAAAATATAACTCTAAAATTAGATGTTAAAAATAGTATAGGGATTGCTAAAGTTGCTTTAAAATATAATTTGGTATAATGTAAACTATTATCTAATTAGCTTAAAACATTTTCCGACAATTTTCCTCATCTATTTTCAGCTGAGCTTTAAGAGCATTAGCGTCGATAAACTGTTGTTCGTCTCGCATTCTTTTAACGAAATTAATTTTAAGTTTTTGACCATAAATATTTTGAGAAAAATCAAAAATATGCACTTCTATTTTTTTGTTTTGTACTCCAATATTTAACATGCCAAATAATTCCTGAGAATTAAAAATAACTTTCACTAAATACACTCCTGTTTTAGGAACAATTTTATTTTTTTCAATTGCTAAATTTGCCGTTGGATAATTTATTGTTCTACCAAGTTTGTCACCATGCACAACAGTTCCAGATAACCCAAATTCTAATCCTAAATAATTGTTGGATTTATCAATATCACCTAAAGCTATAAGATTTCTAATTTTAGTTGAACTAACTGCAATTTCATCTTTAGCCTGTGCAGGAATTTGATCAACGGTAAAATCATATGCTTTTGACAAACTATTTAAATCCTTAAAGGTTCCCTCTCTGTTTTTACCAAAATGATGATCATGACCAACTACTAAATAATGAAGACTCATTTTATTTACTAAAATATCACGGACAAAGTTTATAGATTTTGTTTTGGCAAAAATGGAAGTAAATGGATGAATAATTAAGTTCTGAAGACCAGCAGCAGCAAGCTTTTCCTTTTTTTCTTCTAAGGTATCAATTAATTTTAAATCCTGATTTTCCGGATATAAGACATGTCGTGGATGGGGGTGAAAGGTCAGCAAAACACTCTCTCCTCCCTCATTTTTAGCAATATTATTTAAATGATTAATAATATACTTATGTCCAATGTGCACACCATCAAAAGTGCCAATAGTTACAATAGTGTTAAAGTCAGGTTTAAACTCTTCAAGAGAATTATATATTTTCAATTAATGTATATTTTAAATATTGTTTATAAAGTGTTCAAAATTAACAATAAATTTATTTGGCTTAAAGTAATAATGAAACAAATTAAAAATAGTAGATTTGTAGGCGATTTTAAAAAGATAAATATTACTATAAAAAAATTAAAATGGCAACAAATAATACTGGAAAAGTATCTCAAATTATCGGGCCTGTTATTGATGTAACTTTTGAAAATAACGAAGCAGGATTACCTGATATTTATGACTCATTAGAAATTACTAGAAAAAACGGAAGCAAATTAGTTCTTGAATGCCAACAACACATTGGTGAAGACACAGTTAGAGCTATAGCTATGGAAACAACAGACGGGATCAGCAGAGGAGAAACAGTTACTGCCACTGGATCTCCGATTAAAATGCCTATTGGTGAAAACATTAAGGGTAGAGTTTTTAATGTTATTGGCGACTCTATTGATGGCATGGAAAACTTAGACAGAGAAAACGGATTACCTATTCACAGAGATCCACCAAGATTTGAAGATCTTTCAACTGCTACTGAGGTACTGTTTACAGGAATTAAAGTAATTGATTTAATTGAGCCCTATGCAAAAGGAGGTAAAATTGGTTTATTTGGAGGAGCTGGTGTTGGAAAAACAGTACTTATCCAGGAGCTTATTAATAACATTGCTAAAGGACATGGTGGTCTTTCTGTTTTTGCTGGAGTTGGAGAAAGAACACGAGAAGGAAATGATTTATTAAGAGAAATGCTTGAATCTGAAATCATAAACTATGGTAAAGATTTCAATCATAGCATGGAAGAAGGGGGATGGGATTTAAGTAAAGTAGATAGAAAAAAACTTCAAGATTCGAAAGCAACTTTTGTTTTTGGACAAATGAATGAGCCTCCAGGAGCAAGAGCTAGGGTAGCTCTATCTGGACTTACGATTGCAGAATATTTTAGAGATGGTGAGGGAGATGGAAAAGGAAAAGATGTATTATTCTTTGTGGACAACATATTTAGATTTACTCAGGCTGGATCAGAAATTTCAGCGCTACTTGGAAGAATGCCTTCTGCTGTTGGATACCAACCAACATTAGCTACTGAGATGGGTACAATGCAAGAAAGAATTACATCAACAAAAAACGGCTCAATTACGTCAGTGCAGGCAGTTTATGTGCCAGCAGATGATTTAACTGACCCTGCTCCAGCAACTACATTTGCACACCTTGATGCTACAACAGTATTATCTAGAAAAATTGCTGAACTTGGAATTTATCCTGCAGTTGATCCTTTGGATTCAACTTCAAGAATTCTGTCACCAGAGGTTGTGGGAGATGAACATTATAAATGTGCCCAAGACGTTAAAGAATTACTTCAACGATACAAAGAACTTCAAGATATTATTGCAATTCTAGGTATGGATGAGTTATCTGATGAAGATAAGCTAGCGGTTCATAGAGCAAGAAGAGTTCAAAGATTCTTATCTCAACCTTTCCATGTTGCTGAACAATTCACTGGTCTTAAAGGTGTTCTTGTAGACATTCAAGATACAATAAAAGGATTTAACATGATTATGAATGGAGAAGTAGATAAATATCCTGAAGCAGCATTTAATCTTGTTGGTTCTATTGAAGAAGCTATAGAAAAAGGAGAAAAAATGATTGCTGAAACAAAATAATTATTATGCAAATTGATATACTAACGCCTGAGAAGAAACTATTTTCTGGAGAGATAAAGTCAGTTAAACTACCTGGAACAAATGGGCAGTTTGAAATACTAAATAATCATGCTCCAATTATTTCTACTCTAAGTCCAGGTAAAATTTACTTAGTTCAAACTGATCAAAACAAACAAACTTTTGAAATAAATGGTGGTGTAATTGAAATGCAAAAAAATAATATTATTGTTCTTGCTGAATAATTACAGATCAATTAATTTTAAATAATCAAAAGAGGATTTTATAGATCCTCTTTTTTAATTTTGGATAATGAAATATTTTATTTTAATATCAATTATATTTTGTAGCTGTAGTGAATCTAAAGAAAAAAAATTCCAACTTCAAGTTGGAGATTTTTTATTTCAAGACTTAGATTCATCTCCCTTATGTGAAGCTATAGAATCAGTTACTCCAGGATATAAAGATCAAAAATTTTCTCACATAGGTATTATTACTAAAGGAGGCAACCCAATTCCACAAAATGTAGACAGCAAATTTGAGGAAAAACACTTTTATAAGATCCAACAGGAATATAGGGTGTTAGAGGCAATTCCTGGAGGAGTTACAACTACTAGATTAGATAGCTTTTTAAATAATTCCCTAGATAGTATGGATAACTCAAAAGTAATGGTTGGAAGATTAAAAGCAGAATATAGATATTTAATAAAAGATGCTGTAAGATTCTTAAACGACAAGATTGGCATTCAATATGACAATGAATTTCTATTAAATAATGAAAAATATTATTGTTCTGAATTAATCTTTGAAGCTTTTAAAAAAGAAGATATTTTTGAATTAGCTCCAATGAATTTCTGTGATAATAACAATGAAATTATGCAAATATGGCAAGATTATTATACTAAATTAGACATGAAAGTTCCTCAAGGAGAATTAGGAATTAACCCGGGAATAATGTCACTTTCTAGTAAAATAAATATTATTCATGATTTTGCTAAAAAAAACTTTAATGACATAAAGTATGAATAAAAAAGATAAAGTAAATTTTGTCATTAAATCATTAGAAGACTTATATCCAACAACTCCAATACCACTTGATCACAAAGATCCATACACACTTTTAATAGCGGTATTATTATCTGCTCAGTGCACAGATGAAAGAGTAAATAAAATAACACCAATTTTATTTAAAAAAGCGAATAATCCAAATGATATGATTAAGCTTTCTGTGGATCAAATTAAAGAGATAATTAGACCCTGTGGTCTATCCCCTATGAAAAGTAAAGGGATTTATGGATTGTCAAAAATGATTATTGAAAAACATGAGGGTAAGGTTCCAAAAAACTTCGAAGACCTTGAAGCTTTCCCATCAGTTGGGCACAAAACAGCTAGCGTGGTAATGTCACAAGCATTTGGAGTGCCAGCCTTTCCCGTTGACACTCACATTCATAGATTAATGTATCGATGGGGACTAACAAACGGCAAAAATGTTGAAACTACTGAAAAAGATGCAAAACGATTATTTCCAGAGAAAATATGGAATAAATTACACCTTCAAATTATATATTACGGAAGAGAATATTCCCCGGCAAGAAGATGGAATATTGAAAAAGATTTTATTACAAAAAAAATTGGAAGAAAATCTTTTATAAAAAAACAATAAAGACTATTCTTTATTTCTAGAGTCAATAAATATTGTAACTGGACCATCATTTATAAGTGAAACTTTCATGTCAGCTCCAAATTCGCCTGTTTGAATTTTTAGCTTTGAATTTTTTGACAACTCCAAAACAAATTTTTTATACAAATCAATAGCCTTTTCACTATTTGCGGATTTACTAAAGGAAGGCCTATTTCCTTTTTTTACTTTTGCATGTAATGTAAACTGACTTATAACAAGAATATCACCATTAACTTGCTCTATAGAAAGATTCATCTTATCTGCCTCATCACTAAATACTCTTAAAGATAAAACTTTATTTACAAGCCAATGAATATCAGTAAAGTCATCTTGCTCTTCAACTCCTAAAAAAACAACTAATCCATTTCCTATTTTAGAAAATATTTTATTTTCTATTGTTACACTAGCCTGCAAAGCCCTTTGTAATACTAGTCTCATTATTAATAATTATTTTGCCTATAGTTTTCTAAATCTTCATCAAGCATATTAAGATAATTTTTATATCTACTTTCAGCAATTAAACCTTCAGAAATTTTATTTTTTATATTACAATTTGGCTCATTATTATGTATGCAATTATGAAACTTACAATCCTGCTTATAAATTAAAAATTCAGGAAAATATTTATCTATTTTATTTTCATCTAAATCAACTAGACCAAAGCCTTTTATACCTGGAGTGTCAATAATCGTTGTTCCAACATCAACTCTATATAATTCTGAAAAAGTAGTGGTATGCTGCCCTTGACTATGACTTAAAGAAATTTCTTGTGTTGGGATTTTATTAGATTTAAGTAATTTATTTATTAACGTAGATTTCCCAACTCCAGAATGTCCTGATATTAATGTATTTTTTCCCTTAAGTTTTTTGTGAATAATATTTAAATCATCATTTAATGCAGAAATCAGACAACATTCATAACCAATATTTTCATAAATCTTCACAATTTTATCCTGCTTGACAAGAGTATCTTTTTTATATAAATCATTTTTATTAAATAGCAAAACTACATCAACTCCATAAGCATTAGCAGAAACTAAAAACCTATCAATAAAACCTGTTGTAGTTTCAGGAAGAACTAAAGTTACAATTAAAAAAGCTTGATCTATATTTGAAGCAATAATATGAGTTTGCTTGGATAAATTAACAGACTTTCTGACAATTTGATTTTTTCTTTTATGTAGCTTTATAATCATCCATGAATCTTCTTCACTCTTTATTTCAACAAAATCTCCAACAACAATAGGGTTAGTACTTTTTATATTATCTAAGCGAAATTTACCTTTGATTCTACATTCATAAAGAAGACCTTCTTCTGATTCAACTGTATACCAACTTCCGGTTGATTTTATTACTAATGCTTTCATATTTTACAAATATACAATTAGTTATTTTCTATATTTGCTATAAATAAATTCAAAATATTAAAGCCTAAAAATGTCTTTAGAAGTAATAAATATTAACAAGTCTTATGGTGAAGTTAAGGCTTTAAAAAATATCTCTTTTAAATTAAAAAAAGGTGAGATTGTAGGTTTTTTAGGGCCAAATGGTGCCGGAAAATCTACTCTTATGAAAATTATCACTTCTTTTATCAATCAAGATAGTGGTAAAGTAATTATATCATCAATTGACAAGGATGTTGACGCAATACTGACAAAATCGAAAATAGGCTACTTATCTGAAAACAACCCTCTATATAATGAAATGACTGTTCTTGAGTATCTAAATTTTGTTTCACAAATTTATAAACTTAAGGATAGTAAAAAAAGAATTTTAAAAGTAAGTAAGGAAATAGGATTAGTGAAAGTTATGGAGCAAGAAATAAATTCTCTTTCAAAAGGTTTCAGACAAAGAGTTGGCATTGCAGCTACACTAGTTCATGACCCCGAAATATTACTTTTAGATGAACCAACTACTGGCTTAGATCCAAATCAACTTGTGGAAATTAGACATCTAATTAAAAAAATTGGACAAGAAAAAATCATCCTTCTTTCAACTCATATTATGCAAGAAATTCCAAAAATTTGCAATAGAGTAATAGTAATTAATAATGGTAGGCTGGTAGATGACAAGTCTCTACATTTGAAAGAAGAGAAAGAAATAGATTTTGATGAATATTTTTACAACTTAACTAAGTAAAATCTAAATAAATTTAGTCATTATTTTAACTATATTATCAACTCTTCCCATTGTATAAAAGTGAACACATGGAGCACCAAATTCAACTAACTCTCTTGTTTGTTTAATAGCCCAATCAACACCAACTTGACGAATATCAATATTATTTTTACATTTCAGCACTTCGTCCACAAGTTCTGAAGGAAGATTCAAATGAAATCTTTGCGGAAGCATATTTAGTTGTCGTTTTGTTGAAAATGGCTTTAAACCAGGAATAATTGGAACATTAATATCATTTTCTCTACAAGTTTTTACAAAATCAAAATACTTTTGATTGTCAAAAAACATTTGCGTTACTATATAGTCAGCCCCGGCCTCAATTTTTTTCTTTAAAAAATGAATATCAGAATTTATATTTGGAGCTTCAAAATGTTTTTCGGGATAGCCAGCTACGCCCATACAAAAGTTAGTATTTGAAGAATTAGTGAGATTATCATCTAAATATAACCCTTTATTCAAACCATCTACCTGCTGAATTAGTTCAGATGCATATTTATGCCCTCCATCCTCAGCTGTAAAATATGTTTCAGAATTAATCGGATCTCCTCTCAAAACAAGCAAATTATCAATACCTAAAAAATCTAAGTCAATAAGGGCATTCTCGGTTTCTTCCTGATTAAAACCTCCACATATTATGTGTGGAACAGTATCAACAGAATATTTATTCATAATAGCAGCACATATACCAACGGTACCAGGCCTTTTTCTTACAGATTTTCTTTCAAGTAGCCCATTTTCTTTTTTATTATAAACATATTCTTCTCTATGATATGTTACGTCAATAAATGGAGGTTTGAACTCCATTAAAGGATCTAAATTTTCATAGATAGATTGTATGCTAGCTCCTTTTAATGGGGGCAATATTTCATAAGAGAATAATGTTTCTTTTGCTCTTTTAAGATGTTCTGTTACTTTCATAATTTTAAATATTTGATTGTAGCCATTTTTCTACTTCATTAATTGTCATTCCTTTTCTTTTAGCATAGTCAATGACCTGATCTTCTTTAACTTTTCCAACACTAAAGTATTTTGATTTAGGATGTGAAAAATAATATCCGCTAACACTTGAATTTGGATACATAGCCATACTCTCAGTTAGGGAAACACCAATGTTTTTTTCAGCACTTAAAAGATCAAATATCTTTAACTTTTCACTATGATCAGGACATGCAGTATATCCAGGAGCCGGACGAATACCCATATACTTCTCTTTAATCAAATCTTTATTAGAAAGATTTTCTTTAGAAGAATAACCCCATATTTTTTTTCTAATTTTTTCATGCATTAACTCTGTTAATGCTTCTGCTAATCTATCAGCAATTGCCTTTAATAATATAATATTATAGTCGTCATGATCTTGTTCAAACTTAGCAAGATGCTCTTCGATACCTAAGCCTGCTGTACATACAAAAGAACCAACATAATCTTTAATTCCAGAAGATTTAGGAGCAACATAATCTGCTAAAGACATGTTTTTTCCATATTTTTTATTTTGTTGTCTTAGGCAACATATACGTTCAAGAATTCTTTCATTCTCTAAAAGAATAATATCGTCACCATCTGAATTAGCTGACCATAGACCAATAACAGCTTTTGCAGTCAACCATTTTTGAGCCACAACCTTATCTAATAAATTATTTGCATCTTCAAATAACTGGGAGGCTTGAGTTCCAAAGACTTTATCAGTTAAAATATCAGGATACTTTTGACGCATTTCCCAAGTATAAAAAAATGGAGTCCAATCAATGTATTTTCTTATTTCTGTAAGACTTATTGACTCAAATACTTGAACCCCTAAATTACTTGGAGTAGTAATTAAATGTTTATCCCAATCTGTCTCTAAAGCATTATTTCTAGCCTGAGCAAGTGTTAAATATTTCTTATCAGATTTTCTAAGTAAGTAATTACTTTTTATGTCAATATATTCATCATTAACCAAATGAAAATATTCCTTACTTTTTTTGCCAATTAATTGATTTAAAACTCCAATAGATTTTGAAGCATCTAGAACATGAACAACTGTATTGTTAGTATAATGATCATTAATTTTAACAGCAGTATGTATTTTAGAAGTTGTTGCTCCACCTATCATTAGAGGAATATTTATATTATTTCTTTGCATTTCTTTTGCAACATAAATCATTTCATCAAGTGAAGGAGTTATTAATCCGCTTAAACCAATAACATCAACATCATGTTTTTTAGCTTCAGAAATTATTTTTTCACATGAAACCATCACACCTAAATCAATGATTTCATAATTATTACATCCCATTACAACTCCCACAATATTTTTTCCAATATCATGAACATCTCCTTTAACAGTAGCAAGTAGAATTTTTCCAGCTGAGCTTGATTTTTCTTTACCTTTTTCAATATATGGAGTTAGGATTGCAACTGCCTTTTTCATTACTCTAGCACTTTTCACAACTTGAGGCAAAAACATTTTACCAGAACCAAATAAATCTCCAACAATCCCCATTCCATCCATTAACGGCCCTTCAATTACATCAATAGGCCGTTTAGATTTTAATCTGGCTTCTTCAACATCAACATCAATATATGCAACAATTCCTTTTACAAGGGAGTGTGAAAGTCTTTCTTCTACAGCTTTCTCTCTCCATGAAAGGTCTTCAACTCTTATCTTACCTTGTCCCTTAATGTTTTCAGCTAAATCCAACAACCTTTCAGTAGCGTTCTGATCAGAATTCAACAAAACGTCTTCTACTCCCTTTAGTAAGTCTTTTGGGATATCTTCATAAACCTCAATCATTCCTGCATTAACAATACCCATATCTAAACCACTATTGATGGCATGAAATAAAAATGCAGAATGCATTGCTTCTCTTACAATATTATTACCTCTAAAAGAAAATGATACATTACTAACACCTCCACTAACTTTAGCATAAGGTAAGTTTTCTTTAATCCACTTAGTAGCTTTAAAAAAATCTACAGCATAATTATTATGCTCCTCAATTCCAGTAGCAACTGTTAAAATATTAGGGTCAAAAATTATATCTTCAGCAGGAAAATCTACTTTTTCTGTTAATATTTTATAAGCTCTCTGACATATTCTTATTTTATCTTCATAGCTTACTGCCTGACCATCTTCATCAAACGCCATAACCACAACAGCTGCTCCAAATTTTAAAATTGTTTTAGCATGCTTAATAAAAATCTCCTCTCCTTCTTTAAGTGAAATTGAATTAACAATACCTTTTCCTTGCACACATTTTAATCCCTCTTCAATAATTTCCCATTTTGAAGAATCAACAACAACTGGAACTCTAGAAATATCTGGATCTGATGCTATTAAATTTAAGAAATGAACCATAGATTCTTTACCATCTAACATTCCATCATCCATATTAATATCAATCGCCTGGGCACCTCCTTCAACCTGATCCAGAGCAACTGATAAAGCTTCTTCAAAATTCTCGCCTTTTATAAGACGTTTAAATTTTATAGAACCCATAACATTAGTTCTTTCACCAATATTTGCAAAATTACTTAGAGGAGAAATAGTAACTGCTTCAAGTCCACTTAATCTCATGTCTTTAGAGATTTTAGGTATTTTTCTTGGAGAATATTTTTCTGCAACTTCTACAAAAGATCTAATATGCTCTGGAGTTGTACCACAACACCCACCAATTATATTCACTAAATTACTTTGCATAAAATCTTCTAATTGACCTGTCATTGCTTTAGGACTTTCATCATACTCCCCCATTTCATTTGGAAGACCTGCATTTGGATAAGCACTAACAAAGAATTTTGATTTATCTGATAATTCTTTGATATACGGGCGCATTGCTTTTGTTCCAAGAGCGCAATTAAAACCTACACTTAACAGATTAATATGTGAAATAGAGTTGAGAAAAGCTTCAGCAGTTTGACCAGATAAAGTCCTGCCACTTTCATCAGTAATTGTGCCTGAGACCATTATTGGAAGTCTAATTTTTTTATTTTCAAAAACATTTTCAATAGCAAAAAGTGCTGCTTTACAGTTTAATGTATCAAAAACTGTTTCTACTAAAATTAAATCTACTCCACCATCAATTAACGCATCCACTTGCTGAGAATAAGCTTCTTTTAACTGATCAAAAGATATTTGTCTAAAAGCGGGATTTTCAACATCAGGGGAGATTGAAGCAGTTCTGTTTGTAGGACCAATTGCCCCTGCAACAAAGCGAGGCTTATCTTTTGTAGAATAGTGTAAAGCAACTTCTTTGGCGATTTTGGCTGATTGATAATTTAAATCATAAACGATAGAAGATAAATCATAATCATCTTGTGCTATAGAAGTTCCACTAAAAGTATTTGTTTCAATAATATCAGCACCAGCATCTAAATAAGCCTTATGAATTTCTCTAACTATATGAGGCTGTGTAATAGATAATAAATCATTATTACCCTTTAAGTCAGAGTTATGATTCTTAAATCTCTTACCCCTGAACTCATTCTCACTAAGACTATATCTTTGCACCATAGTTCCCATAGCACCATCAAGAACTAAAATTTTTTTATTTAATATATCTATAATATTCATTTCGTAAGTTATATATGACTTACAAAAAAGAATGCGAAAATTTTTTAGGATTTCGCTTATCTTTCTCCAATTTTTTTTGGAGTGGGATTTAGCACCTTTAAAAAAGGTTGCCAAGACATCAAAGGGCCCGTCCCTCAGTCTTTCTTGATAAGTCAAAGCGAAAATAGATAAAAAAACTAAATCTTTTAATAGTTAGGTAATTATTTTTCTAAATTTGTAATTGAAAGTGGAAGGATTTGGCTGATTGCAACCACTTAAAAAAAAATGCTAAAATTGTTCTCTTAGCTTATTTGCCAAATTATTTTATTATTGTAAAAATTTTTTAAAAATAAATATATGTCATATTATTTCACCTCTGAATCAGTCTCAGAAGGACATCCAGACAAAGTAGCTGACCAAATATCAGATGCACTTTTAGATAACTTTTTAGCACAAGACCCAAATTCTAAGGTAGCTTGTGAAACGCTTGTAACTACTGGACTAACTGTTTTAAGTGGTGAAGTAAAAACAAATAGTTATGTTGATGTTCAAAAAGTTGCAAGAGATGTAATTAGAAAAATTGGCTATGTAAAATCTGAATATCAATTTGATGCAGATAGTTGTGGAGTAATTTCTGCTATTCATGAACAATCAGCTGATATCAGACAAGGGGTAGTAGAGGGTGAAGGACTTAATAAAGAACAAGGTGCAGGTGATCAAGGGATGATGTTTGGATATGCTACAGATGAAACTGAAAACTTTATGCCCTTAGCTCTGGACATATCTCATAAGATTTTAATTGAAATGGCTAATATTAGAAGAGCAGGAACTGAAATGACTTATTTACGCCCCGATTCAAAGTCGCAAGTTACTCTAGAATATAATGATGACCATTCGCCAAAAGGAATTTCAGCTGTTGTTGTTTCAACTCAGCATGATGATTTTGATTCTGAAGAAAAAATGCAGAAAAAAATTGAAAAAGATGTTATAGAGATTTTAATGCCTAGAGTAATAAAGCAACTTTCTGATAAAAACAAAGAATTATTTGGTAGTGAAAAATATCATGTTAATCCTACAGGAAAATTTGTGATTGGAGGACCTCATGGAGATACAGGACTTACTGGAAGAAAAATTATTGTTGATACTTATGGAGGTAAAGGTGCACATGGTGGTGGTGCATTTTCTGGTAAAGACCCTTCAAAAGTTGATAGATCTGCAGCATATGCAACTAGACATATTGCAAAAAACTTGGTAGCTGGTGGAGTTGCAGAAAGAATTTTAGTTCAAGTATCTTATGCAATTGGAGTTGCTGAACCTATGGGTATTTTTGTTGATACCTATGGAACATCTAATGTGAAAAAATCAGATGGAGAAATAGCAAAAATAATTAAAGAAATGAATTGCTTTAACCTTAAACCAGCTTCGATTATTGAAAGGTTAAAATTAAAAAACCCTATTTATTCAGAGACAGCTGCTTATGGTCACATGGGAAGAGTTTCTGAGGTTAAAGAAGTAAGTTTTAATATTAAAGGAAAAAATGATGTTAGAGAAGTCGAGACTTTTACATGGGAAAAGCTTGACTGCATTGATGAAGTAAAAAAGAGGTTTAGTCTTTAATAAAAAAATCTTAAATTTAAAGTCGCTTATATAGCGGCTTTTTTTTACACTACAATGAAAAAATTAATACTCATACTTTTTATTTTCATGTATTTAAATGGTTTTGGCCAATTTGAATACAAATACGATTCTAAATCAAAAAATCTACCACAATGGGTGGAACTAATGTATTCAAATAAGCAAGATCCAGGATTGGTCATGTCATTATATAAAGATTTCTATAAACAAAATGATTTTATAAAAAACAAACATACTCAATATTACAAAAGATATATTAGAAATATTAGTAGAGAAACATCAAAAAAATCAAATAATTCAAAATCAAAAAGCTCCAACCAATGGCAATGCATTGGGCCTTGGGATTTTGATATTTCTGCTGAAAGTAGAAGCTACGCTCCTGGTGCTGCACATCTCTACACAGTTGAGCAAGCAGTTAGTAATTCAAATGTCCTTTATGCAGGTTCTGCAACTGCTGGAGCTTGGCAATCCATTGACAAAGGAAATAATTGGAATTTAATAACTTCAAACCTTGAGCTTTCAAGCGTATATTCCATAGAAATTGACTTTACAGATGAAAACACTATCTATATCTCTGGAAACAATGGTATTTATAAAAGTATTGATGCTGGAAATAATTGGATAACAATAGGTAATAATAATTTCACAAGTCTTTCTCATAATGTGAAAGATATAAAGTTAAACCCTCAAAATAATCAAATTCTTTTTGTTGCAAGCAATCAAGGGTTATTTAAATCTACAGATGCAGGTAATACATTCTCAGAGATAATGAATGGAGACTTCCAGGAAATAGAATTTCATCCTTTGAGTTCTGACACAATGTATTTTATTAAACAGGTTGGTAATAAAACAGAGTTTTATAGATCGGATGATGGAGGAAATTCTGTAATTCTGTTTAGCAGCGGATGGCCAGAGCCAATAGCGCCAGAGGAACAAAAAAGAACAGAGATCGCTGTAAGTATAGCAGACCCAAATAAAATTGTTGCTCTTGCAACAGGGCAAGCAAATGGAGGAAGTGGTTTATACGGTATTTATATAAGTTATGATAAAGGTGAAAATTGGATATTTAGATGTTGTGGTCCTCAACCCGCTGGAACTCCCTCAAGTTCAAATATTAATATGATGGGATGGCAACCAAGTGGCGCTGACGATGGAGGGCAATATTATTATGATTTAGCCTTAGCAGTTCACCCTACAGATGCAAATATAATTCATGTTGGAGGAGTTAATCATTGGATTTCATTTGATGACGGAGTAAATTTTTCATGTCCAGCAAAATGGAGTGAACCACATAAAAAAGGATATGTACACGCTGACATTCATGATATTAATTATTTTGGAAATGATTTATGGTTTGCATGCGATGGTGGAATTTTTTACTCAGAAAATTTTGGAGATAGCATCTATAAAAAAATGTTTGGTATTGCAGGAACAGATTTTTGGGGCTTTGGAGCAGGTTTTAAAAATGGAGATGTAATGCTTGGAGGAACGTATCATAACGGAACTCTTTTAAAAGATAATAGCACATATATTAATGATTGGCTCTGTACAGATGGTGGAGATAATGTTAGAGGTTTTGTAAATTTTGGAAATCCAAGAATAGCATATAGTGATTATGGAGGCAAAATTCTTTCAGGTGATAGAACAAAACAAATAAATTCATTTAATGTACAAAAACTACCAAATGCTTCATATATAATAGGAGAATCATCTCAAATTAAATTTGATCCAAGATGCTATAATTGGATGTATTCTGGCAATGACACAACACTTTGGTTTTCTAAAGATAATGGAGGATCTTTTAACCCAATTCATCACTTTAATGCTCGAATTAGCGCTATAGAAGTATCATGGTCAAATCCAGATGTAATTTATGTTGCAACATATCCAGGGTGGTGGGATAAAAAGTATCTATACAAAACATCTGACGGAGGAATTAGCTGGACTGATATTACCCCGACACTTTCGAATGAATGGCTGACATATGATATAACAATCAGCAGTGATGATGAAAATATAGTTTGGATATCAAGAAACTCAATGTATGGAAGCTATCCAAACTTTAATGGTGAAAAAGTATTTAAATCTGTTAATGGAGGACAAAGCTGGATAAATCTTACTTCTAATATTTTAGATGATGTTTTTCCAACAAATATTGAACATCAAAGAGGAAGTAATGGTGGCATTTATTTAGGCACAAGAAAAAGTGTTTACTATATTGATAATACAATGAATGATTGGACAGTTTATGATAATAATTTACCTCAGCCAGCAACATCTGTACAATTAATACCGCACTACAGAAAAGGTTTATTATTTAATGGAACTAATCGAAGTATTTATGAGATAGATTTTTATTCAAACACTCCTCCATCAGCACAAATTGCTGCTGATAAACTAAATGTCAGTTGTATGAATGATACCGTTTTCTTTGTTGATCATTCCGCAGTTAGGCTAGCAAGCGCAAGTTGGAACTGGAGTTTTCCAGGAGGAAACCCTAGCTCTTCAAATTTAGAAAATCCAGTTGTAGTTTATAATCAAGCTGGAAACTATGATGTTACATTGACAGTGACTGATGCCTTTGGAACAAGTAGCCAAACAATAAATAATTTTATAACATATATTGACACAACATCTATAATTACAAATTCAAATAATTATCAAGAAGGTTTTGACACAAACATCTTCCCTCCTCAAGCATGGCAACTACCTTCATCATCATTTTCATGGGGCACTATGATTGTTGATACAGGAATAAATTGCTACCCAAATAAAGTTACTTATGTTGACCATTACAACATTAGCCAAAGAGGAGACGAAGCTTACCTAATTAGCAATAAAGTTAAATTAGGTAGTGGGAGTACTGCGGTAAATTACTTGACATATGATTATGCATATTCAGGTTTTTCTGCAGCCCATAATGATGGCTTTAGAATTGATATTTCTACAGACTGTGGTGCAAGCTGGGATTCAATTTATGGGGCTTTTGGGGCAGACCTTCAAACAACTGGATATGTAACAAGTCAGTGGCAGCCAACATGTGATTCTTGGAAAACAGACAGTATTAATCTCACAAATCTTGGGTACAATAATGACACAATAATGGTAAGATTTGTTTCCATCAATGACTATGGTAACCTTTTCTATATGGATAATGTAAATATTAAAGGAGAGAATATTTTATCAAATATATTCTTATCAGGTGAGGAACATTTACACATCTTTCCCAACCCTAATAATGGAAAATTTTCTATTCAAACTAAAATTAATAATTTAAACTATTCAATATTAAATTCTTTAGGTAAGAAAATACAGTCAGGAAAGATACCTTTAGAAAAATCTGAAATAAAAACAACGGATTTAGAAAGTGGTGTTTATTTAATTATTTTTAATAATACAAAAAAAACATTTACTAGAAAATTAGTAATAAACTAATTTTAAATATGAATAACCTCTCCATAAGCATCTGCAACTGCCTCCATTACCGCTTCACTCATAGTTGGATGAGGATGAATAGCTTTTAAAATCTGATGTCCTGTTGTTTCTAATTTTCTAGCTACAACTGCTTCAGCAATCATTTCTGTTACATTATAACCAATCATATGACATCCAAGCCATTCACCGTATTTGGCATCAAACACAACTTTAACAAAACCGTCTTTATGTCCAGAAGCTGAAGCCTTTCCTGATGCTGTAAATGGAAATTTCCCAACTTTAACATCAAAACCAGCTTCTTTTGCTTGTGCCTCAGTCATTCCAACTGAAGAAATCTCTGGGCTACAGTATGTGCATCCAGGAACATTTCCGTAATCTATGGCTTCTGGATTCTCACCTGCTATTTTCTCAATACAAACAATTCCTTCTGCAGAAGCTACATGCGCTAATGCTTGAGTTGGTAATAAATCTCCAATAGCATAATAACCCTTAACATTTGTATTATAAAACTCATCAACAACAAGTCTTCCTTTATCAGTTTTAATTCCTACTTCTTCGAGACCAATATTTTCAATATTAGGTATTATTCCTACCGCAGAAAGAACAATATCTGCATTAACAACTTCATCACCTTTTTTTGTTTTTATAACTACCTCACATCCAGATTTTAGAACATTTACTTTTTCAACAGAAGAATTTGTCATGACCTTAATTCCAGATTTTTTAAAAGATCTTTGTAGTTGTTTTGAGATATCTTCATCTTCAACTGGAACAATATTTTTTTGATATTCAACAAGAGTGACATCAACACCCATCGTATTATAGAAATAAGCAAATTCAACACCGATTGCCCCAGAGCCTACTACTACCATCGATTTTGGCATTTCCTTAAGTGTCATTGCCTCTCTATATCCAATGATATTTTCCCCATCCTGAGGAAGGTTAGGCAGTGCTCTTGAACGTGCTCCAGTTGCAATAATAATATGCTTAGCGCTATATTCCTTTGTTTGACCGTCATTAGTTACTGAAACTACACCCCCTTTTTTTAACTTTCCAAATCCATAAATAACTTCAACTTTATTTTTCTTTGTTAAATAGGCAATTCCTTTACTCATACCATCAGCAACATCTCTACTTCTTTTAATAACCTTTGAAAAATCTGCACTAGCGTTAGAAACTGAAATTCCAAAATCTTCAGCATGATTAATATATTCAAAAACTTGAGCACTTTTTAACAAAGCCTTTGTTGGAATACATCCCCAATTTAAACAGACACCACCAAGACTTTCCTTTTCAATAACTGCAGTCTTTAGACCTAACTGAGAAGCACGAATTGCTGTAACATATCCTCCAGGACCACTTCCTAATACAATAACATCAAAGTTCATTTTTTTCTTTTTTTAGTTAATTATTACTTTGCAATATTAGCTAAAATATCTGTAATTCATTCTTTAAATTTGTATTTTTGCTCATTATAAATCCTCTATGATTAAGTATAAAATTTCATATAAATTTCCTCATCGTCATTTCATTGATTTTGAACTATCCACTAAAACTAACAATCAAAAAAAAGTTGTTTTTCAATTGCCTGCTTGGCGCCCCGGAAGATATGAACTTGCAAATTTTGCTCAAAATATTCAAAAATGGCAAGCATTTGACGAAAATGGAAATACTTTAATATTTAGAAAGAAAACAAAAGATCTTTGGGAGGTAGATACAGATAGTGCTAAAGAAATTATTATAAAGTATAATTACTATGCAAATCAATTAGATGCAGGTGCCTGTTATTTGGATGAGCTACAACTTTACATAAATCCTGTTCATTGTTGTTTTTACATCCCTTCAAGAATAAATGAGGAGTACCTACTTGAGTTTGACATTCCAAAGAACTATGACATTGCAAGTGCAGTCAAAAGCATAGATAATAATATCTATATTTCTGGCTTTGATGCATTAGCAGAAAACCCGATTATTTGTTCTGCTAATTTAAAAAAAGAAATTTTTAATGTTGAAGGTGTAATTTTCTATATTTGGTTTCAAGGATGGAAAAAACCAAACTGGAAAAAAATAAAGAATGATTTTAAATCTTTTATTATTTCTCAAATTAATCACTTTGGAAGCTTTCCTGTTAAAGAATATCACTTTCTATTTCAAATCACACCCTACCGAAGCTATCACGGAGTTGAACACTCAAATAATACTGTAATTCTTTTAGGTCCTGACACAGAAATTGATGGAAAATATTATAATGACCTACTTGGGGTCAGCTCTCATGAACTTTACCATACATGGAATATAAAGTCTATTAGACCAATTGAAATGCTTCCTTATGACTATAGTAAAGAAAATTATTTTAAAACAGGATTTGTTGCTGAAGGTGTCACAACCTACATGGGAGATCTTATGCTTTACAATTCAAATGTTTTTAGTTGGAAAGAATTCTTAGCTACTCAAAATAAAAATTTAGAAAGACATATAATTAATTCAGGAAGATTTAATTTATCGGTTGCAGACAGTGGATTTGATAGTTGGCTAGATGGGTATAAATTGGGCATACCCAACAGAAAAGTTTCTATTTACGCAGATGCAGCTCTTTGTATGCTTATGATTGACTTAACTATTATTAATTATTCTAATGGTAAAAATAGCCTTCATGATGTAATGAAAGAACTATATTTAGAGTATGGGATAAAGAAAAAAGGATATAGTGAACAAGATTTTAAAAATATATGTCTGAAATATGGTAACTCAGAAACAAATGATGTTTTTACAAACCATATTTACAACACAAAAGATTATATACCTAACCTAAACAAATATCTTGATTATGTTGGAATGGAGTTATCTGTAAAATCCCACTCTAGTAAAACAGCTAAATATTTTGGTTTTATAACACAGTATTTGAACAATAAACATATTATTAAGTTGATTGAGTTAGATTCTGAAATTGATTTAAATGGTGTAAGCGTTGAAGATGAATTATTATTAATTGACGGAAAAAAAGTAAAGCACCCAATAATTAAATCACTTGAAAATTTAAAAAGCAAAACAAAACTTACTTTTAAAAACAAATTCAAAAAATTCTCATTAGATCTATCCCTAGAGAATAAATACTTTGAACTTTTAGAATTTAAAAAGATGAATACTGCTAACTCAAAACAAATTAAAATGAGAGAGAAATGGCTGAGTTAGAAAAACATTCCGAGAATAGCATTAGACTTCATGACAAAGAATTTGAGATTTTTATAAATGACATAGAAATATCTAATATTGTTGAAGATTTAGCAGAAAAAATTAATAACTCTAGAATTGATAACCCAATTTTTATTGTAATTATTAATGGAGCATTTTTATTTGCTGCTGATCTTGTGCGAAAAATAAATCTATCAAAAACTGAAGTATCATTTCTAAAACTATCATCATATTCAGGAACAAAAACAACAGGAAATGTTAATGAGCTAATTGGACTCTCTGACAGTGTGAAAAATAGAAATATTATTATTATTGAAGATATTATAGATACAGGAATAACACTTGAAAAAATTATAAATCTTTTAAATAAGCAAGAAGTTGCAAGCATAACAACTGCCACATTGCTATTTAAGCCAGAGGCCTATAAAAAAGATATTAGTATTGAATTTATTGGAAAAGAAATCCCTAATAAATTTGTAGTTGGTTATGGGTTAGATTATGACGAACTAGGAAGAAACTTACCACACATTTACAAACTAAAAGAATAAAATATGTTAAATATTGTATTATTTGGGCCTCCTGGGGCAGGAAAAGGAACTCAATCACAGATGTTAATAGAAAAATTTAAGCTAATTCATCTTTCTACAGGAGATATACTAAGAAATGAAATTAAAAACAAAACTACTTTAGGTTTACAAGCTAAAGAATTAATGGATAATGGAAAGTTAATTCCTGATGATGTAGTTATTAATATGATAAAATCAATTTTAGAAATAAATGTAAATTCTACAGGTTTTATTTTTGATGGATTTCCAAGAACACAAGAACAAGCCTTAAGTCTTGACCAATTGCTAAAGCACCAAAACACGTCTATTTCGGCAATGGTTTCTCTAAAAGTTGACGATAAGGAATTAATTAAAAGGTTACTCTCAAGAGGAAAAGATTCTGGAAGAGCTGACGATCAGAGTACTGAAATTATTGCAAATAGAATTGAAGAATATAATAATAAAACAGCGCCACTAAAACTATATTACAAAAATCAGAGCAAACTACATGAAATCAGTGGACTTGGTTCAATTGATGAAATCACAATTAGATTGAATTCAGTAATTAACTCATTATAATGAAGGTTAAACACTCGAATTTTGTTGATTATGTAAAAATATTTTGTCGATCAGGAAGAGGGGGCGCTGGATCTTCACATTTTTTAAGAGACAGAACAACTGCCAAAGGTGGGCCTGATGGCGGGGATGGTGGAAGAGGAGGTCATATTATTTTAAAAGGAAATAAACAAATGTGGACACTTCTTCCTTTAAAATACACAAAGCATATTTTTGCTGATCATGGTGGTGGTGGAAGTGGTAATCATTCATCTGGAAAAGACGGAGAAGATAGAATCCTTAATGTGCCCTTAGGCACTATTGCTAAGGATGTTGAAACAGGAAAAGTATTATTTGAAATTACTGATAATAATGAAGAACAAATTTTATTAAAAGGTGGAATTGGTGGCCGAGGTAATTCACATTTTAAATCTTCTACCAACCAATCACCTCACTACTCTCAACCGGGAATTGATGTTACTGAAGGTTGGTTTGTCTTAGAACTAAAAGTTTTAGCTGATATTGGATTAGTAGGTTTTCCAAATGCAGGAAAATCTACATTATTATCAGTATTATCAGCAGCGAAACCTCAGATTGCAAACTATCCTTTTACAACACTAGTGCCTAATTTAGGTATTGTTCAGTATAGGGATCATAAATCCTTTATAATGGCTGACATTCCTGGCATCATTGAAGGTGCTGCGGAAGGTAAAGGCTTAGGACTTCGTTTTTTAAGACATATTGAAAGAAATTCATCTCTTCTATTTATTATTCCTGCAGACTCAGATGACATCAATAAAGAGTATGATATCCTTCTTTTAGAACTACAAAAATACAATCCTGAACTTTTAGACAAACAAAGAATTATAGCCATAAGCAAATCAGACATGCTTGATCAAGAATTAGTAGATGAAATAAGACCTAATCTTCCTAAAAATATCCCATTTATTTTTATTTCCTCTATAACACAAGACGGACTTACTGAATTAAAAGATCTTATTTGGAAACAATTAAACTAAATGATTGAACTGCTTAAACATATTGACATTTTCTTGTTTTCAGCGATAAACAATCTTGGATTTACAGAAATGGATAGCATAATGATTATTCTCAGTCATAAATTAACATTTATTCCTCTTTATGTATATTTATTATTTCAATTATATCAAAATGAGCAACACAACTTCTTGTGGCTTTTATTAACTATCGTTTTATTAATTTTTTTAGCAGACTTTGGAAGTGTTCATCTTTTTAAGAATAATTTTCAACGTCTTAGACCATGTCATTTCTTAGAGAATATAAGAATTGTTAATGAATGTGGAGGAAAATTTAGTTTTATTTCATCACATGCAGCAAATATGTTTTCTATTACTTTTTTTATTAGCTTAGTACTACGTAAGATAAAGTTATTTATATTTCTTTTTACTATTTCATCAATAGTTGGTTTTAGCAGAATATATCTAGGGGTACATTACCCATTTGATATTATTGGTGGAATGTTATGGGCAATTGTAGTAAGTTTGTTTAGCTATAAATTATTTTTAATAAAGAAAGATGCAGCAATTCAATAAAATTTGGTTTTTTTGGCTTTTATGCGTTTGCCTATGGAATTTTATTTGGCCTGATGTTCCCCCTTTATATGATGTAATAGTAGCAATAATATTATCTGTAGTATCGTACCAACTTAAAAAAAACAAATATGTATAAATTAATTATCTTCTTATTAATTCTCTCTGTAAATATTAAAGCAAGTGCAACAGAACCCAAGCTAGTAGTTGGCATTGTAGTTGACCAAATGCGTTACGACTATGTTGATCGATTTTGGGGAAATTTTAAAAATAATGGTTTTAAAAAACTTATAAATAACGGTTACTTCTTAAAGAATACACATTTTAGTTACGTCCCTACATACACCGGGCCTGGACATGCAAGTATCTTTACAGGAACAACACCATCAAATCACGGAATTATTGCTAATAACTGGTATGATAAAAACATAAAAAAATCTGTCTATTGTGCTGGAAATGGTGAGATGCACACAATTTGTAATTGTAGTGAAGAAGTTGAAGATGTAGCTTCAAGCGATGGAAAAATGTCTCCACATCATATGCTTACCACAACAATTGGAGACGAAATGCAATTATTTAATCCATCTTCGAAAGTGATTGGAATTTCTTTAAAAGATAGAGGAGCTATATTGTCAGCTGGCCATTCTGCTGATGCGGCTTATTGGATGGATAAGCATGGAGATTGGATAAGCAGTAGCTTTTATATGGACGAATTACCAGTTTGGCTAATAGAGCATCAAAATAAAAATAGTGCCGCACAATATCTTGTTGGAAAGTGGAAATATAAAAATAGCTTCTCACATAATTTAGATTCTTTACTAATGACAAATGGTGGGGGAATAATAAAAAGTACTCCATTAGGAAATACAATACTTGCAGATTTAGCTCTTCAAGTACTTAAAAATGAAAAATTAGGTCAATCTAAAACTACGGATTTCTTATCTATAAGCTTCTCATCCACTGATTACATCGGTCATCAATACGGACCTCATTCTGATGAAATTGTAGACACATATATTAAATTAGATAATGAAATAGGAAAAATACTTGATTATATTGAACAAGAAATTGGCTTTGATAATGTTGTAATTTTTTTAACAGCAGATCATGGAGTAGTTTCAGAACCTCATAAATTACAAGAATTGAATATTCCCTCTGGATATTATTCTAATCAAGAAATGAAAGATGAGCTAACGACTCATCTAAGAGATCATTTTAATTGGCCAGTAAATAATATCTTAGCAAAAGAATTTATTCTAAATTACTCTAACAATCAAGTTTTCTTAAATCATGATTTTATCAAAGAAAATATTGATGTACCAATGAAAGATATTCAAGAAATTTGCGCAGAGTTTTTATTAAAAAATGAATGTGTTAAAAACACATATACAGCATATCAAATGCATAACTATGAATATACTCACTCTCAACATGCAAAAATTCAAAGAGGCTTTAATAGAAAAAGGTCTGGTGATGTAATAGTTGATATCCAGCCTGGATGGATTAGTAAAAGCTATGAAAAAGGAGGGACAACTCATGGATCCTCATACAACTATGACACTCATGTACCACTAGTCTTTTTTGGTGGTAATATAAAGAAAGGTAAAACTGATAGATTCGTTAATATTAAAGATATTGCTCCAACAATAAGTTCATTACTTGGTATTTCATTCCCAAATGGATGTACAGGCAACCCGATAATGGAAATTACAAAGTAAAACTATAAAATATTCTTTATCTCACTTAGAGATCTAATCTCATAGTCACATATTTTATTATGAGGAATATTATTAGGATTAAAATATATTTGAGAGAAACCGACATCTTTTGCACCAATAATATCTACTAATAAATCATCTCCTATCATAATACTATTTTCAGCGGATACATTATTAATATCTAATGCATATTTGAAAATTATAGGATTAGGTTTTTTTACATTAACAAAATCTGAAGTAACCACAGTGTCAAAGAAAGTATCTAATCCAGAAGCTTTAAGCTTAATCTTTTGAACCTCATCAAATCCATTAGTAATAATACTTAGAGAATATTTTTCTTTAAGATAGGATAATACGTCCTTAGTGTAAGGAAATAAAGATGTTTGCAATGGTGATTTAGAAACATAAGTATTACCAATTTCAGAAGCTAATTCATTATTGTTAATTGAAAATTTATTTAAAGTAAGGTCAAATCTTTTGGAACGAAGGTCATCCTTTGAAATAAGATCTTGCCTATACAGATCCCATAAGCTCTCATTTATCTTCAGGTAGTGTTTTAAAAAAAGATCAAAACTCTTAACACCTCTTACATTTAATGAGTATTCATTGTAAATATCTAATAGTGTTTTCTGAGAATTCACATCAAAATCCCAAAGAGTTCTATCTAAATCAAAAAAAATATGTGATATATTCAAAGCTAAAGATTATAAAAATAAAAATAAAAAAAAAGACCTATCAATTAAGATAGGTCTAATTTAAAATTCTAACAAAGGGTTTATTAAGCTAAAGAATTAACATGTTTTGTTAACTTACCTTTCAAATTAGATGCTTTGTTCTTATGAATGATATTTACTTTAGTAAGCTTATCTAACATTGAAACAACTTTAGGAAGCAATGCGTTAGCAGATTTTTTATCCGTTAATGCCTGAAGCTCTCTTACAGAGTTTCGAGTTGTTTTATGCTTATATTTATTAAGAAGTCTACGAGTTTCGGACTGTCTAATTCTTTTTAATGCTGATTTATGATTTGCCATATTTTTTTATTTTGTAGCCCGACGGGGAATCGAACCCCGGTTACCAGGATGAAAACCTGGCGTCCTAACCACTAGACGACCGGGCCTTAATGATTCTCGAATCGAGGCTGCAAATTTATACTTTTTTTAAAATCTAGCAAATATTTAATTATTAATAGTTGTAAAAAATTTAAAATGTCTTAAAAGATTCATATTTGATACCAAAAAAACACAAATAATATCAAGCTATTACAAATTTCAATCGAATTTTAACTACTTAAGATTATCTAATTAATACTCAGCTGACAATTTATAGCCTAGTCTTTTAGATGTTTTAATTTTTTGATTCATACTCATTGCTAATAAATGATGAACAGAAACTAATCTCACATCATTAAAATTTGGAGAACATAAATCAAAATTTAAAGTAAAAACCATACATGCATCAATAATTTGATCTAATAAATTGGCATTAATTTCTTTTTTAGAGAAATCTTTAAACAATGCACCTAAATCCTCATCTCCTTCAACAAAGAATTTTTTTTCTTTATTAATAAACACTCTACCAATTAACACTCCCTCATCGTTTAAACGATTATATTTTAATGAATCAGAAAGAAAATTATAAATATTAATGACACCACAGAAACTTCTTGATTTATCTTGCTTAACATATTTAGACTTAAAAATCTCATGAGTCGAAGGAAAATCAAAGATATTAGAATGCATATGAAATAAAAGTGTGTCTCCAGCAAATTTCAATTGAACATCAAATGAACCATTTGATTTAAATTCTAATTCAACATTATCTACTTCATCTTTCAATAAATCAGTTAAAGATTTTTCTTTAGCCTTTAATGAAACAACAAGTGCATCAAAAGCTTCTTTAGTATTTCTATAAATTAACTGCTTAGTTGATGATTTTTCTTTTAATAGTTTTAGTATTTCAGTTTCCTTTTTCATAGTTAATATGCTTTAGCAAATAAAACTCTTCTTTCAGATGGCTTACCACTTATCATACACTCTCCTACTTCTCTTGAGGGCTCCTGAGTAATACATCTAATAGTTGCTTTGGTTTCATTCTTTATTTGAAGTTCTGTTTCATTCGTACCATCCCAATGAGCATAAACAAAACCTCCTTTTTCTATAATCTGCTTAAACTCTTCATAGGAATTTGCTTCAAAAGTATTTGAAGCTCGAAAATCTTTAGCTTTTGAATATAGATTTTTTTGTATTTCATCTAATAACATCACAATCCTATTTTCAACTCCTTTGATTGAAATTGTTTCTTTCTCAAGTGTATCTCTTCTTGCTATTTCAATAGTTCCATTTTCAAGATCTCGCATTCCTACAGCAAGTCTAATTGGAACACCTTTTAATTCATATTCCGCAAATTTCCATCCTGGCTTATAAGTATCTCTACTATCATATTTCACTGAAACACCCTTTTCCTCTAATAGGGATTTGACACTTTCTACACTTTGATTTATTTCATTAAGCTGATCTTCACTACGATAAATAGGTACAATAACTACTTGAAAAGGGGCTAACTTTGGGGGTAGAACTAAACCTTTATCATCAGAATGAGTCATTATTAAAGCTCCCATTAGTCTTGTAGAAACACCCCATGATGTTGCCCATACATACTCTTGCTTCCCTTGCTTGCTTGCATATTTAACATCAAATGCTTTAGCAAAATTTTGACCTAGAAAATGAGAAGTTCCTGCCTGTAAAGCCTTTCCATCCTGCATTAAAGCCTCAATACAATAAGTCTCCAAAGCACCAGCAAACCTTTCACTTTCAGATTTAAGACCAATAATTACTGGCATTGCCATAAAATCTTGAGCAAAGTCAGAATAAACATTGATCATTTTTTCAGTTTCTTCAATAGCCTCTTCTTTTGTTGCATGAGCCGTATGCCCTTCTTGCCATAAGAACTCAGCTGTTCTTAAAAAGAGTCTAGTCCTCATTTCCCACCTTACAACATTTGCCCATTGGTTAATTAATAGTGGAAGATCTCTATAAGATTGAATCCATTTTTTATATGTATCCCAAATTATTGTTTCAGATGTTGGACGAACAATTAATTCTTCATCTAATTTAGCAGACTCATCAACAACAATTTCTTTTCCATCATCTGAAGTTTTTAAGCGATAGTGTGTAACAACAGCACATTCTTTAGCAAATCCATCTACGTGATTTGCTTCTTTTGAAAAATAAGATTTAGGTATAAAAAGAGGGAAATATGCATTTTGATGACCAGTAGCTTTAAATTTTTTATCCAGCTCAGCTTGCATTTTCTCCCAAATTGCATATCCATATGGTTTTATAACCATACACCCACGCACTCCGGAGTTTTCAGCTAAATCAGCATGTTGCACTATATCATTATACCATGTAGAATAATCTACTTCTCTAGGTGTTATTTTTTTTGACATTTTATATTAAATAATGTAATTTTGTAGTATAAATTTCGTTAATGTATTAAGCTTTCACAAATCTAATTAAACTTTTAATATAGTAATGCATGTAATAAACAATATCATTATGAAAAATTCCTACATAATAGTTCTTATTTTGCTCTTAAGTTCTTGTGTTTCGACAAATCAAGTTTTTTTTTCTGACCCAAATTACCTAACAAGTGAAGAGTTTAGCTCTGTAGAGACTATTGAGGAAGCTTACACGATAGAAAGTGATGAATTTATTAACTCATCTGACACATCAGAAACTGAATTTCTTTCAGAAAGTTATTATGACTTTAGCTACTCATCTAGAATTAGAAGATTTCATTCTCCAGCTTTTTATTCTATGGGATTTTATTCTGGAATCTATACAGATTACCATTGGTATCATCAAGATCCATTTTATTATGGATCAAGTATTTACTCTGGATATGGCTGGAACTCACCCTACTACTCCTATTCACCTTTTTGGAATAATTCATACTATAACCATTACGACTATTATGGATACAATGGCTACAACGGGCACCATAATCATCACGGTCATTACAATGATTATCATTACGATAATAATTTCAACTCTACTTTAAGTAATAATAGTAATTATTCTTACGGCCCAAGAGGATCATTAAACACCAACTCAAGATCTAATTTAGTAAAAGGAAATACCTCCTTAAATAAATCATTTCAAAATACTTCATCTAATACAAGAGTTAAGCAAACAACAAAGAACAGTAATGATGTAATTAAAAACTTTTATAATAACCAAAAAAAGTATACACAAAAAAATAACAGTTCGAATAAGACTAAGCCCTCTAGCAATTCAAAGGCTTATGAGTCAAATAAGAGAAATAATACTATTAAAAAAAATACAAGATCTAACTCTTATAAATCAAATAGCAGATCAAATTTCAGTAAGCCATCTAGAAATAATTCAGGAAGAACAAAACCAAGAAAATAGTTCTATCAATTTAAATATTTAATAAAATGAAACAAAAATATCTTTTAATTATATTATTATTTCTTAGCTCTATTGAGCTATACTCTCAAAATGAATTTGATGCTTTAAGGTATTCTCAATATAATATTTCTGGTACGGCAAGGTATTCTTCTATGTCAGGTGCATTTGGTTCATTAGGTGGTGATTTTAGCGGCTTAAGCCATAATCCTGCTGGACTAGGGATGTATCAATTTACTGAAGTCACATTTACTCCTCAAATCAACTCTAATATCAATACATCATACTATAATTCATCTTCAGGTATGCAAAGGATTGAGACAGAAAGCTCAGATGGCAAAATTGGAAATATTGGTCTCATACTTTCTTATGCTAAAGACGACCCAGATTGGAAAAGAATTAATATTGGGATTGGATGGAATCAAATAGCTAACTACAATAAGAACATTTATATTTTTAATGAGAACTCTAGCTCATCACTTGCAGACAACTTTCTTTCCATTGCACAAGGAAATCAAATTAATGAATTAAATTCTTTCTTTGCAGGACCTGCTTTTTGGACGGATATTATTGATTTAGCTAATAATTCTATTGATTCAAATGGTTACATGTATGATAATGGGAATTATATCTCACATGTTTCTGGAGCAACTAGCAAAAATCAGATTCATATGCTCAACGCTAATGGAGGAATGAATGAATTTACACTCTCACTTGGCTCTTCATACCAAGAAAAGTTTTACGTTGGAGCAACTCTAGGGTTTCCTACATTAAATTACACTGAATCTATTAAGCATACAGAAACTAATTTTGAAGACACAATAAATGGTCTAGAATCATTTTCTTATGCTCAAGATTTAATTGCTAATGGAACTGGACTAAACCTTAAAATAGGCGGGATATATAGACTAAATGAACAAATTAAGATTGGAGGAGCCCTACACTCACCAACATTATTCACAATGCAAGAAGAATTTCAAACGCTAACTAATGCAAGATTTGTAGATTCAAGCTATTATGAATACTCTCCTAACAATTTCTTTGAATATAATTTAACAACTCCATGGAAAGCTATTGCTAGCGTTTCAGCAAACTTTATGAATTCAATTTTTAGTATTGACTATGAACTAATAGATTATTCTACAGCCTCTCTTGATGTTGATAATGACTATATGTTCTATGATTCACAAGTATTTAGTGATGAAAATAATGCAATTACTAATACATTTACAAAAACTGAAAACATAAGAGTTGGTGCTGAAACTAAATTAGAAAAGTTAAGCCTCAGAGCAGGATATGCTAAATTTGGAAGTCCAATAAGAGATGATTTCGATGAAGAGCTCTCTAGAGAAAATTTTTCTTTTGGAATTGGACTAAACAATGGCAGCTATTATATTGATTTTGCATATATATTTTCCGAATATAATGAAAAATATCAAATGTATAGTGAAGAGTTCGTTGCAGCTCGCGAGCTAATAAATTCTAATCATAATGTTCTTCTTACATTAGGATTTAGGTACTAGTTTTTATAGTTACTAAAATTTTGTTATTTTAAATCTCCTTTTAAGAAAGTTGATATCTTTTGAAATTAGTTTTATAATAATTAGATAGTATTATAAATGTTCCAGAAATAAGAATCCCATAAATAACTAAGTGATTATGAATTTCTCAATAAAATTCAGAATTATTTATTAAGAGCCACATTACAGTAGAAAAAATTCTAGCAAAGACTAAATTCCTTGTAAATATATTACCAAAAGTATAATGAAACCTTTTATCCTTTAAAGAAGGTAATTTATAGAGTATTGAAAGCATATTACTTTTATAACCAAAATACATGTATGTTGTGAAATCATTGAAAAAGAAACCTTTCTGTGAAGGATAGAATATAATTGGTTTAAATGATATTAAATAAAGCGTGTAGCAAGTATAAATAGTTAAAATACCAATTACTAATAAGAGCCAAAACCAGTTAAATCCTAAAACTGAAACTAGTGGATTTGCTTCCAATGATAAATCTGGAGTGTGTTAAAAAGTACAATAGGCATCATAACTTTTAGAAAATATTATCCAAAATAATATTATAAAAAATTTCATTTTTTTCATACTTAAATATACTTATATTTAATTTGGTAATTCAGCTAACCTACTTAATCCAGATGTTGCTCCTTGATGTATACCGTTTGAATAATTAAAACCTTTATATTCTAGCGTGTTTCTAAAAAATTCTTGTGCCTTATTTTTATTTCTATTCTGCTCATAAAGTAATGCGATTTGCAAATTTGACATAGGGTGAAAATACAGATTATCATTATTATTGATAGAAAGTACTTTTTCAAACTTCTTTATTACCTCAAAATAATCTTCATTAAGCGCTTGTGATACTCTTGCTAATCTGTAGTAATACTCTGTAATTAATTTGTTTTCGCTTTTAAAACTTAAAGTATCAATTTGAAATAATATATTTCTTGCTCTAACAAAATAACCACCATCATAAAGTAATCTTGATTCTAGCATATCTTTATTATAATTAATATTATTTAATGCACTTTTATATGACTGAACATCCTCATCAATAATTGAAAAACCTAGATTTATAGTTAGACTGTCATAAAACAAACGATCACGTTTCTTATTATTTAAAAAAGCAATTATGGCAAGTTTATTATAGGCTGATTTTATATAATTTCTTCCTCTAAAACTATCTAAAAAACTTTTGAAATACTTTTCTGATTCCGGGAGGTCTAGATTGTATAATTTAGACATACCCTTGAGATAATCTAAATAGGGAAAGTAAAAAGAATCTTTATTAGCTGATGGGTATTCTAAGACTTCTAGACTTTTTTCATTATTTCTTAATTTAATATATAGTCTTGATAAACAAAACTTCATTAAATCACTTTGCATATAAGTATCATCAATTTTTAAAACTAATTTTTGATAAGCATTAGTATCATTATTCATATTCATTTCTAAAAATGATAATAAAAATAAAATTTCAGATTTGTAGACATTATATGTCACATTATTTTCAGTAAATTCTAAAAAACTATAAAGTTTTGAAAAACCACTAGACACAGTTCCTTTGACTCCAATTATATTTGTAATCCAAGAATATGACTTTGGAATAGATCCAATTAAGATATGTAAAACTCCAAGACTTTTCTTATTAAGAAAAAATTCAGGAAATTTTTCTGTATTCTGATCAAGTAATCTATATGCTTTTTGGAGCTCATATGTTGCCTGAATATATTCTTTAAATTTTATTCTTGCTAGTGCCCACTGCAGATGAACTTCTGCTTGAGCAAAGAGATAATATGGTGAATCCTTATCCTTTCTAGCTAAAGAATAAATTCTAGAGTGCTTCTTTTTTTTGGAATTATTAAAAAAGACCTCCTCTTCTGATAATAATATTTTTAGAAAGTCAATATAGTTTTCATTTAAAATAATTAGACCATTATTTGGATTTATTTCTTTCTCAATGTCTAAAAATTTCTTGGCAGAACTAAATTCTAAATTAAGAATATGGGAATATGCATTCTGAATATTTTGATTATTAAGAAACTGTGCATTAGATTCACTAAAAAAAAACAAGAAAGAAAGTGATAAAATTATTCTCATAAAAAAAAATTGGGATTCCAAAAATATGAAATCCCAATCAAATATTTTTTAAGTTAGCTATTACTAACCATCTAAAAGATTACCATCAACTAGTATTCTACCACAATGCTCACATACAATAACCTTCTTATGCATTTGAATATCTAATTGTCTTTGAGGTGGTACTTGATTAAAACAACCACCACAAGCATCCCTAGAAACAGAAACAACAGCTAAACCATTTTTAACACTACCTCGAATTCTTGAATATGAGTTTAATAATCTTTCTTCAATTACTTTTTGAGCCTTATCAGATTTTTTCATAAGAGCTTTTTCTTCTTTTTCTGTCTCTTTAACGATAGCTTCTAATTCTGTATTTTTAACCTTAAGCTCGTCTTCTCTTTCATTAATTTGCAAAGTAGAAGCTTCAATTACCTCATTTTTATGAAGAATTTTTGCTTGTAAATCATTTACATGCTTTTCATTAAGCTCAATCTCAAGATTCTTGTACTCAAGCTCCTTAGTTAAAGAAGAAAATTCCCTATTATTTTTTATATTTTTAAGTTGCTTATCGTATTTTTTCACAAGCTCTGAAGCATCCAAAATACTAGTTTTCTTTGCAGTTAAATCAGTATTAACCACTTCTAACTCATTAGTTAATTTTTCTAAACGAGTCTTTAAACCAACAATTAAGTCTTCTAGATCTTCAATTTCAACAGGTAATTCACCTCTTACAATTCTAATCTTATCTACTTCAGAATCAATTATTTGTAACTGATGTAAAGCTCTTAATCTGTCTTCAACTGATATTGTAACTTTTTCTTTTGCCATCTTAAATATAATTTATGGGATTCGTATTAACTTGCGATAAATGGACGGCAAAATTAGTGATTTTTTTTCTAAGCAAATCATAAATCAAGCCCTTTGTATATTGTTCGCTTTCAAAGTGACCAATATCAGCTACAACGAGCTTGTTATCGGCATCAAAAAACTCATGATACTTAAAATCACTTGATATAAAAATATCTGCATTTTGAGAAATAGCAGTAGATAAAAGAAAGCTACCAGCTCCACCACAAACTGCAACTTTTTTAATTTTTTTATTTAGTAAATTAGTATGACGTACAGAAGATGTATTCATCTTTTTCTTTAGAGAAAATAAAAAATCTTCTTCCTCACTACTTTCTTTTAATTCTCCAATAAGTCCTGAACCGACATTTTTATACTTAATATCTAAATTAAACATTTGAAATGCAACCTCTTCATAAGGGTGATTTTTGTTTATACATTCAATTATAGCTGCTTCAATATTTTTTGGAAAAATCATTTCTAAACAATCTTCAGGCTCCTCATGAAGCTCGCCAATCTTGCCAGCGAAAGGCTTACTTGTATTCTTGGGGAAAAATGTTCCAATACCTTTTGATGTAAAACTACATTGTTCATAACTTCCAATTGCTCCAGCACCTAAACTAAAAAGACTTTCTCTTAACTGCTTTGAATGACTTTGTGGGCAGTAAACAATTAATTGTCTTAAGATATCGTATTTCGGCTGTAAAATTTTACAATTTACAAGCCCTAATTTTTTAGCAATTGTAGAATTAACTCCATTAATCACGTTATCTAAATTAGTGTGTATTGCATAAATTGCAATATTATGTTTTATAGCCTTAATAATAACTCTTTGAATATAATCATCACCATTTAATTTCTTTATTGCTTTAAAAATTATAGGATGGTGAGCAACAATTAAATTGCATTTATTTTTTATTGCTTCATCTATAACATGCTCAGTACAATCTAAAGTTACTAAAATAGATTTTAAAGCATCATTTCTATCACCAATTATTAAGCCTGAGTTATCATAAGTTTCCTGATAAGACAAAGGAGCCAATGTTTCAAGAATTGTTGTAACATCTTTAATTTTCATTTTCCAAATTTAACAAACTTAAGAAGAACAGAAAATATTATAAATATCCTATCTTTGTTTTATGAGATTTTTACTCTTTCCATTTTCATTAATTTATTACATTTTTTTAACGCTAAGAAGTTATTTGTATTCACTTAGAATATTTAAATCAACAGAATTTAAAATTCCTATAATTTGCTTTGGAAATCTTTCCTTTGGGGGTACAGGAAAAACACCACATACAGATTTTTTAACTACCCTTTTAAAAAAAAATTATAAAACGGCAATTCTGAGTAGAGGATACAAAAGAAAAAGTAAAGGGTTTAGAATAGTTGAAATAAATGATACAGTTGCAAATGCTGGCGATGAGTCATTAATGCTAAAAAAAAATCATCCAGGGACTTTAGTAGTCGTTTGTGAGAATAGAAGATTTGCAATAAATAAAATTATTGAAAGATTTAAAGAGATTGATATAATTATTTTAGATGATGGATTTCAACACAAATCAATCATAGCTGGATTTAATATCCTTCTTACAACATACGAAAATATATTTTTTGATGATAATTTATTTCCGTTTGGAAGACTTAGAGATAGAAAATGTGAGAGCAAAAGAGCTAATAAAATCATAATCACAAAATGTCCTGAAAAAAACAAGATTAACAAAAATAAAATCATAAAAAAACTTACACATCATAAAACAGGGGATATTTATTTCTCTAAAATAAAATACAATAGTTGGGTAAATATATTTAACAAAATAGGAAGTATAGAGGATGTTTCAGTTTTACTTGTAACTGGTGTTGCAAACCCTAAATTAATAAAAGAACACTTAACGGATAATAACTTATTATTTCAACATATAATTTTCAGTGATCATCACAACTACACTAAAAAAGATGTAATTAAAATAATTGAAGATTTTCATTCTTTTAAAGCGACAAAAAAACTTATCTTGACCACCGAAAAAGATGCAATAAAATTATTGAATTTTAAAAGTAATTTTAATGGTATACCACTATACTATTTACCTATTAGAATTAGTTTTGAAGATGAAGAGAAATTTAAAAAAGATATTATAGAATATGTTGAAGAAAATAAAAGAAACTGCTAATTTTTTAAAATCATCTACTAATTTTAATCCAAAAATTGGAATAATATTAGGAACAGGTCTGGGAAAACTTGTTGAAGATATAGACATTAAACATTCTATATCATACGAAGATATCCCTAATTTTTCAAAATCTACAGTTGAGGGACATTCAGGTAAATTAATATTTGGCTTTATAGCAAAAAAAGAAGTTGTGGTCATGCAAGGAAGGTTTCATTTTTATGAAGGATATGACATGCAAGATGTTGTTTTTCCAGTTAGAGTTATGAAGTTTTTAGGAGTTGAAAAACTTTTAGTTTCAAATGCTAGCGGAGGAATAAACCCTGACTATGAAATTGGAGATTTAATGATTTTAAATGATCATATCAATTTAATTCCAAACCCTCTAATTGGAAAAAACATTGAAGAACTGGGGCCACGTTTTCCTGATATGAGTGAACCATATTCACCTAACATGATTAAAACCGCATATGAAATTGCTAACAATAACAAAATAAGAACACACATAGGTACATATGTAGGTGTAACAGGTCCTACACTTGAAACTCCAGCAGAATACTCTTATTTTAGAATTATTGGTGGAGATACTGTTGGTATGTCTACTGTTCCAGAAGTAATTATTGCCAGACATATGAATCTTGATTGTTTTGCCATATCAGTCATAACTGATTTAGGTGTTCCTGGTAAAATTCAAAAAATTACCCATCAAGATGTTCAAAATGTTGCTGAAATAGCAGAACCTAAATTAACTTTAATAATAAAAGAATTAATATCAAATATTTAATATGAGAAACCTATATATATTCTTCTTTTTCACATTTATTTCCTTAAATATAAAAGCCCAATTTGACTCTCAGCTTTTATTTCACTGGAACGATTCAACAATTGTTGGGTCCCAAGCATACAACAATGCATATAATGAAATTTGGGGTATAAACATTAATAATTCTGAAATTGCAATAATAGGATCAACTTCTGGAACACATTTTTTTGATGTAACAAATCCACAAAACAGCACTGAAGTTGCTTTTCTATCTGCAGGATATACAGGAACTGGGGTTATTCATAGAGATTATCATGATTTTAATGGATTTTTATACATTGTTTGTGATGAAGGAAGTTCCTCTACATTGCAAATTGTAGATATCTCTAATTTACCAAACTCTATTAATACAGTTTATGACTCAAATTCTTTATTTACAAAGGCACACAATATTTTTATTGATACAGCATCAGCTAAAATGTATGCATGTGCCTCTAATAATGCTATGGACGTATATAGTTTACATGTTCCTTCTAGTCCAGCTTTAATATATAGCTATTCTTCCGTAGGTCATGTTCATGATGCATATGTAAGAAATGATACTGCCTACCTAAACTGTGGAAATCAAGGATTAAGAGTTATGGATTTTTCAATGGTTAATAATTTAGGAGACCAACCACAACAACTAGCAAGTTTAATTTCATATCCTGATGCAGGCTATAATCATTCTGGCTGGCTAAGCGATGATGGTTCAATCTATGCAATGCAAGATGAAAATCATGGCTATGATATAAAAATATTAGATGTAAGTGATTTAAACAATATAAGTGTAATAGCAACATTTAATTCTGGAGTTGACAGTCAATCAATGGCACATAATGGAATTATCAAAGGAGATCTTTTATACGTTGCATACTATCATGATGGATTGCGTGTTTTTGATATAAGTGATCCAAACAATCCAGTTCAGGTAAACAGTTATGATACATATGCTCCAAATAATCACACTTCATATAGAGGAGCATGGGGGGTATACCCATACCTAAACTCTGGAAATATACTTGTTTCAGATATGCAAAGTGGACTTTATGTTTTAGATATGAGTAATTCAAGTACAACTACTTTTAATATTGTAAATTCTAAACATAATATCTACCCAAATCCTGCTGGAGAACTATTTCATATCAAAGACCATATCGGAGATGTATTAGAAATTTATGATTTTTCAGGAAAAAGAGTAATGCAACATACCATTAAAAATAGTATAAGTACATTTAGTACAAAAGATTTTAAATCAGGAATCTATTTATATGAAATTAAAGACCATGGTATCGTCTTAGAATCAGGTAAAATTATATTTGATTGATCATGAGTATGCAAGAAAAATACGAAGCAGTTATTGGACTAGAGGTTCATGCTCAACTACTAACACAAACTAAGGCATACTCAAATGATGAAAATATATATGGAGCAATTCCTAATACTAAAACATCTCCAGTAACTCTGGGACATCCCGGGACTTTACCAGTAAGTAATACAAAAGTCATTGAATATGCCGTAAAACTAGGACTTTCAGTTGGTGCAAAAATCCGCAGGCATAATGAATATGCAAGAAAAAACTATTTCTATGCAGATCTTCCAAAAGGTTACCAAATTACTCAAGATACTACTCCAATTTGTAACGGTGGAGTTATTGAGATTTTGGACGATAAAAACGAAATAAAAAAAATCAATATTACCAGAATTCATATGGAAGAAGATGCAGGGAAAAGCATACACGATCTTGACCCATTTAATACACTAATTGATCTAAACAGAGCAGGTGTTCCTCTTTTAGAGATTGTATCAGAGCCTGAAATAAAAACTGGAGATGAAGCTTTCAATTATGTAATGGAAGTTAGAAAGCTTGTTAGATATCTTGACATTTGCGATGGAAATATGGAAGAAGGAAGCTTAAGATGTGATGCAAATATTTCTGTAAGATTAAGGGGAGAAAGTAAGTTTGGCACTAAGGTGGAAGTCAAAAATATGAATTCTTCAAGAAATGTAAAAAATGCCATTGATTTTGAAATCAAACGTCAAATAGAAGTTATTGAAAACGGTGGCAATATAGTACATGAAACTAGAGGGTTTGACGCTGTAAAAGGTATTACTATCTCACAAAGACATAAGGAAGAAGCAAATGATTACAGATATTTTCCTGAGCCAGATTTACAGCCTATAGAAATAACTGAAGAGTATATTTCCAAAATAAAAAAAACACTACCTCCTCTTCCAAAAGAGCTTGTTAATCTTTATCAAGGAAAATATAAATTATCTCAATATGACTCTAGATTACTAATTGAAGATAAACAAACTGCATTATTTTTTAATGAAATATGTGCCCTTACAGTAAACTATAAGTTAGCTGCTAATCTAATGAATGGTGTAATTAAATCTTATCTTAATGAAAATGGATTAAAAATAGGACAGCTAGAAATAACAGCAAAAAGTATTGCAAGCCTTATTGGATTAATAGAAAGTAATCAGATAAGTAATACAGTAGCTACATCGAAGATCTTTCCACTATTAGTTTCTTCTAATAAATCTCCAATATTAATTGCCAAAGAAAACAATTGGATTCAAGAAAGTGACAATGTAGTTTTAAAAGATTTAATTTTAAAAGCACTAGAAAAATATCCTGAGAAAATTGAAGAGTATAAAAATGGAAAAAAAGGATTAATTGGACTATTTATGGGTGAGGTAATGAAAATGTCAAAAGGTAAAGCTGATCCAAAAGCTACAAATAAATTATTAAGGGATATTCTTGATCAATAAAAATGAAAAATCAAAAAATTTTTTTTGCATCAGACTTTCATCTTGGAGCTCCAAATAAAAAAAATAGTTTAGTAAGAGAGAAAAATATTATTAGATGGCTAGTCTCTTTTGAAGAAGAGGCAAAAGAAATATATCTACTTGGTGATATCTTTGATTTTTGGTTTGAATACTCAAAAGTAGTTCCAAAAGGTTTTGTAAGATTACTTGGTAAACTTGCTGAATTATGTGATAAAGGAATCAAAGTTCATTTATTCACTGGTAATCATGATATGTGGACAAAAAAATATTTAGTGGAAGAAGTTGGACTAAAACTATATCATAAACCTCAAATAATTGACTTTAAGGACGTAAAAATATTTTTAGGCCATGGAGATGGATTAGGCAAGGGGGATTACAAATACAAAGTATTAAAAACAATTTTTCAATCTACTATTTGTAATTGGTTATTTTCAAGGATTCACCCAAACCTAGCATTAAGGATTGGTCAAAAATGGTCTGACTTAAGTAGAAAAAATGAACCTCTTGTCAAAGTAACAGATTTTGAAAAAGAACAATTATTTCAATATTGTAAAGAACAACAAAAATTAAATATAGTAAATTTCTATATTTTTGGGCACAGACATTTTCCGTTAGAAGTTCCACTTAATGATAGCTTTAATGCTAAATATATAAATTTAGGCGACTGGATTACATTTAACACATATGCTGTTCTTGATGGATCATCTTTAGAACTTAAAAAGTTTTTATAAAAAAAAGGAGGAAATAATATTCCCTCCTTTTTTTATGTAATCAAATTAAAATTTATCTGTTTAAGATAACTTTTTCAGTTAAAATATTTTGAGATTCACTTATTACATTTAAGAAGTAAATACCATTCTCTAAGTAACTCAAGTCTGTAGTAAGTTGAATACTATTATTTATCAGACTACCATTAAAAATAGTTGAAACCTCATTTCCTAAAACATTAAATAATTTAATAATGACATTACCAGATTCAATATTTTGGATATTAATATTTGTTTGATTTTCTACTGGATTAGGAAAAACAGAAATCTTAGAAGAAGCAGTGTTAGAGCTTTTGAGAAGATTAGCTTCCTCTCCTATCATTACATTATCTAAATAAAAGTTATTACTCTGTCCATTTGAAACATACTCAAATTTAAATCTTACATTATTATTTTTTAATGCTGATTTAGTCATAACTGTATCAGCCCAGTCATTTGATGAAGGTGTGTAACTATTAGTGTATAGTCCCGCTCGAGCAACTTGAACATTAGATAGTGCACCAAGTAAAGACCAATTTTCTCCACAATCAATTGAGTAATGTACTCTAACTAAATTTGATGGAAATGTATTATATGATGCTCCTGTATATTCAAAACTTATTGCTGGACTAGAAAAACTACTTAAATCATATGCCTCAGAAATTAACTCATCATTAGAACCAGGACCTGTTTTTCCAGAAATCATCAAGCATGTATTGTTATTAATATTATTTCCTGAAAACCATTCCCAACTTTTAGCATCTTCACTATTAAAAGCCCATGAATTTATATCATCAGTAGAAGATTTAACTCTCCATTGATCATTTAAATCACCCTCAGCATCAAACATATAAGAATAAGAAGAAGCAGTATTAGATGAAGTATTAGAATTAACAGTTATAAAATTTGTTTTAACTTTAGTTGATGAACAACTGTTAGAATAATATGCAGTGTAAATAGTTTTACTAATCTCTCCTCTGTAAAATATTGAATCTTGTAATCCCCAAAACACGCCTAAACTATCAATAGGATGCGATGAAATATTTGTTGCATTCATTGCTTGAAGTTCATCTTGAGTCCCTTGTAAAATATGAAGAGAAGTTGTAGAGTCATAATAAGATGCAGATGATAAATCTAAGTCAGATAAGTTTTCAGATTGTGACATTGTTTCCTCATCATAATCAATTGTTAAAGTAACATCATAAGTACCTGAACTTGAATAAGTGGTAAGTAAATTGTTTTCTACATTACTTGAAGATCCGTCACCTAAATCCCATGTTACTGAAGAAATAGAAGAACCAAACATTGTTTTATTAGACTTTAACCACATTTCTTCCCCAAGGCAAATAGCCTCATTACCAAAACCTTCAGAAAAATCTGCTTTTCTCGTACAGGTTGGGGCTAAAGCACCATAAAATGTCCCAGTTTTTATTAAGTTTTCATCTTGCCACATATACTCTCTATAACCTAAATTTCCGTCTAAACCATCTAATGTTTCATTAAAAACGCCAACTTGACCTTTAGAGAACATTGTACAGTATGTATCATTAGTATAATCCATATAATTCATATACATTTCACCTGCCCAATTTAATGAATCAGCTATACAACCTAGATTTTGAAGACCAGCATGGTAAGGAAAAGATGTCTGTACTGAAGACGGTAACGGGCCAGGATTATCACCAAAACCATTTGAATATCTTTGTGGTGGAGTGTCAGCAACCTGATCATCACCACAAACTGCATCACCCCAAACATGTCTAAGCCCAAGCCAATGTCCAACTTCATGAGTTAAAGTAGTAGAATTTGAATTTGCAAATTGTCCAGCTAAGATAGCAACACCATCAGTAGACATTCTTCCAGTATTAGGGAATTGGGCATATCCTAACAGAATTCCTCCGCTAGCTGGCTCTATAAATTTCTTTACTATCCAAATATTTAGATATTGATAAGAGTTCCAGTAGCTAACTGCTTTTACTAAATCTTTAGGCTCAGCCTCAGATGTTAGTTCTGATCTAACCCTAACAATTCCCGAAGAAGGGTTTCCAAGTGGATCTTTTGTAGCTAATCTGAACTCAAGATTTGCATTGCCAGCAACTGCAGCAAAAACATCAGGAGTTTTAGATGGATTATATAAATCTGGATCTTGACCATTAATATTTCTGTTTAAGACCGATAACGCTTCATGTATTTGAGCATCGGTTACATTTTCATTACCAAAATTATGAATTACATGTACAACTACTGGTATTATTCTTTTTCCATTATTTTCTTTTGAAGAAGTAAATGATTGTAAAAGCTTTGAGTTTTCATCTCTTAAATCATTATTTTTTTTCTCAAGAGATTGATAAAAATCAGGATATTTAATTATTTGTTCTTCTAAAGAACCGTGATGGGTACCACAAACTCCTTGAGCTGATAAAGAATTATTTATTGCAGTAAAATATGTTAATACAGAGAAGATAAGTATAAAAGGTAAAAATCTTGATTTCATGTTAAATTTTTTTTTTGCTTTATAATTTAACAAATATAAGAATTCTCTAATTATTCTAAACTTAATAAATCAATTAAGTTTATATAAAATTTAAATGTGTTTTTCTGCGTGATATGATGATCGAACTAAGGGACTACTTTCAACATGTTCAAAGCCTAATGAAAGACCTACTTCTCTAAAATAATCAAATTGTTCTGGCGTGATAAACTCAACAACAGGCAAATGTTTTTTTGATGGTTGAAGATATTGACCAAGAGTTAAGATCTTAACTCCGACTGCGCGCAAATCTTTCATTGCCTCAATCACTTCAGCTTCTTTCTCCCCAAGCCCAAGCATTATACCTGATTTAGTTCGGATACCTCCCTCAAATAAAAATCTAAGAGTGTCTAGGCTTCTATCATATTTTGCCTGAATTCTAACTCTTTTAGTTAAACTTCTTACCGTTTCTAAATTATGTGAAACAACCTCGGGTCTAGCCTCAATAATTTTTTGAATATCTTTTTGTTTGCCCTTAAAATCAGGTATTAAGGTTTCCATTGTAGTTTTAGGGTTAAGCTTTCGTATTGCATGTATTGTTTCTACCCAAATACTTGCACCACCATCTCTAAGATCATCTCTGTCAACTGATGTGATAACAGCATGCTTGACATTCATTAATTTAACAGAACGAGCAATTTTTAGCGGCTCTAAAATATCGACTGCAAGAGGCTTTCCTGTCATAACATTACAAAACCCACATGAACGTGTACATATATTACCCAGAATCATAAATGTTGCTGTTCCTGCCCCCCAACATTCTCCCATGTTAGGGCAATTTCCACTTTCACAAATAGTATGAAGATTTCGTGATTTTGTAATTTCCCTTACGTTCTTATAAGCTTGACCGGTTGGAAGCTTAACCTTTAACCACTTAGGTTTTCTAACTTTTTCTGTTTTAACAAAAGCGTTTTTATCTATAGCTTTAGTGTTTTCTTTTAAGCTAACTGTAGACCAATTTGTTGTATTCTGGGGCTCGAATTGTGACAAAATAAATTAAATTTTATTTAAACTTTCTTCTATACTACTTACACCTTCACAAGGAGCTTTATACATATTACAAGAAGATATTACACATAATACGAAAACAAAGGAAACAATAATTATAAGATTTTTCATTTGATTTATTTTTTACAAAAATACATTTTGTTTTTTATAAATAGATTTAATTTATGATAGTTATTTATATTTGATGTTGAAAAATATGCAAGACCAAATATCTAAAATACAAAATGATTGGAAAGTTATTCTCAAAGAAGAAATTAGTAAAGAATATTTTAAAAAAATAGGACAATTTATTTGTAAAGAAAAAAAAAATAAAACTATTTTTCCAACTAACGAAAAAATATTCAATTCTTTAAAAAAAACAGCCTTTAAAAACGTAAAGCTTGTAATTATTGCTCAAGATCCCTATCATAATTTTAATCAAGCAAATGGATTAGCTTTTGCTGTTAATAAAAATATGAATGCACCAGCATCATTAAAAAATATTTTTAAAGAAATTAAGGATGATACAGGTAAAGAAAGTACTTCAGATAACACTCTAGAAAGTTGGGCAAAGCAAGGGGTCTTATTGCTAAATACAGTTCTTTCAGTTGAAATTCATAAACCAGGGTCACACCAAAATATTGGTTGGGAAACTTTTACAGATGAAATCATAAAAAAAATTTCTGACAAAAAGAAAAATATCATTTTTTTAATTTGGGGTAATCAAGCCAAAAAGAAAATCTATCACATTGATTCTAAAAAACATCATATCTTGCAATCATCACACCCCTCTCCACTCTCTTCTTACAGGGGGTTTTTAGGATGTAAACATTTTTCAAAGGCAAATAGTATTTTATTAAAAAATAAAAAAGACGAAATAATATGGTAAAACTTTATCTCACAATTTTTATTTCCTTTTTAAGTCTTTCTTACAATACTAAAGATGAAGAAGTATTTGCGTCTATTGAAAATTACTTAGGTCCTGATATTAACAAAGTAAACATATTATTTATTTCAATTAAACAACAAGAATTATTTGTAATTAAAGAAAAATCAATAATAAAAAAATTTAAAATTTCATCTTCTAAATATGGTACTGGAAGTAAATCTGGAAGCAATAAAACTCCGCTAGGACTACATTCGATAGCAAAAAAAATAGGTGATAAAACTCCAAAAAATGGTAGAATGATAGGGAGAATATTTAATGGTGATATCGCAACTATTTATAAAGACACAACGCGAAGTAAAACTGATGATATAACTTCGAGAATTCTTTGGCTTAAAGGAGAGGAAAAAGAAAAAAACCAAGGACATAATATTGATTCATTTAACAGGTATATTTACATACATGGCACTTCAGAGGAAGGGCTAATTGGACAACCTGCATCACATGGATGTATAAGACTATTAAATAAAGATGTTATTGAGTTGTATAAACTCGTGTCAATTGGTACTTTAGTGCTCATTTTATAACTTAAATAAATTTCATGGATTATATAACATTATTATCAATTCTGATTGGATTTATTGCTTTGGCTTTATATTTAAAATCACCACATAAAAGCAATGAAGAAAATAAAGAAAAATTAATTATTGAAAAACTTAATAATGATATAAAAGAACTTACACATCAAAATGGTCAAAATCGTCAAGAAATTAATGATCTGCAAAAAAAAATAGAGATAAGCTTAACAAAAGTTGAAAGCTTTGAAGAGCTTAAAATGACTAAAACTCAACTTGAAGAAAGATTAAAAAACATTGAGAATGAAAGAAATAATCTGAAAAACTCTAATATTTCTCTTAAGGAATCTGAAGAAACAAGAAATACTAATGTAAGAAAATCTCTTGCAGCAACAATTACATTACAAGAATCATTAGAAAAAGAAAAAGAACGTTTAAATGATGAGAGAGTAAGAGAAAATGAAGAGCATTTTGAAAAAATGAAACTTACTTGGGGTAGTCATGAAAAAGATGTGGAAAGCCATCTTAAAATGATTTGCAGGAATAATATTATTAATTATGTGAGTCAAGAAGATTTCCCACACCCAAGAAATAAGCCTGACAATTCAATAGAGATTATGGATCAGCTTATAATTTTTGATGCTAAAAGCCCAGCTAATGATGACTTATCTAATTTTCCAAAATACATCAAATTACAGACTGAAAATCTAAAAAAATATGCTAAACATGAGAATGTTAAAAATGATCTTTTTCTTGTAATCCCATCAAACACGCTAGATGTAATTAAACAGTTTTCATACAATATAGGAGACTACAATGTATATATAATTACCAAGGATGCTCTTGAGCCCATAATAATCAGTTTAAAGAAAATAGAAGAATATGAATTTGCAGATAAACTCAGCCCAGAGGAAAGAGATAATATCTGTCGAATTATTGGTAAATTTGCACACACAACAAAAAGAAGAATCCAGATTGATCAATTCTTTGCCGAAGAATTTTTAGATACACTAAGTAAAGCAAGAAATCAATTACCTAGAGAAATTTTAGAAAGTGTTATCCAATTTGAAAATGCTGATAAATTAAACCCACCAATGGAAAAGAGGAATAAAGAAATTTTAACAAAAGATCTTAAAGAAAAATCATTGGAATTAAAAAAAGAAATTGAAATGAGAAACATACCAGATATAACAACTAAAATTGAATTTAAAGAATAATGGATATAGAAGAAAAAAACTTCATTTTTGGAATTCGTTCAATAATTGAAGCCATTAAAGCAGGTAAAACAATAGATAAACTTTTTATTCAAAGAGGACTTCACAATGATTTGTTTGCTGAACTATGGAAGCTGGTTAGAGTTAGAAGAATTAACTACAAGCATGTTCCATTAGAAAAAATCAATAGGCTTACTAAAAAGAATCACCAAGGTGTATTTGCATTTATCTCTCCAATTGAATTTCACAAAATTGAAGACATGATTCCTCAAATATTTGAAAGTGGAAGAACTCCTCTGATTATTATTTTAGATAGAATAACAGATGTAAGAAACTTTGGAGCCATTGCTAGAACTTGTGAATGTGTAGGAGTAGATACTATTTTAATTCCAGAGCAAAATAGTGCTGCAATAAATGCTGATGCCGTCAAGACCTCTGCTGGAGCATTACATAAAATACCAATTTGTCGAACATGGAATTTAAAACTTAGTATTCAATTCATGAAGGATTCTGGCATTCAAATAATAGGTTGTACAGAAAAGACTCAGAGTAATATTTACGAGGCAGATTTTAAAAAACCAACTGCAATAATTCTAGGCTCTGAGGAGGATGGCGTATCTTCAGAATTTCTTAAAATGTGTGATCTTAAAACTAAGATACCAATGAGTGGAAAAATATCATCTTTGAATGTTTCTGTTGCAACAGGAGTTATTTCATATGAAGCTCTAAGACAAAGAAATTAAAATTATGAGTTGGTTTGCTAATTGGTTTGATTCAAAATATTACCATATGCTCTATAAAAATAGAGATCTAAATGAAGCCAAATTATTTGTTAAAAATTTAATTTCTAAATTAAACTTTAATGAGGGTAAAATACTTGATGTAGCATGCGGAAAAGGCAGGCATGCTAGACTATTTAATCAATTAGGATTTAATGTTGTCGGCATTGATTTATCACTAAACAGCATAAATGAAGCTAAGATTTTTGAAAATAATAAATTAAAATTTTTTCAATTTGACATGAGAAAGGAATTTGCAAATGAGGAATTTAATATTGTTACAAATTTATTTACATCATTTGGCTATTTTGATGATTTAAAAGATGAACAAAGAACTTTTAATTCAATACAAAAGGGACTAAAAAAAGATGGCTTACTAATTATTGATTTCCTTAATAGCCAAAAAACAATAGCTAATCTTGTAAAAAATGAAGTTAAAGAAATTAATGGTGTTTCATTTAAAATTGATAGATTTTTAAAAGACAAATATTTAATTAAAAACATATTAATATCTGACAATGGTCAAAAACATCAATTTCAAGAAAAAGTTCATGCACTAAGCCTTGCAGATTTTACAAAACTAATAAACAATGCAGGTATGAAAATAATTAATATTTTTGGAAACTATCATCTTGAAAATTTTGAAGCTAAAAAATCAGATAGATTAATTATAATTGCAAAAAAATAATATGATAACTCAAATATTACTTTTCGCCTCTGTTTTCTTAGCAATTATAGTTGTAGAGATTTTTAAAAAAATCAAGAAAAATAATATCAACTTATTATTAACTTTTAGTGGCGCATATCTTTTAGGAAACATAACACACCATCTACTTCCAGAAATCTTTAATCATGGCACAAATCATAACATTGGAATTTATATTCTAATTGGTTTTCTCTTCCAAATTATTTTAGAATTCTTTTCCGAAGGAATTGAACATGGTCATTACCATCAAAAAAAGGCAATTCCTATTTCAATATTAATTAGTTTAAGTATTCATGCTTTTATTGAAGGAATACCACTCTCAGGGCATCTTGAAGAACACACGCACAATGGCTTACTTACAGCTATTATTATGCACAAGCTTCCAGTCTCAATAGTACTACTAACCATCTTCTTAGAAAATGGCTTTTCTAGAAAGAAAGCTTATTTCTATTTATTAATATTTGCGATAATGGCCCCTCTAGGATTACTTACAAGTCAATTTTTTGAAGGAATTGTCGCTTATAACAATGAGATCATGGCAATAGTTATTGGAATACTCTTACATATCTCAACAACTATAATTTTTGAGTCTAGTGAGAATCATAAATTCTCAAAAACAAAAATAATTGCAATTTGCTTAGGAGTTATTGTCTCATTATTCTCTCATTAATCTAATTTCACTTTTAGTATTTAGAATCTTTCTAAATTGATTTAACAATCATATTAATAGCTATTTAAGTTTTTTTTCAAAAAAGTGTTTTATTAAATTTGTAAGAGTTTAAAAAATTTAAAATAATTTGTAAAAACAATCTTATGAAAGAAGAATCAGACAACGCTTCAGAGGGAAAATGTCCTTTTGGATTTAGTGATAAAAATCAAGTACCAAACACAGGATTTTCTAATTCCAAATGGTGGCCCAACCAATTAAACCTTAAAATACTTCATCAAAACTCTGCCTTAACTAATCCAATGAGTAATGATTTTAATTATAAAGATGAATTTAATTCTCTTGATTTAGACGCTCTAAAATCTGACTTAAATGACTTAATGACTGACTCTCAAGAATGGTGGCCTGCAGATTATGGTCACTATGGCCCATTTTTTATTAGAATGGCTTGGCATAGCGCGGGAACATACAGAGTTGGAGATGGAAGAGGTGGAGCATGCTCTGGTACTCTAAGATTTGCACCACTTAACAGTTGGCCTGATAATGGAAATTTAGATAAAGCACGTCGTCTTTTATGGCCTATTAAGCAGAAATATGGAAATAAAATATCATGGGCAGATTTAATGATTCTTTGTGGTAATTGCGCGCTAGAATCAATGGGTTTCAAAACGTTTGGTTTTGGTGGAGGCCGTGAAGACATATGGGAACCTGAGGGAGATATATACTGGGGACCTGAATCTGACTGGCTAGAAGATGAAAGATATTCTGGTGATCGTGAATTAGATAATCCATTAGGTGCTGTACAAATGGGTTTAATCTATGTAAATCCAGAAGGACCAAACTCAAAACCAGACCCATTAGCTTCTGCTAAGGATATTAGAGAGACTTTTGCTAGAATGGCAATGAACGATGAAGAGACAGTAGCATTAATTGCAGGCGGACACACATTTGGTAAAACTCATGGAGCTGGAGACCCATCAAATGTTGGTTCAGAGCCTGAAGCAAGTAATATTGAAGAAATGGGGTTTGGATGGAAAAATTCATTTAAAAGCGGAAAAGGGGTTGATACAATAACTAGTGGACTTGAAGGGGCATGGACACCAACTCCTATTACATGGGATAATAGCTACTTTGACACACTATTTGGCTACGAATGGGAATTAGTGAAAAGCCCAGCAGGAGCTCAACAATGGGCACCTAAAAATAATAAAGGCGCAAATACTGTTCCAGATGCACATGATAAGTCCAAATCACATGCGCCAATGATGGCTACAACTGATTTGGCGCTAATTTTTGATCCAGAATATTTAAAGATCTCAAAAAGATTTCATAAAAACATTAATGAGCTTGAAGATGCATTTGCAAAAGCATGGTACAAATTAACTCATAGAGATATGGGTCCAACTTCAAGATATTTAGGTAAAGAAGTTCCATCAGAGACTTTAATTTGGCAAGACCCAATTCCAGAAGCAAATTTTTCAAAAATTGACAATAATGATATAACTAATCTAAAAAATGAAATTAAAAATTCTGGACTTAGCAATTCACAATTAGTTTCGACAGCTTGGGCTTCAGCATCAACTTTTCGAGGTACAGATAAGAGGGGTGGTGCAAATGGTGCAAGAATAAACTTATTACCACAAAAAAAATGGGAAATTAATCAACCAGAAAAATTATCTAAAGTTTTAATTAAGCTAGAAGAAATAAGAACTAATTTTAATAATCAGCTTATAGATAATAAAAAAGTTTCTTTGGCAGATGTAATTGTTTTAGCTGGTTATTTAGGAGTTGAAAATTCATCGCAAGAAGCAGGGTGTAAAATTGATTTTAAATTCACTCCTTGGCGTAACGATGCGATACAAGAGCAAACAGATGTAGAATCTTTTTCTTTTCTAGAACCAAAGTCTGATGCTTTTAGAAATCATTTAGATAGAAATACTAGCATTCAAGCCGAACATCTCATGCTAGATCAAGCTCATCTTTTATCTCTAACAGCACCTGAAATGACTGTTCTTTTGGCAGGTATGAGAATGTTAAATGTTAATACCAGAGGAATACAATATGGTGTACTAACTAAAACACCGGGGAAACTTACAAATGACTATTTCATAAATCTTCTGGATATGAACACTAAATGGGAACCTTCTTCTGATTCAGAAAATTTATTTGAAGGCATTGATAGAGATAGTGGCGATGTTAAATGGACTGCAACAAGAACAGATCTTATTTTTGGTTCTAATTCACAACTTCGTGCAATTGCTGAAGTATATGCTACCAAAAATTCATTAGAAAAATTCATCAAAGATTTTTATAAGGTATGGTTCAAAGTTATGAACCTAGATAAATTCTAAAATCATTAAAAATTAAAAGCCTGGAAATAATTTCAGGCTTTTTTTTATTAAAGTTAATAGCTTAAATTTGCTCACAATAAAATTAAAAAAAAATGCCAACATTAATTGGAAAACAAGCTCCATCTTTTAATACTAAAGCTGTAATTGAAGGAAAGAAAATTATAGATAACTATTCTCTGGATCAATTTATTGATAAAAAATATGTTGTATTATTTTTTTACACAAAAGATTTTTCTGGAATTTGTCCTTCTGAACTATACGATTTTCAAGAAAAACTTGATGAATTTAAGTCAAGAGGTGTAGAGGTTGTTGGTTGTTCTACAGACAGTGAAGAATCACATCTAGCTTTTCTCAATTTAGACAAAGGAAGTGGAGGAATCAAAGGCATTACATACCCTCTTATTTCAGACAATACAAAAACAATATGCTCAAACTATGGAACATTGGCGGGAGATTATGAATTAAATGAAGAAAATCAACTTGTTGCAACCGGACCTATGATTCCATTTAGAGGATTGTTTTTAATTGATAAAAAAGGAACTGTGCAACATCAGCTAATAAATCATTTCACTATTGTAAGAGATGTTAATGAAGTGCTTAGAGTTGTGGACGCACTGCAATATTTTGAAGAAAAAGGAGAGTTCTGCCCAATTATCAAATAATTATTTGAGAAATTAATTTTGAAGTTTAGAAAACACTTCCTTAAGATTATTCTTAATTTATTTCCACCATTATTTTTTAACCGAATAGTAGTAAAAAATATTTCTGATGATTATTTAGAAATGGATGTCGTTCTAAAGAAAACCTTTTTTAATATTAATTTCCATAAAACAATATTTGGAGGTAGTATTTTTTCGGCATGCGATCCATTTTTCCCAACTATGTATTATAATATTTTTAAATTACAAGATAGGAAATTAATTATCTGGGTTAAAAATGCTGAAATAAATTATTTATTACCAGCCAATACTTCATTAAAATTAAAGTTCCAAATTAATAATTCTCATCTAAGTGAAATCGAAAAAAATCTTCAAACAAATGGAAAGTGTGAAATAAAGAATGAAGTTGAAGCTAAGAATAAAAATAATGAAATATGTGCCTCTGCTATAATTACTACTTATTTAAGAGATTCAAATTTTATGAATTAGTACAGTAGCATATGCAGAAACCCCTTCCTCTCTTCCAACAAAACTTAGCTTTTCAGTTGTTGTAGCTTTAATCGATAAATCTTCAACACTAATTTGCATACAATTTGATAACACCTCTTTCATCCTAAAAATATGAGGAGATAATTTTGGCTTCTCAAGGCAAATTGTTGAATCAATATTAGAAACTTCAAATCCTTTTTCTCTAATTAAAATCATTACTTTTTTTAATAAAATCTTACTATCAATATTTTTAAAATCAGAAGACGTATCGGGAAAATGAACTCCTATATCTCCTAAATTAGCAGCTCCTAGTAAGGCATCACAAATGACATGTACTAAAACATCAGCATCAGAATGACCTAAACCCCCTTTATTATGAGGTATCTTTATTCCACCTAACCAAAAATCTCTACTTTCAGAAAGTTGATGAACATCAAAACCAAATCCAATTCTATTACTCATAGTCTAATTAAGATTCTCCATTTCACCAAAATCAAAAACTAGTGTAAACCGCATTGTATTGGCTAAAGGGTTATTTCCATTAATTGCACGACTTGCATTTATCAAATATGAAAAATCTAATGCAAAAACATTATATTTAACTCCAGATCCAAATGTAAAAAACTTTCTCCCTCCCTTTGTATTGTGTTCAAAAAAATATCCAGCTCTTAATGCAAACTGATCTGCATACCAATACTCTGAACCAACTGAAAAATTAATCTCTCTTAACTCTTCATTAACACCGCCAGGAGCATCACCGAATGACTGAAATATTCCACTTACAACAGAAACGTTTGGATCTTTTCCAAAATCAATTTGCCCTTGAACTGAGTCATTATAAATTGGAGGAGTTGGAACAAGTAATTTATTTACATCGATAGCAAAAGATATATTATTATACTCATCTAGATCCATAAAAACAGAAGTACCAAGTCTAAGATTAATCGGAATAAAATCTCTATTAGATGTTTCTGTATAAGATATCTTATTTCCAATGTTAGATATATTTCCACCAAAAGCAAGATTCATATCCTGCTTTCCTATTCTTACATCTTTTTTGTAAAAACCTGCAACATCAGCCGCAACAGATTGTCCAGCGTTAGTATTAATTCCCCCTGCAGATTGACCTCCAGTAAGGTTGGAGTAAATATAACGACCAGCAATTGCAAGAGAGAAAAAATCTGATAATTTTCTTGAATAAGCAGTACTTATTGCAAACTCACTTGGTTTGTACTGCCCTATAGTGTTTCCAGTAACATCGGTAAAAGTAATATCTCCTAATGTGAAATATCTCAAATCCATTGCAACTGTTTCATTATCATTAATTTTCTGATATCCAGAAAGATAAGATAAATTAATATCAGGAACTAATGCTCTTAACCAAGGAACATATGATACAGAAAAACCAACCTCATCCTCAACAAATGAAAATTTAGCGGGATTCCAGTGAAGAGAATTTGCATCTGGCGAAGTTGCTACACCAACATCTCCCATCCCCCCAGCTCTTGAATCTGGTGAAATTAATAAAAATGGAACTGCAGTAGTGATGGTATTTAAATTTCCAGACTCAGGCAGATTAAAATTAACATCATCACCTTGACCAAATAAATTATTTGATAAGAAAATAAATGTGAGAATTAATATACTTTTATTCATACTATACTTTTAATTTTTTCAAAACTAGTGATTATTGTTCTAACAAGTCACTCAATGTTCTTAAACCTGGGTTAGGATAAACTTTATCATTTATAATGAAAGTTGGAATAATTCTTTTACCTAAATTAATCTTTTTTACAAACTCTTGATCAACAATATTTTCAGTGATGTCTATATCATCAAATTTAATTTTTTTATCATCTAACCATTTTTTAGCAGTCACACAATCAGGGCACCATGAGGCACTGTACATTTTTATAATCATTGTAATTGTTAACGCCATTATTAATTAGTTATTGCAATTCTAATTGATTTTGAAATATATCCTCCATCATTTAAGTCTAAACCTAATTTAACCACATAGATTCCAGCTGTTAATTTATTACTAAAACTATCAGAAACATTCCAATTAATCGGCCCAATTCTGTAACCATTATCGTTAACGCTAGAAAATATCGTTTTAATTAATTGGCCGGTAACTGAATAAATATCTATAGTGTAAGAAGATATATTTTCTGACTGATTATATTCAAAATAAAAATTAGTAGAAGTTGTTAAAGGGTTAGGATAGCAATTAAAATCAGAGATTATAAAACCTTCATTTTCAACTACATTAAAGTAAAGCTCCTTTTGAGAAGAATTATTAAAAACATCCCATACTTTTAGAGTTAATTTATGTTCTCCCAAATCAAGGTCATTAAACGGAAAAACAATTGATCCTCTCTTATAATTATCAATTTGGGCGCTATAAAAATTATTTAAAATAATTGGATTACTAGTATTATCATCTAAATAAGCAACAATATCATGACCGATACCATTTCCAACTGTGTTAACACCACTGTAATCTTCAATATCAGCTATAAAAATAGGATCTGAATTTGTAATCCCTCCAGACAAAAAATTTCTATTATTTAAAAAAAGAGAAATTTCAGGACCATCAAAATCATAGTCTATATTTTCTGCTAATCCACCTATAACAAATGAATCATCATATCCACTAGCATCTTCTCCGTTTTCTTCGCTAGCATAATAACTGATTTTTCCTTTTGCAAAATTATTTTCAATATCTTTAGGAACAACAAATGAAAAAGTAAATTGTCCTGAGCTAACAGTTGCTTTACCTTTATAAATAATATTATTTTGATTTCTGTATGGCATTGGCGTGCAAGACTCCTGCCCTAGTGTTAATGAAATAATTTCTTTATCATATACAATTGGAAAAACTTCACCATTAAAGCTATTAATTAACAAACCATTATCGTCTGTAATTTCACCACTTACTATAACTTCCTGCAACGCCTTTAATGTGTCAATATTTGAAGTAGAAGATACATTATACACAGGGTAAGATAGTTTTAAAGCAGGGTCCCCAAGTAAAGTAAAATTACGACTATTGACATTTGAACCACTTAGGACTTTGGTTTTTTTAAAAAGCTGTCCAAGTGTAGGAAAATCACCATTAATCTTTTCATAAAATGAGTTAATAAAGTTTTTATTTAATGTATAATTTGGAAATGAATATACTAACCTTGTTGTAGTTAGTAAAGCAATAGCTCCCCCATTAGGATTTAGCAAAAGTAATTCTCCAGCAGAGATTTTTTCAGGGTCATCAAAGTTAGAGAACTTACATGTAGCCGTCATAAAAAGTGGCAACTTATTTATATTAGTCCAGTTATTTATTTGATCTATTTCTAAAATTCTTTCTTGTGTCCACCCCAAAGGACCTCCATGACCTGTATAGTTCATTAAAAAGGAACCTTTACTTATACTTTGATTTATTGCTTCTTGTGCCGCAGGACTTCTAGGGCCTCCGGGTGTTGACTCTTGCAAATAATTATCTAAATATATTTTTTTGATATTTAAATTAGCAAAGGAAGTGTCTAATATTTCAGCAAGCTTATCTGCATCTGACATATGTAAATTACCATCAGGTGGTGATCCATTATCACCATCATCTGCAATAAAAGTTATATTATTTCTCCAGTCGCCAAGAGCCTCTGAAGCGTAATATTTTTCAATTTTATTTACAATTTCATCAGCTTTAGAGTTAGAAACAACCGGAATTCTCCCAATACTTATATCAACAAGATCATTTGTTAAATCACCATCACTCTCATCCAACAAAACAAAGTAATCATCTGTTAAATATGAGCTAACTGGACTTAATGAATTATTTGACTGATAAGTAGGTATAAAATTGTGATTTGGAAGTATACGCGATTTATGATCATAAGAACCATCGCCCATCAAAAGAACATATTCTAAAGAAGAATTATTCCTATCATATAGCATTTTTATAAAATTCCTGATAGCCGAAACATCTTGAACTCCAGAAGAGAATTCATTATAAATTTGATCTGTTGTAACAACTATTGAATTCAAATCATCAACTTCTGAGTGAAAATTAGCAAGCCTATTGGAAGCGCTTAAAAAATTGGGATGTGAAATAATAACATATTCAACATTTGAAGAAATTGCATGAAGATTTTGATTTTCAATTTGTCCAATTAATTTTGGTTTTGGGAAATTATTTCCATTAACAATACAGTATTGTCTTAGAGTATTAACAGAGTCGGAAAATGAAAGAATAGGGCTATTATAAGTTGTTTCTTCTGAGTGAATATTATTTGGATTAGTAATATCCCATATTTTTAAATCAGCAGAAGAACTAACAATTTCGTATTTAGCAGTTTTTAAAGAAAACAAACTATCTATACTTCTAAAAAACATAAAATCTCCTTCTGCTATTAAATTTCTTTTAGCATTAATTTCAAAATAATCTAACCAACCAATAGCGTTATTTTCTGAAGAATTAAATGAAAGATTAATATTTATGTTATCAGAAGAAGAGAAAAATGAAGATGACTTTGAAGAAGATTTAGCATAATCAGTAGCATATTGATAAACAATATTTGAAACTGGAATATTAGCAAGAAGATTAGAGTTTACATTTAATGAAAAAGACGAATTATTTATTGATCTCGCAACAACATTTGTTTTTAGTCTAACTGGTTCACTTACAACTAGATTAGGAAATTTAAAATCAAAAGAATAACTATTTTGTATTTCAAATCTTTCACCAAACCATTGATTTCCTGATTTAATTAGGTTTTCTAAATCTCTTTCATAAACAGCATAATCATTGAATTTATTTATGACAAAATCTGAATTGTTAAAAAATGTTAGGCTTGAAATTCTTTTACCATTATTATCAGTATCAATTGTAACGAAGTAATAATTTTCATTACTAAAAAAATGGCTTTCGTACTCAAAAAGATTTAAAGCGCTATTAAATTTCCACTTATTTGGGGATTTTCCATAGAATAAAATATAATCATCAAGATCAAAAATTTGATTATTATTTTGATCTTTTAAAAAAATGCAATTCTCTTCTAAATCATCAAAATTATTTAATGAGTTAAGATTAGGAAGCATACCATCAGCCCCACCAAAAATTTTAATAGAATTTATTGATATGTCGTTTAAGTTAAAGCCCATTTGATCTAAATCAGAATAATCTAATTTATAAATCCCATCATTTTCAACAGCTATTTTAAACCAATCTCCATTAGAGAGAACAGAATTCTGCTGAGCCGTTGATGACAAACAGAAGACAGTTATAATTAGAAACGCACCAATTTTTAATTTCATTATTGCAAATTTAATGAAGATTTTTAATCAATTACATAACGCGTGAATTATATCTTTATTTTACATTTTTTAGATTAGTAAAAGGGAAAAACAAATAAAATGTTTATTTTTGTGAGGTTTAAATCATGAAATCACTTAAATATGATGAAGAATATATCTAAATTTTTACTAGTATTGACCGTAAGCGTACTTACGAGTCTTCAATCTAGTGCTCAAGACCCAGCATTTAGTCAATTTTATGCTAACCCATTGTATTTAAATCCAGCTTTCACTGGTTCTAGTGCTCATGGAGGCCCCCGAATGTCTTTAAACTACAGAGATCAGTGGCCAGGAATAGGTAGAACATTTATTACAACATCTGCTTCATTTGACGCACCAGTTGATGCTGTTAATGGTGGCTTAGGTTTTATTGTTTTAAATGACAGGAGTGGTGACGGAAACATTCAGTTAAATTCATTGTCTGGATTGTATTCATACCACCTTCAGGTTAATAGAGGTTTTGCAATAAAAGCCGGTTTTGAAGCAACTTTCAGAATGCTAGACTTAGATTGGAGTGAATTAACGTTTGGGGATATGATTGATCAAAAATATGGTTTTATATACCCTACTCAAGAAGATATTGTAAACAATCCATCTAGTGTTGCTCACATAGATTTTTCTTCTGGTCTGATTGGTTACACAGAAAACTTATTTTTTGGAATGGCTCTTCATCATATGACCAAACCAGAGCAAGGATTTATAAGCGAAAGCCAACTACCAAGTAAGTTTACAGCACATTTTGGAGGTAACTTTCCACTCAACAAGTATAATAATAACGTTACAACAATATCTCCAAACTTTCTTTACCAAAAACAACAAGACTTCCAACAATTCAACTATGGTGTTTATGTTTACAGAGGGCCTTTAGTTGGAGGTTTATGGGCAAGAAATAGTTTAGAAAACTTTGATTCATTTATTTTAATGGTAGGAGTTCTTCAAGATACTTTTAAGTTTGGATATAGCTACGACATAACTGTAAGTAATCTAAATAACAGTAATACTCTAGGGGCACATGAAATTTCATTTACTTATTTCATGCCACGCCAATCTAGATCTAAATCATTTAACACAATAAGTTGTCCACAATTCTAGTTTTTAATTTAATTGTAAATAAATATGAAAATAAATAATATATCATTAGCTCTAATTAGCATACTAATTTTTGCTTCATGCTCAAAACAAAAATCTTCAGTAACAGGATGGTCATATAATGACTCAAAAAACGGAGGTTATGAGGTAAATACTCAATTTAAAGAACAAATTACTGGTCCAGGGCTAGTATTTATTGAAGGGGGATCTTTTACTCAAGGTAGAGTAGAACAAGATGTAATGTATGATTGGAATAATGTGCCTAAAAGAGTAACTGTATCATCTTTTTATTTAGATGAAACAGAAGTAACTAATAAGGATTACATGGAATATTTATTCTGGATTAAAAGAGTCTACAACAGTTCATATCCTGAAGTATATTTAAAAAGCTTACCAGATACTTTAGTTTGGAGAGACAAACTTGGATACAATGAACCATTTGTTACTAATTACCTAAGACACCCAGCATATGTCAATTATCCTGTTGTTGGAGTTAGTTGGGATCAAGCAAATGATTTCTGCACTTGGAGAACAGACAGAGTTAATGAAAGAATATTAATTAATGCTGGTATTTTAAAAGAAGACCCAGAACAAGTTGATGACAATACCTTTAACACAGAAGCCTATTTAGCAGGTCAATATGATGGGATAGAAGGACGTCTTTTAAGAAACTTGGACCCATCAACTGGTGAGAAATTTAGAAAAGTTAAAATGACTGATGGGATATTACTTCCAAACTATAGACTTCCAACAGAAGCTGAATGGGAATTTGCAGCTCTTGGGTATGTTGGCAATACAAGTGGAGAAAACATTGATGATAGAAAAATATTTCCTTGGAACGGCTCTTCTTTGAGAAATGGAAGTAGTAAAAATCAAGGAGAAATAATGGCTAACTTTAAAAGAGGTAGAGGAGATAATATGGGTATTGCTGGAAATTTAAATGATATGGCTGATGTAACTGCACCTGTTAGAACTTACTGGCCAAATGATTATGGTGTTTATGATATGGCTGGCAATGTATCAGAATGGGTAATGGATGTATATCGTCCAGTTACAGAACAAACTTCAACAACAGATCACAGGCCATTTAGAGGTAATGTTTTTAAAACTGCTTTAACTGATGAAGATGGATTTATAGCAGAAAAAGATAGTCTTGGAAGACTTATAATGGTTGATGTTGATGTTAAAGACAATGCCTACAGAAGAAATTATAAAAAATCTGACAATATAAATTACTTAGACGGAGATATTGAATCTCAAATGGGAATAGATTGGAATAATTTTCTATCAGAAAAATCTGACAAAGATACTTCAAGAGTCAAAATTGATAAGTGGAATCAACAAGCAAGCAAATATGAAGATGAGGCTGTAACAGGAAATAGTAGTGAGATGTACGACTATGGTGGATCCTCATTAATTACTGATAGAACTAGAGTATATAAAGGTGGGGCATGGGAAGATAGAGCTTATTGGCTAAACCCTGGAACTAGAAGGTTTTTAGATCAATCTCAATCAAGTGATGCTATTGGTTTTAGATGTGCTATGGATAGAGTTGGTGACCCAAAGAGCCAATTAGGAGAAAATCAGAGAAAAGGAACTGATTATAATAAAAAAAGATAGATAACAGTAATAGATAAAAAAGTTAAAAACCCCAGTAAAATTGGGGTTTTTTGACATATGGAAATATCAGAATTATATAAAATTTACCTAAAACATCCAAATGTTTCAATTGATTCAAGAAACATTAAAAAAAACTCGATATTTTTTAGCATTAAAGGTCCAAATTTTGATGGAAACAAATATGCTAAACAAGCAATTTTAAATGGAGCAAAATATGCAGTTTCAAGTAATGAAAAACTAGCAAAAGAGAATAATTTCATTTTTTTTAAAGATAGCCTTAAAGCCTTACAAGATTTAGCAAACTTTCATAGAAGAGAATTAAAAACTCCAATAATTGGTATAACTGGAACAAATGGAAAAACAACCTCAAAAGAGTTAATTAAAGTTTGTTTATCAACTCAAATGAATACTGCTTATACAAAAGGAAATTTAAATAATCATATTGGCGTACCTCTAACATTATTAGAAATAAAATCATCAGATAAGATTGCAATTATTGAAATGGGTGCAAACCACCCAAAAGAAATACATGAACTATGTAATATTGCAGAACCAAACTATGGTATAATAACCAATATTGGTCTTGCTCACTTAGAAGGTTTTAAATCATTTGAGGGTGTTAAAAAAACAAAAAAGGAGCTATATGACTATATAAAATCAAATAATGGCAAAATATTTATTAATAGTGATGACGTAGTTTTAAACGAAATATCCAAAGATATAGATAAGATTAGTTATGGTTTAAAAGGAAATACCTCAGCTGTAATTGAATCAGACACATCTCTTTTAAAAATTAATTATAAAAATCATATTATTAAATCAAACCTGTCAGGAGACTATCAATTTTATAATATTATGTTGAGTATTTGTATTGCTAATTATTTTGGTATCAAAACAAGTAATATTGTCTCTGCCGTTTCCTTGTATATTCCAAAAAACAATAGATCACAAATAATTGAGACAGAAAAAAACAAAATAATTTTAGATGCTTATAACGCTAATCCATCAAGCATGAAAGCATCAATTGAATCTTTTAAAAAAAACCCTGCAGCAAATAAAATATGTATATTAGGTGACATGTTAGAACTTGGTGACTATAGTAAGTCTGAGCATAAAAAAATTATTAATCAAGTTTCTAAACTAAATCTCAAGAGTTATTTTATTGGTTCTATTTTTAAATCAATTTTAGATATTAATACATTTACATCTAATAAAGAATTAATTAAAGAGATTTCAGTAAATCCCATTAGTGGATATACAATTTTCATAAAAGGCTCTAGAGGAATTAAATTAGAGGAGTTAGTTAAACATCTTTAAACTATCTCAAACTATCTCTAAATAACTTAGCAAAAAACAAATAAATAATTGATAATATTAGAGATATAAAAATACTTATTATTACAACAAGTAATTTAGATACACTGTTGTCTTTTAATGGCAAAATTGGTCTATCAATAATTTGAATAATTGGTGTTTGATTAAGTAAAGTCATCTTTGCAATCTCCAAATTTTTAATTATCTCTAAATACATAGTATTTAATACTTCAACATTTCTCATTAATTGCAATTCTTTTAATCTCCCAGAAGCCTTAATTATTCTTTGATTAATATCTTTAATTCTAGCATATTCTCTTTCAGAACTCTCTAGTTCTGAAAAAACAGAGTCTGATCTACTTTGTAAAAAATCAATTGTATTAGAAGCTTGTTTAGTTTTATATTCAACATACATCATACTCATTTGGCTAATTAATTTTTCTGCAAAAAGTTTAGAGAAATTCTCATTTGATGAAGTAAATGATAAAGAGATTATATTTGTTTCATCATTTTTTATATCAACATGTAAACTTTGCTCAACAATTTCTTCCCATGCAAGAGAAATTATACTGTCATGAGCTTGCGTTAAAGCTGAACTAAATGATAATCCTAAGTTATTCAAATCACTATTAATCCAAAGACTTTTCTTTTCATACAAACTTATATAGTGTTCAATAATATAATCTTTTTGATTATTAATTGTAATGTCTTCTAACAGTGTTTTAGAAATAACTCCCCTTGATTTTAATAACTGCATTATATTTTGCTGACTAAAGGTAGATGTTCCTCCTCCAAATACATCAAAACCAAACTGACTAGCAATTCCTGACATTGAGGAAAGAGGGCTAGCAACATTTTCTTCTTCAACAACAAAAGTAAGTTCTGCTGTATAAGTCTTTTCTTTAGATGAAATTACAAATAGAATAGAACAAACAAATAGAATTGAAAAAACAGAAATCTTATATTTTTTTAAAAATAATTCATTCTTAAATTCATTAATATTTAAAAGAATATCTTTAATACTTACTTCTTCTTTTTCAATCATAATTATTGAGGTGTTACTCTGTCAACAAGAACCCAAAGGGTTAAAATAGCTGATATTTTAAGCATAGCATTTTCAATTTGCTTATTCCAATCAACTTTACTTTCTTTTATTTTCTTTTGTTTTACATTTTTACTTGCAACTCTTATAGTAGACCCCTTAGTAACTTTAGGTGAAATCTTAAATAAAATAAAATTACGCGACTTTTTTGCAATTCCATTTGGGTAAACAACAATAGTATTTGATCTATCATTTTCTTTACTAAAACCACCTGCAAAATTCTTCACATAATAATTGGCTCTTTTTCTACTAAAAAAAGGAGCACTAATAGAATTACCCTCTAAATTCATAAGTTCGCCAGAAATATGTACAACATCTAAAATTTGAGGTATTATAATACTATCTCCTTTGTTTAATACTAAATTAAATTTCGATTCATTATTTTTTAATGCTTTATCTAAATTAAGGTAAACAATATCTAAACTTTCTTTACTTATTTTAGTGCTATTCTCTTCAGCAAAAAAAGCTTCTGATTTAACTTGTACTTCATTAGCATAAATCGCAGCAACATCTGGTGAATTTAAAATTGATTTCTTTAAATCATCCGAGATATTCATTTCTAAAGATTCTTTGCTAATACTTTCTTTAACTTTAAATTTTCTAAACATCTTAACTCCATCTACATAAGCATAATTTGTTAAGCCACCAGCTCTTTTAATTAATGAACTAACTTTTTCGTTTTTTCTTAGAATAGAATATGTTCCAGGATACTTAACTTCACCTAAAATAGTTATATTTTCAGCAGGCTCAAATTCTGGATTAGATCTAACAAAAACTTGATCAAAAGGTTGGAGTATAAAATCTTCTGCACTTTCACTAAGAACTAAATCATTACCAATTTCAATATTTTTTACTACTGTTCTTCTTGGCTTTAATTTATTTGTTGCAATATCATATTCCATTATTCTTGACACCTCCACCCTACTTCCTTGAGCTTGTTGGGTTACTCCTCCTGAAAGTATTAGTGCTGATTGTAAGTTCATTCCATTTCCAAAACTAAATGTGCCAGCACTTCTAACTGCTCCTTGAACCGAGATAAAGAATTCATCATCAAACTCATCAACAGATAAAACATGAATAATATCAAATTCATTTAAAAGAATATTATCATCATGCTCTGGATCGCTTATAATATTATTTAAGTTTATAGAAAGATGTTGCTTACTTCTATCCTCATTTAATCTTATAATATAAACTTTTTCAAGAAAAGTTTTATTGGAAATACATTTTGCTCTATTAAGCAGATCAAGTACTTTTTCATTTTCTTTAAATTCATAATCTCCAGACACTCCAACATCTCCTTTAACAGTTACAACATTGGATATCTTATTTGATATCTTATTTATAACAATTTGATCGCCATCTAAAACATTTTCAATATTTATATCAGCTTTATTTACGTCATATACTTTGAGATTATTATAATCAAGTCGTTTTAAAGTTAATATATCTCTGAACGCAGTGGTTGTAAACCCTCCAGAATATTTTATCATATCACCAACACTTTCACCATCCTTAGCTTCATAAGTATAGGGACGGTTAACTTCACCAATTATTTCAACTATATTTTTAGCCGGAGGTATAAAAATATAATCACCATCTTGCATGTAAATATCATTTGATATTTGCGGATCAAATAAAAATTTATATACGTCTAAAGAATCAACAGTCTTACCATCTCTTTTAATATAAACATTTCTAACAGAGCCAATTTGATTTGGACCTCCAGATGCAATTAAAGCATTAAAAGCTGTATTTATTGCCGGGATAGTAAAAGAACCTGGATTATAAACTTCTCCAATTATATTTACAGTAATTACTCTTGAGTAAGAAAGTGAAACATCAATTTCTGAATTTTGCATATCAAAAAAAGTGCTAAATTTCTTTTTCAAAATAGATCGCATATTCTTAAATGTAATACCTTTTACATATATTCTACCATAAGAACTTGGTGAGATATACCCTCTTTCATCAACCTCTAAAGTTTCAGAAAACTCATTAAATCCCCAAATTGATATACTAATTTCATCACCAGGTCCAACTTTATAATTCTCTGGAGCTTTTGCATCTAGGGCTTTTTGAAAAAATGACAAATCTTGATTTCTAAAAATATCTTGACCAAATATCTTAGCTTTAGGAAATGAAGTAGAATCTACAATAAGAGTATCATCGAATGCAGAATATAATTTCTGTAAGCTAGAAAATGAAGTATTTGTATCTTTCTTTATTTCACTATAGTTACCTCTGCTGTATTTAAAATCAAGCGCTTCTTGTATTTCACTATCAGATAAACCAATTTGCTTTAGCACTTGGCTACTTGGTATATCACTAGGCCTTAGATCACTCGCGCTTTTATTAGAGGGTAAAAACTTTAAAAAAGAAGTGTTAATTTTAGATATATCAAGTTTATTCTGTGCTTGTATATTAAATGTTAAAAAATTTAAAACCAATAATAAAAGAAAGTATTTTTTCATAAAATTTATTTTAATATGAATCTAGATATAACAATACGCTGAATTTCTGACGTTCCTTCATATATCTGTGTGATTTTTGCATCTCTCATTAATCGTTCAACATGATACTCTTTTACAAACCCATATCCACCATGTACTTGAACAGCTTCAGTAGTTGTTTTCATTGCAGTTTCAGAAGCAAACACCTTAGCCATCGCTCCCTCTTTATCGTAATTCTCATTATTGTCTTTTAACCAAGCTGCTCGTAAACATAATAATCTTGCAGCATCTATTTCAGTAGCCATATCTGCTAATTTAAAAGCTATTGCTTGATGCTTAGAAATTTCTTTACCAAATGCTTTTCTCTCTTTGGAGTATGCTAACGATAGTTCATATGCACCAGATGCAATGCCTAAAGCTTGAGCTGCAATACCAATTCTTCCACCAGAAAGAGTTTTCATAGCAAAAGTAAAACCAAAACCATCTTCACCAATTCTATTTTCTTTAGGAACCTTAACATCATTAAACATTATTGAATGCGTATCAGACCCTCTTATTCCTAACTTATTCTCTTTTTGACCAACAATAAATCCTTCAGTATCTTTTTCAACAATAAATGCATTTATCCCCTTATGACCCTTTTCTACATCAGTTTGAGCAATGACTAAATGAACAGAGGCAGAATTACCATTAGTAATCCAATTCTTTGTTCCATTTAGTAAATAGTAATCACCTTTATCAATTGCTGTAGTTCTTTGCGAGGTAGCGTCACTACCGGCTTCTGGCTCTGACAAACAGAATGCTCCAAGCATCTCTCCAGATGTTAATTTAGTCAGATATTTTTCCTTTTGAGCCTCAGTACCATACGTTTCTAAACCCCAACATACTAATGAATTATTAACAGACATTATGACAGCTGCAGAAGCATCAACTTTAGAAATCTCTTCCATTGCTAAAACATAAGAGACTGTATCCATTCCACCTCCACCATACTTTGGACTAACCATCATACCCAAGAACCCTAAAGCACCCATCTTCTTTACTTGCTCTGCAGGAAAAATCTGACCTTCATCCCTATCTATAACTCCAGAGAGTAATTCGTTATTAGCAAAATCTCTTGCCGCGTCTCTTATCATCTTGTGTTCTTCCGTCAAATTAAAATCCATTTCTCTTCTTATATTTAATAATTATAATAACAAAAATACACATTTTCAACTATCTTTGAATTAAATGAATAATGGTAAAAAATATTCTGTAATTGGGGTAATGTCTGGCACATCATTAGATGGTCTTGATATTATAAAATGTTCCTTTATATTTAAAAAAGATTGGGAATATAGAATTCACAAATGTAAAACCGTAAAATATTCAAAAAAATGGTTTCAAACACTTAGTACACTTCATCAAAAAAATCAAAAAAAAATTGATCAAATTAGTATTGCTTATGGAAATTTTATAGCAAAAGAAATAAATGAATTTATCTCAAAAGACGAATTAGTTGATATAATTTGCTCACATGGCCATACTATTTTTCATCAACCAGAAAAAAACATCACCCTTCAAATAGGAGATGGCAAAACAATCGCAGATAAAACAGGCATATCAACAATCAACAACTTTAGAAATTTAGATATTAAACTTAAAGGTCAAGGAGCTCCACTTGTTCCAATTGGAGATATGAAATTATTTAAAGAACACAAATATTGTTTAAACCTTGGAGGGTTTGCAAATTTATCTATTAAAAATAAAACTAAAATTAAAGCATTTGATATTTGTCCAGCTAATATTATACTTAATTTTTTAGCTAATAAATGTGGTGTTGAATTTGATATAAATGGAGATATTGGTAGACATGGTAAAGTCAATAATTATTTACTTGATTGCTTAAATAAAATAAAATATTATCAGATTAATGGGCCAAAATCATTATCTAGAGAATGGCTAGAGAAAAATATACTTAACATAGATATTTTAACAGAAATAAAGCCAGAAGATTCTCTAGCAACTTTTTATGAGCATATTGGATTTCAGATAGGATCTAAATTAAAAAACAAAAGTGTTTTTATTACTGGAGGCGGTGCATTTAATAGTTTTCTAATTGAGAAGATTAGCAAACACTCATTAGCTAATATCGTTCTTGGTTCTGATGATGAAATTAATTTTAAAGAAGCTTTAATTTTTGGGTTTTTAGGCGTTCTTAAATTAAGATCAGAAATTAATTGTCTAAGTGAGGTTACAGGAGCTATAAATGATAGTTGTTGCGGAGAAATACACAAATACTTAAAAGACATGAATTAACATTATATTTGTACTCCACAAAACAACAACAAATGGAAAAATTGATGAGAGAATTCGAAAATAAAAAAGCAGAAATTGTTTTTGAATGGAATGATACTGAAACAGATGCAAAAGGATGGATAGTTATTAATTCGTTAAGAGGTGGTGCTGCAGCTGGAGGTACTAGAATGAGAGTTGGAGTAACAGAAAATGAAGTCTTATCGTTGGCTAAAACAATGGAAGTTAAATTTACTGTAGCTGGACCTCCAATAGGGGGAGGTAAATCTGGAATTAACTTTGACCCAAGAGATCCAAGAAAAAAAGATGTTTTAAAAAGATGGTATAAAGCTGTAGCTCCATTACTAAAGAATTATTATGGAACAGGCGGAGATATGAATGTTGATGAAGTGCATGAAGTAATACCATTTTGTAAAGAAGCGGATATAGATTTCCCTTTAGAAGGAATCATCAATGGTCACCTAAAGCTTCAAGGGAAAGAAAAAGATAAAATTATTAATCAATTGACCTTAGGGGTTCCACTTTTAGTAACAGATTTAAATCTTGCCCCAAAGTTAAAATTAAAATATTCAGTTGGTGATTTAATCACAGGGTATGGAGTCAGTGAATCCGTAATCCATTATTTCCGTATTTATGGTGGAAATCTAAAAAACAAAAGAGTTATAATACAAGGCTGGGGAAATGTAGCTGCAACAGCTGCATATTATTTATCAAAAGCTGGAGCATTAGTTGTTGGAATAATTGATAAAAATGGTGGACTTTTAAGCCAAAATGGTTTTAATTATAAAGAAATTTCTAAACTTTTAGAACAAAGAACATCAAACTTTTTAGAAGATAAAAAAATACTTTCATTTGGAGAGGTTAATGATAAAATTTGGGATATTGGAGCTGAAATATTTATACCTGCTGCGGCATCAAGACTTTTAACTGAAAACCAATTGAAACGAATGGTTAAGAATAATTTACAGATTATTTCATCAGGAGCAAATGTTCCATTTGCTGACAAAGAAATATTTTTTGGACCAATTGCAAAAAAAGCTGATAATTTAGTAAGTGTTATTCCAGATTTTATTTCAAACTGTGGAATGGCTAGAGTTTTCTCATATTTGATGCAAAATGACACTCAACTAAATGATAAGGCCATTTTTGAAGCAGTATCAACAACAATTTATGAAGCTTTAAAGGAAGTTAAATTAAAAAACACTGATAACAAAAATATTGCAAAAACTGCTTTTGAAATTGCACTAACTAAACTAATATAAAATGACAGATCTTATTCTTGACACTATATTTTTTGACAATACACTAAAGGAATATCTTTTCTTTGTACTAACTTTAATTGTAGGTTTAGTTTTTAAGAAATTATTATCAAAATACTTTAGCCATTTACTCTACAGATTAATTGGGAAAAAAGAAAATAGCGTAGGAATTGATAAGTTTGATGAGCTTTTAACAAAACCAATTAGTTTTTTTGTAATGTTAAGTGTAATTTATTTAGGAGCAAGTCAACTACAACTTCCTTCATTTCTTGATTTTAAAGCAGATAGTAACTTTGGAGGTCAAAGTATTATCACCAAAATCTTTTCATTAATATATATTTATGCAGTATTCACAATATTTTTAAGAGTTATAGATTACATAGGATTAATTTTAAAGAAAAAAGCCGCGTTAACAGAGAATAAGATGGATGACCAACTAATCCCTTTTGCTACTGAAATGGCTAAAATTATTATAGTAATTTTTGCTCTATTCATTGTTTTAGGCAATGTTTTTGGAATTAACATTACAGCACTTGCTACTGGATTAGGGATCGGTGGAATAGCAATAGCAATGGCATCAAAAGAAAGTCTTGAAAACCTTCTTGGTTCATTCACAATTTTCTTTGATAGACCATTTACTGTTGGAGATATTGTTCAAGTTGGTTCTGTTACTGGTAAAGTTGAAAAAGTTGGTTTTAGAAGTACAAGAATTACAACTTTTGATAGAAGTATAGTTACAGTCCCAAACAAAAAAATGGTTGATGCGGAACTTGATAATTTAGGACTGAGACCTGTAAGAAGAGTAAAATTTCACATTGGTGTTACATATGAAACTTCTACTGAGCAAATAAAAAATATTGTAGATGACATCCAAGAGATGGTTAATGTTCATCCAAAAACAAATTCTGATGGTAGAGTTAGATTTCAAGAATTTGGAGCTAGTTCATTAGATATTTTAGTTATATACTATGTTGATAGCCCAAGATGGGAGGATTTAATCAATGCTAAGCAAGATATTAATTTTAAGATAATGGATATAGTAAAAAAACATAAAAGTGATTTTGCCTTCCCATCTACAAGCGTATATTTGCAGCAAAATAAATAAAATTTAAAATATGATTTTCACACTAATGATTGTTGTTTTTATTATTGGATATGCAGCTATAGCTTTGGAGCATCCCATAAAAGTTGATAAAGCAGCTTCGGCCTTAATTATTGGAGGGTTAGGATGGGCTTTGTTTGCTTTTTCTGGAGTAGACCACCACACTTTAACGCATGAAATCCAGCATCATATTGTTGATATTGCAGAAATATTATTTTTTCTTTTAGGAGCAATGACAATTGTTGAACTTGTAGATGCTCATGAAGGTTTTTCAATTATTACTAATAAAATAACAACAAATAAAAAGGTATATCTAATTTGGATTTTAAGTATTATAACATTCTTTTTCTCAGCAGTTTTAGATAATCTAACTACTTCCATTGTTATGGCTGCTCTACTTTCAAAATTAATTAAAGATAAGGAAACACTATGGCTTTTTGCTGGAGTTATTATTCTAGCAGCTAATGCTGGTGGAGCATGGTCTCCAATTGGAGACGTAACTACAATTATGCTTTGGATAGGCGGTCAAGTAAGCGCAACTAATATTATTACTGCAGTTATTATTCCATCTATTGTATGTGCCGTTGTACCATTAATTTATTTAACATTTAAACTTAAAGGTGAAATAGAAAGACCTAAGCTAGAAAAGTTTGAAGAGCATAAAAAAAATCCTACTACACCATTTGAAAGAAACTTAATTTTTTATTTAGGTGTTTTAGGCCTACTTTTTGTGCCTGCTTTTAAAATGATAACACATCTACCTCCTTATATTGGTATGATGTTTTCTTTAGGGGTTCTTTGGCTAGTTACTGAAATTATACACAGAAGTAAAAATCATGAACAAAAATCACAACTCTCTGTAATAGGAGTTTTAAAAAAAGTTGATACACCAACAATTTTTTTCTTCCTTGGAATATTACTTGCTGTTGCAGCATTGCAATCTGCTGGTCATTTGGATATAGTAGCAACATATTTAGATACAACTTTTAATGGTCAAACAACTGAAGGGATATATATAATAAATATAATTATTGGTCTATTATCATCAATAGTTGACAATGTGCCTTTAGTAGCAGGAGCTATGGGTATGTACCCTATAGCTGAAACAGGACTATATGCAATAGATGGAAAATTTTGGGAATTCTTAGCCTACTGTGCTGGAACTGGAGGTTCTGTCTTAATAATAGGTTCTGCTGCAGGAGTTGCTGTTATGGGAATACTGAAAATTGATTTTATATGGTACGTTAAAAACATATCTTTTTTAGCACTTATTGGATATGCGTCGGGAGCTATAACCTATATTCTATTACAATAATTTCATTAAATTACGTTTTATTAAAAAATATAATACATGAATCTCATTTTTATCCAAAACCCAATAGTTAGCGATTCCTTATCAATGCCTATTGATCAAGAGAAAACATTATCTATTGTAGAATTAATTAGCTCTGGAGGATTAGGAGGAAATATAATTATGAGTACTCTTGGAGTTCTATCAATTTTTGCAATTTATATATTAATCGAAAGATATTCAACTATTAAAAAAGCAAGTAAAGATGATGATAGTTTTCTAAAAAGTATAAAAAACTTTGTCGAGCAAAAGGACATGCAGGCAGCAAAAACTTTATGTCAAAACACAGATAATCCTGTTTCTAGGATGATTGAAAAAGGTATTGACAGAATAGATAAGCCGATGACTGACATATCTGCAGCAATTGAGAATCAAGGAAAGTTAGAAGTTTATAAAATGGAAAATAATCTTGCCAATTTAGCAACGATTGCTGGAGCAGCACCAATGATTGGTTTTTTAGGAACTGTTATAGGAATGATCGTTGCATTTCATGAAATGGCAAGTGCTGGAGGAAATATTGATGTAGAAATGCTTTCTAAAGGAATTTATACTGCCATGGTAACAACAGTTGGAGGTTTAGTAGTTGGAATTATCGCATATATTTCATACAACTTTCTTGTTAGTAAAGTTGATAAAGTTATTTTTCTACTTGAAGCAAGAACAACAGAGTTTTTAGACCTATTACATCATAATGAATAATGGCATTAAAAAGTAGAAATAAAGTTAGTCCAAACTTTAACATGTCTTCAATGACAGATATTGTTTTTCTATTGCTAATATTCTTTATGCTAACATCAACACTTGTAAGTCCAAATGCTTTAAAATTACTTCTTCCAAATAGTAAAGCTAAGACCTTAGAAAAACAAACGATATCAATTTCAATAAACAAAGAATTAGATTTCTATATAAATGAAAATCAAATTTTAGAAAGTAATATTGAGAATGAATTAAAAAAATTATTAGCTGGACAGCTTGAACCTGCAATAATTCTGCATGCAGACAAAACTGTTGATATTGAGTATGTAGTAAAAGTAATGGATATTGCCTACAGAAATAAATATAAAATAGTCTTAGCTACAACTCCGAACTAAAATGAGTTCTCCTCAAGAGAAAAACAAAATTAATGGAGTAATTGGAACAATTATTTTTCATGTTTTTGCATTTTACTTTGCATATTTTTTTCTAGGCCTTACTTATAGAACACCTCCACCACCTGAAGAAGGAATCTCAATAAATTTTGGATTTGAAGAAATGGGAATTGAGGAAATTATTCCTGAAGAAAACGCAACAGAATCAAATAAAATAATTGAAGAAGTTATTCAAGAAAATATTGAAGTGGAACAAGAAGTAATTACACAAGAAGTTGTTGAAACAGAAATAATTGAAGCTCCAAAAGAAATTAAAAAAGAAATTGAAGAAGATCCTGAAGAAATTAAGGAAGAAGTTGTTATAAAGAAAGTAGAACCAACTATTAATAAAAAGGCTTTATATACAGGCAAGAAAACAACTGATAAAAAAACTGACGGAAACAAAGAATATAAAGGGAATCAAGGCACAATTGAAGGAGATGAAAACTCAACAGAATATGAAGGAGGAGGAATTGGTGTAGATGGCCTAGCTTATCAACTTTCTGGCAGGAGTGTTTCTTTTAAAGCAAAACCAATATATAAAATACAATCTCAAGGAAAAGTTGTAGTTGAGATTACAGTAGATCAGTTAGGAAATGTTATTAGTGCTATTGCAGGAGTCAAAGGATCAACAACATTAGACCAACAGCTTCTAAAAAGAGCAAAGGAAGCTGCGTTAAAGACAAAGTTTACTGCCAAAGAATCTGCCCCTTCGAGACAACAAGGAAGAATCATTTATAATTTCCAACTTAATTAATGAAATACGAAGAAGCACTAAATTATCTCTTTAGTAAGCTGCCTATGTATCAAAGAACTGGAGCTGCTGCATATAAAAAAGATATTGGAAACATTGTGACGGCCTGCGAAATGCTTGAAAACCCACATGATAAATTTAAAAGTATTCATATCGCTGGAACAAATGGAAAAGGCTCAACAGCACATATGTTGTCTTCAATTTTTCAAGAAGCAGGATATAAAACAGGACTTTACACTTCTCCTCATTTAAAAGATTTTAGAGAAAGGATTAAGATAAATGGAATTCCTATAAGTAAAGAAAAAACTATAAATTTTATTCTAAAAAATAAAATTAAATTTGAAAAAATAGAAATGTCCTTTTTTGAATATACTGTTGCAATGGCCTTTGATTATTTTGCTGAAGAAAATGTAGACTTAGCAATTATTGAAACTGGTCTTGGAGGAAGATTAGATAGTACAAATATTATTAATCCAGAAATATCTATAATTACTAATATTGGATATGATCATACTAACTTATTAGGAAATTCTCTTGAAGAAATTGCAAAAGAAAAAGCAGGGATTATTAAAAAAAATGTTCCAGTAATTATTGGTAGAACTCAACTAGAAATAAAAGAAATTTTCCAATCTATTGCTAAAGAAAAAAATAGTCATATATATTTTTGCAATAAAACAACAAACAAAACAACTGACCTAAAAGGTGAATATCAAATTGAGAATTTAAATACTGTTTTAAAAACGATAAGCGTTTTAAATCTTAAAATTGATGATGAAATAATTAATATGGGTTTAAATAATGTTGTTAAAAATACTGGTCTACAAGGAAGATGGCAAACTATCTCAAAGAATCCATTAACAATTTGTGACACAGGACATAATGAAGATGGAATAATAAATAATGTTATACAATTAAAAAAACTAAAATATAATAAATTACATTTTGTATTTGGAACTGTAAGTGATAAGGATTTTAAAAAAATATTAAAACTTCTACCAAAAGATGCAACATATTATTTCTGCTCAGCTAATATTGAAAGATCTTTAGATTCTAAAAAATTAATTAAAGAAGCAAGAGAACATCAGCTATTAGGAAAGGAATATGATTCTGTCATCAAGGCATATAACAGCGCTAAACTAAAAGCTAAAATCAATGATTTAATCTTTATTGGAGGAAGTACCTTTGTAGTTGCAGAAGTATTATAAATAGTCATATTAATAAGTTAATTATTAAAGAAATCATATATATTTGCAAACAATTCAGGGCGATTAACTCAGTTGGTTCAGAGTGCCTCCCTTACAAGGAGGAAGTCGGGGGTTCGAGTCCCTCATTGCCCACCAAAGCGGAATCCATCTCATTATGAGTTAAGATTCCGCTTTTTTTATTCTCATAAATACCTGTAGTTCTTTTAGTTAGCTCGAATAATAAATTTACCTCAGGGGTTCGAACTCTCTGTTTTTCCTTTTCAAAAGTTGTTCCTTTTGGAAAGACAAATTGTTGAAGCTCACTTTTTTGTTCATAAGACATATTTAACCATGTAGATGATAAGTTTTGTGAGATTTTTATGGCTTCATTTGTTATATTTTCAAGGTTCGAACTGCCCTT
>Ga0114998_10000016_pt1 | contig 82923 bp, 81 predicted proteins | sample ArcticOcean_MG_C_5_FD_87044 | JGI IMG/M metagenome (GOLD analysis project Ga0114998, IMG submission 87044) | Marine microbial communities from western Arctic Ocean - ArcticOcean_MG_CB4_138 | ecosystem: Environmental > Aquatic > Marine > Oceanic | place: Arctic Ocean: Canada Basin | collected... | reverse complement strand
TCCAACAAGTCCACCACAGCGCTGGCAATAGGCATGTCAACGCCCAAAGCTTGGGCACGTGAAACAACCGTGCGCGCACTGTAAACACCTTCAGCCACATGGCCCAACTTGGCCAACACGGCCTCTAGACTCAGGCCTTGTGCCAAGCCCACACCTACTTGGCGGTTACGAGACAAGTCACCTGTTGCGGTCAGCACCAAATCACCCAGACCTGACAGTCCCATAAATGTCTCTGTGTGCCCACCAAGCGCCACGCCTAGGCGAGACATTTCACGCAACCCGCGTGTAATGAGTGCTGCACGCGCATTGAGACCCAATGACAGACCATCGCATAAGCCAGTGGCAATAGCCAATACGTTTTTAACCGCGCCGCCTACCTCCACACCTGCCCAGTCGGCATTGGCATACACGCGTAAATGATCGCTGTGAAAAGCCTCCACCAGAGCTTGCGTCACAGCTGCATGTGGACTGGCCGCCACCACTGCTGTCGGTGCGTTGTGCGCCACTTCCTGGGCAAAGCTAGGCCCACTCAGCACACCGCCCAGCACATTGGGGGCAACGCTGTGCATGACTTCATGCCCAAGCAAACCAATGGTTGGACCAGAGGCCACAGAAGTGGCGCCCAGTGCCTGCTCAAAACCCTTGCACAACCACACCACTGGTGCAGTTTGATCTGACAGCACTTGCAGTGATGCGCGCAAACCTGACATAGGCGTGGCAATCACCAGCAAGTCATGTTGGCCAGCCAACTGCGCAAGGTCAGTTTGATCACTCAAAGAGAGCTGCATTGGCAAGGCAATACCCGGCAGATAAGCTGCGTTTTCGCGGGCCGCTAACATGGCCATTACGTGTGCTGGTTTACGTGCCCACAGAGTCACGCTGTGCCGCGTGCAGGCATTGACTGCCAATGCGGTACCCCATGCGCCAGCTCCCACAACCAATATGTTCATGGCTGCCAGCCCGCTGCGCTATGCATTACTGAACCGTTGCACCAGTATCTTGGGCCGCACGCTGCTGCTCGAACATGGCTTGAAAGTTAATTTCAGACAAATGCACTGGCGGGAAGCCAGCACGGGTCACTATGTCTGACACATTGCCACGCAAATAAGGGTAGATGATTTGGGGGCAAGCCACACCCAAGATGCTGTCCATTTGGTCTTGCGGCAAATCACGGATTTCAAAAATAGCCGCTTGTTTGCACTCCACCAAAAACATAATTTTGTCATTGACTGTGGTGGTGACCGTGGCGCTCACAGCGACTTCAAAAATGCCATCAGCCAAGTTTTGTGCCTCAACACCAAGCTGAACGTCCACGCTGGGGGCATCCTGCTCCAGAAAAATTGCCGGAGAATTGGGCTGCTCTAATGACGCCTCTTTCAAATAAACACGTTGAATTTGAAATGTTGGGCTGCTGCCTTGCTCGTCTGCCATTGTGTTGCCTTATGTGGGGTGATTGGAATGCTTCTGTGCCTATTATGTCAGTAGGCATTTACAAATATGACACGCGCTAGGCCTGCAGCAAGCCTGCTAACTCGCCGCTGCGCTCCAAGTCAAACAATTCGTCGCAGCCACCTACATGGCGCTCGCCAATGAATATTTGCGGCACTGTGCGCCGGCCTGACAACGCCATCATGATTGGGCGCTGTGACGGGTCCTCGTCAATGCGAATGTCAGTCAAGTCGGCAACAGCGTGCTGCTCAAGCAGCTGCTTGGCGCGCGTACAAAACGGACAGTAGCCGGTGGAATACATGGTTACTTTGGCCATAAACCGCTCCTTCAATTAGGTTGTTTCAACAGGCAAGCTGGCTTCACGCCAAGCGCCCATACCGCCGACCAACGAGTAAGCACGCTCAAAACCCAGTTTCTTGGCCGTTGCTACAGCCCGGTGAGACCGCGCACCGCTGGCGCACACCAGTACCACAGGCAATTTTTTATTTTTGATGCTGTTGGCCAAGTCGGACTCAAGCTTGTCAAGAGGAATGTTTTTAGAGCCACCCACATGCCCTTTGGCATACTCGTCAGGGGAGCACACATCGACTATGACTGCTTTTTCTTTGTTCATCATTTGCACCACAGCGCTTGGCGCCAAGGCATTTTGACCCGCTCCTGCGTTCAAGCTAGGCCATAACAACAGCGCGCCCGAGGCAATCGCCAACGCAAACAACATCCAGTTTTCAATAATAAAACTCACGGTATAACCTTTCAAAGAATCCTTAGATTTTAGAATGTAAGTTGCACCTGTTCCCAACTAACCGGGTTGACTCAGCAAAAAAGCCTGCAGACAGACTCCTTTTTCACTTTTAAAGAGATAGATATGTACCAATTGGTCTTGATCCGACATGGCGAATCGACTTGGAACCTAGAAAACCGCTTCACGGGTTGGACAGATGTACCGCTCACAGACACGGGTATTGCGCAAGCCAAAGAAGCGGGGCGCTTGCTGTGTAGCGAAGGGTTTGATTTTGATGTGGCTTACACCAGCATGCTCAAGCGTGCCACCCACACTTTGTGGCACTGTCTTGACGCCATGGACCGGACGTGGCTGCCTGTTGTTCACGCATGGCGTCTCAATGAACGCCACTACGGCGCTCTTCAGGGGCTGAACAAGTCAGAGACTGCCAAGCAGTTTGGTGAAGAGCAAGTGCTGGTGTGGCGGCGCAGTTTTGACACGCCACCACCAAGCTTAGAGGCGGATGACCCCCGCAGCGAGCGATCAGACTCGCGCTACAAGCGGCTCAAGCCTGAGGACGTGCCACTAACTGAGTGCTTGAAAGACACTGTCGCTCGGGTGTTGCCGTTTTGGGACGACTCCATGGCACCCGCTATCAGGGCGGGCAAACGCATTGTAGTGGCTGCACATGGCAACAGCATTCGGGCCTTGGTGAAGCACTTGGACACTATTTCTGATGACGATATTGTGGGTGTCAACATTCCCAACGGCATCCCTTTGGTGTACACCTTGGACAGCGACCTCAAACCCATCTCGAAACGTTATTTGGGCGATGAGTCTGCCGCACTGGCAGCCAGCGCAGCCATTGCCAGCCAAGGCAAAGCCTAATACTCGCTCTGCCTACTCACTTGATTGGGCCGGTGTATAGTTTGCAAATGATTTTTTACAGGGTACAGGACCATGGGGCATAAGCTCAAAATAGCCGGATGGATGGCCGTGGGCGCTTTGGCTGGCGCTTTAACCACCATGCAGTTGCAAGCGGTTGCGCGCAACAACATGACGCCACTGCCCTTGGAAGAGTTGCAACAATTGGCCGCCGTGTTCAGCATGATCAAAAGTGATTATGTTGAGTCCACCGACGAGAAAAAACTTATCACCGATGCCATCTCTGGCATGGTCACCAACCTTGACCCGCACTCTGCCTACTACGACAAGAAGGCTTGGAAAGAATTCCGTGAGGGCACGTCTGGCGCATTCGTTGGCGTAGGCATTGAAATCACCATGGAAGACGGCTTGGTCAAGGTTGTCTCCCCCATTGAAGACTCGCCAGCTGCTGCTGCAGGTTTGATGACCAATGACCTGATCACCAAAATTGACACCATGCCGGTGAAAGGTTTGTCTATCACAGAGGCGGTTAAGCGCATGCGCGGTGAACCTGGCACTGACGTGCGATTGCAAGTATTGCGCCGTGCAGAAAACCGATCGTTCAGCGTGACCATCACCCGCGCCCGTATCATCACGCGCAGCGTAAAAGCCAAAACACTAGACAACGGCTATGGCTGGATTCGTATCAGCCAGTTTCAAGACCGCACAGTCGAGGACTTTGCCGCCAAACTAGAAGAACTGGCCGCTGCTACGCCACAACTACAAGGGCTGGTATTGGACTTGCGCAATGACCCTGGTGGCCTGTTGGATGCTGCGGTAGCCGTCTCGGCGGTGTTTCTGCCAGCTGATGTGCCTGTGGTGTCTACCAACGGCCAACTGGAAGAAAGTCGATACGTTTTTCAAGCCAATAAACGCTATTACTGGCGCAGAAGCGGGACTGACCCGCTGGCCCAGCTTGAAGAGCGCACCAAAGGATTGTTCAAAACAATTCCCATAGTTGTTCTTGTCAACGAAGGTTCTGCCTCGGCCAGCGAAATTGTGGCCGGTGCGTTGCAAGACTACAAGCGCGCCACCATCATGGGCAACCAGACATTTGGCAAAGGTTCTGTGCAAACCGTGAGGGCATTGGGTCCAGACACAGGCTTAAAAATCACAACTGCGCGCTACTACACACCCAATGGCCGCTCTATTCAAGCCAAAGGCATAGTGCCTGATGTGCTGGTTGACGAGACGCCAGAAGGCAACTTGTTTGCCGCTTTGTCTACCCGAGAATCTGACCTAAACAAGCACTTAGAAAATGGCACCGAAGACCCTGCTGATGCCATTGCTCGCGACAAAGCCCGCGAGGCTGCGCAAGCTCGTTTGGAGGAGCGACAACGCGAGAACCCCGGTCAGCGCTTGATGCCAGAGTTCGGCACCGACAAAGACTTCCGCCTAACGCAAGCACTCAACCACCTGCAAGGCAAGCCTGTTGCTGTCAGTAAAACACTCAAAGCGCGCGAAACAGACGCCAAAGAATAAGCCGATAACAAGCATTACCACACAGCGTTTTTGAACGTGTCGTAACGATTGAAAGCCCTTGTCTTATGAACGACCAGCAACTCAGCCGTTACGCTAGGCATCTGCTGCTTGACCATGTTGACGTGGCAGGCCAAATCACTTTGCTAGCCAGCCGCGTGCTGGTAGTAGGTGTTGGGGGCTTGGGCAGTGCCGCATCGCTGTACCTGGCCAGTTCGGGTGTTGGGCACCTCACGCTCATAGACGACGATGTGGTGGATTTGTCCAACTTGCAAAGGCAAATTGCCCACACCACTGCACGCATAGGCTTGCCAAAAGTTGCTTCTGCCCAGACCGCGCTTCAAGCCATCAACCCTGACTGCAACATACAAGCCTTGCACCAGCGTGCGGATGCAGATTGGCTGGCTGCCCATGTGGGCGAATTTGATGCTGTAGTGGATTGCTCAGACAACTTCGCCACACGCCACCAACTCAACGCCGCCTGTGTGCAACACGCCCGTCCACTCATCAGCGGCTCAGCTTTGCAAATGGCAGGGCAACTCGCTGTCTTTGATACCCGCCAAACAACCAGCCCCTGTTACGCCTGCATCTTCCCGCCGGACCAACCACCAGGCGAGGCAAGCTGCGCAACCATGGGGGTTTTCGCGCCCTTGGTCGGCATAGTCGGCGCCATGCAAGCCAGTGAAACCTTGCAGGTGCTGTTGGGCACCAGCCAGATGCATGGGCAACTGCTGCTGGTTCAGGCGCAAGGCACGCAGGTAGAACGTATGCGAGTTGCTAGGCGCGTTGGGTGCAGTGTGTGCAGCGACACCTAAGGACGGTGCACAGGCACTTGTCATGGCACTGGCACTCGCATGTCAAGGTTGCACGCAACGCCTCAACTATGGTGCCCAGCGGCAAGCGCCGTGACTGCGTCTAAAACGACGTGGATTGACCGCTAGAGAATTGGCAAACAAGCCCCGCTGTTGCGCTTGAGCCAAGCGCTGCGTTTGCGCGTAAGGACCAGGGTCACCTTTGAAGCGGTATGACCATGCATAACCTTTGGCAACCATCCACTGGCCAACATCAGGCATGTCGTCAGTACCCAATACCCGCAATGACGCCAGCCAACGGCCATAGCTGTCTTGGCCACGCCACGTCACTGCAATGCGCTGGCCGGCCAAGCGAACAGCCAAGGCGTTTTGCGCTTGCACACCGAAGTCTTGACAGATTTCCGGTGCGTCAATGCCGTGAATCCTGACTACCCATTTGGCTTTGGCCTGCTTGGCAACAGCGCCCAAAGGTTGCAACCATACAGAATCACCATCATGAACGCGCACCACTTGCGCAAGCGAAAACTCAGGTAAGGGCTGGGCCACAAGACCCACGCTGACAACACTGCACAGCACGACAGCCGCCACCCATTTAAGCACTCACAATCCAACCCTCTAAAGGATCTACGGATGCAGGCAAACCATAGCAAGCATGGCCATGAGCGTGCTGTTGCTGCGCCCAGGCAGCTTGGACCAAACACAACAAGGCATCTAAGGCGTCGCCTTTGCCGTCAGCCACCACCGCATCTCGTTGCGCATGGGTCAAGCGCAAGCGCACACCTAGGCTGTGCTGCCCTGTTTCCAAACGGGTGATGATGTCTTTGCGTGCCAATAACCGTGTGGCGTCTTGCTTGGCTGAGGCATCGCTTTTGTAGCTGGTTGAGCCAACGCACTCTCGAGCCAACATGCCTGGATACGCTTCTAACGCCATGCGCGACCCCCAGGTGTTGGCTGGCTGCAAGCCAGGGAATGTTGCACCAGCGCGCAACAACACTGGCACACCTGCGTGCAACATGTAGGCCACTGGGGGGTTGACCCATTTCATGGAGGGGCTAGAGCCGGCGAGTTTGTCGGTGGCGCGGTGCGCGAACTTGCCGCCAACCGGTCTGGCATTGCAAAACCCTGCGAATGCTTCGCGTATGGCTGGACGCGACAAGCTGTGGTAATAGGCAATGAACGCAGCCCAATCAGTAGGCCAGCCCAAGGTTTCCACCAACTCTCTGGGCAAGCCAAACGGCAGGTCAAAGCCACCTAGCCATTCAGGCGCGCGCTCTAGGGCAAGCTGGGTATCTTCTAGGGATGGACAATACTCAAAGCGCTGTAACGTTACAACGCTGCTGCGCAGGCCACCCCACGCTACGACGTTGGGTTTGCGCTTGCTGGGCGCACTTGAAAAGTCGCAACCCAGCAACATCTTGAGACCTGTGCGAGACTGGCGCGCTTAAGCGCGACCAATGATGGACGCAGTGGCCATCAACTCTTCTAGCAACGCCAGCGAGACGTCGCCAGACACCGCATAAGGGTCGAACTGTGGACGCTCTGAGTACTTCAACACAATGGAGGTGTTGAGCTTGGACAGGTTCACTTGCCCCATAGTCCAACCACCAAAACGGCGTTCACGAATTTCTTCGTAGTGCAACATCACCACATCGGTATGGCGCTCGTCTTTTGCAATGTGGTTATACAGGCCATTCACCGCGTGGCGCCCGCCCTCAATGGCCTGCAAAAAAATGTCGCCACCGTAGCACAGGACGCCCGTTATGCCGTTGGTCATGTTGTACGCACGGGAGGATTCTAAAATTGATTCGATAGCACCTTGGGCGTTTTTATCTAACGCACGGCTGACATATAAAAGTCTGACCAACATGGCTTACACCCTCCTTGGGATTAACGATAAAAATTCACGGCGCAAGTTGGTATCTTTCAAAAAGACACCGCGCATGACTGAATTGATCATTTTGCTGTCCATGTCTTTCACACCACGCCAACCCATACAAAAGTGGGTGGCCTCCATCACAATAGCCAACCCATCAGGTTGGGTTTTTTCTTGAATCAAATCAGCCAATTGCACCACCGCCTCTTCTTGAATTTGGGGGCGGCCCATCACCCACTCAGCCAAGCGTGCGTATTTGGACAGGCCAATGACATTGGTGTGCTCGTTGGGTAGCACGCCAATATAAACTTGTCCAATTACTGGGCACAGGTGGTGGCTGCAAGCGCTGCGAACCGTGATGGGCCCCACAATCATGAGCTCATTCAAGTGCTCAGCGTTGGGGAACTCTGTGACAGCAGGCGCTTCAACGTAACGGCCTTTGAACACCTCTTTAAGGTACATCTTGGCCACACGCCTAGCTGTATCGCCAGTGTTGTGATCGTTCTCGGTATCAATGACCATGGCGTCTAAAACGCCTTGCATTTTTTCACTCACCTCGTCAAGCAAGCGATCTAGATCGCCGGGTTGCATCACACTGGCAATGTTGTCATTGGAGTGAAAGCGCTGTCGCTTGGCTTTTAGGCGCTCACGAATTTTGACCGACAGGGGTACGCCTTCTTCTTCTAGGTTCATAACGCTGTATCACTTTCAGGCTCAAAGGGCTTAAATTGAATTGAATTTAAGCATTGGTAAGGAATTAGATTGGGCAAATCGTATCACTGTCAAGCCATTGACCACTCAAAGTTCATCAGCACCATTACTAAACAAATGGAATAACCGTCAACACAACCTGACGACACAGTCATTAATAGGAATGACCTGTCAACCACAACGCCGCTCGCATCAACGCGAAAGCGAAGTTATCGAGCAAACGCTCCCACAGCCTAGGCCAACCTGTCACAGCGTTCATGCTCACATCGACAGGAATAGAGTGCGACACGATGGCGCTCAACCGCTGCTGCAAGTCGCCAGCGAAAACCGCATCGTTGATCACGATATTGGCCTCTTTGGCCAACAACAAACTCAAGGGGTCTAAGTTGCTAGAACCTACAGTGGCCCACTGGCCATCGACAACAGCTACTTTGGCATGCAAAGCACTTGGCTCGTAGTGGGCCACACGCACACCCGCGGCTATCAAACGTGTGTAAATTGGCCTGGCCGCGCGAAATTGCATGAAGTTTTCGTAGCGTCCCTGCACAATCACCGTCACGCTGACGCCTCTGGCAACTGCCGCGCGCATCACCCGGCGCAACCGCGCGCCAGGTAGAAAGTACGCCATGGCAATGAGCACGCTGCTGTTGGCGCATGTCATGGCATCAATGTAAGCCCATTCAATGTCAGCGCGGTGGCGAATGTTGTCGCGCAATACCAAGCGCGCTTGCGACACACGGACCTCGGCTGTATCGGTCTCGAAAGCATAGGGCTGGGCGGTTGGCTTGTGCCTGCCTGCCTGTTTTATAAACTGTGCGGCACCACGCACAGCCACCCCAACGCGTGCTTGAACAGCCAAGGCTGCTTTCATGGGTGGGCCATGCCACAGTCCCTGCCTCGGCAAGCGGCGCCACTCCACTTGCATGACAGACAGTATGTGCGACACCAAAGGGCCCTGAACTTGAACAGCAAAGTCCAATCGAGCTTGCAACAAAGGACCTAGGGTGACGTCCAAGTAATCGTCCATCACATTGATACCGCCACAAAACGCAATACGCTCATCCACCACGCACAGCTTGCGGTGCAAACGACGCCAACGGCTTGGAACCAACAGCCCCCAACGCCCCAATGGAACGTGATGCTGCCATTGCACACCGGCTTGTTGCCACCGCTGCTGCCACCACGCAGGCACATGGGGTGTGCCAACGCCATCCAACACCACGCATACCTGCAAGCCTCGCTGTGCGGCATCTTCTAACGCATGTGCAACTTCTAATGCAGCGCCTGCAAAGTCAAAGATATAAGTCTCAAGGTGAACGCTGGTGTGCGCCGCGTTGATGGCCACAATCATGGCTGGAAACAAATCGTGTCCGCCGGCCAACAACCGCAAGCGGTGACCGCCTTGGTTCTTGAGGTTCTCATGGCTGTCGGTTGACATCACAGTTGCATGTCCACAACCAGCGGCAAGTGGTCTGACAACCGAGACCAAGGCTGCCCGCTGGGCACCGACGCGTGCAGCAACTGCGCACCGCGGGCATACACCCTATCCATACCCAATGTGGGAAGGCGCGCTGGAAATGTTTTGGCTGTTCGACCGGGCGGGGGGTGCAGCTGCGCGTGCAACAACGGCGTGTGTAATTGCTGCGCCCAATCGTTAAAGTCGCCAGCAACCACCAACGGCACATTTACGGGTACGTGGTCTGAGATAACGCGCAACAAGTGCTGCACTTGGCGGCGCCGACTTGCAGCGATCAAACCCAAATGCACATTAATGAGATGTACCGAACCATTGGGCATATCAATGCACACATGCAGCAAGCCGCGCTGCTCTAGCCTATGGTCCGACACGTCGTAGTGCCCTACCAACCTCAGAGGCCATTTAGACAACACCGCATTGCCGTGCTCGCCAAAAGGGGTCACGGCGTTGCTTCTGTAGACGCAGTGGTAGGTGTCGCCCGCCAAAGTCTGGCCTTGGTCGGTTTTAGGCCAGTGCTTAAAACGCCTAGCCAGCCTGTGATTAAAGCCTCTAACCTCTTGCAAGCACACCACATCAGCGTCTAATGCATGCAGGTTTAATCGCTGGTTGTGGATTTCCAAACGACGTAACAGGCCCAGACCTTGAACGCCCTTGTGAATGTTGTAAGTGGCTAGTTTGACAGTTTCCATGGCTGACATATAGCGTTAACCCAAGCGTGGCAGCCAAGAAATAGCCTCGGCGTTAGACGGCGAAAAACAACGCTCCATGGCCTGCGACATTGGCAGCCACGCATACGCCGTGTGCTCAGAACTGATGCAAACAGGCAGCTTGCTCGTCAGGCGCAGTCCAAAGACGCGCTCGGTGTTGTGCGACACCTGCGGCGCATAGCGCCAGCGCCATTGTGGGTAAATTTCGTACACGTTTTCCAAACCCCAATCGCACAGTTGCGCGCCATTGGCTGAGGCATCAATCCCTGTTTCTTCCAGCACCTCGCGCACCGCGGCTTGCTCGAACGGCTCATCCAGCGCGTCTAAAGAACCAGTCACACTTTGCCAAAAACCGACATGTCCAGAACGCTCTAGCAGCAACACTGGTGCGTCGGCCCAGCTCATAGCGTTGTCACCTTGCAAAGCTGTGGCGACTGGTGGCACATAGATCACCACCAACACAGAACGTGGGATTTTGAAGGAATCAGGCTGGATCAACATGTGACAATACTTTGTTATTCAATTGATGGCCCGACAGGGCACAAACAGGGACACGCATTTATCCATGGAACAAACCAGCGCCACGCCAGTACCGGTTGCATTTGTCGTGATGATGGCAACACTCATGTCTGTAGCCGCGGTATCGATAGATGCCATGCTACCCGCGCTAGGACAAATTGGCGTGGACCTAGGCAGTGCCAACGCCAACCAGCCACAGCTTATTTTATCGGCCGTGTTCGCTGGCATGGCCGTTGGCCAGTTAATTGCCGGTCCCGTGTCTGATGCGGTGGGACGAAAACCCTTGCTCTTGTGGTGCTTGCTTGTGTACTTGTTGGGCGCTGTGGTGTGCCTGTTTGCCAACAACATGGGCACCATGCTGCTGGGCAGGGTTGTTCAAGGTTTGGGCGCAGCGGGCCCAGTGGTGTCGTGTATATCGATAGTGCGCGATAAATTTCATGGCCGCGAAATGGCCAAAGTCATGTCGCTGGTCATGATGATTTTCATCATGGCCCCTGTGTTGGCACCCGCGCTTGGGCAAGGCCTGATGCTGGTGGCACATTGGCGCATTATTTTTGGCTTCTTTGTGCTGTATGGCGTCGCCGTTGGTGCCTGGGTCTTGATGTCACTTGAGGAGACCCTACCCCTTGCCAAGCGCATACCTTGGCGCATCACCACCATTTTGCAGGCTGCCAAAGAAGTCTTAGGACACCAGCAAACACGCAGCTACGCCATTGCCATGGGTTTGGTGTTTGGCAGTTTCATTGGCTACCTCGTCTCCACACAGCAAATATTTCAAGTGCAATACCAAATCGGCAACGTGTTTGTGGTTTATTTTGGCTTGCAGGCATTGGGTTTTGGTGTGTCATCGCTGCTCAACTCGCGCTTGGTTGAGCGTTTGGGTATGCGCTACTTGGTCATACGCGGCCTGGTTGCAGTCATCGGTACAGGCATGCTTGTGGCCGCTTTAAGCGCGTTCACAGTAGTGCCTTTTACAGTCTTTTTAAGCTTTGGTTTGGTGTCGCTGTTTTGTATTGGCTTGCTGTTTGGCAACCTCAATGCGTTGGCCATGGAGCCCATGGGACATATTGCAGGCACAGCCGCAGCCATCATTGCAGCCATTTCCAACTTGGTGTCGCTAAGCGTTGGCACCTTGATCGGTCAGCTGTACAACGGCACACTGATGCCGGTGGCCATTGGGTTTGCTTCAATGGGAGGCGCAGCGCTGTGGTTGGTGCTGCGCGCTGAGCGAACTGCAGGGGCGCCGGTTGCTGTTTAGGCAAGGTCAGCAGCAGCGCGACTGTCTCACCGACCCCTGCGTTAGCCTTGCACGCTGAGCGGGAAAGCTGGCGTTTTGACACGCACAGCCATGGCTGCGAACACAATAGGCGTTGGCAGGCCTGTCAAGGTTTTGGCCATGGCCTTGGCTGCCGTCATGATGGGCAACACATAGGGCAACCCTCTGGGTGCCCCACCAAACAGCTCGGGTTTCGCCGCGCTGGTATAGGCTGCGCAGTCGCCCAGCGCAAATACATTGGGTGCCGTGGTTTGACCCAACTCGTTGACGTGAATACCGCGCCCTACTTCTAAGCCACTGTCTTGGGCTAATGTGGTGCGCGCACGTAAGCCGACCGCAGACAAGACCACATCGGCTGTTATGACAGCGCCGTTGCTGAGCGTCACCAACTTGTCGCCGCTAGACGCGGTCTCAACACGCTGCGCCACAGTACCAAAATAAAACTGCACACCTAGGTCAGCCAATGCCTGCTGCAAGCCCGCACTTTGTTCAGGCGCGAGCAATACACCCAGAGGGCGATCGCCAGGATCTACCACATGTACTTCATGGCCACCCGTGCTCAAGTCGTTGGCAAACTCGCTGCCAATGAGGCCAGCACCCATGATCAGCACCCGTGCACGCTGTGGATTGGGCGCCGCGTCTAAGGCCAACCTAAATGCGGCGTAGTCCTGCCAATTGTTCACCGACAGTACATGCGTGTCGCCTGGCATGCTTAAACGGATGGGGTCTGCGCCAATGGCCAACACAAGCTGCCTGTAAGGGACTGGGCCATGATTGGTTGCGAGTGTGTTGTCCTCAGTATGGATGAATTGCACGTCGGTGCCGGCCATCAATTGAACACCCACTTTATCGGCCTGCGCCTGCCCCGGCGCAGACAGCAAGCCATCAACTGATTTTTTTAAAGCAAATGCATTGGACAACATGGGCTTGCTATAAAAATCGCCAGCGTCTGCGCTGACAATGGTGATGGCCATGCTGGGTGCGAGGGCACGTAACTCGCGCGCCAGCGTCCATCCGGCCAATCCTGCACCAACGATAACGGTGGTGTTTGCTGTGTCGTGGTTGGCGTTGGCGTTGGTGCTCATTCAAATGTCCTGCATGGTTAAAGGGTCAGGTGTACTGCTGTGGTGTTGGTTGGGAGACTACGCCTTCAACATCCGCCTTGGCAACGCCACAAACTGGACACGCCCACGCATGCGGGACTCTCTGACCAGAGCGTGCCGGCGGCTAATCCATCAGCAGGTCGGCCAAGGGTGTCGTCGTACACAAATCCGCAAACAATGCACCTATGTATTTCCATTTTAATTCTCTAATGCCTTGGGTTAACCAGGTGGATTGAATTGGGCTGAAGCTGTGTTGTGTGGGGCTGATGCATCAGCTTGCCGCGCATGCTTGCAATGGTTGGCATGGCGCACGCCCACCTTGGCGGGCAATGTTGCAAACTAGCGGTTTGTGATAGCTGCCATAGACTCCCCGGCACAAGCCACTTCAAGGCTTTGAACGGTCACTGACGTGGTGTCGGTGTGGGACATGTGGCATATGGCATATGGCCTGATTTTTTTTCATATAAATGGTTGGTATGGGGGGGTATTGTGAGCTTGCATAATTAATCTGAAAAACAGATGATAATAATATTAACAATCGTTTTATTAAATCATTGAATGCACCATAATCACCACCAAAGCGCGGCCAACCTCTCGCTAAAACAACTGAACTACCTGACAACCCTGGCCCTGACTTTAAATTTTACGCACGCAGCCAAAGCCTGTTTTGTGACGCAGTCGACCTTGTCAGGCGGTATTCAGGAGCTGGAAAAATACCTTGGTGTTCAACTGGTTGAGCGCAACAACAAGCACGTCATGCTCACACCCATTGGCGTTGATGTGGTCAAGCGAGCCAATGCACTGCTGGGTATGGGAGGCGATTTGGTCAGGGCGGCGGCCAACAGCGCCGACCCCAACAACGCCACACTCATACTGGGTGCGATTCCCACCATCGCACCCTTTATGTTGCCAAGCCTAATGCGAGCGCTGCGCCAACAATCGCCATCACTGCGGGTGCTGCTGAGGGAAGACCAAACTAGTGACTTGTTGGCCAGCGTAGACAACGGCGCGATTGATGCCGCCATCATTGCCCTGCCCATGGATGTGGGGCGACTGCATGTGTGGCCATTATTTGAAGAAGATCTGTGGCTCATCACCAGCGCGTTGGAGTCCGCCAGCACCGCCAACCTACCCAGCATTCGTGATGTTGACTTGTCGCGACTGATGCTGTTGGGCGAGGGACACTGCTTGCGCGAGCATTCACTGTCGGCGTGTGTCACAACCCGCAAAGGCAAGTCAGTTCCACCATCAGACATAGAAGCTACCAGCCTGACCACGATGGTTCAAATGGTAGAGGCGGGCTTAGGGGTGTCTATGCTGCCCAACATGGCTGTCAAGGCTGGGCTGCTCAACGCCTCAGATGTTGTCGCCAGGCCATTCGCGTCCCCTGCCCCCAAACGCGCTGTGGCGCTTGTAACGCGCCCGACACAAGTTGATAATCCGTTCATTACCCAAGTGCTGGTGTTGGCAAAAATGTTTGGGCAATCTATTGTTAACGGGGTCGAACGCAGCAACACCTCAGTGAGAAAGCCCAGCTAGACTAAAAGCATAAAAGCATTTTTTTCATCATGAGGAGACACCATGAAAACATTATTGAGCGCAGCAACACTGGCCTTGGCCTTGCTAAGCCTTCCATTTTCGGCCCACACCGCATCCGCCACCAAGGTGGTGGTTCAGATCAGTGACGACGCACCACGCACGTGGAATATAGCCCTGAACAATGCCGATAACGTGCTGGCCGCCATACCTGGCGCTGAAGTTGAAATCGTGGTCTACGGCCCAGGCATTGGCATGCTCAAAGCTGAATCAACCGTCGCTAACCGCGTGGCCAAAGCCGTGTCGTCTGGCATCAAGGTGGTAGCTTGCGAAAACACAATGCGCAAAGCCAAGCTCAATCCACAAGATATGCACGCCGACATTGGCTACGTGCCATCAGGCGTGGTAGAAATTATGGCCAAACAAGGTGATGGTTGGAGCTACTTGCGCCCTTGAGTGTCTCTATGCTCACAAAAAAAAGGCCGCTTTATAGCGGCCCTTTTTTTAATTACACAAGCCAGATGCTGATAAACACCTTCAGCTTGGCTGCCTCCTAAGCGGCAGGCAGCGCCTTGCGCAAGGAAATATGTAACTCGCGCAATTGCTTGTCCTCTACCAAGGAGGGTGCTTGCGTCAGCAAACATTGGGCACGCTGGGTTTTAGGGAAGGCAATCACATCACGGATACTCTCTGCACCGGTCATCAACGTGACAATACGGTCCAAACCAAATGCCACGCCGCCATGAGGGGGCGCGCCATATTGGAGGGCGTCTAACAAAAAGCCAAACTTCAACTGGGCTTCTTCAGCATTGATACGCAGGGCATCAAAAGCTTTTTGCTGCACATCGGCTTTGTGGATACGAACAGAGCCGCCACCAACTTCCCAGCCATTAATCACCATGTCGTAGGCCTTAGACAGGCATTTTTCAGGCGCTGTCACCATGTAATCTTCGTGGCCGTCTTTAGGGGCAGTAAACGGGTGGTGGACGGCAGACCAACGCTGGTCGTCCTCACTGAATTCAAACATGGGGAAATCAACCACCCACATCGGTGCCCAGCGGGCTTCGAACAAACCGGTTTTACGCGCGAATTCGCTGTGGCCAATTTTGATGCGCAGCGCACCAATGGCGTCATTCACTACTTTGGCCGTGTCTGCGCCAAAAAAGATAATGTCGCCGTTTTGCGCGCCAGTGCGGCTCAAGATAGCGGCAATGGCTTCGTCGTGAAGGTTTTTGACAATGGGGCTTTGCAGGCCGTCGCGGCCTTGCGCCACGTCATTGACTTTGATCCAGGCCAAACCTTTGGCGCCATAAATTTTCACGAACTCGGTGTAACCATCGATGTCGCCGCGGCTCATTTCATTGCCACCCGGCACACACAAAGCGACCACACGGCCATTGGCCATTTGTGCCGGTGTTGAGAACACCTTGAAGTCAACCGTCTGCATGGCATCGGTTAGTTCTGTGAAGGCCAGCTTCACACGCAAGTCAGGCTTGTCGGAGCCATACTGGTGCATGGCATCGGCGTAAGTCATCACCGGGAAGTCGCCCAGATCGATGTCTAAGACTTCCTTGAACATGCTCGACACCATGCCTTGGAACATGTCGCGAATTTCGAACTCGTCCATAAAGGACGTTTCAATATCGATTTGAGTGAATTCTGGCTGGCGGTCAGCACGCAAATCTTCGTCGCGAAAGCACTTGGTGATTTGATAGTAACGGTCGTATCCCGCCACCATCAACAACTGCTTGAACAACTGCGGTGACTGCGGTAGTGCGAAAAAGTGACCTGCATTGACGCGACTGGGCACCAAGTAATCACGCGCCCCCTCAGGCGTACTTTTGGTCAGCATGGGCGTTTCAATATCCACAAACCCGTTGCTGTCTAAAAACTTTCGGATTTGCATGGCTACGCGGTAGCGCAACATGAGGTTGCGCTGCATAGCGGGACGGCGCAAATCCAATACACGGTGTGTGAGACGGGTGGTCTCTGACAAGTTGTCATCGTCCAACATAAAAGGTGGCGTCACAGAAGCGTTCAGCACTTCTAGCTCGTGGCACAACACTTCAATTTTTCCACTTGCAATGTGATCGTTGACGGTGCCTTCAGGACGGGCGCGAACCAAGCCTGTAATGCGCACACAAAACTCATTGCGAATGTCTTCTGCCACAGCGAATGTGTCGGCGCGGTCAGGGTCACACACCACCTGCACGTAACCTTCGCGGTCACGCAAGTCAATAAAAATAACGCCACCGTGGTCTCGGCGACGATTGACCCAGCCGCACAGGCTCACGGTTTCGCCTGCTAGCGCTTCAGTAACAAAACCGCAGTAGTGGGTACGCATTGCCATAACTTATCCTATCTTTCTCGATATCAATTCAACCGTTCAGTTTGCAATCTCGCCAACGGTGTGGCAAGCCTTATTGGGTAAGATTTTGAGCAGCCAAGGCTTTACGGGCCAAGTGTTTTTTGCTCTCACCCGGGACGATCACGCCCATAGAAATCACGTAGGTCAAGGCCTCATCAACGCTCATGTCTACCTCAATACAATCGCTCGCCTTGACCATCATCATGTATCCACTGGTGGGGTTGGGCGTGGTTGGGACGTAAACACACAAATGCTCGCCGTCTAGGTGCTTGGCCACGCTGGCGCCCGGTGTTCCTGTTAAAAATGCTACCGTCCAAGTCCCTTCGCGAGGCCATTGGACCAGCAGTGCTTTGCGAAAGGCATTGCCCTTTTCTGAAAATAAAGTGTCAGAAACTTGCTTAACAGCCGAATAAATAGAACGCACAACAGGGATACGGTTGAGCAAACCGTCCCACCAGCTCATGAGCTTGTTGCCAACGAAATTAGACGTGAGCGCACCTATTACCAGCACCACCACCAGGGCGAACACCACACCAATTCCAGGAATGTATACGCCCAGCAAGATTTCTGGCTGCCACTTTGCTGGCAAGATTTGCAAGGTCAGATCCAACGTCTGCACCACCCAGTTGAGCACGCCCACGGTAATGATGAGTGGTACCAATACCAACAAACCTGCGAACAACCATTTACGTAAAGATGCCATCGTGTGCGTGCAGTATAGGATTGGTTAACTTGCGCTGCTTGAAGCAGGCGTTGAAGATGCAGGCTTTACCGCAGCAGGTGCCGCAGGTGTGACCTCTTTAGCCGGCGCAACAATTTCAGATGCTGGCTTGGTGGCGGGCGTACCTTCGGAAGCGGCGCTTGGGCCTGCATCAGAAGCGGCAGACTCTGCGCCGCCTTCTGCTGATTGTTTATCAGCGCTGCCAGACTTTCCACCATCGCGGAAGTCGGTTACGTACCAGCCTGAACCCTTGAGTTGAAACCCCGCAGCAGTGACTTGTTTTTCAAACGCCTCAGCGCCACAAGACAGGCACTGTGTCAACGCAGGGTCGGACATTTTGCGCAGCACGTCCTTGGCAAAACCACAAGCGGCACATTTATAAGCGTAGATGGGCATGAAAGACAAACAAAAAGGGTGTCGCGTGAACCGCCGCGCGCAGGGAACCCCATGGATGAGGCAACCAGTGATTATAAACTCTGCGCGGGCAACAATTGGAGCTTATTCAAGCTGTTGACCGTTAATTACAGGTTTACAACACCCCGAACACACGCATTTGCCACACAATCTGCATCAGAACCAAGCCGAATAAGAAACCTATGGCTGCATAAATAATACCTTGCAGCAGTTTGTTGGTGCGTCGCTGCTCCTGCAGCAAAGCTGCCATCTCAGCGCGCAAGTCTTGAGGTTTGTGCTGCAAATAATGGGCTACCAAGCGTGGCAGGGTCGGCAGCAAGGTGGCCAACTGAGGCGCCTCTATGCGCAACTGGTCTAGAAAACGCTTGGGACCAATCTGATCAAGCATCCACTTTTCTAAAAAAGGCTTGGCTGTTTGCCACAGGTCCAACTCGGGATCAAGGTCTCTGCCCAAGCCCTCAATATTGAGCAAGGTTTTTTGTAGCAATACCAGCTGTGGCTGAATTTCGACATGGAAACGACGCGAGGTTTGAAACAAGCGCATCAGCACCACACCCAACGAGATTTCTTTGAGCGGTCTGTCAAAGTAGGGCTCACACACTGTGCGTACCGCCGCCTCTAACTCATCTACACGGGTGTTGGCTGGCACCCAACCTGACTCTATGTGCAGCTCCGCCACCCGCTTGTAGTCGCGTCTGAAAAAAGCGGTAAAGTTTTGTGCCAAATACTCTTTGTCGACTTGGGTCAGCGTGCCCACAATACCAAAGTCCAGCGAAATATATTGGCCCAGCGTCTCTGGCTGTATGCTGACCTGAATATTGCCAGGGTGCATATCGGCATGGAAAAAACCGTCTCTAAACACCTGCGTGAAGAAAATAGTGACGCCGTCCCTGGCCAGCTTAGGCATGTCCACACCCGCATCAATCAAGCGCTGCTTGTGGCTGATGGGAACGCCATGCATGCGCTGCATCACAATGACGTTGCTGTGACACAGATTCCAATACATGGTGGGTATTTGAATCAGGTCAACATCTGACATGTTGCGCCTTAGCTGCGCGGCATTGGCTGCCTCACGCACCAAATCCAACTCATCACGCAAATAGTTGTCAAACTCAGCCACCACTTCTCGAGGCTTTAAACGCTTTCCGTCTTCAGAGACCGCTTGCACCAACTTGGCCATGGTGGCCATCAGTTGCAAATCTTTATCGATGACCTTGAGCATGCCTGGACGCAGCACTTTAACGGCCACATCCTCACCTGTCGGTAAAACGGCAAAGTGCACTTGTGCAATAGATGCGCTGGCGACTGGTATTTGATCAAAGCTTGCAAACAACTGGTTCAATGGCGTGCCAAAAGCTTGTTCAATTTGGGTCACCGCAACCGCGCTTTCAAAAGGCGGTACTCGGTCTTGTAACTTGGCCAACTCGTCTGCAATATCTGGCGCTAACAAGTCGCGTCGTGTACTTAATACTTGGCCAAACTTGACAAAAATAGGACCCAGCTGCTCGAACGCCAAACGCAGGCGCTCCCCACGCGGGGCGCGGTGTTGTCGCCCCAAGGACAGCACACGCCCAACGGTATGCAGCCAAGGCTTCGCAAAGTTAGCCAACAAAATTTCATGCAGTCCAAAACGCCACACGGTGGAGAGAATAAACAAACCACGCAACCAACGCGTCACGGTGCGGGCGCCTCAGTTGGTGCTTGACGCTTGGCAACAAATGTCTTGGCCGCGGCTACTACTTGTAGCGCCATGTTGCTTAGACGCACCGCAGGCACATCGCCAATCACGCGGGCCAAGTCGTCTTCTATATCCCACCGCACATGTTCTCGCAGCCAACCTAACTCGGCAGCCAACATCACATCGCCGTGCATTTTGATCTCTGGCTGCGTACCTTGCATGACGGCTTTCGCCACGTCTGAAAATGCGGCATCTTGCAAGTCAATGCGTAAATCAGGCGCCTTGTCATCATTGGCACTCAGGCCCATCAACAAGCCTGCTGGACTGATCAGCCAGTTGATATGCAAACCACCCCAGTCAAATGCAATCCGCTTGCCTTTGTGCCTTGCCAGCCTGGCTGTAGCTTGCGGTTCTTGATCCAGCACATGGTTAATCAACAACAACACTTTATTTTGTACCTCACTGACCAGCCAAGTAGGCGGTGGGTTACTACTCATAAAGCGTTGAACACCGTCTAAAAACTGCAATGGCAAACTGGCCAATGTGTCTGGGTTTGGAAGCGCGTTCAGCAATGAAGCTGCTGTGTTGTGCATTGCGTTTGTCATAAGATATTGTGCCGGATTTGTTGGTAGCAAGTCGCAAAGGCAAACGCCCTGCTGGCATGACCTGGCAGGGCGTTGGGGTGGAGTGGCTTGTTGAGCCGACGTTTGTTAGCTTAGCGCTTGCACGCCTGCAACCAACCAGCCACCAGGTCCGCTCATGGGACGCGTAACGTTCCAAACTTCACGGAATGGTGTGGGGCCAGTATCAGCGCTTTCACGAATCAAGCCGTTGAACTCCACACTGGCCATGTAACTGCCATCAATTTCCTCAATACCCAACAATTGCGCGTCCAACTTCAAAACTTCTGTCACGTTGGCAGCGCCATTGGTGTGGGCATCACGCTCATTGAGTTGTTCCTGGATGTTGGTGACCATCTCATCTGTCATCATGGCCCTAAGACTGGCTACATCAGAAGCATCCCACGCCGCTTGTAAGGTCGTGAAATTACGTTTGCAGGCACTCAAAAAGCTACCGGTATCAAAACCGTCAGGCACACCCCACATTTGGTTGCCCATCAAGCTAGAACCAATGAGGCTGGCGGCAGACGCATTGCCAGTGGCCGCAAACTCCATGGGCCTGGCTGAAGCATCATTGCCGACATTCTTGGCGTCGTAACCTTTAAATATGTTGGCACCACCGGCCTGCGCCATACGTGGGCGACTCAGCATGCGAAATATATACACACCAGCCACAGCCAACAAGGCCAACATCAGTATGTTGCCAAAGCCTTCGCCAAGACCCAATGAACTGGCAAGCCATGCCAATCCGAGACCAGCGGCCAACCCCCCAATCATGCCGCCAAAACGGTTGCCACTGGCACCCGCTGCGCCCGCAGCTTTGGTGGGTGCGCCAGGCGCGGTTGGGGGCGCAGCTTGACGCTGCGTCACCTTGCCTGACTGCTTGCCGAATGAAAAACCGCCCATGCGCTTGGCAGAGGCATGTGTGGTGGCTAAAGCCATGGCAACGGTGACCAAAAGTACCCAAAAATGTTTCATTGTTTTTCCTTATTAGTTTGTCAACTGGTTAATTTTTTTAAAGGCCGTACGGCGTTACACTTTTCTGCCTGCATGCAAGGCAACCACACCACCGGTCATGTTGTGCACATCCACATGGCCAAAACCGGCATCAACCATCATGGCTTTGAGCGTGTCTTGGTCAGGGTGCATACGAATGGATTCAGCCAAATACTGGTAACTTTTCGCATCGCCAGCTATCAAATGTCCTAGTTTTGGTAAAACCTTAAAGGAGTAAAGGTCGTATAGCCCTTGAAGAGGCTTGGCAACCGTCGAAAACTCCAGCACCAACAACTTGCCACCCGGCTTTAAAACACGACACATTTCTTTTAAAGCGCGGTCTTTATGTGTCATGTTGCGCAAGCCAAAAGCCACGCTCACGATGTCAAAACGGGCGTCTTCAAACGGCAACTGCTCGGCATCACACACAGCCGTGGGAAGAACCCTTCCGGCGTCGAGCAACCGGTTACGGCCCTCGTTGAGCATGGCATGGTTGATGTCGGTGTGCACCACCGTACCAGTTGGGCCAACCTGCTTGGCAAAACCCATAGCGAGATCGCCAGTGCCTCCCGCAATGTCTAAGACCTGTTGGCCGGGCAATGCGTTGGCTACAGTTAGGGTGTAGCGTTTCCACACGCGGTGCAACCCCACAGACATCACGTCGTTCATGATGTCGTACTTGGAGGCCACTGAATCAAAAACTTTGGCAACTTGTTTGGCCTTGTCAGCCTCATTGACCTTTTTAAATCCGAAATGTGTTTGGTTCATAAATGCTCGTGTAGTGGCGTAAGAAACCTTGCAAAATTGTCAAGCAGAGCAACCACCGTCAGACTGTGTAGGGCGCTGTGTAGCACCCATGGTTGAGCCACGAGATAGCCCTGCATCTTGCAGCTTGGCAACGTACTCTGCTTCAAAGCGTGCTTGTTCACTGGCCAGCTCATACAGGTAAGGCCATGCGAATAAACCCGTGTCATGGCCATCACTGAACGTGGGCTTGACTGCGTAGTTGCCCACCAACTCCAGTTTAAGAATGCCAACCTCTGTTTTGCCTGTTTGCAATACTTCTTGACCTATGCCATGGCCACGCACTTCAGCAGAAGGCGAGTACACCCGCATCAGCTCGAAAGACAATTTAAAACTACCGTGTGTTTCATACACCAACTCAAGCTGGCGACTGGCTTGATGCAACACGATGTCAACAGGCACGGGGCCTGATTTGTGGGCGCGGAAGTTATCTTGGCTCATTGAACGGCAAACGCCTGTGTTAAAGCCAAAGCCAGCGATGCGGGCAAACTAGCCGCACGGTTTTGGCGGCGCATGTGGTCGTTAGAACAGGCCTGTCGCTTAGGTTCGCCCCAAATAGGATTGGGGAAATGGCGGTCATCGCTGAAACGGGCGATGATATGCCAATGCACGTGGGGCACCATATTGCCCAATGCAGCGAGATTAACTTTGGTGGGCTCCATGGTCTCGCGAAGAACCAATTCACACGTCCAAACTACAGCCATCATATGCTCGCGAACGGCAAGCGTTAGATCGGTCATTTCACCCACATGCTGCTTGGCTATCACGCGCACAAAGCCAGGGTAATCGGCCTCAGCCGGCAACACAACACGGCAATGCTGGTCTTGCCAGACCAACTCGCCGCCGACCTCACCACACAAAACGCACGCCACGTTCGCGTTGGTTGTTGCTGCGGTAGTGAACGGATTGGTCACAGCAGTACCCGTTCGATGCCGCCGTTGTTGGCTTTCGCCACAAATTCGGGCATCCAATTGTCACCCAAGATGAGGTTGGCCATCTCAACCACCACGTAGTCGGCCTCTAGCAAACCGTTGTTCAAGTCATCACTGAAACGGGACAAGCCCTGCAAACAGCTGGGACAAGACGTCAGGATCTTGATGGGCGCTTTGGACTCGACACTGCCGGTAATACCCGTCTCAGGGTTGGCCTTAAGAGCGACCAACTGCTGCTCATTTTTGAGCAACTCTTCTTCTTTACGAAAACGTACTTGGGTTGAAATATCTGGTCGGGTCACACCCAGCGTACCGGATTCACCACAACACTTGTCGCTCTTAATCACGGCATCACCCACCAAAGCCTTGACCGTTTTCATAGGGTCTTGCAACTTCATAGGCGAGTGGCAAGGGTCGTGGAACATGTATCCGTTGTTGGTATCGAGCGTGATATTTTTCTCAAGCAAGTACTCATGGATATCGATGATGCGGCAACCAGGGAAAATACGATCAAACTCGTACCCTTGCAATTGGTCGTAGCACGTGCCACAGCTCACGACAACGGTTTTAATGTCCAGATAGTTCAGCGTATTGGCCACACGATGGAACAACACGCGGTTGTCCGTGATCATCTTTTCGGCCTTGTCAAATTGGCCGCTGCCGCGCTGCGGGTAGCCACAACACAAGTAGCCAGGTGGCAACACTGTTTGAACGCCGGCGTGCCACAGCATGGCCTGAGTGGCCAGCCCCACCTGACTGAACAAACGTTCAGAGCCACAGCCAGGAAAATAAAACACAGCCTCAGTCTCTGATGTGGTGGCCTTGGGATCGCGAATGATTGGCACGTAATCGCCATCTTCAATATCCAACAAGGCACGCGCAGTTTTTTTGGGTAAACCGCCAGGAAGCTTTTTGTTGATGAAGTGAATTACCTGTTCTTTAATGGGTGCTTTTCCCAACGATGATGGGGGTGCTGCGGTTTGCTTTTTAGCGACAACCTTCAGCAAGTCGTGCGCCCACCGCTGCGCACGCATACCCACACCAACCATTGCTGCGCGGGCAAACTTGATGGTTTCGGGATTGGTGGCATTGAGCATGAACATGGCCGCAGCATTGCCAGGCCTGAAGCTCTTTTTGCCCATTTTGCGCAACAAATTGCGCATGTTCATGGACACTTCGCCAAAGTCGATATCAACTGGGCAAGGCGTCAAACATTTGTGACACACCGTGCAGTGATCTGCAACATCTTCAAACTCTTCCCAATGTGCAATAGAGATGCCTCGACGGGTTTGCTCTTCGTATAAAAAAGCCTCAACCAGCAAGGATGTGGCCAAAATTTTATTGCGGGGGCTATACAACAGATTGGCCCGCGGTACGTGCGTGGCACAGACAGGCTTGCACTTGCCGCAGCGCAAACAGTCTTTCACGCTGGCGGCGATGTTACCTATATCTGACTGCTGCATGATCAAAGATTCATGCCCCATCAGGCCAAAGCTTGGCGTGTAAGCATGGCTTAAATCGCCCACGTGGGTGTCGCCGGACAAAGCAAAACCCTCAGCCATCACGCTGGGGCGCAACAGCTTGCCTTTGTTGAAGTGACCGTTGGGGTCAATGCGTTGTTTGTAGTTGGCAAACGGCGCCAATTCCTCGTCGGTTAAGAACTCCAGCTTGGTGATGCCAATGCCATGCTCACCTGAAATAACGCCGTCCAGTGACCTGGCCAGCACCATGATGCGCGCAACTGCGCCGTGTGCCGTTTGCAGCATCTCATAGTTGTCGCTGTTAACCGGTATGTTGGTGTGTACATTGCCGTCACCTGCATGCATGTGCAGCGCAGCCCATACCCGCCCTTTAAGAACACGTTGGTGAATAGCGTCAATCTCTGTGGCTATTGGCGCAAACGCCGCACCGACAAAGATGGCGCGCAATGGCTTTTGAAGCTGCACTTTCCAACTGGCACGCAAGGTATGGGTTTGCAGTTGTTCAAATGACATGTCAATGTCATCAAGCCAACGCTGCCACTGCGCACGCACGCCATCAATGACGGTATTGGCTTGCACCACACGGTCATCCAACCACTCTACAGCCGCAACTGGGTCATCACTCTTACCCATTGGTAACTTGGGCTGGTTGACAAACACTGTCAAGGCGTCGCACAAGGCCAGCTTGTTGCGCAAGGACAACTCAATGTTGATGCGCTCAATGCCATCGGTGTACTCACCCATGCGCTCTAAAGGTATCACCACGTCTTCATTAATTTTGAACGCATTGGTGTGGCGGCTGATAGCCGCTGTGCGCTTGCGATCTAGCCAGAATTTCTTACGGGCCTCGGGGCTAATGGCTACAAAGCCCTCGCCGCTGCGACTGTTGGCCATGCGAACCACTTCAGAAGCTGCACGAGCTACGGCGTCGGCATCGTCGCCCACAATATCGCCAATCAACACCATTTTTGGCAAGCCAACGCCGCCACGCTTGCTTTTGGTAGCGTAGCCTACGGCTTTTAAATAACGGTCATCCAAATGTTCCAAGCCAGCCAGCAGCGTACCGCTGCGGTGCTGTTCGGCAAACATGAAGTCTTTAATATCCACAATGCTGGGAATAGCATCTTTGGCATTGCCGAAAAACTCCATACAAACTGTGCGTGTGTGCACAGGCATGCGGTGCACAATCCAGCGTGCGCTGGTGATGAGGCCATCACAGCCTTCTTTTTGAATACCTGGCAAGCCAGACAAAAACTTGTCTGTGACGTCTTTGCCTAAGCCAGCCTTGCGAAAGCTGTTGCCAGCAATTTCCAGGTGCTCAGTGCGCACTGGTGTCGTGCCGTCAGCCTCAAAATAGGACAACTCAAACACAGCCAGCGCGGCGTCGTGAATCTTGCCCATGTTGTGGCCTATGCGGGTGACTTCCAACCACTGCGCGTCGGGCGTCACCATGCGCCATGAAGCCAAATTGTCTAGTGCTGTTCCCCACAACACTGCTTTTTTACCACCGGCGTTCATGGCAATGTTGCCACCAATACACGAGGCATCGGCTGATGTTGGGTCTACCGCGAATACATAACCGCTGCGCTCTGCGGCATCCGCAACACGCTGCGTGACCACACCGGCTTCTGTCCACACGGTGGCAACAGGCTGGTCAATACCGGGCAGTTTGACCATTTCAACTTCAGTCATGGCCTCTAGCTTTTCGGTATTGATAACCACCGATTTCCAAGTCAATGGAATGGCGCCACCCGTATAGCCAGTGCCACCGCCACGCGGAATAATGGTTAAGCCAAGCTCAATGCTTGCGCGCACCAACTGTGCCATTTCAGCTTCTGTGTCTGGGGTCAGCACCACAAACGGATACTCTACGCGCCAATCGGTGGCATCGGTCACATGGCTCACGCGAGACAAACCGTCAAACTTGATGTTGTCTTTGGCTGTGAGCTTTTTAAAACTGCGTTGAACACGCGCGCGCAACTTTGACATGTCATCAAACGCGCTAGAAAAGCTGGCGATTGATTGGCTTGCAGCATCGGTCAACTCTTGCACCAACGCATCACGGCTGGCGTCTTCACTGGGGGTGCGCCGCTTTTGCACCTCGGTCATGCGGTGGCGCAGGGCATCCACCAGGGCACGCCGGCGCTTGGGGTTGCCCAATAAATCATCTTGTAAATAGGGGTTGCGCTGAACCACCCACATGTCACCCAGCACTTCATACAACATGCGCGCCGAACGCCCAGTTCTGCGCTCATCACGCAACTGGTTTAAAACTGTCCAAGCTCGCTGACCCAGCAAGCGAACCACAATCTCTTGATCAGAAAAAGACGTGTAGTTGTAAGGGATTTCACGTAGCCTGGGTGTGTCAGCCTTGGCTGCTGCGAGCAAGTCGTGCGATACGGAAGCGTTCATAAGCATTTCAATAGTTTTACCAGTCTATTATCCTCACCTTGAGTGTACGCACGGTCGGTGTGGGCACTTGCTTAGCCCTACAACCCTATACTTTGCACCCAGTGCACCGTTGCCCATGTCTTTTCCACGCGTCATAGCCCACAGGGGAGCGGGCTCTTTAGCACCAGAAAACACACTAGCAGCTTTTAAAATGGGCGCTTCTCTGGGCCACACGGCCTTCGAATGCGACGTCAAGCTCAGCGCCGACGAGGTGTGCTTTTTGCTGCATGACGACACACTGGACCGCACAACCAGCGGCCACGGACCAGCGGGCGCGCACAATTGGTCAGATCTAAGCCAAATGGACGCTGGCTCTTGGCTGTCGCCAGCCTACCAGGGCACACCTGTGGCCAGTTTGGCCGACATTGCACACTTTTGCCTACCTAGGGGCGACTACGTCAACCTTGAAATCAAACCCAGCGTAGGCACAGACAATACAACGGGGCGTGTTGTGGCCAACTCATCTGCACAATTATGGGGTGCACACAGCGAACGACTGGTATTGAGCTCATTTTCTAGCGTCGCGTTGCAAGCTGCACAACAGGCCCAACCTCACTTGGCCAGAGCACACTTGTTTCAAATGTTGCCGAGAGACTGGCACACACATGTCACCGCATTGGCTTGCCAAGGCGTGGTGTTAAGCCAACACTTGGTAACGCAAGCGGTAATTGAAGCTTGCCATGCGCATGGGTGGTGGTGCGCCAGCTACACCGTGAACGAATGGGACATGGCACAGCGCTTGTTTGGTTGGGGCATTGATCACATAGTGACCGATGAAGTCGGCCTATTCAAGCCTTAGCGAACCAAGCGCTGGCTGAACCAGTCACAAATACCAATGCGGCGTAAGTGGCCATGGCACCATCCAGGCCAGTCAGCGCCATACCCAGCACCGCAACGGCCACCCCCAAGCCAAACAGGGTTGACCACACACGCAGCAGGTCATGGGTAGCCGCTCGAGAACCACGCAGGCGAAGCGCTAGGCTGAGCAGGCAGGCCATGCCACATGCTGGGGCTACAAAGTTGGCGATGTGCCACAGGACTTGAACCAACGTGTCTAAAAAACTCAAAGGCCACCTCCAGCAACAAGCATTTGTAAAACCATGGCCGCGTTGACCATGTTCGATTTTATAATATGAAGATGACCGTCTGGGCCCTTGGCATTAATCACGAAACGGCGCCCTTAGATGTGCGTGGTCGCTTTGCTGTGGCCACTGACCAATTGGCCCCTACCGTTCAACGCTTGCGTGAGGCTTTAACGGGTAGGCCAGAGGCTACTTTGCTGTCGACTTGCAACCGAACAGAAATTTACGGCTCAGGTGACATAGAAACACTAGACCTGAGTTTAGATTGGCTAGCCAAAGCCGGCGGTGTATCCACCCAAACACTGCGAGGGCATGCGTACACGTTGCGCAATGATGAGGTTGCCCGCCACGCTTTTCGAGTGGCCAGCGGCTTAGACAGCATGGTCTTAGGTGAAGCTCAAATTCTTGGACAAATGAAAGATGCAGTGCGTGCGGCCGAGTCAGTAGGCACGCTGGGCACGACCTTGCACCAACTGTTTCAACGCTCCTTCACCGTGGCGAAAGAGGTACGTACCGTTACCGAAATTGGTGTCCACTCTATCAGCATGACGGCAGCCACGGTGCGCTTAGCTGGACAGCTGTTTGAAGACATTAAAGATTTATCGGTGTTGTTTGTAGGTGCCGGTGACATGATTGAAATGGCAGCCACACACTTTGCAGCCAAGTCGCCTAGAAAAATTGTCATCACCAACCGCACTGCCGAACGCGGCGAATCGTTGGCCAAGCGCTTTGGTGCCAGCACCATGGCGCTGTCAGATCTACCTGAGCGCCTGAGTGAGTTCGATGTCGTCATCAGCTGCACCGCCAGCACATTACCGCTGATTGGCTTAGGCGCCGTTGAGCGGGCGTTAAAAAAACGACGGCACAAACCCATGCTGATGGTTGACTTGGCGGTGCCGCGCGACATAGAGCCTGACGTTCAGCACTTACAAGATGTGTATTTGTACACCATTGACGACTTGGCCAGCGTGGTTCAAACCGGGCGTGACAGTCGCCAAGCAGCTGTGGCTCAAGCCGAAGTCATTATTGACAATGGGGTGCGTGGGTTTATGCAGTGGATGGACCAACGCGCCAACGTACCCGTTATTCAAGAGCTGCAACAACAAGCAGGGTTTTGGCGCGACACTGAAATAGCCAGAGCCCGCAAATTGTTGGCCAAAGGGGCCAGTCCTGAGGAGGCCCTCCAAGCCTTGGCTAAAGGACTCACCCAAAAAATGTTGCACGGCGCCATGACTGAGCTGCAAGTCAGCGATCCTGAGCTACAAGCGCAAAGTCAACAAACCATTGAGCGTTTGTTTTTGCGCGGTGCTGACCGCCAGCGTTAGCCACAGGCGCATTGTTTTCGCATGTGCAGCTTTGACGGCGCACCTGTTGCGGCCCAATTCACGCAGACACTTTTGACAGACCTACCCATGAAACTATTTGTTCAACAAACCTTAGAGCGCCAATCATGGCGACTTGAAGAGTTAGACGCTTTGCTCAGCGCGCCCGACGTTGTGGGCAACATGGAACGATTTCGGGCGCTTAGCCGCGAGCACGCTGAGCTGTCTGAGTTGGTCACTTTGTACAAGCAACACCAGCAGCGAGAAGCTGATCTCGCAGGCGCTAAAGACATGCTGGCGGACGCCGACATGGCTGAGATGGCACAGGAGGAGATTGATGCTTGCGAATCGGACATGGCACGCATCAACGAACAACTCCAAACGCTGCTGCTGCCCAAAGACCAAGACGATGAGCGGAACTGCTTTATAGAAATTCGTGCTGGTACGGGTGGCGACGAGTCCGCCTTGTTTGCAGGCGACTTGTTGCGTATGTACACGCGTTACTGCGAGTCAGCCGGCTTGCGTATGGAGTTAATCAGCGAATCCGAAAGCGAGCTGGGAGGCTACAAGGAGGTGGTAATGCGCCTCATTGGCCAACAGGCCTACGGCAAACTTCGCTTTGAGTCTGGCGGCCACCGTGTGCAGCGCGTACCCGCCACTGAAACGCAAGGCCGAATTCATACCAGCGCTTGTACTGTCGCGGTGATGCCTGAACCTGACGAGACACAGGCTGTACAAATTAACCCAGCGGACTTGCGCATTGACACCTACCGCGCCAGCGGCGCAGGTGGTCAACACGTGAATAAAACCGACTCTGCAGTACGCATTACGCATATGCCAACTGGCACAGTCGCCGAGTGCCAAGACGACCGATCTCAGCACCGCAACCGCGCCAAAGCTATGCAAGTGCTGGTGGCGCGCATCACAGAAGCCGAACGCGGTGTACGCGAAGCCAAAGAAGCGGCGCAGCGCAAAGGCCTCATTGGCAGTGGCGACCGCTCTGACCGTATACGAACTTACAACTTCCCGCAGGGTCGCATGACCGACCATCGCATCAACCTCACGCTGTACAAACTGGCCTACATCATGGAAGGCGATTTAGGCGAGATCATTCAGCAGCTGCAAATAGCAAGAGGTGCGCAGCAAATGGCCGAGCTTGAAAACGTCAACTTAGATTAACGCTGTGAACCACACACTTGCCCAAGCCTTGGTGCGAGCTTCTGCACAGGCTGTGGATAGGCTAGACGCCCAGCTGCTGATGCTCAAGGTGCTGATGCGTGGACAAACTGAACGCGCATGGCTGATTGCGCATGACGACCACGTGCTCACACCAAGTCAATGGCGAGAGTTCGAACAACTGTTACTGTCGAGGTCGCTGGGGCAACCATTGGCCTATTTGGTCGGTGAAAAAGAGTTTTTTGGCTTAACGCTCACCGTATCAGCCCACGTACTCATTCCTAGGCCAGATACCGAGACTTTGGTGGAGTGGGCGCTGAATACGGTTAAAGATTCTTGCTTAAAAGCGCCCGCCATTGTGGACCTAGGCACCGGCAGCGGCGCAGTGGCGCTGGCCATTAAGGCCAACGCACAGCACGCACAAGTCACTGCGCTGGACCTGAGTCCCGACGCGTTGGCACTTGCTCGGCTGAACGGCCAGCGCTTACAGCTTGACGTGCGCTGGATGGAGAGCAATTGGCTTCAAGGCATACAAGGGCTGCAGACCAGGGGCTTTGACGTGGTGGTCAGCAACCCGCCTTACATAGAAGAGAATGACCCTCACTTGGCCCAGTTGTTGTTTGAACCTGTCAGCGCCCTGACCGCAGGCGCAGACGGTTTGCGTGACATACGGACTATCATTCAACAAGTTCCAAGCCACTTGAATACCAATGGCTGGTTGCTGCTGGAGCATGGCTGGAATCAGGCCAACGCTGTGGCACAACTGTTGACACAGCAGGGGTTTACCGATGTGCAATCGCGTACAGACCTTGGCGGAAACACCAGATGTACGGGTGGCAAATGGGTGTTTACCCACACATAGCGTCAGGCATGGAATAATCATGCCTATTCCCAGCTTACAAGCTGGCAACCATTTTTAAAGGAGACACATATGAGCGAAGCCCATCAACACATAGACCAACTGGTCAAAAGCAACGACGTGGTCTTGTTCATGAAAGGCAACGCAAACTTTCCCCAATGCGGCTTTTCTGGACGCGCCATTCAAATTTTGAAGGCCTGCGGCGTTGACACCAAAACCCTCAAAACAGTCAACGTGTTGGATGACCAAGACGTGCGTCAAGGCATCAAGGACTACAGCCAATGGCCCACTGTGCCCCAGCTGTACGTTAATGGTGAATTTGTGGGGGGCTCGGACATCATGATGGAGATGTACGAGTCAGGTGAAATGCAACAGTTGTTAGGTGGTAAACCCGCTTAACGTTCTGCCTGGAATGCCATCACATAGTGGTTCTGCATAGACATCGACAAGCCATCCCTTGTCGCTTAACACCGCTGCGCCATCGGGTAACCACTAGGCACGGGTCTTGGCATCTATAAAAAAAAGCACCCGAGGGTGCTTTTTTTTATTGCAGTGACTCAACGCCCTATTTTGCTTAACAAGGCTTGTGCCAAGTCTTGCGCAGGCAGCTTGGTCGACTCGGTATCACGGCGTGCCTGGTACTCGACTTCGCCCGACTGCAAGCCACGGTCACCCAACACCACGCGATGGGGCACGCCAATGAGCTCCCAGTCTGCCAGCATCGCACCTGGGCGTTCGCCACGGTCATCCAGTATGACGTCTACGTCAGCGGCCAACAGCTCGTTGTACAACTTGTGGGCCGCATCTTTGACTGCCTCGCTCCTGTCCATATTGATAGGGCAGATAACCACCGTAAAGGGCGCTATGGCTGCGGGCCAAATCATGCCGCGCTCATCGTGGTTTTGTTCCACTGCTGCGGCTGGCAGGCGGCTCACGCCAATGCCATAGCAGCCCATTTCAAAGTGGCTTGGTTTGCCGTTGTCGTTCAAAAAGGTGGCATTCATGGCTTGAGAGTATTTGGTGCCCAGGTAAAAAATATGGCCCACTTCAATGCCGCGCTGAATAGCCAATACGCCCTGACCATCTGGCGACAGGTCGCCAGCGACAACGTTGCGGATATCAGCCACCGCTGCGGGTAAGGCTATATCCCGCCCCCAATTCACGCCAGTCATGTGGTGGTCTGGTTGGTTAGCCCCGCACACCCAATCGCTCATAACGGCCACCTCAAGGTCAACCAACATGTCAACAGGCTTTAGCGTGTTGATAGGCCCCAAATAGCCAGGCTTGCACCCAAAGTAGGTGTCAATTTCTTCAATAGTGGCAAAGCGAAAGCCATTGGTGAATTGGTCTAGCTTGCCCACTTTGACTTCGTTCATATCGTGGTCGCCGCGCAGCAGCAGCAGCGAAATTTTTACACCTGCTGGCTTGCCGTCTTCACCCTTCGTTTCGCTGGCCAACACCAAGGACTTAACGGTAGCGCTCAGTGGTATGCCCAGCAAGTTGGCCACGGCGGCGCAGGTACTTGCTTGTGGTGTCGGTGTACATGCCATGTCTTGCGTAGCTGGGGCAGCCACCCCAACAGGTGCCAAGGCTTGGGCTTTTTCCATGTTGGCTGCGTACTCGCTGCCAGGACAATACACGATGGCATCTTCACCTGTGGCTGCAATGACTTGAAACTCTTCAGACAAGTCACCACCAATGGCGCCGCTATCTGCCGCCACAGCACGGTAGGTCAAGCCGAAGCGATCAAAAATAGCGCGGTATGCAGTGGCCATCACTTGGTAGCTGGCCTTGGCAGCGGCTGCATCACGGTCAAAGCTATAGGCGTCTTTCATAATAAATTCGCGCCCGCGCATGAGTCCGAAGCGAGGACGGCGCTCATCGCGGAATTTAGTTTGAATTTGATACAAGTTTTTTGGCAATTGCTTGTAGCTGCGAAACTCTGAACGCGCAATGTCAGTGACCACTTCTTCGCTCGTTGGTTGAACCACAAAATCTCGGTTGTGGCGGTCTTTAATGCGCAGCAACTCTGGACCCATGGTTTCAAAACGGTTGGTTTCAGCCCACAACTCAGCGGGTTGAATCACGGGCATAGACAGCTCTATACCACCGGCGCGATTCATTTCTTCTCGAACAATCCGCTCTACTTTTTGAATCACGCGCAAACCCATGGGCATGTAGGTATAAATGCCAGCGCCCAGCTTTTTAATCATGCCCGCTCGCGTCATCAGTTGGTGGCTCACTACCTCGGCGTCGGCTGGTGCTTCTTTAAGCGTGGTGATTAAAAATTGACTGGCTTTCATAACGACTTTGGTGTGCTCTGGTGAGTTGCCCAACACCCAACGCCGTCATAACGAACAGCAGCAGTGCATAATGGCTTTAACGAAAATTGAGGTTAATTATGCTCGACCGAGAAGGCTTCAGGCCCAATGTCGGCATCATTTTGCTCAACCAAAGAAATCAGGTGTTTTGGGGCAAGCGCATACGAACCCACTCTTGGCAATTTCCGCAAGGCGGCATAGACCGCGGCGAGTCGCCCGAACAAGCGATGTTTCGCGAGTTGCATGAAGAGGTGGGGCTGCTGCCCGAGCACGTCAGCATAGTTGCTCGGACACGTGATTGGTTGCGCTATGAGGTGCCAGACCGATTCATCAGACGCGAGTCACGCGGCCACTACAGAGGTCAAAAGCAAATTTGGTATTTGCTCAGACTGACAGGGCGAGATGGCGACTTGAATTTACGCGCAACCAACCACCCGGAATTTGACGCTTGGCGTTGGAACGACTATTGGGTTCCGCTTGATGTGGTGGTGGACTTTAAACGCGGCGTATATGAAATGGCTCTGACTGAATTGGCAAGATTTTTACCCTCTAATGACGGGCGAAATCGTTTCTTAAGAGGCAACTCGCGCAGCCAAGATGTTGTACGAGATGCGCCCGTTCGCCGGGGTTTTGGCTTCATTGGCAACGCAGGTCTGGACTTGCCACCAGGCGCCAGTTTCGACCCCGATCCTGGCCACCCACAATCAGATTCATAGGCTATGCAACACACTACGGTTTTTTTTCGCGCACTGTTGCTCCTTGTTTGTGTCACTGTCACCGCTGCTGGGCTGGCGCAAAATAACAATTTTGTTGAGCCACCGCCTTGGGCCGAAGCCATGCAAGAACCGCCTGCTGCATTTAACCTGGATAAGTTGATACCAGTTGCCAACCCGACACGCTCTAACCTGAGTTACGGCGTTGCACCAGATACGGTCAGCGTAGGGTCAGACAAAGTGGTGCGGTATGTCATCGTGGCTAAGAGCCCACGTGGTGCAATGAACGTGCTGTACGAGGGTGTGCGCTGCGATACGCGTGAAGTCAAAGCCTATGCGAGCTGGCGCCTAGATTCAGGCTGGCGCGAACTGAGCGATCCGCAGTGGGAAGAACTGCGCAACGCCAACTCACGCTACGCACAAACCATGTCTGACGACGCATTTTGTGACGTCCGCATCGTGTATGGCTCTGCTGAGGATATTGTGCAACGCCTGCGCAAAGCCAGCAAGCCTTACTAGTGGTCAGTTGACGTTTGAATCAACGACCTAGGGCATTGGTTTGATATTGGTGTTTCAAGCATCAAGCTGGCTGCTGGTTTTACTCACCACCAACCCATAACCGATGCTGTGTCTTGCGATTGGTCCAAACCCTGTGCTGCATAGGACTATGCCGCACCCAACTATATGGCGTTTCCAAGAGTTAGAACCAAATTGGTTCTGTGCACCATTTCTGGCTCGCCGGCATAGCCTATGAGTTGCTCAAATTGCGACGACGATTTCTTACACAGCAACCGTGCTTCAACGCTGGCGTAATTGGCCAAGCCCCTGGCGATTTCTGTGCCTTGCTGGTTGAGAACAGCGATCACATCGCCGCGAGAAAAATCACCTTGCACGGCTGTCATGCCAATGGGCAACAAACTTTTACCCGTACGAGACACTTTGTCCACCGCGCCGTCGTCAATCACCACCGCACCGCGCAACTGCAACTGATCAGCCATCCAGCGCTTGCGGGCTTGGTTTTTACCCGTTTGTGCCATCAACCACGTGCCAATAGGCTCGCCCTTGCAGAGTCGCAACAACACATCGGTTTCGTGGCCTGAGGCAATGACTGTGCTGGCACCAGACGACGCAGCACGCTTGGCAGCCAATATTTTGGTAATCATGCCACCTTTACCAATCAACGAGCCAACCCCACCCGCCATGGACTCTAGCTGCACATCACCTGCGCTCGCCACACGCACAAACTGGGCATCGGGGTTGTGCCGTGGGTCTGCGGTGTACAAGCCCGCTTGGTCGGTCAATATGATCAAAGCGTCGGCCACCACCAGATTGGCCACCAAGGCACCAAGTGTGTCGTTGTCGCCCACTTTGATTTCGTCGTTGACCACTGTGTCATTTTCATTGATGACGGGGACTATGCCTAAATCCAGCAAGGTTGTGAGTGTGCTTCTGGCATTTAAATAACGCTCACGGTCTGCCAAGTCACCGTGGGTCAGTAAGACTTGCGCACTGCCCACACCAAAAGCCCGCAGTTTGCTCTCGTACATATGAATCAATCCCATCTGCCCAACGGCAGCTGCGGCTTGCAATTCGTTGATATGTTTGGGGCGCGTTGGCCAGCCTAAGCGCTTCATACCTTCAGCAATGGCGCCGCTACTCACCATAATGACTTCGCGCCCATCGGCTACCAATGCTGCCAGTTGTCTGCTCCATTGCTCTATGGCATTGGCGTCCAGACCGCGGCCTTCATTGGTCACCAAACTTGAGCCAACCTTAACGACTATTCGTTTGGCGTTGGCCAACACAGCGCACTGGGCAGGTGTTTGCTCAGATGAGCTGAAGGTCGTTATGGACATTGCTAAAACTGTAACGCGACAATCGTTAGCGACTGAACCGTGGATCGTCTGCCAAGTCATCTGGTAACACGCTAGGTAGTGGCGCAAAAGAGCCGTCTGCCATTGTTTCAAAGCGTGGGTCAATTTGCTCAGGCGGCTGTTCTGACTTGGCAACTTTTGCCACGTGTTCAAACACCGACAACATGAGCTTTTCGCAACCTTCGCGCGTAAGGGCTGAAATCTCAAACACAGGCCCTTTGTGTTTCATCCGCTTCACAAAGTCAGCCACCAATGCGTCGCGTTTGTCAGCAGGCACCATGTCCAGTTTATTCAATGCCAGCCACCGCGGCTTGTCATACAGCGACTTGTCGTATTTTTTGAGCTCGCCAGCGATGGCTTTGGCTTGAGCAACAGGGTCAACCTCATCGTCAAACGGAGCCATGTCGATCACATGCAGCAGCAATCGGGTGCGCTGCAAATGACGAAGAAATTGGTGGCCCAAGCCCGCACCATCAGCAGCGCCCTCAATCAAGCCAGGTAAGTCAGCAATGACAAAGCTTTTTTCAGGGGCCACACGCACCACACCCAAGTTGGGATACAAGGTGGTAAATGGGTAATCGGCAATTTTTGGACGCGCATTGGATACGGCCGCAATCAGTGTGGACTTACCCGCGTTTGGCATGCCCAACAAGCCCACATCAGCCAGGACTTTTAGCTCTAAATTGATGGTTAAACGCTGGCCTTCATAGCCCAACGTTTTTTGCCTTGGCGCGCGGTTGGTAGAGCTTTTGTAATGCAAGTTTCCAAACCCCCCATCACCACCTTTTGCCAACACGATTTGCTCACCTGGCACCAGCAACTCATGCAGCACTTCGCCAGTTTCTGCATCCGCAATGATGGTGCCAACAGGCATTTTTAAAACCACATCCTCGCCTTTAGCACCAAACATATCGGCACCCATACCGTGCTCACCTCGGCGACCTTCAAAGCGTCTTGAAAAACGGAAATCAACCAGCGTGTTGAGTGCCACGTCAGCAACTGCAAATACATGCCCACCTCGTCCACCATCACCACCATCAGGACCGCCAAACTCTTTGTACTTCTCGTGTCGAAACGACGCACAACCATTGCCTCCGTCGCCGGCGGCAATATCAATAGTGGCTTCGTCTACAAATTTCATGACTACATTTTAGGTGGCTAAGCACCCGTTTCCAAAGTTGGCTACATTCAAAACATGACGGGCAACAAAAAAAGGCCCCAGAGAGGGCCTTTTTCGGACTGCTGCACGCTGGTAAGACCTGTACATTCAGGTCTTACATCTCACAATTGTTATTGAATAACAGGCGTGATGTTGACTGTGCTGCGGTTTTTTGCACCTTTGACAGCAAACTGCACGTGGCCATCAACTGTTGCAAACAAAGTGTGGTCTTTACCGATACCTACATTGGTGCCCGGGTGGAACCTGGTGCCGCGCTGACGCACGATGATGGATCCTGCTGTTACCAACTCACCGCCGAACGCTTTAACGCCCAACATTTTTGGATTGGAATCACGCCCGTTGCGCGTCGAGCCGCCGCCTTTTTTTTGTGCCATGGTACTTCCAACCTTTAAGCTGTAATTGAGCCGATAGACAGCTCAGTGTAGTTTTGACGGTGACCTTGGCGCTTTTGATAGTGCTTGCGGCGACGCATTTTAAAAATACGAATTTTGACGCCGCGACCGTGAGAAATCACGGTGGCCGTTACTGTTGCACCAGCGACCAAGGGAGCGCCGATCTTGATGTCTGCGCCGATACCGACGGCCAACACCTGATCCAACACAATCTCTTGACCCACTTCCGCAGCAATCTGTTCTACTTTAATTTTTTCACCAGCGACAACACGATACTGTTTGCCTCCGGTTTTTATGACCGCGTACATAGATACCTCTAAAAAATCAATACCACAAAGCCGTCGGTTTTAGCCAAAAAAGCTTTCATGCCAACCAGTTTTGCAGTGTCTTTGGCGAAAGAATTTTCACCAAGCCCATGATTTTAGCACAAATTGTTTTTTACGGTCCATTTTTTAATGCACTATCAGTGCATGGGCCTAGCCATAAAGCCCCGGCCATTTGCCACACAGCAAGCGGCTTGAACGCCGAGAACGCCGAGCGGTCATTATGACAAGCCCAAAGTGAAGACCGCTAATGTGGATAATCATGTGTTGGACCGATGGATATTAAAAAAATCTTAGCTATTCCAGCCGACACCTCACCGCCAGCAATTGTTTTTTGTTTTGACTCAAGCCCATACCCTCATAGATCAAGCCAACCCATTGGCTGTTATTGCCACCGACATGCACTTGGTCGACGAGGTCATACGTGATCGCCTGCGCAGCGATGTGGCGCTGGTGTCACAAATCTCTCAACACATCATTCAAAGCGGCGGCAAGCGCCTGCGCCCTTCGTTGCTCCTCATCATGTGTGGTGCCATTGGGCACACCAACCCGCATCGCCACACACTGGCAGCCGCGATTGAGTTTATTCATACCGCCACGTTGTTACACGACGATGTGGTGGACGAATCCACCATGCGCCGCGGAAAAGATACGGCAAACGAGTTGTTTGGCAACGCAGCAAGTGTCTTGGTAGGTGACTTTTTGTACTCTCGCGCGTTTCAAATGATGGTTGATGCTGGCAACATGCGTGTCATGCAAGTGCTGTCTGATGCCACCAACGTGATTGCTGAAGGCGAGGTGCTACAACTCATGAACATGCACGATGCACAGCTCAGCCGCGCTGACTATTTGCATGTTATTCAGTCTAAAACAGCCAAGCTATTTGAGGCCAGTACGCGTTTGGCAGCCGTTTTGGGTGCTTGCAATCACGCGACAGAGACTTCTTGCGCTGAATACGGTGAGGCTTTGGGCACCGCATTTCAAATCATTGACGATGTGCTTGATTACGAAGGCGACACCCAAGAGCTCGGTAAAAATTTAGGCGACGACTTGCGTGAAGGCAAGCTCACGCTGCCCGTTATCTGCACGCTCGAGCATGTCCAAGGCGCAGATAGGGACCTGATTGTTCACGCCATAGAGAACGGGGACCTGTCGCAACTGGGCCGCGTCAACAAGCTGATTCACCGACATGGCGGGTTAAGTCAGGCCCGCGAAATTGCGCACCAAGAAGCCAAGCGTGCCATCGCATCTATCAGCGCACTGCCAGACAACCCACATACGCAAGCGCTCAACGCGTTGGGACAATCGCTGCTGCTCAGACGCAGCTGATTGAATTTAAGCCCTGCAGTCAGGGCTACAGGTACCCCGCCCTGCTATGGCTGAAGGCTTCACCAACTCAGGTGGGGCACAACAAGACAAACCGTTTTCTTAGTTTTTAAAATAGCAGTGGGAGCGCTTCACAGGCGATATGCCCAGACCGCCAGCCAGCGAAGTTGCCAGTGTGCCCGTCGACTTGACAGCTCTACAAGCCAATTGCAACCTCGGACAATGCGTAAAACCTCAAGCTATGTGGCTGGGCCACGACACCGGTTTACTTCAAGCTGGTGGCTCCAACTTGTTGTTTGATCCAGTTTTCTCTGAACGTGCCTCGCCTTTTTCTTTGATAGGCCCAAAGCGACACAACCCGCCACCTATTGCCGTTAAAGACCTGCCTTACATGGATGCAGTGTTTATCTCGCACAACCACTACGATCACTTAGACAAAACCAGCGTGCTGACCGTGAGCCAACAGCCAGGTGGTTCACCCAGATTGTTTGTGCCGCTGGGCCTGGCAACATGGTTTAAAGACTTGGGCATGAACAATGTTGTCGAACTGGATTGGTGGGACAAGGGCCACATGAGCGGCGCGGATATTCACTTTGTGCCAGCTCACCATGGGAGTGCCCGCGGCTTGTTTGATACAAATAAGAGTTTGTGGGGCGGGTGGATTGCCACCACGGCTGACTGGCGATTTTATTTTGCGGGTGACGCAGGCTGGAGTGACGACTTTGTCGACATTGGGCAGCGCTTTTCTGGTATTGATCTAGCGGCTATTCCTATTGGCGCCTATGCGCCAAGATGGTTTATGGTTGAGCAACACGTCAATCCCAAAGAAGCACTGAGCCTGTACCAAGCTAGTGGCGCCAAAAGACTTGGCACAAGCCTTGGTTACAGCAGGCATTGCCAGCAACCTGTTCCGTGTGTTGCGCGTAGGAGAGGCCATCCCGCTGCGCTGATGGCTGACGGAAATAACCACACGCCAAAGGTTGAACTTTCCCCTTAGCACTCACTCATATAGAGTGCTAATATAGAATTGTTATGAATGAAAAGGACAAGCACATGAACACCCTCGTGACCTTGACCCCCCAGCAAATGGCTGTGCGTGACCCCTGGTCAGTGCTCCCCCCCCTGGGCAGCTTGGACGCCTACATAGGTGCAGTAAACCGCTTGCCTATGCTCACGCTTGAGCAGGAGCAAGACTTTGCCAAGCAACTCAAAGACGACAACAACCTAGAAGCTGCAGGTGCGCTCATCATGTCCCACCTGCGTTTGGTGGTGTCGGTATCACGCCAGTACTTAGGTTATGGTTTGCCGCACAACGACTTGATTCAAGAGGGCAATATTGGCCTCATGAAAGCCGTGCGCCGATTCGATCCAGAGCAAGGGGTGCGCTTGGTGAGCTATGCCATGCATTGGATCAAGGCCGAGATTCACGAGTATGTACTGCGCAACTGGCGCATGGTGAAAGTAGCAACCACCAAGGCACAGCGCAAACTATTTTTCAATCTTCGCTCGATGAAGGCGCGCATGCACCAAACCGCCCGAGGCGACGTGGGCAGTACACCGCGCAACACACTGAACCCCAAAGAGGTGGCCGATATGGCCGGCCGTCTGAACGTCAAGCCTGAAGATGTTCAGGAAATGGAGGCGCGCTTGGCTGGTGGCGACGTGTTGTTAGACCCCACACCCAATGGCGACGGTGAAGAGGCCTTTGGCCCTATTTCCTACCTGACGGACGCGCGGTTTGAGCCAACAGCCGTGCTGGAGGCACAAGAGCGTGAACACCTTGCCACCGATGGCGTGAACAACGCCATGGCCATACTAGACGACCGCTCAAAACGCATAGTGACGGAGCGCTGGCTCAAGGTCAACGACGATGGCTCGGGCGGAATGACGCTGCATGAACTGGCCAGTGAGTATGGCGTCAGCGCCGAGCGCATCCGTCAAATTGAGGTAGCTGCCATGAAGAAGATGCGCAAAGCTTTAACACCCGCATAAGCTTCATCGAGCGGCGCCAGCACCGCCCTAACAACCACCCTCGCTACACAGCGGGGGTTTTTTTATGGCTGCTTGTGCAGGAGTAGGGTATTTTTAACGTCCACCACGCAAAACACTAAATCCTGTAGAAGCGGCGCGTAAAGCTTATAATAATTATTAATAAGCCGGCGCAAGACACCTGCATAATGCCCGAATTGCTGACTTATGTCTAAAAAGCACTATGTACCAACCGCCATTAAATAGCCTTGGCAGCACACAAGCGCCACCACAGGCACCACCCATAGCTTCAACACCACCGTTGAAGGCGTTGAAAATTTTAGTGACCAGTCGCAAAGGTGGTGTGGGCAAAAGCACCATTTCTGCCAACCTAGCAGCGTATTTTAAAACGGAGCTGGGGCTTACCACCACGTTACTTGATCTGGATTTGCACGGCTCCTCCAGCGAGTGGTTGCGAGAAGCTCGCCCTATTGGCGTGGTGGTTCAGCACCACCCATTACCGCTTGACCTGGGCAGACGTGGCGCTGCATTGGATGCTAGGCGTCACTTGCGCCACGCAGCTGAAAGTTCTGCCGTGGTGGTTGCGGACTTGACGTGGTCAGACGCACTAGACGGCAACTGGTTGTTTGATTACGACGTGGTGCTGACGCCAGTATCGTTATCTGGCATTGAGGTCTCAGCCACCATAGGTTTTTTATCCAACTTACACTGGGTATTTGAATCAACTGTGCGCATCCCACCCCAGCTGATTATCTGCCCCAGCCGGGTTGAGTCAACCGACTCGATCAGCGATATATTTACCTCGCAAACCTTCCCTATTAGCTTTGTGCTCAGCCCACCAGTGCTGGGGTTTCCACAAGCCAAACATTTGTTTAAAAAAGGCTACCTCAGTGAGATGCCTGGTGATGCTGGGAAATCATTCAGGCTGTTTGCGCAATCTGTTGCAGATGTCGGCATGGCGCATGTGCGCAGCAAACCCGACACAGGCCGTGGCAACATAAAAATCAGCGAGTTGCGCCGTGTCACGGGCGAGTCAGATGTGCTCAACCACTTTATGCAGCAACGTGGTTCGGCAGGCTCGTCCGCACCCAGCTTCATCCCCATAACGAAATCAGCCATAAAACCTGACCCGCAAGCTGACATCACAACAACTGATAAACCCACCAAAATTGGTTTTTTAAAACGGCTGTTCAGCCACCGCGGCGCGGCACGGAATTAGCGCGCCAACACAGCACGCAAGTGCGCCATAAAGTCTGGCGCAATATCTGCACGTTGCAGGGCCAAATCAACCGTGGCAGCTAAAAATCCAGCCTGCTGCCCGCAGTCATAGCGTTGGCCTTCGTAGCGGTACGCGTACACACGTTGTGTTGCCATCAACGCGGCAATGCCGTCGGTTAGCTGTAACTCACCACCAGCACCGACAGGCTGGTTGCGAATAGCATCAAATACCGCACTGTCAAGTATGTAACGCCCAGCAACCCCCAGTGTAGAAGGCGCCAACGCTGGCATTGGTTTTTCTACCATTGCTAAAATTTCAGTCAACTGGTTCGTTTTGCCAGCCACATCGACAATGCCATACCGTTTTGTATGTTCTCGCGGCACATCTTGGACGGCCAAGATACTCGCTTTGACTTGTTCGTAGGCCTCTACCATTTGAGCCAATATGGGCGTGCTGCCCACCATCAAGTCGTCGGCCAACACAACAGCAAATGGCTCTTGACCAATAAGGGGCTCAGCACACAATACGGCGTGGCCTAAGCCAAGCGGTCTGGACTGGCGAATATAGACACACTGCATATCGTCAGGCTTGATAGCCTGAACCAAACTCAACAAATCTTCTTTCTGGGCAAGCTCTAATGCGTGCTCCAGCTCAAACGCCGTATCAAAATGATCTTCAATGGCGCGTTTGTGCCGCCCTGTTACAAAGATCATTTCACGAATACCGGCCGCGTAGGCCTCCTCCACTGCGTATTGAATAAGGGGCTTGTCGACGATAGGCAGCATTTCTTTGGGAATGGCTTTGGTCGCTGGCAAAAACCGCGTACCCATACCGCCTACGGGAAATACCGCTTTGCGTACTGTTGGTCGTGGTGTGTGGTCAGTAGAAGTCATGCACGCATGATAACCAAGACTTTTAACAAACCGGCGCAACGCCAAAGAGCCGGCGATAACGGGTTGCCGATAACACTTAGTGCAACTTCAAGCTACCGCTCTGCAAGGCTTTGACAACGCCTTCGCCCATGGCTGCGCCAAGTTGCTTGACCACGCGTTGGCTGAGCGTTTCGCGCTCGGTGTAATCGACGATATCAGGGGCTACAACGACATCGCGGGCCACCATTTCAAGGCTGCCCAGTTTATCAGCCAAGCCCAAGCCAATGGCCTGCTCACCCGTCCAAAACAGACCGCTGAACATGTCTGGTGTTTCTTTAAGGCGCTTGCCCCGTCCATCACGAACCACGGCAATAAACTGTTGGTGGATATCGTCCAGTATGGCTTGCGCATGGGCCACTTGCTGTGGATTTTCAGGTGCAAACGGGTCCAAAAAGCCTTTGTTTACACCGGCCGTGTGCAAACGGCGCTCCACACCCAGCTTGTCCATCAAACCAGTAAAGCCAAAACCATCCATCAGCACGCCAATGCTGCCAACCACGCTGGCTTTGTCTACAAATATGTCGTCTGCGCCCGCCGCAATGTAATAGGCAGCGGAGGCGCAGGTTTCCTCAACAACAGCATACAAGGGCTTGTTGTGCAACGCTTTCAAACGGCGTATTTCATCAAATACCATGCCTGCTTGTACAGGGCTACCTCCGGGGCTGTTGATGAGCATCACCACGGCCTTGGCGCCCTTGTCTTCAAACGCATTTTGCAATGCGCGGTTGATATTTTGAGCACTGGCCTCAGCGTCAGAAGCAATAACGCCTGCCACGACCACCAACGCTGTATGCGCGCTGCTGGTAGGCATGGCGCTAGATTTACTAGACTGCATCACCCACCAGCCAGCAAAACCCACAATGACCAGCAGCCATAACCCACGCTTAAACCAACTCCAGCGCCGCGCTGAGCGCCCCGCACGCACATGTTCTTGTAGCATGTCACGCAGAGCTTCACGCTCCCAACCGCTGGCTGGCGCCGCTGTCGTTGAGCTGGTAGCCGCCGTGGTGTTATTGGGTGTGGTGAGATCGGTCATACATACAGTTTGGTTTGTTGCTAACAGCGCAACTTAGATCGCTGGTAATAAGTCATATTGTGACTGCCAATGCACAGCGTCGCCTTGCTCACGTGTGTGAATCAATGTTAAGCCCCCATTGCACGGCCCAGCAGCACAAGCACCTGTTAGTGGGTGGTGCATGGCGCCATGCGTGGCACATAAGAGCCATTGGCCATCGCTTGAAAAAAATTGATTGGGTATCCAGTCCATTTCCATTGCTACGTGTGTGCAACGGTTTAAATAAGCCCTGACCTGTCCTTGAAATCGCACAGCGAATGCCGTGCAGGGCGCGCCTAGGTAAACCACATCAAAAGAGACTGCCAGCCCGCCGTCTACCAACGCATCACAGGCGCACAAATGCAGCCACCTAACGTGCGCATCAGATTGACAAGTGGCGTCAAACAGTTGAGGCAGTGGTTGCTTACTCATGGCTGCAAACGTGCCAGCAACCACTGATGCATTTCACCCACGCTGTGCACGACAGCCATAGGATGACAAGCATCCAAGTTGGCTTGGTCATGTGCCCCATAGCTCACGCCTAAACTGTGACAACCGGCGTTGTTGGCCATCCCCAAGTCGTGGCTGGTATCACCCACCATGAGGACACGGTCTGGGGTCACTTGCAACGTGTCCATCAACTCATGAAGCATGAGCGGGTCTGGCTTGCCATTTGTTTCGTCTGCGGTGCGCGAATCATCAAATACACCGCGTAAATCCATAGTTTGCAACACCTCATTTAAGCCGCTGCGCGACTTGCCCGTGGCAACCGCCAGCAATGCGCCCGTGGCCTTCAGGGCATTCAGCATGGGCAACACGCCTTCAAATAGATTTAACTCGCCTAAAGCTTTGGAAAAATGATGCCTGTAACGCAGTCCCAACTCAGCAAACCGTTCGGGCGGCACATCAGGTGCCGCATACGCCAATGCTTGCATTAAACCCAATCCAATCACATAAGAGGCCTTTTCATCGCTGGGCTTGTCATAGCCTAAGTCGACCACGGAGGCCTGAATAGCGTGGGTAATAGCCGCAGTGGAGTCGTAGAGAGTCCCGTCCCAGTCAAAAGCAATCAAATCGAACTGGCGGTTGGCCTTGTTGGCTGCAAACAAATTGTGTTGGGGCTGGGTTGTCATGTGTTGATTGTCTATCAAGGTCGGAACTTAGATGTGGGCAAAAAAAAACCACCACATGGTTATGTGGCGGTTATTTGCTCCGGGAAGCGACAAAACGTCAACGATTCAAGGCTGACTCAACCCTTCAATCGGACGTGTGTATGTCTATTTAGACTTTAAAGTCTTCAATGCTACTACCCGAATCCAACACATCTCGTACCCACTGTGGCTTGCGGCCCAAGCCACCAGCCCAGGTTTCGCCATTAGCGCCGCGGTAACGAACCACACCTGGAACTTTTGCAACACGAACTTTACGTGTACCACCAGACATGCCCAAATCGGATGCCGACACGCCGTATTGCTTCATTTTTGCCTTGATATCAGCAATAACAGATGCAAGCTCTTCTTTGCGCACCTGCTCAGCTTGCACCATAAGTGCTTCAGCTTGTGAACGTAACTCTTGATATGAAGCCATCATTTCCTCCTAGTTAATGATCTTAGCGCTATTGTAGTGCCAAACTAATTATATTCAGAGGCCATTATTCAGAACAGCTACAAATAAATACACGGAATACATAGTTAAACGGTGTAATTCATATCATTTATACAAAAAAGGGCTGTTTTAACTTCTGACTAAGCGTTTGTCCACGACAACAAGTCTTTTGGCAATTCACACTGAAATTGAACTGCTTCACCACTAAATGGGTGGTGAAGTTGCAAGCGCCATGCATGTAAAAACATGCGCTTTAAACCAGATGCATGCAACTGCTTATTCCAGTCAAAATCACCATATTTATCATCGCCCGCAATCACATGGCCTGCATGGGCCATGTGCACACGTATTTGATGGGTACGCCCAGTTTTGATGGTCACAGCCAATAAACTGCGGCTCAGGCTGACAGGAACTGATGGACTAGAGGAGGCCGCGTACACCTTCAGTAACTTGACAATACTGAGACTGGCCATCGCATCGGTATGGTCTTTAGGTACCACACGCACACGGCGCTCGCCGCTGGTTAAGGTGTACTTCTGCAATGCCGCATCTATAATTTGATGCGGTTTTTGCCAAATACCCTTTACCAGTGTTAAATACACTTTGCCTGTTTGCCTGGTTCGAAACTGGTCTTGCAAAGCCTTTAAAGCGCGTTTCTTTTTAGCGACCAGCAAAAGACCACTGGTTTCTCTATCTAATCGGTGTACCAATTCCAAGAATGCAGCGTCCGGCCTAGACCTGCGCAACTGTTCAATAACGCCAAAACTTAAACCACTGCCACCATGCACGGCAATTCCAGCGGGTTTATTTATCACCAAGAACTCGTCGTCCTCAAACAGAATAGGCAATGCAACAATATGCTCGTTATCAGCCATTTCGGTAACTGGTACGGCCTTGTCTGGCACACGAATAGGTGGAATACGCAGCTCATCTGCCAATGCCAACCTGCTGTCCGCTTGAACACGGCCTTTGTTGCGTCTGACTTCTCCGGATCGAATAATTCGGTAGATATGTGTTTTTGGCACACCTTTTAGATGTTTAAACAAAAAGTTGTCTAAACGCTGACCGTCGCCGGACTCGTCCACTATTAAATAACGTATGGCTTCTTGCACTGAACTGACCTTGTTTGTGATGCCTGCAGAAAAATACCCTACAGCCGCACGCTGTCCCCTATAATAGCGTTGCGTCTAGAAAGGCATTTAAGTGTTTGATTTTCTGAAGCTTTACAGCATCAGGGCCTCATTTAACAGCCAGATCATCACGCAACAAGCGCTTGGCGCTGGCAGATGATCTACCTGACGCAGTGTTGCCACCACTGCATATCTGCATGTGACCTGTCTTCGCGGCTTTGATGGACTCATAATTTAATTGAGCTCGCCGCCTGGTACAGGCGCAGACTTGCCTTGGGAATGGGTACTGGACACACAAACCCTTACGACGGAATACCTTTTCAAGCAGCTGGCAAGTATGCAGCTGTTTGAGACAATCGAGACGGCTTGGATCAAAACGAGTCACCAAGCGTCTTGTTTGTCACGCGCCTACGCGCAGGCTGAACTCAGGCCCTCCATGCACTCGCGTGCATGACGGTCTTATTGAATCGCTTGTAGCTCTCCGGCAATTCCACCCGACGTTTGTGCTGCCCGCCACCCATTCAGGCTTTGGACCCACTTTGGGTCAAACTGTGCTTGAAAAGGAACCCGCATCATGAAACGGATGCTCATAAACGCTACTCAAACTGAAGAGCGTCGCTTGGCCATTGTCGAAGGTCAAAAACTACTCGACTACGAAATTGAAATTGAAGGCCGTGAACAACGCAAAGGTAATATTTACCAAGCTGTTGTGACCCGCGTAGAGCCCTCACTAGAAGCATGCTTTGTAGATTACGGTGAAGATCGTCACGGTTTCTTACCTTTCAAAGAGATCTCCAAGCAATTCTTCGCCTCTGGCGTTTCCGTTAGCCAAGCGCGGATTCAAGACGTTATCAAAGAGGGTCAAACCTTGTTGGTACAGGTCGAAAAAGAAGAACGCGGTAACAAAGGCGCAGCACTCACCACCTTCATCAGCTTGGCTGGTCGGTATGTGGTCTTGATGCCAAACAACCCGCGTGGAGGAGGTGTCAGCCGTCGCATTGAAGGCGAAGAACGCCAAGAACTCAAGATCGCTTTAGACCAGTTGGAATACCCCAATGGCATGAGCATCATTGCGCGCACTGCCGGCATCGGGCGCGCACCTGAAGAGCTTCAATGGGACTTGAACTACTTGCTTAAGCTGTGGACGGCTGTAGACGGGGCATCCAGTAATGGCAAAGGTGCGTTCCTCATTTACCAAGAATCCAGCTTGGTTATTCGTGCTATTCGCGACTACTTCAACGGCGACATTGGTGAGATTCTCATCGATACCGACGACATTTACGAGCAAGCACATCAGTTCATGAACTATGTAATGCCTGAACATGGCCACCGCGTTAAGCGCTACCGCGACGACGCGCCATTGTTTTCGCGTTTCCAAATAGAACACCAGATCGAGTCGGCTTACGCTCGCACTGTGCAATTGCCAAGCGGCGGCGCTATTGTGATCGACCACACTGAAGCTTTGGTCTCGGTTGACGTCAACTCAGCACGTGCCATCAAAGGCGGCGCCATAGAAGAGACTGCAACACGGACCAACTTGGAAGCGGCCGAAGAGGTCGCGCGTCAAGCTCGCTTGCGCGACTTGGCGGGCCTCATCGTCATCGACTTCATTGACATGGACGAAGCGCGCAATCGCCGCGACGTAGAAAACCGTTTGCGCGATGCCTTGCGTGAAGACCGCGCGCGTGTGCAGTTTGGCTCCATCAGTAAGTTTGGTTTGTTAGAAATGAGCCGTCAGCGTTTGCGCCCTGCATTGAGCGAGGGCGCGTCTATTCCTTGCCCACGCTGCGGCGGCTCAGGCCACATCCGCGACACTGAAAGTTCGGCGCTTCAAATTTTGCGCATTATTCAAGAAGAGTCTCTGAAAGACAACACAGCTGCTGTATTGGTTCAAGTACCCGTTGAAGTGGCGAGCTTTTTGTTGAACGAAAAGCGCACAGAAATTACCAAGATCGAATTGCAGCAACGCATACATGTGCTGTTGGTACCCAACAAGTCGTTGGATACACCGCAATACAAGCTCGAGCGCTTAAAGCACGATGATGCGCGTTTAGACAACTTGCAAGCCAGCTACACACTGGCTGAGGAAGTGGACGACGTAGCCACCGTGACACGCCGCAGTCAAGAGCGTGCCAACAAGCAAGAGCCTGTCATAAAAGGCATCTTGCGTGATGAGCCCATGCCACAAGCCGCTGCACCTGCAGCAACTGCAAAAGCACCAGCGGCAACCAACACATCTAGTACGCCTGCTTCCAAGGCTTTTGCCATCGGCGCATCTGCCGGCGGCTTTGTAGCGTGGTTGATGAACTTACTAGGGTTTGGCCAACAAACTGAAAAAGTCAACGCTGACAGAAAACCAAACGAGCGCAACGACAGGTCGGGCAGCCGCGGCGGCAGAGGTGAGCGCAACAACCGTGGTGAGCGCGGTGCGCGCACTGACGGTGAAAGCCCGCGTAACAGCCGCGGACGCAACCGTGGTGAGCGTGGTGAGCGCCAAACCCGAGGCGATGCCAACGCTGAAGACACCGGCAACCGCAGCACCCGTGGCACACGCAACGCTGACCAAGGTGAGAAGTCCGACCGCAACGACAGCGTCAACCGTTCTGAGCGCAGCGAGCGCTCTGAACGCGACGACAGAAACGAGCGCAGTGGACGCAGCACCCGCGGCGAACGCGGCGGGCGCAACCGCAACCGCAACGACACGCCAGTTAACGCAGAGCCAAATGGCAACGTGCAAACAGAGGGTTCAGCGTCACCCGAAGACGACAACAAGCCACGTGCACCACGGCGTGAACGTGGCGAGCGTGGAGACCGAGGCGAACGAGGCTCACGCCGAGGCGGCGATCGCAACCGCGATGAGCAAGCGTCAACTGAAGGTGCATCAGCCGATGCGGCTGCCCAGCAGGTACAGCCAGCCCACAGCGACCAGCGCATGCACAACGACAGCAACTTGAATTCTGCCAGCGCAGCCAACGAGACGCCCAGCTACAGCTACTTCAACCGCCCTGATTCGCACGATGACGACTCATCAGCGCCAATCGCTGCGAACCGCGATTCACAAACGCAGCAAACACAGCCGTCCGCTGGTGAGAGCAATGGCCCAGCTGGAGAGCGAGAGCAAACTGAGCGCGCACCACGCGAACGTCGCAGCCGAGACCGCTACGGTCGTGACCGCCGCCGTGGTGACAGTGGTGACAGTGGTGACAACAGTGACAACTCAGAGCAGTCGCACACAGCACCTGCTCCACAGCCAGAACAGCAACATGAACAGGAACAAGAGCGTGCGCATGAGCCAACGCGCGTACAAACTCCTGTAGCAACAGCTACACCGTTAGATGCGCCTATAAGCTCACCAATAAGTGCACCAGCTGTCTCAAAGCCGCCTGCTGCTCGAGTAGCTACCGCCGCGCCTGCTGCTACAGCAGAAGCACCCAAGCGTATGCCAAACATTGGCAGCTACGCACTCTCTGTTGACGCCATGAGCGCCGTAGCAGCCAGCTCAGGTTTGACCTGGGTTAATTCTGATGCAAGCAAAATTGCCAATGCGCAAGCCGCAATGGCAGCCGAGCCAACCGCAGCAAAAGTCGTACGCGCACGCGCTGCCCCAGTGGTTGTGAACGACGGCCCACTGGTATTGGTTGAAACCAAACGCGACTTGGCCCAAATGCCCATGCCGTTTGACAATCAGTAAACGTCAGCCATATAGCCCTGCTTAAGCAGGGCTGTAAAAAAAAGCCGCTGTGCCTAAAAGGTCCAGCGGCTTTTTCAGTTTTAAAGGCTCAGGTGTTTAGCGCCATCAACTTGCGCCAACCAGCTAGACCTAAGTCACGTAACACCTGTTTGTTGCGCTCAGGTATGGCATCGGTATCGCCGTGTGCGTCTATGGCTTGCGACAAGCTGTCTTCACGAAGCAAATGCAGCATGGGAAAGGGCGAGCGGTTGGTGTAATGACTCATGTCGGTTTCGTCTTCACCGCCAAATAGAAACTCTGGATGAAACGGCAGCACTTGCAACACCCCCTCTAGCTCATGCTCTGCCACCACATCATCCACAATATTTAGAAAATCGTTAAAAACCAGAAAATCCGGGAACAGATGTGGGTGCACCAACAGCGTGGTCTCAATTTCTTGAACTGGTGTGTCGCGCAGCAACAGCAATTCAACATCTAGTTCGTCTAAAAAAGCATCCAAGTGCTTGGCAGTACTGATCACGACACGCACCTGGCTGTTCACATAAACGCTTGTCGCAAAGGGGCACAGGTTTAAGCCAATGACAGCCTGCTCTAACCAGCCCAAGGTTTGTGCCCTAACCTGCAACACATCAACAACACCTTGTTCGCCCACATTCTTATCTGTCATGGCGTTTACTTCAAGGCCTTGTATCGAATACGCCTAGGCTTGGCACCTTCAGCACCCAGTCTTTTAACTTTATCGGCTTCGTACTCATGGTAGTTGCCATCAAAGAACACCCACTTTGAATCGCCTTCGCACGCAAGAATGTGCGTGGCAATGCGGTCTAGGAACCAACGATCGTGTGAAATCACCATGGCGCAGCCAGCAAACTCCAACAGCGCATCTTCTAATGAGCGCAATGTTTCAACGTCTAGGTCGTTGGAGGGCTCGTCCAGTAGCAACAAGTTGCCGCCTTCGGCCAATGTTTTGGCCAAATGCAAACGGCCACGCTCACCACCCGATAGGTTTCCGACACGCTTTTGCTGGTCGCCGCCACTGAAGTTGAATCTGCCGCAATAAGCTCGACTAGGCATTTGAAATTTGCCCACCGTGATCATGTCTAAGCCGCCAGAGATGTCTTCCCAAACGGTTTTTTCATCGTTGAGGTCTTCCCGACTTTGGTCTACGAACGCGACCTGCACGGTTTGCCCCGTTTTAATTTCACCAGAGTCGGGTTGTTCGACGCCACGAATGAGCTTGAACAAGGTTGACTTGCCCGCGCCATTGGGACCAATAATGCCCACAATGGCCCCCGCTGGTATTTTGAAAGTCAGGTCGTCAATCAGCACGCGGTCGCAAAATGACTTAGAAACGCCCGTGAACTCAATCACTTCGGTACCCAAACGCTCGGCTACAGGAATGAAAATTTCCTGCGTTTCATTCCGTTTTTGGTATTCATAGTCAGACAACTCTTCAAAGCGAGCCAAACGTGCCTTGCTCTTAGCTTGACGGCCTTTGGGGTTTTGCCTGACCCATTCCAACTCCTTTTTCATAGCCTTGGTGCGTGCGTCCTCGGTACGCTGCTCAAGTGCCAAACGCGCTTCTTTTTGCTCCAACCACAACGAATAGTTGCCTTTGTATGGAATACCGCGGCCACGGTCTAGCTCCAAAATCCACTCGGCAGCGTTGTCAAGAAAGTAGCGGTCGTGGGTAATGGCCACCACAGTACCTGGAAAACGAGCCAAAAATTGTTCCAACCATTCAACGCTCTCTGCATCCAAGTGGTTGGTAGGCTCATCTAGCAGCAACATATCAGGTTTGGACAACAGCAGGCGGCACAAAGCCACGCGACGTTTTTCACCACCCGACAAGACCCCAATATTGGCGTCCCAAGGTGGCAAGCGTAAGGCATCAGCGGCTATCTCAAGTTGGTGCTCGCTGTCCGTACCTGCTGAAGCAATGATGGCTTCTAGTTGCGCTTGTTCTGCAGCCAAGGCGTCAAAGTCGGCGTCTTCTTCCGCGTACGCTGCATACACTGCGTCTAATCGGTCTTTGGCCGCTAAAACCTCACCCATACCACTTTCAACTGATTGACGCACATTGTGTGTTGGGTCCAACTCAGGCTCTTGAGGCAGGTAGCCAATTCGGATACCGGACATGGCAATAGCTTCGCCCTCAATATCTTTGTCAATGCCAGCCATGATTTTGAGCAGCGTCGACTTGCCAGATCCATTGGTACCTAACATGCCAATTTTGGCCCCAGGCAAGAAACTCAGTGAGATGTCCTTCAGGATTTGGCGCTTAGGTGGGACGGTTTTGCCCACCCGATTCATAGAAAAAACATACTGAGCCATACTGCAACACCTTCACTTTTCAAACATTCAAACGTCTTGCGCGCAGTCTTGACTGCTTACAAGTGTTGGCATCACGCCAAACCCTACATTATCCCCGCTGTAAGTCGCCTAATGCAACAATCCAGCCCTTAACGCAGTGACGACGATCCAGAGCAGGCCAGCACAGCGAATAAAACAGACCCACTGGCTCAAATGCGTGGTCATGACACCACACAATCACCCAAACAGCACATTAACAGCACAGTTCGGGACACATATGCGTTCATAATGAGAATTGTCTTGGGCCATCAGTCGCCCAGACAGCAGCACAATGCTGCGGGTAAGCGAAGGTTTACAAACACCACCTCGCCACTCACACACCCAAATTGATCGGTCTAAGACTGGCCCCAGGTACACCACCCAAGGCAGACCGATGCACCAGTGCCGTGATACGGCACCGATTATTTCCATGACCTTTGAAGAATTGAATCTGGCCCCAGCCATTTTGGATGCCGTGCGCGAGCAAGGCTACGAGACCCCAACACCTGTTCAAGCCCAAGCTATTCCAGCGGTGCTAGCAGGCTTAGATGTGCTGGCAGGCGCCCAAACCGGCACAGGTAAAACCGCAGGTTTTACGCTGCCTATTTTGCACTTACTCAGCCAACGCGAACGCAAAAGCAACGCTGTACGCGCCCTCATACTCACACCAACACGCGAGTTAGCTGCCCAGGTAGAAGAGTCGGTGCGCACCTATGGCAAACACCTAGACCTGACTTCTACAGTTGTGTTCGGCGGTGTTGGCATGAACCCCCAAGTTAAAAAGCTGCGCTCAGGCGTTGACATCTTGGTGGCAACACCAGGACGCTTGTTGGACCTAGTGGGTCAAGGTGTTTTGGACTTAACCCAAGTCGAAATCTTGGTTTTAGACGAAGCCGACCGCATGCTAGACATGGGCTTTATTCATGACGTCAAAAAAGTATTGGCCTTGGTACCAGCCAACAAGCAAAGCTTGTTGTTCTCTGCCACGTTCAGTGATGAGATCCGCTCGTTGGCCAACAACCTGCTGCGTGACCCGTTGCATATCCAAGTCACGCCCAAAAACACAACTGTGCAACGCATCGCACAGTGGATTTACCCAGTTGGTCGATCACGTAAAAAAGAGCTGCTAGCACACGTCATTCAAGAAAACAACTGGTCACAAGTGCTGGTGTTTACGCGTACCAAGTTTGGTGCCAACCACGTTGCCCAATTTCTTAGCGACAACGGCATCAACGCCATGGCGTTGCACGGCAACAAAAGTCAAGCTGCGCGCACCCAGGCGCTGGCTGGTTTCAAAAGCGGCGATGTACGCGCCTTGGTCGCCACCGACATTGCAGCGCGGGGCATAGACATTGATGATTTACCGCATGTTGTGAACTTTGAAATTCCAAACATCAGCGAAGACTATGTGCACCGCATCGGCCGTACAGGCCGTGCCGGCGCTAGCGGCGAAGCGGTCAGTTTGGTCTGTATGGACGAAGAAGGCTTTATGCAAGATGTAGAGCGTTTCATCAACCAGCGCATTGAAGTCAAGATTATTGACGGTTTTGGTCCAGCCGAGGGTGAAAAAGCCGAGCCAATCGCCATGGGCAGACAAGTGCTGTGGGGCGGCATTGGCAAGCCACCAGCGCGTGATGTCATGGCTGCTGCTGGCAAAGCAGCACGTGGTGAAATGATGCAACGCATTCGTGAAAAGAAAACCACAGGTGGTGCGCCAAACAGTGGCGGCGGCGGCCGTAACGGTGGCGGCCAAGGTCGACGCAACCCGAGCAGTGCCAACGGACCACGTCAAGAAACTGGTGCGGGCAGCGAAGGCCAACAAGACGGCCGTAATCCAGAGTCTCGCGGCAACCCGCGTCGTCGCCCCCAGCGCAACGCGCCAGGTGCAGGACAAGGCGGACAAACGAGTCGCAATGATGGCTCACAAGGCCAAGGTTTTAGACCAGAGCGCGGCAACGAAGCGCTGGGCAACGGGCCACGTCGTAACGCAAGTGGACCGCGCCAAGACAGGGGTGAGCCGCGTCAAGACAGAGGCGAGCCAAGAGATCACACTGGGTCGCGTCAACCTGACCCGCTTCGCACCAGCATAGATGCACTGAGTGAGCGCCGTGGTGGCAACGGTGGCGGTAACCGCCGAAGTGGCCCCAGTGGCAATCGCAGCGGTGGCGGTGGCGGTGGCGGTGGTAACAGTAGCCGCGGTGGAGCTGATCCATTGCGCACCAGTTTCGGTCGCATCAAATAAAACCACAGATTTAGGCTTATGCCTAGGCCGCTAAATTTAGTCACACAGGCGTCTTAGACGCCTGTTTTTTTTGGGCATCATGCGCAACATGACCAATCAAATTTCCGCTGCCGACAGCGTTTTAGAGCAATGGCTTGCAGATGAGGACGCGCGCCGCGCTGTCATGAACAATGGCGTAGGGCCAGGCGTGGTGACACCCGCCCAAATAGCCGGTAAAAATGGCCTAGAAGCCATGCAAGCGACGCTGCAGGGGCTGGCTCCCTACCCTTCTATTGGTAAAACACTTGATTTCATGTTGATGGAGGTGGATGAAGGGCGCGCGGTGTTTCAAGGCACGCCCGGACCTGCCCATTTAAACCCTATGGGCGGTATTCACGGCGGCTGGTACGCCGCCATACTGGACTCTGCACTGGGTTGTGCTGTGCACAGCAAAATGGTTGCAGGACGCGGCTACACCACAGCCGAGTTAAGCGTCAATTTGGTGAAAGCCATTGGCAAAACGTCACGGGTTAGGGCCATCGGTACCGTGCTGCACTGCGGGCGGCAGCTCGCAACGGCAGAGGCCAAACTTGTTGGCCCAGACGGCACCTTGTACGCGCACGCAACCACCACCTGCTTGGTTTTTGAAATACCGTCACAATTAAAGGTATGAGATTTCTACACACCATGCTAAGAGTTGGCGATTTGGACAAGTCCATCGCCTTTTACACAACCGTTTTGGGTATGCAATTGCTGCGAAAATCTGAAAACGAACAATACAAGTACACCTTGGCGTTTGTGGGCTACGGCTCCAATCCAGAGCATGCCGAGCTAGAGCTGACTTACAACTGGGGACAAACCCAATACGACTTAGGCAACGCATACGGCCATATTGCCTTGGCTGTACCTGATGCTTACGAAGCCTGTGCAAAGATTGTGGCTGCTGGGGGCAACGTCACGCGAGAAGCAGGCCCAGTCAAGGGTGGCGCAACAGTTATTGCTTTTGTCACAGACCCCGACGGCTACAAAATAGAGTTGATTCAACGCCCTGAATCTGCGTAAACAAGACAGAAACGGGGCGGTTGGCGAGTGAAGCTTTCAACGACGCCAACCTAGATTGGCTCAGGTACAGACCTTATTGAACGCTGTTGGCACTCACGACCACCTCAACGCGACGCGCTTGCGCGTTGCTGCCTGAGCCAGTCAACACCTCAGGCTTTTTCAGTACCACGCGGTCTTCGGGGGCTCCCGCCATCAGCAACGATGCGCGTACGGCCATGGCTCTGCGCTGCGCCAATGCTGCATTAAAAGCCGCGTCCCCCGTATCGTCATGAAAACCTGACAACACCACAAAACTGCCTGCTTTGGCCGCAACAACTGTGTCACCCAATGCCGCGCCAGCGCCAACAGCCAAGTCTGCACTGCCAGAGGCAAAATAAAACTTCACAACGCCGCCGTACACCACAATGCTGGCATCATCCGCGGCAGGCTCTGCCGCCAGCGAGGGGGCTTCAGCCTCAACAAACACCGCAGACTGCCTGTCATCCTGAATAACAGACTGGACAACAGATTGGGTCGATGAACCGGTGGCCTTAAAGACCCCAAGCCCCAACACCCCACCAACAACCAACACCAAGACGGGCATCAACATCATCAGCACTACGAATGGCTCTTGGTCATTGCTGGTTTGCATAAAATTGCCTTTTTTGAATCATATTGAAAAAGTAACTAGACTTTAATTGTAGGCTTGATGAATTCAATTCACCTGTAAACACCCTCAACAGCTGTCAATACACACAACTTTGAAGGCAATTATCTAGTGAGACTATTGGCCACACACTGTGAGGCCATCGGCCGCCCAATATACTGGCAGCATGGACACCACTCAAATAGCAAATTTACGCAAAAGCTACGAACTCGCAGCGTTGAATGAGCAAGACTCGCAAGACCAGCCGCGCCTACAGTTTGAGCAATGGCTCAACGAAGCCATTAGCGCCCACATACCGGAACCCAATGCCATGACGCTGGCCACTGTAGACCACAACATGCGCCCCAGCACCCGCGTGGTGCTGATTAAAGGCTTGGATGAACGCGGCATTGTTTGGTACACCAACTACGACAGCCGCAAAGGGCAACAGCTAGCTGGCAACCCATTTGCCGCACTTCAATTTCATTGGGTAGAGATGGAGCGCGTGGTCAGAATTGAAGGGGAAGTTGAACGCATCAGTGAAGCAGACAGCGACGCCTACTTTCACAGCCGCCCACTAGATTCCCGTATTGGCGCATGGGCCAGCCCTCAGAGCGAGGTCATTCGAGGGCGGGAGGTGCTGATTGACGCTGAAATAAAATACGCAGCCCAGTTTTTGCAGCATCCACCACGCCCACCGCATTGGGGCGGCTACCGTTTAAAGCCCACACTGTGGGAGTTTTGGCAAGGGCGAAAAAGCCGCCTACACGACAGACTTTGTTACATACAAACTGACAGTGGACAGTGGATGCGGCAGCGACTCGCGCCTTAATTCAGGACCGTAATCGGCTGTGCTGCAACCGCCTTAAGCTGCGCTATCAGATTGAGTTCCGGGGCCACATCACGCAGCGGCAACACCACAAACGCCCGCTCCCACATGCGCGGGTGGGGCACTGTTAGCAACGGCGACTCTATGCGAGCACTGCCGTACAACAACACATCCAAATCAAGCGTTCGCGGGGCATTGGTATAGCTACGAACCCGCCCAGCTTGTTGCTCAATGGCTTGAAGTTGAACCAACAACGCAGGCGCGTTCAAGTGGGTATCTAGCCGCATCACGGCGTTGACATAATCTGGACCGTCCGCCTGCCAAGGCGCACTGGCGTAGAGCTTTGACAGCTGGCTTGTTGTGCCCAACACAGCAACGTCTTTGGCTGCTTGCAACACTTGCGCACGTGCATCGCCTAGGTTGGCGCCCAGTGCTATGAAACAGGTCACCAAGTGCGACTCATTCAACCGTTGCCGTCGTCTAAGCCGTTAACCCGACCAAGTGGCAACTGAGGTTGGCCATCATCATTGCCAGGTTTGCGTCGGCTACGACTGCGCCGGCGCTTGCGTGCGGGCGCACCGGCGTCGCCTGTTGAGTCATCATCACGCGAGACTGTATGTGCATCTTGACTAGATTGTTCATCTGAGGCCTCGCTAACGGTCGCCCCATCGGTAGCCGTTTTCCGCGGTCCACGCTTGCGGGGAGCTTTGGCTGCTGGTTGCTGACGCAATGCTTCCAGCATGTCGTAGCGGACGTCGTCGGTGGCCATGCTAAAGGTTTCCCACCACTGCGCCAAAGCCAACTCAACCTCACCCACCTGCGCGCGCAGGCGTAAGAAGTCAAAACCTGCTCTAAAACGGTTGTGTGTCACCAAGCTCATGGCACTACTGGGTGTGCGCTTGTCAAAGCGTGGCTGCATGGTCCAAATCTCACGCATATCAGCGCCTAATTTGCCGCGGCCAGATACATCGCCAATGCGCGATTCGAAGACGTCTTCCACCGCATCTTGCAGGGCTGGGAACGAACTTGGGCGCGGGCCTTTTTGTGAGCGCAAGCGTTTGTCCCAACCACTGCGTACATCCGACCACAACACGCAAGCCAGTAGAAAACTGGGCGCTACTGGCTTGTCTTCACCCACGCGCCTGTCTGTGTCTACGAAGGCTTGGTGCACAAACGGGTCTGCAGCGCGGGCCACTGCCAAATCCAGCAATGGGTAAATACCCGTGGCCAGCCCCAATTGCTGCAAGGTTTCTACCGTGGCAACAGCATGGCCGGTTTGCAGCAGCTTGAGCATTTCGTCAAACAAACGGCTTTGCGGTACATCAGCCAACAGCTTGGCACTGGCCAATAAGGGCTCGCGTGAGGCCTTGTCAAGCGTGAAGCCGAGGTGGGACAGCTTGGCCATGAACCGCACTGCACGAATGATGCGTACGGGATCTTCGCGGTAGCGCATGGCAGGGTCGCCAATCATGCGCATGATGTGTTTGCGCGCATCACGGATACCGTTGTGATAATCAACCACCACTTGTGTGGTTGGGTCGTAGTACATGGCGTTGATAGTGAAATCGCGCCGCGCCGCGTCTTCCTCCATGGGGCCCCACACGTTGTCACGCAGCACCCGACCAGAGGCGTCAACGGCGTGCGTTGCAGTGGCCAGTTGGTGCTTGCTGGTGCGCTCGTTGCCACTGACTTGTTGCGCATCAGCGCTGTCTAAGAAGGCTCTAAACGTTGAGACTTCAATAACCTCGTGCTCACGACCACGGCCATAAATGACGTGAACAATACGAAAGCGCCTGCCAATAATGAAGGCGCGTCGAAACAACCGTTTGACCTGCTCAGGCGTGGCATCCGTGGCCACATCAAAGTCTTTGGGCCGCACGCCACACAACAAGTCGCGCACGGCACCGCCCACAATATAGGCCTCGAACCCGTCGTCTTGCAGCGTTTGAACCACATCAATGGCTCGCTTATCAACCAGCTCAGGGTTGATTTTGTGAACTTTTACCGAAACGTCTTCTCGCTGTCCAAATTTAGACTTGCTGACAGCTGAGGAAGAACCCAAAAGCTTTTTTATAAGTTTTTTAATCATTAAATAAATCCAGCACGGGCCATCCGCGCTCGGTGGCGATAACCTTTAGCTTATCGTCAGGATTGGTAGCGACCGGGTGGCTGGCGCGCTCCAACAGGGGGAGATCGTTGATTGAGTCGCTGTAGAAAAAAATATGTCCAACGTCGGTCCAACTCGTGTTGCGAGACGTCAACCATTGTTCCACACGTGCGACCTTGCCTTCTCTGAATGAGGGAGTCCCCAAAATGTCGCCTGTTGGTACGCCACGCGCATCCAATACAAGATCGACAGCAATCAAATGTTCCACGCCTAAAGCCTTGGCAATAGGCGCCGTGATAAACGCATTGGTTGCTGTCACCAACACAATGTCATCGCCAGCAGCGCGGTGCTTGTCTAGCAGCGCCACGGCTTGAGGACGTATGGCCGGCATAATAACTTGAGCCATAAACTGCTGGTGAGCAGCAGCGGCCAACTCAGCGCCATTGTCACCCAAGTCACGCAGGCTTTGTGTGCCAAACCGCACGTAGGTGTTGATGTCTAGGGTGCCAGCCTTGTACTGCTCATAAAAAGCATCATTGGCCTTTGCAAATACTGCCGCGTCACGCCAACCCAACTCTACAGTGAACTGCCCCCACGCATGGTCAGAGTCCAGCGGCAGCAAGGTGTGGTCAAGGTCAAACAAGGCGAGATTCATATATAGCTTCTGTTACGTGGCGCTGAGCGGTGCGTGATCAGCGGTTAGTCGCTGGCCTCAAGCATGGCCTTTATTAAGGGTACGGTCAGTGCACGCTTGGTCCGCATAGCGTACTGGTCTAGGTGTGCAAGTAGCTGCATAAGACTGCTTAGGTCTCTGGCAAAACGGCTCAACATGAAATCCATCACATCGTCTGTGAGCATCAAACCACGCTCATCAGCTGCACGCCTCAACACGGCACGACGTTGACCCTCGCCGATAACATGCAATTGGAACACATGTCCCCACCCCAAACGGGTTCGCAAGTCATCCCGCAGTCGCAAGTCAGCTGGTGGTACCAAGCCCGCAGCAAACACACCTCGCACCTGCCCGTTAGCAGGAGACAGGGCATTAACAAACCAATTGAAAGCACACGCTTGCTGTTCAGCCGTGTACAGGTGACAGTCGTCTAGCACCACGGCATCCCAGCCCTCTTGAAAGGATATAGGCTGCAACACCCCAGCATCAAGCCAGCCCACGCGCAGACCTTGCGAGGCCAAGGCCTCGCGCAACCCGCCCAGTAAGTGCGTTTTACCGCTGCCTGGCTCGCCCCACAGGTAGGTGGGCACAGGAGAGCGACTGGTATGCGCCGCCCACATCGCGAGGTGCTTCAGGGCTTCTTCGTTACCACTGGCATCAAAGTTGTCCAATGAAGGCAAGGGCGCCAAGCCAATGTCAAGCGCAAGCTGCTTCATGGGGCTCGGTACAAGTCACTGGTAAGGTAAGTGGTACGCAGGCGGCCAAAAGCCACCAACAACACCGCGCTTGCAGGCAATGCAATGAGCACGCCCACGAACCCGAACAAATGACCAAACGCCATAAGCGCAAAAATAACCATTATGGGATGCAAGCCGATGCGCTCCCCCAACAAACGGGGGGTCAACCACAAGCTTTCAGCCATTTGTCCCACACCGTAGACGCCAGCCACCCACAGCACCCCAGAAACATCTTGAAACTGCAAGGCCGCAGCGAGCAATGCCAACACCAACCCCAAACCAAAGCCAAGATAGGGCACAAACACGGCCAGACCGGTGAACAAACCAATGGGCAAGGCCAGCTTCAGCCCAACAAAGGCCAGCGCAATCACGTAAAACACCGCCAGTATCAACATCACCAGCACTTGGCCGTGCAGGTATTGGCCTAGCATGTGGTCCACGTCGGTGAAAAAACTGCCCACTGTGCCACGCCAACGCGCAGGAACTGCTCGCATGGCTTTGGTCAGCACGCGCTCGTAATCAATCAGCAAGTAATAGGCAACGATGGGGGTTAGCACCACATTGCCCAACACAGCCATCAAAGCGCTGCCGCCAATACGCAGGGAGGTGGCGAGCGTTTGCAGCACATCAGACCCGTGCCCCGCCAACAACGTGCGCAGAGATTGGCGCACCATCTCGACGTCAATGTTCAAATCTAAGCCAAAACGTGCCGCCAGCGGCGTTGCCCAGTTGTTGAATTGCACCAGCATGGCGGGAATTTGGTCGCGTAACAGCGGTAGTTGCTTGGTCACCACAGGCACCACCAACAACAGCAAGGCACTCGCAACAACCAGCAACACCAGCAACACAATGCCTGCACCAAGCCACTCGGGAATGCGGTACTTGGCCATCCACACCACGCCAGGGTGCAAGGCATAGGCCAGCACTGCGGCTAAAATAAAAGGTGTCAGTACGGGGGCCAACACCGACAACAACCACACGGCGGCAGCTGTCAGCGCCAGCCACATGAAGCTGCTGAGCAATTTGGGGTTTATTGGCATGTCACGGGCTCATTCTTAAAAACACTGAGGCTGTGCTTGTACACAAGCACTGGTTGCACATTCATACAATAGAGTACTTGCAGAATGCTCACATTGTGGGCGGACGCACACGAAACCTCTGTAAGCATTTGATATAACCTCGTTATTTTACCCAGCACTCGCACTAGCCAAAGCAACACCCCATGAGCCAAACCCCACTGTCCTACAAATCTGCTGGCGTTGATATTGAAGCCGGCGACGCCTTGATTGAACGCATTAAACCACTCGCCAAGAAAACCCTGCGCGAGGGCGTTATGGCCGGTATTGGCGGATTTGGTGCTTTGTTTGAAGTGCCCAAGCGCTACAAAGAGCCTGTCCTCGTTAGTGGCACAGACGGCGTGGGCACCAAGCTCAAGTTGGCTTTTGAATGGGGTATGCACGACACAGTAGGCATTGACTTGGTCGGCATGAGTGTGAACGACATCTTGGTTCAGGGCGCCGAGCCCCTGTTCTTCCTAGACTACTTTGCCTGCGGCAAACTAGATATAGACACGGCTGCTGCCGTGATTGGCGGCATCGCGGCTGGCTGCGAGGCCAGCGGCTGCGCCTTGATTGGCGGCGAAACCGCTGAAATGCCGGGCATGTACCCTGACGGCGAATACGACCTCGCAGGCTTCGCTGTTGGCGTGGTCGAGAAGGCCAACATCTTGGACGGCAGTTCGGTCGTCGCTGGCGATGTGGTGCTGGGGCTGGCCTCCAACGGTGTGCACTCCAACGGCTTTTCGCTGGTGCGCAAATGCATAGAGCGCGCAGGCGACCAACTGCCAGAACAACTAGACAACCAAGCCTTCAAACAGGCACTGATGGCTCCAACGCGCTTGTATGTCAAACCTGTATTGGGCGCGCTCAAGCTGGGTAGCATCAAAGCTTTGGCTCATATTACTGGCGGTGGTTTGCTTGAGAACATTCCCCGCGTCTTGCCGCAAGGCTTGGGCGTGGATTTGCAGCGTAGCAACTGGCCACAAACAGAGCTGTTTGCATGGCTGCAACACACCGCTGGCATTGACGAGATTGAGATGAACCGGACCTTCAACAACGGGATTGGCATGGTGTTGATGTGCACAGCCAGCGACGCTGATGCCTTGCAAGCGTATTTTGAAGCTGCTGGTGAAACCGCCTACCGCATTGGCGCTGTGGTTGAGCGTTCGAAAGATGAAGGCGCAGCAGTTATGTTGACATGAAGTTACGTTAAGCATCATGAAGCTGCGGGCCGACGCGCTCATAACTGCCCAAGTACCAGCCCTCGAGCAGCAGGCTTTAGCTTTGCTGCAACTGCAACAAAGCTGCGCTCACTTGCGGTGCATCTGGTGCGGTGGGCACCTCACGCAAGTACACAGATAAATCGCGCGCTGCACTGCGCTTGTCACCCAAGCGTGCCGCGCACAAACCCCGGTCACGCCTGTACTCCCAGCGCTTAGGGCTGACCAACACCAAGCGCTCGTGCACAGCAAGCTCGCGCTGGCTATCGTCATGGCTGCGGTGAATTTCGCGTAAGTTAGACAACACTCGAACCACAATATCTCGGTTGCTGGCCGGCTGTAAAAACGAATCAACCGGTGCATCGTTGTCGCCCGTTAACCCAAACTGCGCTTTAAACGGCTCGGCTCGCTCAGACAAATCTTCGCGACTGAGTGTTGCGCCGGCAAATGGGTCAACGACCACTTGGCCTTCTGGCAAGACCAACTTACACAAAAAGTGTCCAGGAAAGCTCACACCGTGAGCCTGTAAGTCCAAGCTGTTAGCGAGCTCCAGCCATATCACAGCCAAAGAAATGGGTATACCACGGCGCGTGGCCAACACTTGATGCACGTAGCTGTTGTCAGGGTCGTAGTAGTTGTTTAAATTGCCCTGAAAACCCAAATCGACAAAAAAATACTGGTTGAGCACACGCAAGCGCTCAACTGGCGCAGCCTTAGCTGGCACGCGGCGGTGCAAGCGCTGAACCAACCTGTCAAGCGCATTGGGCACCATGTTTAAATCTAAATCTGGGTACTCGTCCATAGCCAAGCTGGCTACTGTTTCTAGCAAAGGAAAATCATCGTCATCAGCGACCAGCATGGCGAAGTAAGCCAGGGGTGAGTGCGTTTGCGGCGTCCATGTCATGCGTTGTCTCTCCGTGCTGAATCGGTTTCTAAGTGCGTTAACACGCTGTTGCGGCGCATCAACTGTTTCAGTGGCATGCCCAAAGCAGCCAGTCCTCCAAAGTAAATCAGGACACATACCAAAAACACACCGGCCAACGCCACTATGCGCAAAGCCCACTGGCTGTGCCACGCAGCCCAATCAATGGCCTGTGCACTCCACCACATCCAAGCGCTCAACACCACAGATACAAGCGCAATACGCAGTACAAACAAGCCCCAACCCGGCAATGGCTTTAGCGTACCTTTGCGCACCAAACCAATCCACAACCATGACGCATTCAACACGGCGCCTAAACCAATGGCCAATGCCAGACCGGCATGCGCGAAGTGCGGCACCAACACAACATTGAGCAGCTGGATAAACACCAGCACCACCACCGCAATCGTCACCGGTGTCTTGATATCTTGTTTGGCGTAATAACCTGGAGCCAAAATTTTAATGGCCACCAGACCCACCAAACCAACGCCGTAGCCCATCAAGGCCAAGCTGGTCTGATACAAATCGCCATCATTAAAGCGGCCATAGTGGTACAACACGGACACCAACGGCTGCGGCATCAGCAACAAAGCCAAGGCGCAAGGCACAGTGAGCAACACCACCAAGCGCAAGCCCCAGTCTAGTAACCCGCTATAAGCTGCATCGTCGTCGCGGGCGGTAGACGCAGACAATTGCGGCAGCAACACAACACCCAAGGCTACCCCTAGCAATGCCGTTGGAAACTCCATCAACCTGTCGGCGTAGGTGAGCCAACTCACACTGCCAGGTGTTAAGTGCGATGCAATTTGGGTGTTGATGAGTAATGAAATTTGCGCCACGCTTACCCCCAACAACGCAGGGCCCATCAGGCGCAATATCCGGCGGGTACCCGGGTCACGCCAAGCCTGTGCAACCGCGGTGGGACGGAAGCCAATTTTGGGCAACATGCCAATGCGCAACAAGGCAGGCACTTGCACGCCCAACTGCAACATGCCTCCCAACATCACCCCACCGGCCATCGCGTAAATAGGCTCAATACCCACGTCGCTTAAATACGGGGCGCCCCAGGCTGCGGCGCCAATCATTGCCACGTTTAACAACACGGGGGTAGCTGCTGGCACCACAAACTTTTTCCACGTATTGAGCACACCGGCGGCCAACGCCACCATAGACATAAAGCCTATGTAAGGAAACATCCACTGCGTCAGCACCACAGCCGTGTCAAAATCACCTCCAGACTGCTGCAAGCCGCTGGCCATCAACCACACCACCCACGGCGCACCCAACACACCCACCACACAAGTCAACAGCAAGGCCCACATCATCACCGTTGCTACGGAATCAACCAAGGTCTTGGTAGCCTCATCACCATGGGTCGCTCGCGTGGCGGCCAGCACTGGCACAAACGCTTGGCTGAACGCGCCTTCAGCAAACAAGCGGCGTAGCAAATTGGGAATGCGAAACGCCACATTGAAGGCATCCGTGGTGGCGCTGGCACCAAAAAAGGCAGCCACCAACAACTCGCGCATCAAACCTGTAATGCGGGAGGCAAGTGTCAACACAGACACCAAAGAAGCAGCTTTGAATAAGTTCACGCTCTGAGTGTACCCAGAGCGCTGCCTGCGTTGTAAAAAGCTACACATGTAAACCAGCATGGCATGCTTGGCTTTAGGCCTTGAACGTCGAAGCCAATCATTGTTATTGGGTATCCGATGAGCCAGACCCAATAACGCCCGCTAGTTTGAGCATCCGCTCACCACTGGTCATTGAGCCATTCTTCAATATGAGTGCCTCTAAGCGCCAGCCACGGGTTGGTGTGACACACCGGCAGACTCGGGCTATAATGCTCGGTTAGCTGGCAACATCTACAAACCACAAGGAAATTGAACCATGGCAACCAAGCCTAAGAAAAAAAACCCGCGTTTAGCCTCTGGGCGCAAACGCGCACGTCAAAACATCAAACTGAACGCAGCACACACGTCCCTGCGTTCAAAGTACCGCACAGTTATTAAAAACGTCGAAAAAGCAGTTGCTGCAGGCGAAAAAGACAAAGCTGTAGAGTTGTTCTCTAAAATGCAAGCTATCGTTGACAGCATTGCCGACAAGGGCATCTTTCACAAAAACAAGGCTGCTCGCGATAAGAGCCGCCTGAGCGCTAAAGTTAAAGCTTTGGCACTCGCTGGCGCCTAACCAGGCGTCTATGTTGGTGCTATTGCCTAGGCGGTGATGCACTGACAACAAGCACGTGGTTTAAAAGTTATTTTTAAACCGCGCCGTTTGAATTGGGTGCGCTGCCAGCTGATCCCAAATAAGAAAAGCCGCTTCAAACTGGAGCGGCTTTTTTTCGTCTGCACAACCCATACGGTATGCGGCTTGGTTGAATTAAAGTTGCCCGCTAAGCATCTGGCAACAAGCAAGCCTCAGAAATAACCAAGTCGTTGTCCAGACCAAAATTGATCACAAAATCCCAAGCCATGGGCTCTTCGGCGCGCAATTCGGCCTGCACCACCACGCAACGCACACCATTAATCAGGACAGGTACGCACCATGGGGAGTAGCTCAAATGGTCACCTGGGTGCGCGCCACCTGGGCGAAAAGAGCTCATAACACCCGCGAGCCGTTCAGCCCAATCACTGGGCCTAAAGACTTTGCCTGTAGACGTCACGCCCTGAATAAAGACTTCTTTGGCGCTGTTGAAAACCATTTGTTTGCGATGCGCTTTGCGAAATGTGTGCGGGATAGGTGCGAACTGCTGACTGTAGCTTAGCCCTACGACAATGACCAAACGATCTGTTGAAAAGCTGGTTGCACAAGGGTCAGCGCAGCCACAGAAGCATGCTTTTTAAGCATTGAAATATCAAAAATATTGTATCTTATATAAGACTTGCGATTGGCTGCGTAAGGGCCGCTAAACAACACACGTTCTAGGCTTGCCACTAACCTCTAAAATCAATCTTTTATCTCCTTTCAATTGGGACCACGCCATGTCTACCGCCACCCCAGTCGCACCGACTTCGCCACACGTCATGAACACGTATGGACGTTTGCCAATTGCCATGACACATGGCATGGGTTGCACAGTATGGGACACCGACGGTAAGGCCTACTTGGATGCGCTTGGCGGGATTGCAGTGAACACGCTTGGGCACTCGCATCCCAAGCTGGTGGCAGCGTTACGAGACCAGGTTGGCAAGCTCGTTCATACGTCCAACTATTACCATGTGCCTCATCAAGAGACGCTGGCAGCACAACTGGTAGCGATGTCTGGCATGACCAACGTGTTCTTTTGCAACAGCGGCCTTGAGGCCAACGAGGGCGCCCTCAAGATGGCGCGTAAATTCGGGCACGACAAAGGCATAGACAAACCCAAGGTCGTTGTGTACGAGGGTGCCTTCCATGGGCGCAGTATTGCCACACTGAGTGCCACTGGCAACCCCAAAATTCACGCCGGCTTTGGCCCACTGCTAGATGACTTTATCCGCGTGCCACTCAACAACATGGATGCGCTCAAAGCAGCGACGGCTGAGCGTAACGACGTGGTGGCCGTATTTGTTGAAGCCATTCAAGGCGAAGGCGGCGTGCACCCAGTTGATAACGCCTACATGTGCGATGTGCGTGCTTTGTGCGACGAGCGTGATTGGCTGCTCATGATCGACGAGGTGCAATGCGGCATTGGCCGCACCGGCAAATGGTTTGCACACCAATGGTCGGGTATCACGCCAGACGTGATGCCACTGGCCAAGGGGTTGGGCTCTGGCGTCCCCATTGGCGCCATAGTGGCCGGACCCAAAGCTGCCCACATATTGCAGCCCGGCAACCATGGCTCAACTTTTGGCGGCAACCCACTGGCCATGCGTGCTGGCGTTGAAACACTGGCCATCATGCGAGAAGAAAACATCATGGCCAACGCAGCAGACGTTGGCGCTTACTTGCAAGCCCAGCTCCAAGCGGCGTTTGCAAACCAGCCTGGTGTGGTGTCCATTCGTGGCAAAGGGCTCATGATTGGCGTGGAGCTTAACAAGCCTTGCGGCCAACTCATTGGTCTCGCAGCCGCGAACGGCCTGCTGATTAGCGTGACCGCTGACACCGTGATTCGCCTGGTGCCGCCACTCATATTGACACGCAATGAGGCTGACAAAGTTGTGGCCATACTGGCACCCCTGGTTGAGGCTGTGCTGGCGGGACATGCCTAAACTGGCTGCAACACCCACATACATTTTTTATGGTTGTTCTGTTACGTTTATTCCAGCTCTACCCCCACCCCTACTTTTACTTGCACGCTACACATGAAACATTACCTGCAGTTCAGTGACCTTTCAACCGACGACTACGCGTGGGTGTTTGAGCGGGCGCGCATCATCAAAGACAAGTTCAAGGCCTACGAAAAATACCAACCGTTGAGCGATCGAACACTGGCTATGATTTTTGAAAAAGCCAGCACCCGCACCCGCGTAAGCTTTGAGGCCGGTATGTACCAAATGGGCGGTTCGGTGGTGCACTTGACCACGGGTGACAGCCAACTGGGGCGGGCTGAGCCTATTGAAGACAGCGCCCGGGTGATCAGTCGCATGACAGATATTGTGATGATTCGCACCTATGAACAAAGCAAGCTAGAGCGCTTTGCAGCGTTTTCTCGCGTGCCTGTTATCAACGGCTTGACCAATGAGTACCATCCTTGCCAAATTTTGGCCGACATCTTTACCTATATCGAGCACCGTGGCCCCATTGCAGGCAAAACAGTGGCATGGGTAGGTGACGGCAACAACATGGCAAACACATGGTTACAAGCCGCTGATATTTTGAATTTCACAGTGCACGTGAGCACACCAAGCGGCTATGAGGTGGACGCCGTGCTAGCCCATGTCAACAACCCCAACTGCGTTAAAACCTTTACCGACCCCAGCGCCGCGTGCACAGGCGCAGACTTGGTCACCACAGACGTGTGGACCAGCATGGGTTTTGAAGCTGAAAATGAAGCCAGGCGCAAGGCTTTTGGCAACTGGTGTGTTGATGAGGCCATGATGGCCAAGGCCAAACAAGATGCCTTGTTCATGCATTGCTTGCCTGCACACCGTGGAGAAGAAGTACAAGCCGAGGTGATTGATGGCCCTCAATCAGTGGTCTGGGATGAGGCAGAAAACCGCTTACACGTTCAGAAAGCGCTGATGGAGTTTTTGCTACTGGGACGCGTAACGGGCTAAAAAAAGGGAACCAGTACTTTTATTGTGCAAACGCCAATAGCCTGCTACTTTTCGAGCTCAATGTAGGCCATACTGCGCGCTTATTCACTCAAAGTCCTATGGCTACCATTATGTCTGCATGTGAGAGTTGTGGTGCTTGCTGCGCTTTTTTTAGAGTCGACTTCTCGATTTACGAGCTTCAATCACTGGGCGGGACCGTACCCGATGAACTGGCCGAAGAATTCAATGGCAACCACGCTCGAATGTGCGGCACCAACGCCATGCCTAGACGCTGTGATGCACTGACAGGCACCATTGGCGAGCAGGTCGGTTGTAGTATCTACGAGTCGCGCTCAACCCCGTGCCGTGAATTTCCAGAAGCGAGCGAAGGCTGCGCCAGAGCTAGGTTGAGCTACGGCCTAGCGCCTTTAAACAACCCGTTTGACGCACTGTTTGGCACCACACCAGCCATCGACTCGTGGCCCACAACTCTTTGACAACTGGGCAGTCCATCAAAAAAGCCACGATAACCGCAACACAACTGGTTACGGCCTAAGTACTTACTTCGCAAGTAGGCTAGTTCCAGCCTCATAGCCGTACAACCAAGGCTGGTCAAGCAGCTTGGCGCCCATGGCCCACATAGCCAAGTCGCGGCCCACTCGCTTGAAACCATCCGCATGGAATATATCGCCGTTTCGCTTGGCGCGCTGCTGCACAAAAGCATTGCGTTCCCAGCGGTTCAGTGCGTAATGCCGCAGTTGCTGTGGCACATTTAAGGCGTGCATTGACAACGCCCGTCCCAACGCTTGGGCGTCCTCTATAGCCATGCCAGCGCCTTGCGCTAAATAAGGGAACATGGGATGAGCGGCGTCGCCAAGCAAGGCGACGCGTCGCCTTGCCATCTCGTCAGGCCCAGCCACCGGTGGTCGCTCAAACAGCTGCCAAGCCAGCCACGCATCAGGGTGGTCGATACCGCGTTCATCCGGCACGCTGGCAATCATGTCTGCCAACGCTTTGCAGGTATTGCCCAGCGCATTTTTAACTTCAAAGGCTGGCGTGGCGTTGTCCCACCACTGCGCCACGCCAGAAAAAGGCGCTTGTGCCGCCACCACCACGTTCATGGATTCACCAGCACGCACGGGATACTGGACCACATGCACGTGCGGTCCAAGCCACACGGTGACGTTTTGATCGCGTAACGCAGGCGCTAAGTCGGCCATGCTCACCATGGCACGATAAGCCACATGACCGGTGGGCTGAGGCGCACCGTCACTCAACAAAGCTTGGCGAGTCAAGCTCCACAAACCATCGGCGCCAACCAGCACATCACCCTGGACAGGCGGGTCATCGCCTACGCGCATGCACACGCCTTCTTCCTCTGTGTCGTCCAGCTCCACCACGCTGCGCCCAACACGTATAGACACATCAGCCATTTGGCTCAGGCTGTCTGCCAAAACACGGTGTAAATCGGCGCGGTGTACGCACAGGTAAGGGGCACCGTATCGCTTTGCAGCTGTCGCACCCAATGGCAACGTGGCCAATATACGACCGGTGGAAACCGAGCGCACCACCAAGTTCTCGGGCTGGCTCGCTAGCGGCGTTAAGGCCTCTAGCAAGCCCCAAGACTGCAAAATACGTGTCGCATTTGGACCGAGCTGTACGCCAGCCCCAACGTCGCCCAACACACCGTACTGCTCGAATACGCGAACCGTGTGGCCTTGACGCGCGCAGGCTATACCCGCAGCCATACCGCCAATACCACCGCCTGCGACCAGCACCTGCGCAGCTGATGAGTGACCGCCTTGATCTGCACAACCCCACACCATTACATATCTCTTCGTTTGATCAACATTCAATAATGACGTATTTTGACAGAAGCACGCTGCTGCCCTTACCTATAAAAAAAGCCCCGCTTGCATGACACGCGAGGCTTTTAAGCAGCAGCACCTCAGTGCCCGGCGTTGCGATTAAGCCGCAACGTCTTTGGCCACCTGCGCATACTCGTCGATTGCATCGAAGTTCATGTAACGGTAAATCTGCGCACCGTCTTTGTTGATCACCCCCATGTCGGCATGGTATTCAGCCACTGTGGGAATTCGGCCCAACTTTGAACAAATAGCGGCCAACTCGGCTGAACCCAAGAACACATTCGCGTTTTTACCCAAACGGTTGGGGAAGTTGCGTGTAGAAGTGGACATCACAGTGGCACCCTCGCGCACTTGCGCTTGGTTGCCCATGCACAAGGAGCAGCCAGGCATTTCGGTCCGCGCGCCGGCTGTGCCAAAAATACCGTAATGGCCTTCCTTGGTCAGCTCGGCTGCGTCCATCTTGGTCGGCGGTGCAATCCACAACTTGACAGGAATATCACGCTTGCCTTCTAACAGCTTTGAAGCGGCGCGGAAATGACCGATGTTGGTCATGCATGACCCAATGAACACCTCGTCGATCGGGGTATTCACAACGTCAGACAAAAACTTGGCATCATCTGGGTCATTCGGACAGCACACGACGGGCTCTGTGATATCGGCCAAGTCAATCTCTATGATTTCAGCGTACTCGGCATCCTTATCGGCCTCCAACAACTCAGGATTAGCAATCCAAGCTTCCATGGCGTCAATGCGGCGCTGCAAGGTACGCTTGTCTTCGTAGCCGTTGGCGATCATGTTTTTCATGAGTACGATGTTAGAGGTCATGTACTCAATCATTGGCTCTTTGTTGAGCTTGACGGTACAGCCAGCAGCAGAGCGCTCAGCGGAGGCATCAGACAGCTCAAACGCTTGCTCAACTTTGAGGTTTGGCAGACCTTCAATTTCCAAAATTCGGCCAGAAAACGCATTGATTTTGCCTTTTTTTGCAACCGTCAATAAACCTTGCTTGATGCCGTACAACGGTATGGCGTGGACCAAGTCACGCAAGGTAACGCCAGGTTGCATCTCACCTTTGAAACGCACCAAAATGCTTTCAGGCATGTCTAAAGGCATCACGCCTGTAGCTGCGGCAAATGCCACCAAACCAGAACCTGCTGGGAACGAAATACCAATCGGGAAACGGGTGTGGCTGTCGCCGCCAGTCCCCACGGTATCAGGCAACAACAGGCGGTTTAACCACGAGTGAATAATGCCGTCGCCTGGGCGCAGTGCTACGCCACCGCGGTTGGACATAAAAGATGGCAGCTCGTGGTGCATCTTCACATCGATTGGCTTTGGATAGGCTGCAGTGTGGCAAAACGACTGCATCACCAGATCGCTTGAAAAGCCCAAGCACGCCAAGTCTTTCAATTCATCACGGGTCATAGGACCTGTGGTATCTTGCGAGCCCACCGTGGTCATTTTGGGCTCGCAGTACGTGCCGGGACGGATACCGACTTGGTTGCCCTTGACAACGGGCATGCCACACGCGCGGCCCACCATTTTTTGCGCCGTTGTAAAGCCTTTGCCTGTGTCGACTGGTGCCTTGGGCAAGCGAAACGTGGTGGCTGCTGGCAAGCCCAAGAATTCACGCGCTTTGGCAGTCAGTGAGCGACCAATAATCAGGTTGATGCGACCTCCAGCCTGCACTTCGTCTAACAAGACATCACTTTTCAGTGTGAAGTTTTCAACTAAGGCGCCATCACGCTCAATTTTTCCTTCGTAGGGGAAAATGTCAATGACATCGCCCATCTCCAACTTGGACACATCAACCTCGATAGGCAATGAGCCTGAATCTTCTTGTGTGTTGAAAAAGATGGGGGCAATTTTGCCGCCCAACGTCACGCCGCCAAACCGCTTGTTTGGCACAAATGGAATGTCTTGGCCAGTGGCCCACACCACCGAGTTGGTGGCAGACTTGCGCGATGATCCTGTTCCCACAACGTCGCCTACATAAGCAACCAAATTGCCTTTTTCTTTGAGGTCGTTGACAAACTGCATAGGACCGCGCTTGCCATCTTCTTCTGGCTTGAAGGCTGCATCTGCACGGGTGTTCTTGAGCATGGCCAAGTAGTGCAGTGGGATGTCAGGTCGACTCCACGCATCTGGTGCTGGTGACAAATCGTCGGTATTGGTTTCACCGGGTACTTTAAATACTGTCACCGTGATTTTTTCTTCCACCTTGGGCCGGCTGGTAAACCACTCTGCATCAGCCCAGCTTTGCACCACGGCTTGCGCATGTGCATTACCAGCCTTGGCCTTGGTTGAAACGTCGTGAAACGCGTCGAACATGAGCAAGGTTTTCTTGAGCGCTGTGGCAGCAACGCCCGCCACATCAGGCTTGTCTAGCAAGTCAATCAAAGGCTTGACGTTGTATCCACCCAGCATGGTGCCTAACAACTGCGCGGCATGCTCTGGCTTGATGAGGCCACAGGTCACATCGGTGTGCGCTACAGCAGACAAAAATGATGCCTTCACTTTAGCCGCATCATCCACACCAGGTGGCACACGGTGTGTAAGCATGTCCACCAAATCGTCGCCATGGCCAGCCGGTGGCGTTTTAATCAGCTCAATCAACTCAGCTGTTTGTGCCGCTGTTAAGGGCAATGGGGGAATACCTAAGGTGGCGCGCTCGGCCACGTGGGCCTGGTAGTTTTTCAAGAAATCAGTCATGCGATGCTCCAATCAAAAAAGGGGATGGACAATTAAAGTGTGTGCGCCTCAGCACCTGATGTCACAGGGCCTAGGCTAATGACGCACGGTAAAAAAAGGCAGCAGTGACTCGGGCAACACCACGCCTGTGACGTGGGCACGCTCGAGTAACTGCCAAAAATACCGGTAGCTGGCGCGGTCGTGCAGCTGCTGGTTCAACGACACAGGCGCCCAGTGCGCATCCAATGCTGCTTCAATAACTTGGGCTGCATGTGCCACTTCGTCTAACTGTGGCGAAAAAGCCGCCACGATGGTGCGCACCTGATCGGGGTGAATACTCCACATGCGCGTGTAGCCAAAACGCTGGTTGGCTTGCGTTGCGGCCAAGCTTAAAGCTTGGCTGTCTTTGAACTCGGTCACCACGCAATGCGACGGCACTTTGCCGTATGCGTGCGCGGCGTTGGCAATTTCCAGCTTGGCCCGCACAACCAACGGGTGGTCAAACTGCCCATGCGCACTCATGGCACTGGCAGGAATGGCACCGCCATGTGCAGATACAAAGTCCATCAAACCGAAACTTAAACTCTGAACACGCGGGTGGGCTGCTATGGCGTTGACTTGTGCCACAGCAGCAGGTGACTCAATAAGAACATGAATAGGCATGAGGCTGTTTGAACTACAGGGGCCTTGCTGGCCTACAACTTGGTCAATCAGCGCACAAGCGGTGTCGACGTCTGCACGGCATTCAACTTTGGGCAACATGACAAATGCAACTTGCGACGCCGCTGCACCCAAAATAATATCGACATCACTCTTAAAGTGTGACGACTGACCAGCGAGCGTGCTGTTATCTAAAGCGTGCACACGCACACCCACGCGGGCGCCAGCGTCACTTGGTTTGTTGGTTAACAACAACTCGGCGATGCTGTGCGCATGGGCCAACTCGAAGCCTATGGGCGCGCCGTCTTCACAATCTAGTGTGACATCCATAACACAGGCCCCATATTCACGTATCAAGGTGCGCTGCAATTCAAGACTTTTAACCATGCGCGGAAACACGCCACAGTAGTGATCGCACACAGGCAAACCAACCTGCGCGGCTTGCGCGCCCAGCAATACATCACGCGGATGTAAGGATCTAAGCGCAGTCATGGCCCAGCCTTTACAAACTGGTGATGCATATGTGGACTCAAGACAAACGCCTTAGAGCAAATGCGCCACAGCGGCTTGCTCGTCGGTCAACTCTTGCAACGTCTTGTTGATACAGCCTTGGCTAAACGCATCGATAGACAAGCCATCAACCACCGTGTATTGGCCGTTTTCGCAGGTCACTGGGAAGCCAAACATGACGTCTTTTGGAATGCCGTATTGGCCGTCTGAAGCAATGCCCATGGTGACCCACTTGCCATTGGTGCCCAAGACCCAATCTCGCATGTGGTCAATGGCCGCATTGGCCGCAGAAGCGGCTGAACTTAAGCCACGAGCTTCAATGATGGCTGCGCCACGCTTGCCAACGGTTGGCAGAAAAGTATTGGCGTTCCAGTCCTGATCATTGATCATGTCTTTAACCGACTCGCCGTTGATGGTTGCGAAGCGGTAGTCAGCGTACATGGTGGGAGAGTGGTTGCCCCACACGCACAGCTTCTCGATATCGGCCACAGCATGGCCAGTTTTCGTGGCAATTTGGCTTAATGCGCGGTTGTGGTCCAAGCGCAACATCGCGGTGAAGTTGCCACGCTTTAAATCAGGCGCAGCCTTCATGGCTATGTAGGCGTTGGTATTGGCTGGATTGCCTACAACCAAGACCTTCACATCACGGCTGGCGACGGCATTTAAGGCTTTGCCTTGTGCGGTGAAAATGGCGCCGTTGGCGGCCAACAATTCAGCACGCTCCATGCCTGGACCACGTGGGCGCGAACCAACCAACAAAGCGTAGTCTATGTCTTTGAAAGCGAGCATGGGATCAGCGTAAGCCTCCATACCTACCAGCAACGGGAAAGCGCAGTCTTGCAACTCCATCATGACGCCCTGCAAGGCCTTTTGTGCTTTTTCATCAGGAATTTCCAACAGTTGAAGAATCACTGGTTGGTCTTTGCCGAGCATTTCGCCTGACGCGATGCGAAACAACAGGGCATAGCCAATTTGGCCTGCAGGGCCAGTAACAGCAACGCGAACGGGGGCTTTACTCATAGATAACTCCAACGGATTGAGACAACAATAAAATGGTTTTGGCGTTTACAAGCACCTGTTCAGTGCTGACAAACTGGAATAATAGTTTACTCGCGTAAACCCTATCCGTCAATTTGTCTTATGTCTTATATAAGATATGATATCAGCCCTAACCGTGTCACAATTGCCTTCGTTTGACGCACTTGTATTTGTTTATGAGCTCTAGCACTTCACCCACACCACCCCACTCAGAACACGCTGACCAGTCGTCTGAAGCGGGCAGCGTTGTGGGCGCTGCTTTGGCCCCCCCGGCCTTCAGCCCCCTGTACCAACAAATTAAAGCCCTCATTCTGCACAGCTTGCAACAAAGCGAATGGCTTCCAGGGGATGTGATCCCCAGTGAATTTGAATTGGCTGCACGCTTCAAAGTGAGCCAAGGCACTGTGCGTAAAGCCATTGACGAGCTGGCGGCTGACCATTTGCTGGTTCGCAAGCAGGGCAAAGGCACTTTTGTGGCAACCCACACAGAACACCAAGTTCAGTACCGTTTTTTGCGACTGAAACCCGACCTAGGTACCATTCAAAGCGAAGGCCCTGCGCAACGCAACATTGTCTTTTGCAAGAAAGTGCGCGCCACGGCTGAAGTGGCAGCCTTATTGGGCATGCGCACCTCTGACGCGCTGATACAAGTGCGCCGCGTCCTAAGTTTTGCAGGTATCCCCACCATTTGCGAAGACTTATGGTTACCCGCAGGTCCTTTTAAAGGCTTGAGCGTTGAGCACCTCAGTGAGCACCATGGGGCCATGTACAGTTTGTTTGAAACAGAGTTTGGCGTGCGCATGGTGCGTGCCAGTGAACGTATCAAAGCCGTGCTGCCAGATGAACAGGCCGCTCAGCTGCTGCAAGTCGCCCTCAGCATACCGCTGCTCAGCGTGGAGCGCATTGCCTTCACGTACAACGACACGCCTATGGAGTTACGAAGAGGCCTGTACTTGACAGATACACACCATTATCAAAATGACCTGAACTAGCCAGGTTCACGCCCCCACAGCCTCTCACAATGACCCTACAGAACCCAAAGCCACAGCCATTTAAACGGGTACAAGAGTACCGACAACAACCACGTATGCTGCATTGCAATAGAATTGTTTCGTCTTGGACTTCGGTTACATACCGGTTACCTAACTGTGGGCACACAGCGCCCACACACACTTTTTTACTAGAAAGCCTTTGACCATGACAGAGTTGAAAAAAAAGCGGCCTGAGTTCCGCAATATCAATGCATTCACGGACCTAACCACCTATCGCCTGCCCCCAGCTGGTTGGGTGTCGATTCTTCATCGCGTAAGCGGTTTGTTGATGTTCGTACTGATGCCGTTCATCATCTGGATGTTTGACAAGTCCATTAGTTCAGAGCTGTCGTTTGAACTTCTCACTTCCGCATTTGCCAATGGCGTGAGCATTTACCCAGGCTGGTTTTTGAAATTGGTGGTTTTGGCACTCATATGGGGCTACTTGCACCACTTTACTGCGGGCGTGCGTCACTTGTACATGGATGCAACTCACGCAGTCACCCAGGAATTTGGCAGATCGTCAGCCATCGTCACCTTGGCAATTGGCTTAGGTTTGACCGTGGTCTTGGGTGCCAAGCTGTTTGGCTTGTACTAACGCCACATTTCAAGAATAAAAGGAATACACCATGTCAGTGAATTTTGGTTCTAAACGGGTTGTTACAGGCGCACATTACGGCCTACGCGACTGGATGGCGCAGCGCGCAACCGCATTGCTCATGGCTTTGTTTACGGTCGTGTTGTTGGCCCAAGTGCTGCTCACCGCCGGCCCCATTACTTACGCCGTATGGGCTGGTATTTTTGCCACCCAATGGATGAAGACCCTCACCCTTGTTGTCATATTGGCGATGCTGTACCACGTGTGGGTTGGCATGCGTGACATTTGGATGGATTACGTCAAGCCAGTCGGTGTGCGCTTGGCATTGCATTTATTTACCATGGTTTGGCTGATTGCATGTGCAGGCTGGGCCATTCAAGCTCTTTGGAGACTTTAAGCTATGACAGCAACTACCTCATCTTTACCCAGACGCAAATTCGACGTGATCATTGTTGGCGCAGGCGGCTCTGGCATGCGCGCATCGTTACAGCTGGCTCGCGCCGGCCTGAATGTCGCTGTGTTGTCTAAGGTGTTCCCAACCCGCTCTCACACAGTTGCGGCTCAGGGCGGCATTGGTGCATCTCTGGGCAACATGTCTGAAGACAACTGGCACTACCACTTCTACGACACCATCAAAGGCTCTGACTGGTTAGGTGACCAAGACGCCATCGAGTTCATGTGTCGCGAAGCACCAAAGGTTGTTTACGATTTAGAGCATATGGGCATGCCTTTTGACCGCAACCCAGACGGCACCATTTACCAGCGCCCATTTGGCGGTCACACCGCCAACTACGGCGAAAAGCCTGTTCAGCGGGCTTGTGCTGCAGCCGACCGCACTGGCCACGCCATGTTGCACACGCTGTACCAGCAAAACGTAGCCGCACGCACCACATTTTTTGTAGAGTGGATGGCTCTTGACATCATCCGTGACGAGTCTGGCGACGTTGTTGGTGTCACAGCCATGGAAATGGAAACAGGTGACGTCTATATTTTAGAAGCCAAGACAACCATGTTAGCCACCGGTGGTGCAGGCCGCATTTTTGCTGCCTCAACCAACGCTTTCATCAACACTGGTGACGGCTTGGGCATGGCAGCTCGCGCAGACATTCCATTGCAAGATATGGAGTTTTGGCAATTTCATCCTACCGGTGTGGCTGGCGCAGGTGTGTTACTGACAGAGGGTTGCCGCGGCGAAGGCGCTATTTTGCTCAACAGCGAAGGTGAGCGGTTCATGGAACGCTACGCCCCCACACTGAAGGATTTGGCCCCACGCGACTTTGTGTCGCGCTGCATGGACCAAGAAATTAAAGAAGGTCGAGGCTGTGGGCCTAACAAAGACTACATCTTTATGAAGCTCGATCACTTGGGCGCAGAGACCATTCACAAACGCCTGCCATCGGTGTACGAAATTGGCGTGAATTTTGCCAACGTCGACATCACACGTGAGCCTATCCCTGTAGTGCCTACCATCCACTACCAAATGGGCGGCATTCCAACCAATATCAACGGCCAAGTCGTAACCCCAGCAGCAGACGGCACGCAGCAAGTCGTCAATGGCTTGTACGCCGTAGGCGAGTGCTCTTGTGTCAGCGTGCACGGTGCCAACCGCTTAGGTACCAACTCACTGCTGGACTTGCTGGTGTTTGGCCGCGCAGCAGGCAACCATATTGTTGAATACAACGACAAGCACAAAGAGCACAAGACGCTGCCTGCTGACGCGGCAGACAAGTCATTGGCTCGGTTGGCTCGCCTCGATGCGTCTACCGGTGGCGAGTACCCACAGGATGTGGCCGACGACATCCGCAAATCAATGCAGCTCCACGCAGGTGTATTTCGCACGCAAAAAGCTATGGACGAAGGCGTTGCGCAAATTAACTTGATGCGAGAACGCGTGATGAATATTCACCTAGGCGATAAATCAAAGACCTTTAACACCGCGCGAATTGAGGCCTTGGAAGTTGAAAACCTCATTGAATGCGCACAGGCCACCATGACATCTGCAGCCGCTCGTCACGAATGCCGCGGCGCACACACAGTCTTTGAGTATGAGCGCGGCGCTGATGACGCTGATTTTCCACTGGGCCGTAACGACAAAGAGTGGATGAAACACACTTTGTGGCACAGCGCTGACAACAGTCTGTCCTACAAGCCTGTGAACCTAAAGCCACTCACTGTTGATTCAGTGCCACCTAAAGTGCGCACGTTCTAACCCCACACGGAGAAAATACTATGTCGAATACCCGCATATTTAAAATTTACCGGTACGACCCTGAAAAGGATGCCAAGCCTTACATGCAGACCATAGAGGTTGAACTCGATGGCACCGAGCGCATGCTGCTGGACGCCCTGATGAAACTCAAGGCGCAAGACCCCACAATCACCTTCCGACGTTCTTGCCGTGAAGGCGTATGTGGCTCTGACGCCATGAATATCAACGGTAAAAACGGTTTGGCCTGCTTGACAAACCTGTTGACCTTGCCAAAAACCATTGTTCTAAAGCCGTTACCAGGCTTACCAGTGGTGCGTGACCTGATCGTAGACATGACGCTGTTTTTCAAACAGTACAACTCCATCAAGCCTTACCTTGTCAACAACAGCCAAGTTCCTGATAAAGAGCGCTTGCAGTCACCCGAAGAGCGTGATGAGTTGAATGGCTTGTACGAGTGCATTTTGTGCGCCAGTTGCTCAACCAGCTGTCCCAGCTTTTGGTGGAACCCCGACAAATTTGTGGGACCAGCTGGTTTACTTCAGGCCTACCGCTTTATTGCTGACAGCCGTGATGAGGCTACTGCTGAACGTTTGGACAACTTGGAAGACCCTTACCGCTTGTTCCGCTGCCACACCATCATGAACTGTGTGGACGTGTGTCCAAAAGGCTTGAACCCTACCAAAGCCATCGGCAAAATCAAGGAAATGATGGTGTTGCGCGCGGTTTAAGCGGGCCTTATTCATCTGGTACCAACCCATGACCCAACCTGATGACCTGCTAGACGAACGATCAATGAGCAAGCTTCGTTGGGGCTGCCGCCGTGGTTTATTAGAAAATGACTTGTTTATCGAGCGTTTTTTCAAAACTTACGGGGCGGCCATGACTGTCAGCCAAGCACAAGCGATGAATGCCTTAATGGATTTGTCAGACAATGACTTGCTTGATTTGCTTCTGGTGCGTAAAGAACCAGAGGGTGACTTGACCGAGGTCAATGTTGTCGACTTGCTCAAGCTGATTCGCTCAAAACCACATAAGCATTAAACCTGTCGCGCGTCGCGCACTGTTACAACTATTATTTTTTAAGGAGGCCAATCATGAACCTATCTGACAACAAAGCCACTATGTCATTCAGCAACGGCAGTCCCAGCATTGACTTACCCGTTTATGAAGGCTCAGTAGGGCCTGACGTGATTGACATTCGCAAGCTGTACGGCCAAACCGGCATGTTCACTTACGATCCCGGTTTTTTATCAACCGCGGCATGCCAATCAGCGATCACCTACATTGACGGTGACAAAGGCGAGCTGCGCTACCGCGGCTACCCCATCGAGCAGTTGGCCACGCAATGCGACTACCTTGATGTGTGCCACTTGCTACTCAACGGCGAACTGCCCAATACGCAAGAAAAGAAAGACTTTGACCTGCTTGTTACCAGCCACACCATGGTCAACGAGCAAATGCAGTTTTTCCTGCGTGGCTTTCGCCGAGATGCACACCCAATGGCGGTGCTCACAGGCTTGGTTGGCGGCATGTCAGCCTTTTATCACGACAGCACGGACATCACCAACCCAGAACACCGCCACATTGCGGCAATCCGCTTAATTGCCAAGATGCCGACGTTGGTGGCCATGGCTTACAAATACAAATCTGGCCAACCTTACATCTACCCGAAAAATTCACTCAGCTACGCCGGTAATTTTTTGCACATGATGTTTGCCACGCCATGCGAAGAATACAAAGTCAGCCCCGTTTTAGAACGCGCGCTTGACCGTATTTTCATCTTGCACGCAGACCACGAACAAAATGCCTCTACCTCTACCGTCCGCTTGTGCGGCTCGTCAGGCACCAACCCTTTCGCAGCTATTGCTGCTGGTGTTGCATGTTTATGGGGCCCTGCTCACGGCGGCGCCAATGAGGCCTGCTTGAACATGCTGGAAGACATCCAACGCAAGGGTGGCTTGTCAAAAGTGGGCGAGTTTATGGAGCAAGTCAAAGACAAAAATTCTGGCGTTCGCTTGATGGGATTTGGCCATCGCGTTTATAAAAACTACGACCCGCGTGCCAAACTCATGCAAGAAACCTGTAAGGAAGT
>Ga0114998_10000015_pt1 | contig 84984 bp, 89 predicted proteins | sample ArcticOcean_MG_C_5_FD_87044 | JGI IMG/M metagenome (GOLD analysis project Ga0114998, IMG submission 87044) | Marine microbial communities from western Arctic Ocean - ArcticOcean_MG_CB4_138 | ecosystem: Environmental > Aquatic > Marine > Oceanic | place: Arctic Ocean: Canada Basin | collected... | reverse complement strand
TAACCCACTCATATTATCGCTTATATTTAATAAATTTGTTCCTAGTCCTCCTAAATCACCATGTAATCCAGATAAGTCTGTATGCAATACATTTTCTAAATTTATGAGATTTTTCGATATATCTGTTTGTAAACCAATCAATGATGTATCTAAATCAGCAATCTGTTTATTTAAGTTATTAACACCGCCTTCCACTTTGTTACCAAGATTATTAACAACATCTGCTAAATCATTTAATTCTCCTGACATATCAACATGTATATTTCCTAAATTTGTTGTAAGACTGTCTAGTCGCCCCATCAATAAGTCTTGAATTTTTTTTAAACCTTCCTCTATCTCCTCTGCGAGGTCTACTCCTGTTACCATTCCTTGATCTGCCATTTGATATAATACGTTAATATTATTATTTTAAAATAACGCATATATCATATATGGTTCGTACAATAGTTGTAAATATAGACTCTAAATATAGAACTAATTATTATAATTCTGTTTCCACCGATTTTATGATAAATTTAAATTACCCTTTAGTTAATGTACAAAGTATAAAAGTATCAAATGTACAAATTCCTAATTCTTGGAATAATATATCTGAGGCGCAAAAAAATAATTATATTGTATTAAATGATGGCATTGGTGGGGACCAAAAATTTATTATTCCCGATGGTAGTTACACTAATATTAGTCTCCCCAAAGCATTTAGAAGTATTATAGCTACTGGAGAAACCCAACCGTTCAGCACCAAATACATGTTTGATATAGATAAAAATAATGCCTTGACGACTATACAATATACTCAGACTGGTACATTTACATTTAAATTAAGAGATGATAATTCAGACCCACGTGACTCTTTGGGATGGTTAATGGGTTTTAGAAAAGACAGTTTTAGTAACGCGAACCAGTATACAAGTAAAAGCACATTTAATGGTGTCCCTTTCAGATATTTATATTTAGTTATAGATGATTTCAATCTTAATTCATCTGAATTAATTATTGGTAATTTAGAAAATTCTTATGTCTCTGGTAATATTTTAGCAATTATTCGTATTAATAGTGGTAATTATGGGGTTGTACATACTGATAATTATGAAACTCAAACGAGAACCTATAATAACCCAGTAAGTATAAATAAATTACACGTCAAATTAATGGACCCGGATGGTAATGCAGTAGATCTTAATTATATGGAACTTTCCTTTTCATTGGAATTTACCATGACTGAATAATTATAAAAAATTTGATTTTATAATTAATTCAATTGTTTTAATTATAAAAAATATACCATGACCTCCAAAATCGTACAAGTTAAACCACATGTCCAAGACCCTGATTTCCCCACACGCTCACTTGAGCATATGCACCTAAAGTATATTAAATCATTCGCCGGGAACGGTGTTCTGTTTGAATTTGTGGATGCCCCTCAAGAATATATCGAAATGTGTAAACGCAAAGGACTAAATCATAAGGTTATTTGTTTGGACCGTTCTGATGTATTTTGGCACGAAAAAGACTGGACCAACTCTTCCCCAGTATCTTCGTCGCCACTTTCGTGTTATGCCGCGGTAAAACGTAACAGGCGCTAATAAACAAAAACCCAAATATAAAGTAATATAAATCATAAATTTGATTATACTACTAAAATAATTTTATTTTATTATTACAATGAGTACTGAAGCAGTTGATAGAAATAATGCTCTCCAGTTTATCCACAATGTTAAGTTACCTTCTTATGCCGTGTGGGACCCCGACAGCATAATGGATACAACGCAAACTATTAATCTTGATTGGTGGATAAATATAAATAAAATATACATTAAAAAAAACACCAAAAATGATACTGTTAAAAATAATATTAGGAAATGGATAGAATATTATAAAAATATAATCGAACATCCTAATGAATATTGCAGTAAACGAATGGGTGATTATCTCAATTGCGATATTTAATAAGGAGTATTAGTTCCTTTGCATCCACTTTTTGAAAGTAAGAACAAATGCCCATTAGCAAGAGGGATATTCATTTTTTTTAAATAATTTGTTATTTGTTTATCTAATTTTAACGCCGCTTTTTTTTGGTCGCACCACGAATTATAAATACAACTAAACATATCAATATAATCTATCATAGTATTTCCTACTAATTTATTTTCACATTGCAAGTATTTTATAAATATTTGCACTAAAATACATACAAACGTGGTATCATCCGAATATATATATAATTCGTTATTATCCAAATGGAAATTTTCCTTTTCTTTAACAATATTACCTATCGGACCCTGTGTATTAATTAATATCGCCCCCCTGAAATTATTACTCGTCTTATCTCTCTTAAATTTATCTAAATCTTGTCTTTTACTTAACGTCTTTTTCTTTTTCATCTCAACACCCACCGTATAATTATCTGTTTTATGATTTAAACGAATATCCATCTTTTTTGTTGAACCATCACCATCTATATCAAATTCTTCCCCTAATAAATCAGTCAGTATATATTGCATCTGCTTCTCAGCGAATTCACCTTTATACACTGAACTCTCGCCGTTACTACTTTTATTCGATAATTCAACTAATCCCTCTAATTCACTGTTTTTAGCGACAAGTGTCTCCATTAATTTTTTTATACTTTTTAATTCGTTATCCTTATTTTCTAAATATCCTGTCAATTCGGTAAGTTTATCTTGTCTATTCTCAGAAGTATCTATGGAGAAAAATAAACTTTCTATATAATCCCGTTTTCTCAGATAATATGTATCCTCTTCTAATTTATTTTTAAATTTTATTAATTTGGGATACTCCATTTATATAATATTATAATCGTATCTTTATAATATTTTATATCAAATTATTGTAAATTTAAAACAACCATTTAATGGGTTCTTTGTCAACCATTTTTAAATAATAATTTGTTTTTGTAAAATATTTCCCACCAAAAAACCCACCTCGATTTGCCCCTAACGGACTTGGGTGCGTCCCCTCTAATATAAAGTGCTTACCGAAAATATATTCTTTTTTAGATTTAGCATAATTCCCCCATAAAATAAAAACCAAATCCGTGTTTTTTTTAGATAAGTATTCTATTACACTATCAGTAAAATTCACCCAAATATTCATGTGGGATCCCGCGCATCTTTCCATCACTGTTAATGAAGAATTTAATAATAAAACTCCCTGTGATGCCAAATCACTAAAATCACCAGTTTCTCGAACACCCGTTAAATCATTTTTCATCTCTTTAATAATATTTCGAAGACTCGGCGGATGCTTGACCCCTTTGTCTACACTAAAACATAAACCATTAGACTGATTCGGACTATGGTAACAATCCTGACCAATAATAACAACTTTTGTTTTATCTAAATCACATAGTTCAAACGCTCTAAATATTTTGTCGCTTGTAGGAAAAAATTTAACCCCTGTATGTTTTATTTCACGTTCTTTTAATTGTGACTGAATTTTTTTAAGTTCTTTTTGGTTACTTTTAAAAAAATCGTTCCAATTATTCTGCGGTATTTTAAATGACATCTCACTGTTAGTATTTAACCATAACTCTTTAAAATTAAATTAATAAGTGTTATGCAAAGTCTATATTTATTAATTTAAGATTATTATTTAAAATTATTAGATATATTATCTATTAATGAATCAACAATATATATTTATTAGTAGTTTTTATTCACTAGTAATATTTTTTTATTATTTTACAGTATGGTATAATATTAACTATTTATTTAATTTAAAGAAAAAAATATTTATACCGTTTTCTTCATCTAGTTACGACGAAATATCCATTATAGATATTTAATAACCTCTATTCTTACTAAAAATAAATTATTAATATAAAAATAACACTCTTTATATTAATTAACATGCATGAATATTTTATTTTAGAAAAAATATATATTCATAAACTAAAAAATCTGATAAGTCAAATGTTAAACAACGAGGTAAACTTTACTTCTAAAACCAATAAAATACCTTATTTATTTGAAGATTATAATAATTGTAAACCTTTCTTACAAAAAGTTCGTACAAAATTAATTATAAGTACCCACACAGAGCAAAGCTGTATGAATATATTTAACAAAAAACATAACCTTGATTATTTATTTTATGTACTGAAGGGGTATGATATGACTGTCGCAAAATACATTACACACCGATATTATGGAGATAATATACTTGTGAATAAAATAATAGATAAAATTTATATACTTTTGAAAAATTATAATGCATTACTCAATAGGCTATTAAAATGTATACGTCTTAAATATATCGATAATTATACTAATAAAACTTTATATTATGATTTAGTTAATAATATTTATTCATTATATATTTAAATTTCATATTAATTGCAATTAATATACATCTTCAAATGTGTAAAATAATTGGGTCTTTATCGTTAAGAGTTTCGCATACAATCCCATTTTATCATAAGTAGGTAATAAAACATTATAAATCATATAGTACCCAGTTGATGTTCAATAAAGGAAGTACCGTTGACCAAGTTTCTTGTCTGATAAATTAACAATTATTAGTTAGAATATTTATCAAATAATTCATTAAAACGGTTCCAAGATTTTTGATAATCTTCTATATATCTGCAAATAATACATTCATAGCGATATTTGCGTTTATATTTTTTCTTATTATTTTTTTTAGGGAGACCATAATATTTTTCTAATGATACAAATAGTTCATCTTCAATATCTCTGACCATTTATATAAAATTATCAATTTATTTTTATATTAATAACTAATAAACATTCTTTATACATTTTAAACAATATCTATCTCACTGTGACAATACGGAGCATATTCTGGTGCTGCACATATTTGTCTAACAATTTGTAGTACATTACTTACTTCCGGTAATATCATCGAAAGTTCATGTATATTAGTTTTAGCATCAATCATTAGGGTATTTAAATCACTCGCATATATTGCAAAAACAACATATACTATGAAAAATTGCAATAATAATACTGTGAAAAACACTGTATTTGCATAACAAATTGTTTCAGGACTTATATTATGCGGACAAGTTCTCTGTTTTTTATTATGGAACGCGGAGTGCGGAATGCTTAACATTTCAAAATTTGTATCTAAGTTATTGGGTGAATTATAATCGGGCATATACTATAATATCGGTTGTTTGTTTTAAATGACTTATAAAGTCATTTAACAAATTATTTATATGTAGATAAAATTAATTTAACTTATCATTACCGATGCCAAAAAAACTGTTACGAACGCAGTTATTGGAGCCGTAAATGCTTTAAATGTTGTAGGAATAAAACGTTGAATAAGTAATCCAACAATAAATGATACTACTACTATTGGGACGACGTGTGGTTTAATTTTCTCTGGAAGACTTATATCTAAAATACCTACTATAATTGATATAATTGCTGCAAATATTAGCGCGTCTTTCATATAATATATATTCATATTTTAATTATACATTAATTAATTCTAAAACCTCTTTCATTAAAATTTGGTAATTACTCTTATTATTAATATCAATATTACCATTAATTATTTTAATTGTAGTTTCTGTTTTTTCTAAATATCTATCGTGGTAAGTATCACAATCTTTCAAATAGGTCAATGGAATTGTTTCCCCTAATCGATTACGTTCAATTATTCGATTATAACAAATATCAGGTGATGATTTAACATAAATAATTAAATTCGTTTTAATCTTATCGTAAAATGTGGTAAACCAATAATTATATATTACCCAATCAATTTCTCTGATTTTGCCATTGTCATAAAGCATTTTAGCAAATACATATTTATCTGTTTCCAGAGAACGTTCTGAAATAATAATAGCGTCGGGATTATTTTCCACTGCACTCAATATCTTCCGTAATCGTGTAATATAGGCCATTATTTGAAAACTAAAGGCGTATTCCTCTTGATTGGCATAAAACTTTTGGATAATTGTCTCGCCTGACGCATCTTTAATATTATTCCATTCATCTACAGGTTCTTGCACGAAAATCAATTTATTAGACGAATGATGTATATTATTATTATACTCTTTTACTTTTTTCAGAAGAGTAGATTTGCCAGAACCAATGTTCCCTTCAATTGAAACAATAAAAACCATTTATTATTTCTATAGATAAGTCTTTAAATATATATACCATATTAAATTCGTATAACCATATAATATTCTTAATAAATAATTATTTGGGAAATATTACCTTTAAAATTTATAAATTTGAAACAATAATATTAATAATATATTATTTTATAGTTTATTATGTCTGTATCTAAAAAAGAGAATAATTTAAATGAAGGCGATATCGGACTAACCAAACCGGGTTATAACTCTAGAAAAATGTTATTTTTCATAATAATTCCGATATGTTGTATATGTTTAGTAGCGTGTCTATGCACTATAACACTTTCATTATTATTTATAAACTATATAATTTTAACAGAGACTTCTGTAATTTATACTAATAATACCCAACCACTATCCTATATTCCTTCCCAAATTCCAACGCCAACGCCCTCACTATTTCAAACAATAGCTCCATCTCATTCACCTACACTATATCCAACAGAAGATTACGAACCATATATAGAATACCCTGTATATAATGAGGTTTTAAATAAAACACAGGAAACTAATTATTATAATATTATGATACAAACTTCTGATGCCAATATACCTTATGTAACTTTTTCAGGTGTATTATTAATATGTGTTTTACTATTAAATAGGTAATCTAGTCGCTCCTTTATAAGATTGTTATAAATATGTATTGGTATTTCATCTAATACATCTTTTACATTTTAATTAATTCATCATATGTTAATTCTTTTTTTCTTTTGTAATCGTGATTTCTAAATTGTAAAATATTTTATATATGCGTATCGGAATTATAGGCAATGGTTTTGTTGGGAAGGCAACAAAGATCCTCTAGTGTGCTAAAGTACAAATAAGGGATATATGTGCCTGTGATATAATATTTATATCTGTCCCCACTCCTATGAATAATAACGGTAGTTGTTATTTAAAAATTTTAGAATCAATTATTACGGATATAAGTAACTTAACTGATTTAAATGACACGTTGGTAGTAATTAGATCGACGGTCCCACCCGGAACTTCTGAAAAGTTAAATTAATAAAGGTCGTACCGTAGTTGATAATTAAAAACATTATAAATATTTTTATATTATAATATAATAATGAATAAACTTAATAGAACAATATGCAACATTCATTTCCTAGTATTAAATAATCAAGGAAATTCCGAGACAAATATTTTTACTAATAATCCGAAACCAGAATCCGAATTATCTTGGATCCAGAAATTATATTTGGAAAAAGCTTTACATTTGTATAAGAAGCGTATTCCTATAGTACACAAAAAAGGATTTATTTATTGGGAAACCAAATTTACAAAAAAAATATTTTTTAAAATAATGCCGAGTTTAGAGGAATTAACTCTTACTAAAAACGATTGTAACTATTATATGAAGGAATATTCAAAGGTTATTTTTAAACTAACTAATAATAAAAAATTAAAAAAACAAATAGATTTTAATGATTTTGGTTGTCAGTCACACGATTCTATTACGTGGGGTGTCTCTATATCCGACAAACCACTAACTTTTTATCCACAGTCCGATGTTGGTTTAGTAAAAAAAAATATTAAAAAACGTTGGAACAGTTATTTCGTAAATACAAAGGAGCGACGCGAATTTTTAAAAATTGACCCCAAATTTCATTTTTTTTGGAGAAATAAACTTATACCAGCCCACGAAGTCATCCATAACGTTAATAAACTTAAAACATTAGATAACGATGCTATATGTCGCTCAGAATGGGTTGCATCTGCTGCAAATTTAAATATATATTTGGCATATTTAGAAGCCAAATATAATAAAATTAAAAAACAGAAAATAAAAAAAACTTTACAATTAGAGGCAGTGGCAGCGGTTTTATATGTGGTCGAATTAATTAATAATATAAATATAAATGCCTCTGCCAAAAAATATAAACGCGACATAAAAGCCATAAATGAATGGCTAAACAAAGGTATATCCACTGATAAAGAATATATAACCGATATAGTAAGGGCTGGTAAACCTTTATGGCGCAATACGTATTCTAAACATCTTACAGCACTCGTATATGCTTTTAAATTTTTTGATAATAATAGCGCCGATATATTTACAAAAGCCTGTATAGATGATAGTATATGGTCTTCATTTGATGCACTTACTAAAAATAAGTTTCCTATAGATTTTTGGAATAAAAACACTAATAATATGATCGTTTCTAAATGGATTACCGAAAACACGCCCCGTAATATAAAAAATGAATATAGGTTTATAACTAACCCAATAAATGGCAAACGCATATTAGTTGTATCAAAAGAAGGTCAGTTTATATTGAATAATTATTTATCTAATATTAAATATTTTAAGTTTAAGAACAACATGCATTATAAATATAATGAATAGTTCATTAAAAATTAATACTATTGCCCAGTCGTCCGAAAAACCCAAAAAACAAGAAGATACTTCTGCTACCCCTACTATTTACTCACCTGCGTCTATAGTTACTAATATAGATAAACTATTAGATGGTAGTTCGGGTAAATTAAAAAAGGTCTGGAAAAAAAATAAATTTATCAGGTCAACACTATCAAAACACTCTTAATAAAACAACTGTAATAATTTTATTATTTCAGTACTTTCCCTTTTCACCTGTACGTCATCTCCTAATAGTGGATTAAATTCTACTACATCGGCACTTATAATTTTAGAGGATAATTTATTAATAATTTTTTTTGAATCATTGTAACTAATTCCACCTTTTACTGGTGTACCGGTACAAGATATGTATAATGGATCCATTACATCAACATCAAAACTTAAATGAATTACTTCACTACGCTTATAAATATTTGTTAAAATCTCGTCTAATGATGTTGTTTTTAAATCAGACATTGTATAGTTTTCTATACCCAAATCTTCAATAATTTTTTTTTCATGAGTTTCTACATCTCGTAAACCTATATAAATTAATTGTTTTGAATTTATGAAGGTTTCGTTATTACTATTATCATAATTTAAAAGACTTCCTAATGGCATACCGTGTAAATTTTTACTTAGTGAGGAATGCTGTGTATGAATATCAGCGTGGGCGTCAACCCAAACTACAGTCAGGTCATCCCCATATTTTTTAGCAGAGGAAGCAATCGTAGACAACGAGATTGAATGATCGCCTCCTACCGTAATTGGTTTCCAACCACCATTCAAATAGTTACCATGAACATTATATAATTTATTATAGCCTTCTTGTTCAAAGTGATCTACAAATATAATATCGTTTGGGTTCATTTGACTTAATAATATTTTGGGACCTAATTGTACACCATCCTTTTTTTGACCAAATTTACAACAAGCTCCTATGAATTTAGTAAATGCAGTCATTTATTTATGTACACCTCAAATATTTTTTATCAAATTTATTACAACCATTAATTATACTATTTCGAAATAAATTATATAACTTTATATTACAATGAATATCTATAAAACACATTCAATCCAATTTATTATCATGGTTATCGTTGGTATATTATTTAATCCAATGAATATTTTGGCGTACAGAATAAACGATTTATATATTTCACTAACACTGTTTTATGGTGGAATTTTAATGGCATCAAATATGGTATGGGCCCACGAAATTATACATTATCTAAGTATGGGTCATTTTAATATGGGCGTATTTATAATTGGTATCATTATGTCCGTTGCGACGTCTATTTTACTATTAAGAAAACAATTATGTGTAAACGATAACCAATGGTTAAAAAGAATGATTAGTCACCATTCTACTGCTTTGACGACATCTAAGATAATTAGTAAAAAGAGTAAAAATAATGCACTCGTAAAATTAGCAAATGATATCGTAGATACCCAGGAAAAAGAAATTAAATTGATGAAATCTTTAATAGTGTGAATATCTACTATCATTTAACAGTATTAATATAATTTTGATTATTAAAATATACTATTTTTTATACCTATATGTCATTATTTTTAAAGGTTATTGATAATCTAGGTCATTTAATCCTAAATAATTTAGGATTTGAGGATCTTCATAGAGTATTGTGTATTAAATACATCTCTAATATTTTAGAAAAAACTAAAACACCAAATAACAGATATTTCTTAAAAATTCATTGGAAAGACCAGATTCAAGCCGAATTATATCTAAAATCTGATGAAAATTATCAAAAATATCTAAATAGTTACGAATTTTACGAGGAAATAAAAGACTTTATTTCGTAAAAACTTATTTTAATATTTATTTTCACTCAATTTTCCCTCCTCTTTTATTATTTACCGAACGACAATTACAGGGGCATATTATTATTATTCTATAAGTTATTAGGAGTATTGTATGTTAGTTAGTAGGTTCTGGTCCATTTTATAAGTTTCCTCCTCATTAAAAAAACTGCGATTAGGATATCAACCCTGCTTATTTACTGGCAAGTATTAATATACGAGTAGGAATAGACGCTGTAATATTATTTTACTAAATATAAGTTTTTCCCTCTAATAAAAAAATTATAAGTTTTTCCCTCAATTTGGGATATATAAGTTTTTAATAGGTTTATGGAACACTATTTCGGCATCTAGTTTAAACCTACAGAGGAATGCTTATGGCGTTTTTGCATATTTTTTATAAGTTTTTGCTGGAAAATTGAGGGAATCGGACGTAGTCATAAAAAATGAGGAGGGAAAAGAGGGCCAAAAACATAAAATCTGTTTTTCCCATTATTCTCAGTATAATACCTCCTTTTCTCCCTATTTAATTAAAAAAACTATTATTAATCTCCTGTACGGTTACCTGTATGAAATTTATAAGTTTATAAGTTTTAGAAAGTCACTTTTTTTATGTACTAATAAAGGTCTTATTATTCAAGAAGTTTTATTATCCTGCTATGATTGTAATGTGTGTTTTTTTTTTTGCTTATATTTTATATACCTCCTTAATTTTAAATATAAGTTTTTTTTAAATTACCTATAATATAGGTTCTCTTTATTTAGTAAAAACTTATATTTATAAGGTTCAAAAAACTTATCCTCTTTTTACCTTATATTTTCAGGGGGGGGGATTTTTTTTTTTTCAAAAAGTGTTAAGAAATTTTTATTTTATAAAATAAAAACTTGCGATTTTCGTATTATTTAATTAGATTTGATTTAGTTGGATTACTCTGATTATTTAAAATCATAATTTCTGTATCTCTAAGGACTTTTTTATTAACTGATGGATTTTCAGAGTCGTATTTATCTTTAAAATCATTCATATAAGTATTGTTTCCACCATAATGTTCATTTATCATAGCATATGCTTTATCTGTCATATCATCTATAGTTTTCTTTTTATCCGAGATTTGCCAATTTTGTCCATTAAATATTTTTGCAAAAGTCGATTTTTTATTAGGGATCATTATATTGTGGTTTTCGTTATGTTCCTTGTTAAAATGTATATGTTGTAATAGTAGTGGGATACTATTAAGGGGTCCACTTTTTATAAGTTTTTCAATGAATTTAGTATCTATATAGTTAGTATTTTCCTGACCAAAAGCATTCAGCATTATATTTGTATTATAAGTTATATTACTTCCTTGATTTTGCATTAATAAATTTATCTGATGTCGTAGTTCCTTAATTATTATTTGATTTATCTGATTCCGCTTAAGATGATCTAAATTCATATTTTCAAGTAAGACCTCCACTTCACTTTTAGTATAAATATTTTTGCATTCGTTCTTTTCTGTTGGCGGCGTACCATTGCAAATCTTTTGATGACGTTTTAAATTATCATTTCTTGTAAAAAGTTTATTACACGTTGGACAAGTAAAATTTGATTTAGTTTCACTTGATATATTAGCGGAGGAGGGAGGAGGAGGGAATGTATTTATAATATTATTGGTTGATAAAATTTTATTATTTTTTGATGTTTTTTTCACCTCCCTGGTCCTTTTAGTATTTTGTAATTTTTTTAAGCAATCCTCTATACTAATATCATTAAAAACTGCTTTACATTTTCTTTTCCTATTAAAATGATTAGTCATATGCGTCCTTATTTTTGTATTATATCTGCATCGCGGACATATATAAATAGGCATTTATCTTATAATATAAGTTTATTTTTAATATAAAAAATTATATAATATAAGTAAATGAAATGCGTTAAATGCGGTGTGGGTCAAAATAAAATTAATATTGAAAGGGCGTCGTGCAGAATTCATAATATATCTACCGATGGCGAGTGCGATAAATGCAACGGAATGGGAAATTGTTATCATGATTGGACCTATTTTTATAATTTTTGGTATTTAGTTAGATTATTTAAATTATTTTTTTATAGACATTCAACGCAGATTAATAGACAGAGTGAGGAATATGTCAATTTATAATATTTATTGACGAAAATTAGATTAATTTATATTTAAATACAGATATAATTTAATAGTCTATGAGTTATAAATATGATTGTGATTTTGGTGATATTATAGATAAAATAACTATTTTAAATTTAAAACTAAGAAATCCGGAATATATTTTATTCAGAACCGATATTTTATCCGAAATAAATACGATATATAATGACTTTCCTGCATCTAAACTTGAGGACAAATTGTTCATTTCGTTGCATACAGTTAATAGTCAATTGTGGATTTTAAAAGATAAAATATATGATAAAATAACCAAACACCAATATGATAAAGACTATATAGAATATACTATGAATTTTTTTAGAATAAAATATATGCGAAAACAGATAAAATCGGATATCACCCAAAAATATACCTCCTCGCAGGAATTTGAGCAAATACCAAAGGCTGATATAATAACATTAGAAACTGTGAAAAAAGCTTATTCTGATGGAAATTATAATTTTGCTAATACTACAATACAACCATTGTTAAGTGCATACAATAAAACTTGTTTAAAAAACCAGTTTATAGCAGATTTGCATATGTCTTATTCAAATATTACGTGTGTATTAAATATAAAAAATGAACATAGTATCCAGTTAGAGGAAATTATGAATAACTTGAAAAATTATACTATTAGTTCAGAATTTACTGTATTTACCCATAAAATATACTGTGGTGTATTACTGCAAAAAAAACAATATGAAAAGGCAGAAAAATATATGGATACATTCTATCGTATATCAAATTTACACACCCCTATGACATTATTTAAAGAGAATGACGTAAATAAAACGTTATTTATATATGCTATAGGTGGAATAGGTGATACAATCATGCTGGGTCGCATCGTAAAAGAATTGTGCCTTACATATAAAAATAACAATATAAAATGGTTAATAGATTTCAAAAGTGTTTCTTGGATTTTTGATACTGTATTTAAGGATGTTGTAAATTTAAAAATTATATATACTTCTCAAAAAAAAAATATAGGGGATTTTAATTATCATTGTAGTTTAATAAGACTATTTTCTTATTTAAACTATAAAACATATGATAGTATTCTATTTAACTCTTATTTAAACAATATTACACTTAACACTTCCTATAAACACTTCGGTTTACTTGATAAGTTAACCTCCTCTAAAAAAAAAGCGTATATATTTAATTGGCATGGAAACGCCAAATGCTCGCATGAATTGAATAATAGAAGAATGCAATTAAAAAATGCAATACCATTATTTAATCGTTCTGATATTAATTGGATTATTACAAGTAAAGATATTACTTCTGATGAGTATCGTATACTTAAGAATTTTAATAACATTTTTATTTTGAAAGATGAAATAGAGGACTATGACAATGTAAAGGCCTTTTCTGATACAATAGTTATATTTAAATATATAACAGGTGTTATATCTACAGATACATCATTGGTGCATTTAGCATTAACGATGAATATTCCCACGTATGTATTATTAGTATTGGGTTCTGAATGGAGATGGTGTCGAAATTGTGATAAAACAAATTGGTATCCAAAGGCCACTTTAATTAGACAAAAAAAAGTGAGCAATTGGGATAATGTTATTAAGGATGTGTTGAATATGATATGATATCCTTAATTTTAAATATAATCTTCATAATAGAGGTTACCACCCTGTGTATAAAATATTATAGGAACTAATAAGTGGTTCGTGTAAGAAAGTTTTTATATCCCGGCGTGTACGTTTATCTGCGGGAGGCATTTTATTATTTACGTAATTTTTTAGATATACATTCTTGTTATTATCGCTTATAGCATTGATTTTTTTTACTAAGAATTCCGGATAATTCTTCAAAAATTTCATAGGGTAAGATGCGATATATATTCGGACCAGAAGGGATTTATTTAGTGATTGTTCCAACCATACTTGGCGGTGCGATGGAGCGGTTGGTAATAATGGCGTTCTGGGTAAATTATTTTTATATAGTTTCTGTATTCTTTTGATATATGTCATTAGTCTAATTTTTTTTGTCAGAAAAAAGCGTCTATAATTTTTATTAATAGATATTATAGACATAATAGTGAAAATATCAAAATTATCTGATATTTCCAATATTAATTCATTTGGTAAAAGTGACACCATTTTACCACTTAATTAATAGTATACCCAATAAATCAAATTATTAATGTTTATATATGTGTTGTAGAATCTATAAACAATATGGGCATGGTATCGTATACTCCAGATTTGTTGCGATCTGGTCTCATAGTTATTACTCCTTCGGATTACTTTTTGCCGCCTTCCGCGCCTTCTGTTCAGCTCTCTTTGTTTTTTTGCTCTTACCGGCATTCTCCTGTTGTTTGGTCAATTTTGGCGCCTTGCCGGCGGCTACGGCGTCTTTTTTTTTTTGATTGTTTGACTTCTTTGGCATTATATATATATATGACATATTTATTTGTAACTCGACTCTTGTAATAAATTATATTTTATATATATATATGTATTCCATTATTCACGATCCAGTAACCAAAATAAAATTTACTATAAAATCTAAAAAGGGCAGGGAAATATTAGAGAAATTTATTTTAAAAGGTGGCGGCCGAAAATGCGGGATATGTCACAAAGAAGGTCATAATAGACGAACGTGTAAAAATCCCACCACCAAAAAAATAAAAAAAATAAAAATTGTCAAAAAAAAACAAATACTCGCAAAAAAAACAAAAACAAAAACAAAAAATCTGATGTTTCATCGTGATGATGTCGGACATCAAGTGTTACACGACGAAGTAGCAATGCTATTCGTAAAACAATTTAGACATAAACAAAAATTAAAAATAACTGACGAAATATTAGATAAATTTATTAACAGTGAAACATATCATAAAATTATAGCAGAGTATTTAAGAGAATTAATGGATGATGAGATAATTCTGGGCAGTCGCCCAAACTTTGCGAAACCACCATATATAAAACCTAGTATATGTAGTTCCTATAAAAAAACTAAAGACCCTAAGTGTGACGAGCAAGAATTATGTGACTGGGGACTTGTAAGTGTATATTATGGGGCGGGGTGTAAGATATCTGAAAAAAAATTAGCAAAAAGAGACGAAGCACTGCCTTGGTACGAAGGTTGGCGCGACGACACGACCGATGTATTAACTAAATCTTACAACCGTTCGTATTACACGTCCATGGACGAAAATATAATACCTCCGTGGCAGAAGAATGATAACGCGGCACGATGGAAAAGGAATAAGGGTTATGATGTTTGGAACTGGGGGCATTGCCTCTACAATAACAAAATTTCAGGAGTATCAGTGGAATTTAAATCTGGTAAAAAAAATACTAAAAATACATATAAAAAATTATACAAGGATTTAGAGAAATATATACGACGATCTATACACACTCGCATTGCTTGGCAGATGGCACACAGCACAACTTATCTTAATAAACGTGATCTCGCATCGGTCCTGAAAAAACTTGTTACAGACGGATTGAGAATAACCGGTCCGTACCAAGTCAAATATGAACCTATTCCATTTAAATTTGCAGAAACACCAAAGGGAAAACCTTTTGCTGATTCAGGAAACATTGATCACTTAGACGCCTGGGTAAAATATAAAGCGCACGAATGTCCATTATCGTTAATTGTATGGGGATCAAGGAAGGTGTCGCCTATAAAAGAAGAATATATTCAATGACCGTTTAAATATTTATTCAATAATAACATCAAACTCTTTTAAACTATGTGTGTAAATTTCAAATAATGGCGAACCTTGTGGTATAACACACGGTGGAACCTTATCTAAAATTCGAGCTATTATCTCGTCGTTATTTCTTTTTTTTGTAAGTTGTTTTAAAATATCAGTTTTAAAACTATCTATACCTGCATCCACAAATTTTTTATACATTCCTCTTTCGGGATTATTTAAAATTGAAATTCTATTATCTTTATTATAGATATTATTTAGATTAAGAACTATTAAAGGCATCGAATTTAATTCATTTGATGGGTATATTAAAATTGGTTCATCGGATTCCATTGATAATTTTAAATTTATACCGAGCCGTTCCCCTGTTTTAATAGTAATATCATTTGGTGCTAATAAAGTTATTTTCCTATGAGGTTCTATTGTTAATGGCATGTAAAACATTTTCATTTCTTCATCGGTGCAAGTAATTGTTATCGTTGGCATACTGACCTTACTATACTATATTATTTTATTTCAGAATAAAACCTTTTATTATTTTAAAGAACATATGAAATATTTTATGGGATTAACATCTGTGTTTTTATATGACTCTAGTCAATGTAAAATGCAGGACTTAAAAATAGGAATGATATTAGAAGATGGAAGTCGAATTATAAGTGTTCAGAAATTTAAAAATATCCGACCTTTATACTTATATAATAATAAAATTTACGTATCAGGAAACTGTAAAGCCATTGAAAATGATGTGAGTGTATTAGTAAAAAATTCGATGTTGTCCTCCGAAACTTCCTGTCAACCACCATTCGGTTACTGTGTTACCACCTCGACAGGAGTTATTAATATTCGCGGCAATGTTTTTATAGACTATAACGAAAGTAAAAATGTTTTTATAAATAAAACTATTAATAGTATTGTATTAAATTTCTGGAATAATAAAAAAGATGCTACTAAATTTTCTAAAGGGGTGCTTTATTTGGAGAATGGGTTTGCTGGAAATACAAAGTTGCATATGCAAGATGGTTCTGTTAAAGTAATTAAAGACCTTATTATAGGGGATGTTCTGGAGAATGATAACGCTATAATAGGAAAGATAGAATTAGACCCTTACAATTTTTTATTTTTCGAATTTTGTGGAGTAGTAATAAGTTCTAATACAAAAGTATTTGATAATTTGTTTTGGAAGAATATAGAGTGTGTGGCGCACGCGGAAGGCGTTCAAAAACCTGAAAAGATGTACAATCTAGTTACTGAGAAATCAATTATAAAATGCAAGAATAACTATTTTTTGGATTATACTGAAAAAAAAGATTATGTTATGGGAAACGACATCAATAAACTACTCGATATAGGTTATACTACATCAAGTTCCCGAATTCTTTATAATTTATGATGGGATGTTATTTTTTTATAAAAGTTGCTACCCAATTCCCGTGAGTTTTAAATTTTTTAGTTATAGCAATTTTTTCGCTAAATAAATTTAAATATGCGTCAAATGCGGTCTCATCAAATATATAATAATATCTTTTAAATATTTTTTGGTCGACTTTTCTTCTCCATGATACGTAATTGTCACCAGGTGTAAATCTTCTAACTTTCATATTATTATTGCGATCATTCTGTTTAAGGGCCCATACACTAATTACCCCCCTCCCTCCCGGTTTGAGTATTCGGATCATTTCTTTCAAAGCTTTGTATCGGCGTGTATCAGATGCCATATGATGAAATACGGCAATAGACATAGCATAATCAAAGGAATTATCACTGAATGCCATTTTGCAACAATTTTGGTGAAACGTCCTCAACCCTTTTTCATTGCAGATATCAATAAACTTTTTACAAGTATCTACCCCGATTATATTTAAATCCTCGCGAATACATAAGTTTTTACCATTTCCACAACCAATTTCAATACCTCTTTCTTCAGGTGTTCGTTTATTTATAAATTTATCTACAAAGTCCCAAGTGCAAAATCGTGTATCGGAAAAATGGTCGGCAATATTGTCGTACACGTCTAAAACATATTCATTTTCTATATCCATTGTAACTTACTTTATATAAAAAGGATATAATTTTATCAAATTTTTATGAGTTTTATATTTAACCATACACTAAAGTTAAATATAAAATATGAACTTTTGTCACAACGCTTAATTATTAACAAGTTTATAATCAAGATTTACAATATATCCTTGTAGTTCATTTAACCAAGAAGTTTTACCATTAATGAGTCGTGTCCATTGGATAAAATCTAATTTATCATTAATCAAAGGTTTATATGATTTAATGAAGTTCCAATGTTCTTCCCTCGCCCATCCATTATTCCCGCCATCATTTCTAAAGAATATTTTATTATCAGAGGGATCAAGTGAAGCAACTACACAGAAACCTCCGCCTACAGACATTGAGGCAAAGTCAATAACGTCATTCTGGGAATGTTCCTTAAATATATTGTATCTTGTTAAAATATTTTTAAGACTCATCAATGTCCATACTCCAAAATAATATTCTACACGAGCACTGCCGATATATTTATAAAAATTTACTAGATACATTGGCAGAGGAACTCGTGTAAGCATTTCATTAACTTCCTCTAAATTTTTAATTATCTCAGGTGAGGGAGTACTGTCTTGCATAAACCACGGTTGCAATGCAGAATTATAATTCTCCTGACTATTTTTACCCAAAAGCGCAAATTCTGCGGGAGAGTTCATTTTTATTATAATTAAAGCAACATATCTATAAATCAAATTTATAAACTTTCGTAGGCAATATTAATTTATTATAGTAAAGTTTAAATCGAAAGGGATTAATGCATTACTACCCTTTTTATATTTATCTATTATCCCTTCTTTATTTACAAGTTCGAATAATGCCAGTGTTGTATTAAAATAATTAAATTCATTTGCTCCATTAAACATACAAGAACCGTGTTTTTTCCACTCGTGTTCCCAGAATATGTCATCGGGTCCTCTATCAGAACGCCAATTTTTTTTTAAACTTGTCATAATAGGGTTTAATAAAGAAATATCAAATGTAACATCGTGGCAAAATTGGGGGTAATCGGTTTTACTATTTTGAGGCCATAGACCGTGTATTGACCAACCATCGTCTTCTTCTATAAGTGATAAATAATAGAACCGGGTATCTGCCACTGCATTAAAATTATACATATTTTCTAAAATATTTTTTAAAAAAGTGTACATTGTTAAAGTATATTATATAAAGTTATTTATTTATTAATTTTTCTAGTTTATTAATTTTTTTTTCCTGGCGTTTAATAATTTCTAATAGGGTTTCAAATCTTTTTGCCGGTGAATATGCGGGTATATAAGGTATTTCAAATTTAGGTGTTGTGCGTAAAGATTGAACTTCTACATACTGCAGTTCAGACACTATATTTTCTAATTCGTCGATATAATTAATGTTATTAGTGGTTTGATTTACTAGTAATAAATCCCTATAATAAGAGCCTTTTTTTTGTTGTTCTTGTAAATTAAATAAATTTCTTTTAATATCAATAATATGTTTATTGCATTGCTCCATTTGAATATTTAATGTATTCATTAATTACTACATTATAGAGTATTTTTAATATTATATTAAACCTAATTTTACTTAATAATTTATGCCTATATTTAGTGCTATTTTAACTTGGTGCGCCGCCGGAATTACTGTTATTAAACCGTTTATCCCAGCGGTATTAGTTTCAACGGGTTATACAGTTGGGACTCACCTTGTTGCATTTGGAGGATCGTGGTTTTTAGCAAGACGATATCTATCGAATTGTATTGGGAGTGGTTTTGAAGGTTTATATAATTTTTATTGGAAAATGGCCTCCCCCACTTGTACTGCACTACTGTTTTCTCATGTCGGCCTTTTTAGTGTAGCAATTGGTAGTCTATTAGTAACTATTATAATTTTAAGTTGGTTTTTTTATAAAACTGTTAAACATTTTGTCACACCCACAGTAACGGAAATTACACACGAGGTGAGAACCCTAAAAAAGCAACACAGTAGTAGTGAGAATAAAGTAACAATTTAAATATACGTTTAAACTTAATTTAAATAATATTAGATTATTTAAATGGAGACCATCGAAAGTAAAATAACATTTTATAAATCTAAAAAAGATACTGAGGTAGATATAACATTTGATGCTATAAATTCTTATATTTGCAATTTGGACAATTGCAAAGAACTGCGATTTAATAATTATTATTATATTAATAATAAAGAACAATTTCAAATAAAAGACAATATTTATTGTAAATTAACCAATTTAGAAATAGCTAAAGATAGCGTTAACACATATTCATTGGAAATATATTCACCGGTATTAAAATTAGGTGAATTAAAGATGTTTATTAATGAACTAAAAAAAAAATATTTATACGAAAGAAATAATAAACTTGATAATTTAAAATATTATTTCGACGAGCATTACTCTCCTTTGATGAAAAATTCCCAAAATGTAACTAAATTTTCCACGGCACCAAATGAACTAACTTTTACAATGACTCAATTTAATACTAATAAATCACTAAAAAATGTTTTCGGCGATCATCTAAAGTTAATAAAAGAACGAATGGATTTATTTTGTAATAATCCGGAATGGTACTCAGAAAAAGGGATACCGTATACATTAGGTATTTTACTTCATGGACCTCCCGGTACAGGTAAAACCTCTATAATTAAAGCGATTGCAAAAGATACGAACAGGCACATATTTAATATTAAATTACACCCCGATACAACCAAATCCCAATTAAGAAATTTATTTTTTAATGAAGATGTGAAGGTTATAAAAAATGGTAAATCCGAAATATATAATATTCCTCTTAGTGAACGCATATATGTATTAGAAGATGTTGACTGTGATAATGAAATTTTATTAGATAGGGAATTCAAAACACAAAAAGAATCTACTAAAAAATGCTTTACTGATTTTGAAAATTCATTTGAGAGTCGGTATGATCAATATAATTCTAGTCGTGATAACTATGCAAAATTTGTCTGCAATGAGAAAGATAACAAAGGACGAGAAAAGTGTCAATATCCAATCGACATCCAAGAAGATACTAGTGAAAAATTAACATTATCGTTTATATTAAATATTTTGGATGGAATATTAGAAACTCCTGGAAGAATATTAGTAATGACATCAAACTATCCTGAAAAATTGGATAAAGCACTTATCCGACCCGGTCGAATAGATATTAATTTACGTGTCGGTTACTGTGATATACCTATGATAAAGGATATTTATCGGTTTTTTTATAATGAAGATATTGATTTAGATTATATTACTTTAAAAGAAAATATTACTCCGGCCCAATTAAACAAAATTTTACTCGATAATTTTAATAACAGTGATAATGCTTCGATAGAAATAATAAATTTCATTAAAGGATAAATTATTAGCATTTACTTTGTAACATTTTATCAATACATTTATAAATATTTGGTTATAAAAGTATTGTATAATTAATATGAACTGTCATTAAGTGGGATACCATTATTAAGACAATACCGCGTTAATTCATTAATATCGGACGTGGTAATAGGGTCTTGCAATAAATCGGTTTCTTTGTTATAAATAAAAAACGTTGGTATCGAACTTACATTAAAATTTTTACTCAATGCTTTATGTTTATCAACATCTATATATAGATATAAATATTTATTACTATTAAGTTGTTCAAATTTATTTGCGATTTGTGGTGAAATTCTGGTGCATGGTCCACACCAATCTGCTGAAAACTGCATTAATATTTTATCATAATCGGTTTTATACACGAGGATATCTTCTTGGTTTTCTAATTTTATACGGGGCATTTATACTAGGAGTATAAGATATGTTTATATTATTTTTATTATTACACATTTGAACATTTAATTTGAATTACCATAAATTATCGACTATAATAATATTATAACCGCTATTAATTAACTCTACGCAAACATGAGAACCTATAAACCAAGACCTGCTATAACTAAAATATATTTTACCATTTATATATAAAAATTTTATTATTTGTTAAATTTTACTTGAAAATTAAAATTTAATATTTAAAAATATGGGTAGATGGTCCGATATAAAAGTATCCTTGTAATATACCCCCAAATCATGCACAATTACACATTCATTAATCTTATTCGCATCTTTTTTTCTAATTAAAAATCTATCAATCAACCAACCTTTATTATGTGTAACACTTTTTGGAATACGTATGTTAAACCAAGTAAATTTGTCAATACTATTAGGATTTTTATATTTATAACAATCGATAAGTGTGTTTTTTTCTAACAATTTACTATAAGCATCACGTTCTTCTTTACTATATCCTGCCATAACTGTTTTACCTGTATGATATTTTTCCTTTGATTTTACTATTTTTTTTAAGTATTTTGTGACATCTGAATTTTCGTCCTTAGTTAGTTCGTCTTTTAGTTTTTTTTCAAGCAAGTCTCCAAACCATACATCCGATTTAGTTGCAATATTGTTATCACCACAATATATAATTTTTTTACTGGATTTTATTAATTTGCTAATATGTTTATTTATGACAGGTTCCCATTTATTCAATCTATAATCCCGATTAGAACCAGCGTTTGGTGTGTATGTAGTTATTAACACTGTATTACCAAATTCAACCTGAATAACTCTCCCTTCTATATTGTCTAACCCTGGTACTTCATACGTGATTTTATCTGGTTCTATTTTAGACCAAATAGCTGTCCCTGAATATCGGTTACCTGACCGTGCCCCAGTTTTTTTTGCGGAAGACCAATACTGATATGGAAATAAAGAGATTATACTATCATCCTTAAATAATTTGTAGTTATCTTTTCCGAGTCGAGTTTCTTGAAAACATATAATATCAGGGTCATATTTTTTTATTAAAAATCCCAAGGCAGACCCATTATCTAATTTTCTAGGTTTTTTATTAACAGATTTTGTAAAATCTACTATATTTGAACGGATTCCATTGACATTCCAACTAATGATTTTCATTTTAATTTTTATATTATAAAGATTATTTAAAATCAAATTAATAGTATACCGTAATAATATGACAAATTTAAAGTGATAACTATGCCGTAAATTGAATTAGGTAAGGGTTATATTATTATAAAAAAATGCGCGTTTCAAAAAAATATAAGTTAAGACACTTTTCTTGCTATGGAATTAATAAAATTTCATATTAACACATCATCTTCTATGATTTTAATACAATTGTATAGTATGTCTAATGCGTGTTCCATCTCTTTTTTTGTTATCGTAAGTGGTGGTGATAAACGAAGAACAGTATCATGAGTAGTTTTAGCGAGTAATCCATTTTTATGTAATTCAGAACTTACAGCAGATGCTATTGCTTTATTTTCAAATTCAATAGCATTTAATAAACCTTTGCCTCTGCAGTCAAATATTACATCTACGTCAAAATTATTAACAGTATCTCTTAATAATTTACCCATTTCATACGAATTTTCAATGAGATTTTCGTCTTTTATTATTTGCAGTGCCTCCATGCCTATAACTGCGGCTAAAGGATTTCCCCCGAAAGTAGAACCGTGCGTACCAGGCGTCATAACCTCCATAATATTATTATTGGCCAGCACAGCCGATATGGGCATCATTCCGCCTGATAAAGCTTTGCCTAAAATAAGTATATCAGGTTTTATTTTTTCATAATTACACGCCAACATTTTTCCCGTACGACCTAAACCTGTCTGAACTTCATCCGCAATCATTAATACATTATGTTGATTGCAGAGTTTCCTTACTTTACTTAGATAACCGGGGGTAGGAACAATAATACCGGCCTCTCCTTGTATGGGTTCCAACATAATCGATACTATATTGGGATTTTGTTCAAGTTTTTGTCTTAATGATTCGACATCATTAAAGGGTATATTTTCAAATCCATTCATATAGGGTCCTATATTATTATAACATAATGGGTCATCTGATGTTGAACTTGCCGCTAAAGTCCGTCCCCAAAAATTATTATTGCAAAATAAGTTGATTGCTTGATTTGGGTCGACGCCTTTTTTTATATATCCCCACATTCGTGCTAATTTTATAGCACTTTCCCCGCCTTCCACACCGGTATTCATCGGTAAAACCTTATCATATTTAAATGTTTTTGATAAACTTTCTGCAAAGTCTCCAAGAACATTATTAGGTATAGCTCTACTGGTTAATGTCAATTTACGCGATTGTTTATTCATAGCGCTCACAAGTCGTGGATGACAATGCCCTTGGTTTACAGCAGAATACGCTGAAATAAAATCTAGATAGGTTTTATTATTAACATCTGTTAAATATACACCTGAACCACTTTTAATACATACCGGCAAGGTATTGTAGTTATTAGTAGCATATTGTAATTCTTTTTGTATAAAACGCTTCATAATAAACTTTAATATGAAGTTTTATTTAAATAATAATTAATTTTACGTTCGTCTACTAATGTTAATAATTTAGTTACTAGTAGGATACAACACCAATCGTATAATTATTTCAGTCAATTTAAAAGGTTAAATCGATTTTTAGTAATTAAACAATCTCCCATTCACGCTCTGCGTTTATTTCAAATGATATGGTATACCCGGCTTCAGTAATAGGATGGTCTCGCCTATCCTTTATGTTTGACCTTGTCCTCTAATATATTTATTGTTTTACCATTAGATAGTTCCACACTTTTTTCTTTACCCCAATCGTTATATTCATGTATTTAACTTAAATCAGAAGGTTTTAAATAGGGCATTTATAATATATACTATATAATATATGAATAGTATAGCGTTATGTTTTTGTGTAAAAAATTGTGGTAAATATTTAAACAATATTTTTTCAAATATAGAATTATTGAAAAAAAATCAAGGTTATAAAGTGTATTGTATATTTGTATATGACAATTGCGAGGATAATAGTAAAAATTTATTAGAAAACTATCAAGAAAAAAATACTGATAGCGTAATTATAAAAAATATTGAAAATAATAGTACTTTAAGAACTGTTCGTATAGCGAAAGCAAGAAATACTTGTTTAGATATAGTTTATAATGAATTGAATAATATAACATTTCACTTAATGATAGATTGTGATGACGCATGTTCATCAAAATGGGATGTAGGTGTTATAAATAACTATTTAAATAACTTTGATAATGATGATTGGGATTGCATTTCATTTAATAGGCATATATATTATGACATATGGGCTTTATTATTTGATGATTTTAAACATCATTGTTGGGGGTTTGGATATAATAGTGAGAAAGTGATGAATATTATGTATGGGAATATTACTATGAAATTAAAAAATTCTAAAACAAATAGTATGGAAGTTATATCTGCTTTTAATGGTTTTGCTATATATAGGACCGAACGATTTAAAGGGCTTTATTATGATGGACTATACTCTAATGTAAAAAAACTAATCACTGATGATGAAAGAATATCTACATTAAATTTGTTTAAAGAAAAATATAATTTAAACCTAGATTTAGACGAAAATTATACCCAATCTTGGCGGGAAAGAGATAGTTGCTGCGAGCATATATTTTATCATCTATCGGCAAAAAAAAAAGGTTGTAAAGTTAAAATATCTAAATTTAAAGTGATTCAATGACAGCGTTTTAAATATGCTAATCAATTATATCTGTCTGTCCTCCACTGAGATCAATGGCGTTGCCAAGGACGTGCACGACTGGAAGTCAATTTGACGTGTCACGTGGTCGCACCCGTCGTGCTGTGCGCGGAGGAGCAGCACTAGCAGTTCCCTCTTCAGTCCTAATAGTTTCATTTGTTGTACCGCCACTACTTTGTGTGCCAAATGTAAAGACATCTGATGCATATGGTGGATTTGAGTGGAGGCGGTGAATTGCGGCCTCATCGCTTATAGTGAACCCTACCCCGTTATCTAACAGGATGGACGATAAACTTTAATATGAAGTTTTAGTTAAATCAATTTTTAGTAATTAAACAATCTCCCATTCACGCTCTGCGTTTATTTCAAATGATATGGTATACCCGGCTTCAGTAATAGGATGGTCATATATTATTTTTCCCGTATTGAACTCAGATCCCTTTATCAATTGAAGAGAAGAAATATGGTATACCCCCGATTTAAAATTATCAGCAAACATACCAGTTCGTGTACGATATAAATAATCTATTAATCTTTCTGGAATAGTTAATTTGTTATACTGTGGTATATATGATTGCAATATTTCATAAATATTTACCTCTTTATCAAAAGTACTCTCTTTTATTTTTGTTGTAAATTTCATAAAATTACTATACCAATGAACCTTTAATTCGTAGTGATATTTAACAACAGTGTTTTTTATTTGTTCGTCGGTTTTCTCTTTTGTGGCAAAAAAACTTTTAAAATAATTGAGCATTTTAAATAGTTATAATATATTTTTTAAGTAGAAATTATTATATCTATATATATTAAATGAGTAAAAATATTTGCAATAAAAAAAGTCCCGAAGGTAAAACTGAATTGGGATTTATTAATTATTCAAAATCTTTAGTTAGAACGTTTATGTTAATGACAGTAGTATTTCTTTGCTTTGGTTTAAAGAAAATGCTTACTGATAGTAACGGCGGGGGAGCATTTGCTAGCGCTTTGTTTATTGTAGCAATAACCGTTCTTTTCAGTATTGTAAATGTTGTAGATCAGTACATTTATAACAATATTGTATTAGGTATAGGAATAGCATTAGGTTTATCTTTTATAGACTTGCAAAGTGTGAGTATTTTAGGTAGTGGTGGTGCGGCGACTGTCTCAGTTTCGGGTCAGGGTTAGTTAATCATAATAATTTTTATATAAATCGCATTTTGAACATTTATATTTAAATAAGTCATCGTACATAGCAGATGGATCTCGCATAAAAATATGTTGACACGTTTTATAGAGTTGCTTTTTTAGGCGCCTGATATCGCTATTAGAATATTTAATTTGTTCTTTATAGTTTCGAATTAAAAGATGGTGTTCATCTATTTTTAATTTAATAGTTTCACACTCCTCACCACAATTGTTTACAGTTTGCTCATCTTGCAATGATGCTGTATTCATTGCCATAATAGATATTAAATATTTAAAACTTTAATTATGTTTCAAATTTATAATAATATAGAATATATTAATATTAGAAAATTTGATTTTATCCCCGTATTGAAAGTAATATAATAAATGTATTGGAAATACCCACAATTAATTCATTTAATAGAGTTCCGAACAATAGAAAGTGTTACCCCCATATGTATATATGAAAAAAATAAAAAAACGAATGTAGGATATATAATTGAAAGTACTACAGGATTGATTACCGATAAAACTTTGTGTATTTATAAATTCTCTAAGGAGTATTTAAAAAATAATAATTTAATTAACCTATTAAAGAAAAATAATGAACGCACGTGTATAATCGACACGTATAGCGATTCTTGGGGAAAGAAAAAGGTAGTGATCGGACGCCAAGTCCTTATTGAATGGATCAATGAATTTCTTGAAGAGGATAAATTGAACATTCCTATTTTTATAGAAAATAGTTTGGATTTCCGACTAAAAATAAATGTAAAAATAAGGTAAATGAAATAATTTGATATATTTATTTTTATTTAAAATATAGTAATTATTATTATAATATGAACGCCTTGGAACGCCATAGTTTAAAAAAACCTACGGGTACAATTAATTATTATCCCCATACGTTTAACAAAATTACCAGTAATCGAACGATCTTATTTCAAGGGGCGGTACCACTGCACGAAATAGTATATATAATTTATGATTTCTGTCTGCATTATATAAATAATACTTCTAAAAATGTTGATACCTATTTATCTATGATAAAAAATAACACGTCTTTGTCACGTCCCATTACTCTTACTATACTGAAATTAAACGGTTTAAAAACTAAAAAACAAAGACAAAAAAAAATAAAAGCGATTATCCCGGAATTAATTGATACATTTAAAGAGATTTTTGATCATTTTTTAACTGTCAATAATTCAGAAAATAACCCATACAGAGAAGACACGCACTTGAATAATTTAAAACAGTCACGACATGACTTTATTGATACGATAATACCTCAATTAAATAGTTTATTAAATGTATAAATTGCATACAGGTTTTGACCAGAGTGAATTATAATTACAGGTGGTGGACCTTTAAAACTGATTATGGTTTTAAAACGCGGCGCAGTGGAGCGTGTCCGGCTCATAATCGGAAGGTCAATGGATCGAAACCACTCGTTGCTAAGCGAAATAATTTTTATTTATTGTAAATAAGTAAAATTTATTAGATGTTATAAACGACTTTATGTAAAATTTCTTGTTATAGAATAGAAAATGAAATTTAGAAGGTCATGACTCGAAGGTCTATCTACAATTGTTAATTTTGAAAGGGCGCAAGTAAGTATATTCATTTGATAAGGTGTCATATTGTCTTTACCAATTGAAAAATGAATATAATGGGATAAAAAACTCAATTCAGCATCTGATATCACCGTTTTGTTTTTGTATATGTTTAATACATTTAAGACAAATGTAATTTTTTCATTATTAGTATCTTTGTTATGTTCGCAAAATATTGAATAGGCGTCTTTACACGTAGAATTCATGTACTAATATATATATATATAATCTTAAATAAAAATTTATCCTAAAATTATCCTAAAGTTTATACATTTAGGATAATATTTACAATCTCTTTATTATTAATACTACACGCTTTAAATAAGGGTGTTTCACCCTTTTTATTAACCAGACCCAAATTCGCCCCCCCCTTAATTAGGAGTTTAACAAGTTCTAGGTTTTTTTTTTCAATGGCCATAAGTAACGGTGTATCACCATTCGTAGCTACCGCATCAACATTTGCTCCAGTAGTTAATAATGCCTTGACTATATCATAATTACTATTACGAATTGCTGCAAGAAGTGGTGTTTCTCCATCGGAAGTCCGTGCGTGGTTGATTTGTATTTTTGCAATCGCAAATTTTTTTTTATTTTTTAGTTTAATAAAGGTTTTTTTTGTCAAGTAACCACGCACGTGCTTTTGGATGAGAGTATGGTTGGTTTGGGATATAGAACTCCACCGCCGCTGGCGTAGTATAAGGTCTCGTGTGTGGGGAGGGGGGTCATATATGCTAAAAGGAGTAGGTGTGGCGGACAGAAGTGGTGCGGTATTAATGGGAATGTCAATTGGTGTGCTTTTTGGTTTAATTGTAACAGGATTCGCCAGAATGATAGGTTTGAAGTTCTTCTCAATAAGTCGGTAACAATCGGCACACAAATCGGCGTTACACTTGCGACAACCCATTAGACAAATATTTTGCGGTTGAGTTTTAGTGCAAATATCACACATAAACCCCCTTGTCGGAGTAAACTTGACTAAATTATGCCCTGCCTTACATAAAAGATGCCCGTCTTTATGGCGACATACATCTGTTGGAGATCGCCAATTAATGTCCCCTGTTTTTGCGTTAACCCAAACCGGGTGACCTTGGTCGGTTATTTGTCCAACCCATTCAAACACGATTTTAAAATTTTTGTATCTTGTTGCCATTAGAAATTTGGAAAAGTAAAATACGTCTACTATGCAACATCATTTATCTATTAAATCAAATTTTTTATGTAAAATAACAACTTTCTATAACAGGGGTTTATAAATAGTTTATATAGCATTTTTTAGAAACGCATAGTATCCGTGTGCGATGGAGTACGTAAGTCTGCCGCATGCGATGACAAACAATACTTTTAAATATTGTCGCAAATTTGATTAAAAAATCCATAATATTAGAGATATATAATATGAAATTATCAAGTATTATTTTTAGGTTTTCAATTAACGCCTATATTTTATCTGTTTCTGGATTAATTTTACTGAGTATAGAAAATAGGACTACTTCTACTAATATTATATCATTTTTGATTATTTCGAATGCTTTTTACTTTATCAATAGACTTATTCATTAATAGTTGTTTATACATTTTTATAAAGGGGTAAAAAAAAGTTTTTTTTTTAACATCTATTATCCATATAATTACTCAGCGACTCCCTCCTCAGCAGCGACCTCCTCAGCAGCGACCTCCTCAGCAGCGACCTCCTCAGCGACGACCTCCTCAGCAGCGACCTCCTCAGCGACGACCTCCTCAGCAGCGACCTCCTCAGCAGCGGCAACCACCAAAGCAGCATCCACCGCAGCAGCCTTTTCGCTCCACTTGGCGAACTCTTCCGGATTTTCCTTGATTTGCTTCCACCGGATTGTTCCGACCCTGTTCGTCAGAGGCATAACCAACTTTCCAGTAAATCCACCATCATACTCCGCGGTGGGGAGACCGGTCATATCGGCATCGCAGCGATCTTCCCAAACCTTTTGGTTACCCACAAAATGAGCGACCACGGTGGGGTCCACAGTAGGATTTGCGGTCATAAAACCAGCAATCTCTTCCTTGAACAGTGGACGATTTTCGCTCATAAACTCCAAATACGCGGAGCGTCGGCGCTTCTTCTTCGTCTTCTTGGTCTTCTTCGTCTTCTTGGTCTTCTTCGTCTTCGTATCATCAGAATTGTCTCCGGACAACGCTGGGTCGCGAACTTCTTGGTGAGTATCCGTAAATGTCGTCAAAATTTCAGCAACAGTCATGTTCGGGTCCATTTCGCGCAGTACTTGAATGATGGCAGAGTTGAGAGCAGTTTGGAGCATAGACATAGTTAGAAGGGTTTTGGAAGATTAAGAACGTAAAAGATTGGAATACTATATAACTCTTATAGATCATAATAATCAAATTTTTGAGAGTACCCCTTTATAGATATTGAAGACTTATAAGAAAAATTTGATAATTTTTCTTAATCTCAACAAAATGCAATAAACCCTATATCATTCAATCGTTAGTAAAATCGACAATGTCACATTTCATTCCACAACCCCCGAATATAATAGTACCTGCTTCTCTTGACAATTCTGTCGTTGACTCATTTGGACGTGAAATTAGAATATTCTCCAAAGAATTTTATCTCCGGAATAGACGTTTTATATGCACTCTGCGAAATGAACGTGATTTGTTTTACTTTTGTAAAATTTGGGTAAAGAGCAGTGCCGCACCGGAAGGATGTGCTGCTTTTCCGTTGCAAGATATTATTAGGACGTTGATTAATGACAAAATCCTTAGCGTTAAAACTAATAAGTCAGGTTTTAGAAAACTTGTTTGGAAAAAAATTAAAAATTTTAAACCATATCGTTCAACGTTTACGATGCATGTCACAGAAGAAGGTACTCCAGACCGTTCGGATGGGACAGAGCAGTTTGCTCGTAGGTGGGCAAGACGGTTTTATACAGAAAATGCTGGTTTTCTAAAAAATGCAATTCGCAATCGCAAAGCACTGACATACTTTTATAAAATTTGGATTCATTCATCTTGGGCGACAAAATCAGGGTTTTTCGGGGGAGAGAAATGTTTTTCCTACCGACCATTTAGACAAGTGCTCTTTGCATTGGTAAATGATGGAAAGGTGTGTCACGTGAAAAAATTGAGAGATACTAATATGAGTGCTATTATTTGGCATCGCGTGGCGTCTGATGATCGAAAATCCAAGAAAAGGCGGAAGAATAGATGTATTTCGCAAGAGGAACTTGATAGTGCTGTCCGTGAAGCAGTGCGCGACGCTCTCGAAAAAACTATAGGACGTCCCAAAACGCCTCCGTACACACCAATTACACCACCCATATCACCATCGTCACATTCCTCTGGTTCTTCTATTGGAGACATGCCACCTCCGCTTGTCCGTCGTACAAGGATGAAAAGTATATACCCTGATGACCAAGATTTTCTTTGCGGTGACGAACTTGTTATGTAAGAAGCAACCTTGAATATTTAAATTGAATGTGAATTATATAAATGGTATATTTTTTTATATGTAAATTATAAATATGGAGATAATATATTAAATAAAGATTTATATAAAAAGGCTGTTAAACAAGCAGACGAAACATATAAAAAACCATCAGCCTATAAATCGATGTACATTCAAAAGATTTATAAAGAATTGGGTGGAAAGTATAAAAATAAAAAAAATAAAAATGCTTCTACTACGCGCTGGAATAAAGAAAAATGGATTCAAGTAATACCATATTTAAAAAACGGTGAGAAAATTACATGTGGTATGAGTAATAAAAAAACTAAGGTATGCCGACCCTTAAAACGAATTAATAAAAATACACCAATAACAATAGACGAACTATTAAAACTGCATTCACAAGCAGATTTAATAAAGTTAGCTAATAAAAAAAATAAAAATATGTCTGGTCGTGTATATTGGAAAACATTAAAGTTTATTAAAAATAAATCACTAAAATAAATAGTCTTAATTTAGTGAATAAATTGTGTATAATTAAAGAGTTATCTGATTTCCAGTGAAATGATATATTTTTTTTTTCACTATACCATTAATAATAATACGAACCTCTGAATCTATTATCTTTTCTTGAAAATATATTATATTAGAAGTTTTATTTAAATGATATTTATTATTATTCATCGACCCGTCTGCACTTAGTACTCTAACACTAAATGTTTGTTCCTCCTTTCCATATGCATTATAATATAACCCTATTGTTGTACCTAATCCAAAACCGCAAATAAAGTACCAAATATTAGAGGTATTCGACGCATTATTTTCCATTACAAGTATATATAATATAAGTATTTATATTCTTATATATTTTTTATTAGTTTTTTAAAATGAATACTGTCGTATATATTTTCATCTTCATTAAATTTCAACAATAAATTTTTAACATGTTTATTATTAAGAATTATAGAATCTATGTTACTAAGTGCATATGACGCGGATTTATTCTCAGTTAAATATAACAATAATTCAAATTTAATTTTTAATAAGTTAATATTTTCAATAAGATTGGTAGTGTCAATATTTTTCAAATTAATTAATTCATCGTCAATATAATCCAACAGATTTTTATTATATACATCTATCAAGGGGGTCGATAATGTTCGAATAATACTCTCCATATAAAAATTTACGTCGCTCTCTTTAATGGAGTCGTTATTAATAGTATCAATAAAGAAACTACACATAAATGATTTCACACATTTTAATAGAGGATTGTATTCATCAATAATCGAATTACGCGATTCAATTATCACGGGTCCAATACTTTTATTAATTATGAACTGTTTAATATCCATTATGTTTATTTTATCAGAATTATACCTTTTTGAAATATTAATATACTCATTAAATAAAAGAACAGACCTTTCGCATATAAATATAGATAATTTAATATTTAAAGAATAATTATAGATAATTCTAAAAATACTTTCTACAATATTTACACAATGCAGTGCCAAGTCTAAATCTTTTTGTTCTTTAAAGGTATTCATTAATGAAATTTTAATTGATTTGCAAAAAAGATATAGTAGCTGTGACGGAAGCGTGACCTCTTTATCCTCGCGTTTTTTTTTAATAAAATTTAAAAGGTCGTCAGTATCATTGGAATCACTATAATTCATAATTATGATTTATATATATTACTGCGATTATAAATATTAATTATTATCTCGTTAAAAAGTAGATGCGCAATATTATTGTTTATCTCAAAAAATAAATATTTCTTTTTGAAGAAGTTATTATATGTAAAGTAAATATTATGCAATAGGTATACCTTTATGGGTATAATTCTATTTTATTGATACTTTATAAATCATATAGATTATATGAAATAATATTTATATAAAATGTAAAAAAATTATATTTTATATATATAATGAAAAAAATACGTACTCCATTACCGAACGGTCGCATAGATATAATGAAAAATAATATGGTATCACATCCATTTTTTGTAGAAAAGGATAATAACTATGCATTCAATAAACACGCGGTTACATCTATCTATGAGTTTAATGAATTACAAGAGAAATATTTTTCAGATAAAAATATTAACTTACTCCAGAGTAAAATAAAAAACAGAGTTTATAAACAATCTAAAAATAATTATGTCATTGCCGCCCAAGATATTAAAATACTTAAAATCATTATGAAATCAATATACCTGCAATATGCCAAAAATCTGGACAAGAATATAAAAAAACAAGTAAAGGTTTTAAATAAATTAGTCTTAAATTATTCCGCAAATAATATAATTTCTAATATAGAATTATACTTGACCTACAAAAAAAGTGTTAGTTATACACCAATTCCTTTAGAATTACCAAAATATATTTCCACGTCAGGGTCTAAAACGAAAAAAAATTTTATAGAATAAATATATTTTCTCAGTAATATATAAATGAAAACTGATCCTTTGACGATAGCGCTTATTATTTTTGCTGGTGTAATACTAAGTTTATATTATTATCGACAATTTTCAAACTGGTATGCCCAGCAAAAAAATATAACATGGCCCCTTAAAATTGAAAACTGCCCCGATTATTGGAATGAAACAAAAAACGGGCAATGTGAAAATGTCCTTAATTTAGCCACCGGTGATTGTGGTACTGGCGGTTCAGTACTTAAAAAATTTTCTTTTAAAACAGGACCTTTTAAAGGTACAGGCGGAGATAAACAGAAATGTAATTGGTCAAAAAGATGTAAAACTTCTTGGGAGGGAATTGATAATTTATGTGCCTAAATTTTAATATAAGTATTTGAATATATTTATATTTAAATGAAAGAAAACCTTGATATACTATACAATGAGTAATCTACTATAGAAAATATTTAATTTTACAGGAAAGGTAAAGAAATAACCAAAATATTACAATTTTGAATATGGTCAATCCTGTTCTGGGTTTTTCATAAATTTTGCTCTAAATAAATTTAATAATTAAAGTTTTACTCTTAATAATTATTAATGAGTTATTTATGGTTAGATAAGTATAAACCCAAAAATCTATCCGATTTCATTAATACAGACAATGAAATAAATACTATAATTAATTGGTTAGATTGTTTTAAAACAAAACAAATTCCAAAAGATTTTAAAAATTGTTTATTAGTTGTAGGAAATTCAGGAGTAGGAAAGACATCATTAATAGATCTTATCTTAAATATGAACAACTATAGTATAACACGGTTTGATGCTTCTTGTGATTTATCAAATGATGCTATTGAAAATAGAATTATAAACGTCCTTTCTACAAAAAATATATTAAGTTATATGTCAATCGTGAAAGAAACAGCTATAATAATTGATGAATTAGATGTAATTGATTCTAAAAAGGAATTCGGTTCAACTAAAATAATAGATTTATTATCTTATAATCAAAAAAAATTTTATAAAAATAAAAAGACGAAAAAAACGAAAAAGAAATATATAATTAATAATTCTCCGATAATTTGTATATCAAATGGTAAGTATTCTAAAAAATTAAAAAATAGTTCTAAAATTTTATATATTAATCCACCTAATTCAATAAATTTAGAAACCATAATAAAAAGGATTATGAAAAATGAAAACTTTAGTATCGATACATCTATTATTCAAATTATAATATCATTAAGTCAAAATGATTATAGAAGATGTATTACTATACTTGAAGATACCTTTGTTTATATAAAAAATAATGGTTCGGATAAAAATTTACTAATAAAAAAAATATATTCTCTTGGTACTAAAAATATAACACAAACGATATACGATGATGCAAATGATATTTATAAGGGGGGGAATTCCTATAATAATTTATCCGATATATACGAAAGGCATAGTAAATCATTGTTATTGTTAACATATGAAAATTTTATTCATATAATTGATAAAACTTGCTATGGTAATTATAAAACTAAACTCAAAATATGCATAGAATATTATAATAATTTTTTACATACTAATATTTTTCTGCAAAAAATGTTTAATCATTGGGAATTACAGCAATACTTAGCAATATCTTTTCTATCAATAAATAATCTTATGTTAAAAAATAAAAAACCTAATACCCCTTTACCGTTTCTGCATCATTCGTTAATTACAAGTAAATATAATTATAGATTTTATAATTTAAAATTTATAAATACTTTATCAAAAAAATTAGATATTGATATGAGAAATTTTTATATTACGTCATTCTTATTATACAATATTTTATACAATTCTAACGACAAAATCATACGTAATTACATTAAAATGATACAAAGATATTCTCTTGGTGCTAAGGATTTTTTTAAAATAATAAAACTCAGTATATTGCCACCCAGTATAAATATTACAAAAAAATTGGAAAATAAAATTACAAAATTTTTTTAAATGTTTATTATTTGTTTCTCTGGCGCCACTGTGCAATTTATATAACTCAAGCGTTTGTTTTCGTAGTAACTGAATTGTCTTGGTTCGATCATTGACCACTCTAAAGATTTATCTAATAAACCTAATTCGACATAAATATACGCCAATAGTGCTGAACACCAAAATCTATTAGTTATTTGTCGGTTGCCTATTTCAACATCAAATAATGCTCGGAACCAATCAAGTATGTGCAAATCATACTTGACACCTTCTGTTTTTTGGATTATACTCTTTAATTTATTATTAAAATTGGTACAACGTTCTATAGTTGATTTGCGATAATAAACGCCCCCCATTAAAGAACTTTTATAGTAGTTCAGGGCATATTCCAAGGGAATAATCTGAACTCCTAATTTTTTTTTCCCTGTAAGTGAATCGGGAATATCTTCTGCTGCGGCTTCAATAATATATAAACCCTGTAATTTAGGATCTATATACGTAGGATCTCTTAAAATCATAGATACGTGAGAATATAAAGAACCTGTAAAATATTCAATGACTCTTCCCATAATAGTTTTACTATTATATAAAAGAATATCTCCAGTTTGACATGTCTTAAATAAGTCTTCTTTGGTAATGGATACCATTTAAATATACTAAATATAAAAAAATTTAGTATAATTTATTAAGTTTAAAAATAACAATATTAATCTAATCGTAATATAACTATGAAAGAATTTTTAGGTTACCCTGTAAAAAAAATAAAACCCTCTATAAATAGTTTTTTAAATCTTTCTGAAATATTCAATTTTAAAAAATATTTATCGGCAATGTATTATTGTTATTCGAATAATATCCCCTGTATAATATCAACTACTAATAAAATAAGTATTAAGGATACGTCCGGGATATATTATATAGACGGTAAAAAAGAGTTATTTTTTAAATGGGATTATTTAATCTCAATTAACAATTTTTTTTATAAAAAATATAATAGTACTGACAATTTTACAACGGATCCAAGTAAGGCGAGTATTTATTATATTTTTTTGATGAAATTTATGTATAAAAATAAAACGCTATATAAGAATCAAGGAGTAAAAATATTGGGAGATAGTAATAGTTTATTTGGTATATATGATAATTCAACTAATATCTTAGATAATTGTACTCATTTGTTATATTTTAGTAATTTTTTAAGCAAATTCATTCTTTATAAAGTGAGAGATATGTCCGACGGAATTTATGGATGCATGATGAGAGGTTTTACTGTAACAACAGGAAACATTCAATATAAAAATGAAAAAAATGTTAATTTACCAGCATCTTTTGTAAATATAAAAGATAATATATATAGTATTAAAAAAAAAACTATAAAAATAACTAAGAGTGCGCAAAATTCTATAAAAGACAAAATATATAATAAATTTTACTATGATTTTTTAAAAAAAAATAATAGTCGCTGTTTTTATATATTTGAAACAAAATTTAATATTACTAAAACTATTTTATCAAAACTATATGAATACATAATACTTAAATATCCTCTTTTGGACGACGAACACAACAATGTTTTAGTGGATCCATATAGTATAGATATATCGAAGGGGAATATTATTTTAATACTTATAACCGAGACTAATCCTAATAAAATAATTATAGATATTAATCAGTATTTCACAGGTTATGTCCATGAATTATATGCAAGTATAATAGAGTTTTTATCTAAAATTACCAAAAGCGAGACCATTACTGTTAATAATGGGGTAATGATTTTTAATAATGATTTTTGCTTTCATGTTATATCTGAGATAATGTATTTTTATTTAATAATAAGGCACAGCTACGCAATTATTAAAAATATTTCTGTTTCAGAAAGTAACCAATATATTCAAGCAAATTATACATTTAGTAAGAAAGAAGCAACTATATTTCAATCATATTCCTCGGGGAATTATTCCGAATATTTAAAATGTTTAATTTCAACCACATTATCAACGTTTTTAAACAATTATTATATATTTATTCACGAGGGTTCCAACATTGATCTGATTCCTATGTATGAAGGAATTGATATTGACACTGTTAAAAAATATCTTAATTATAGTCAAAAGGCAAATTATTCGAAATTTTTATTGACTACTTATCTATCAAAAATAAGTGGGTTTTTAGATAAAAATAATTTCGACATACCTATTATATTTTTGAATATATCTGAAATATCTTTTAACGACAAATTGTATATTTCAAAGATATACGGTAGCACTCATACAAAATCTATTCCAATAATTATAAATGTTGTTTATAATAGTGGTAATTTATTAATAAATCTATCATATAAAAAGAAGTACTCAAAAATGAAATATTTTTTTAACGAATTAATAGATACTATTTTAAATATTTAATTATTATTTACTGTTTGAAAAAACTAAAGTTATCACCCTTTGCTATAACAATAGAACCATTGTGCTCACACACCTTTGTGAAAATATATTTAAATGCTACACTTGTGTTAAGGCCTTGTTTTATAACTTGCGTCGGGGTCCATTTTTCATCGGCGAGCGCATACGATAATGAGACATGTGAGTCTCCAACTAAAGTTCCGGTGTCCCCGTTGTAGTGGCCAGGTATTATCCTAAATTTTGGATAATTTATATAGCGTTTACTCGAAGGCTCATGCATAGGGGCGCCACCGGAACCGATTAATAATTCCTGAGGGCGGAATGCCGCCGCCTCAATATGAAATTCAGTAGGTTTTTTAACTTGCTTTTCCCATATTGTTATCTGCGTGCAACTGCAGGTTATAATCCGAGTAGCGCCACTAACGGTGTCTGGTTGTAAAACAATAATTTTATGAATCGCTTTTTCTAGTCCCTGCCTTGTAATGTTAAACGGTATGGTGAGTTGATCAGGTTTGAATAAAGAACTCCCAAATGTAGTTTCCGTTATTTTTGTAATGCGTTTGTAACTAAATGTACCGTCCTCCAACGTTATCTTTACTGGAACTATATTACATTCTAATAACGATATTGTTCCGTTTTTATTTCCAGTAACAATGCGTCCATCATGAAGTTGGTTCGCGCAAAATATCCCAGCTCTGGCGTGCCGGGACGCGTTGTCTGGGTAAGTACTCGATTTAATTATTAAAGAAGTCCATTTATCGCTTTCTGTAACCAGTTCATCACGGTCACTATATTTAAAAAGTACTAATTCACTGCAGAACACGCCACCAAAACCAAACAGTCCATCTTTGCCGCACATAACCTCTCCACTATCTGCAGCCGCAGCACCCGTGTCATCATATACCACACTTGAATCTGAGGTCGAGTGAGTAGTACATTGGCGATGAACGGCAACTAACTCTGCCAGAAGGGTTGATGGGGTATCAGTTTCAGAGATATGAGGAACCACGGTCTGTTCGTCGAGAAGCAGTTCCATACCAATAAGAAAATCGGGTTCGGATAAATTAAATAGATCTGTCCCAATTGGGTTTTCCCATGTGTTGGGGTTGCTTTGGTCGGGAATATATTTCAATTCGTGGTATTGTTTCCAAATATTTATAGATATTATGTCTTGTGCTTTGACATTGCGAATATCAGTATATTCTTCCATAGGACCTGGTTCCATGCGTACATTATACGTTCCATCAATATTAATTTCGGTAATTATACCCTGGGGACAGAATAACCCTGGCATCTTAGGGGTGAACTCCCTAAATTTTATTGGTTGTTGGTGCATAAAAGGAGGTTCTTGTAAAACTTCTAAAGTCATAGTTTTTGTCGCCGCCTCTGCGCTAACAGTCTTACTGGCCTGCTCATAAGCGCCGTCGGGTGAGAGCGATTTCGGTGGGACCCACCCGAAACCAAACCAAAAATTGCGCCAATCTATATCAGTGGGACCGATCTTCTCTGTTACGGCATTAACGAAGGTTACAAATACCGGAGAATCAAGTGCTGATTCCTTAAGTTTGTTCATCTGTTCTAAATTCATAGCGGGCGAATTGTATTCGGGTCTACCGCTACCGCTACCAGCGAGCCACTGCACATCATCGAATAGATATCTGTCCAAGAAAGGTATGCCCCTCCCCCCCGGGTGGCTCTTCGCTTCAGCAACACGTGCTGAACGCAGTGCGTTCAGTTCGACAAATGGACCGGTGGGACCCTTGCGGACCAAAATATTACCAGCATCTGCCTCTTGCTGGTGCTTTTCTCGTATAGAGTAGCCGTCATATGCGAAGAGAATATCATAGTCCCACTCGCGCATCGCCCCATCATTTAATACTATGTAGTTCAATAAACCTTTCCAAATATTGTGCCGCTGTTCACGAGCTCTTTCCAGTTTCCATTCGAGGGGTTCAAACTGTCGCCATATTTTTAAATTACCCTTATTATTAACTGGTCGTTGAACAATTAAACCGTTACCCAGTTCTTGAGAAGGTAGTAATTTTTGTCCAATAGTTTCGGTCCTGGCATTCGGTGGTGTGGATTTCCAACGTTCCTTTCGACTAGAATCACGTCTATTATCAGCAGTAGGAATATATATTTTATTCCAGGTAGGAATATATATTTTATTCCAGGTACCATGTCCAATATCTGTAAAAATTTGCATTGAGTCATCTACGTAAGTTAATAAAATTCTAGCACCAGAAGGGACGTCTAATGTGCGAATTTGTTCCATGACCAACGCCTCGAGATAACTCACCAATTTTACCGAACAGTGGTTCGTATCATCCAATTTTTTTCGGGATTTCGATAAAAGTTCCAACATTGTAGTCTTCGAATCGGCACCCAAATTCGTTTGTTCTGAAAACGTGCTTAAAAGTGCTTCTAAATCACACTGTGACGGTATTGGGTCGCCACCCGCAGTTCCATCATTCTCCTTGGTAAACATTTTGACAATAAGTTCTTTTGCTGCCACCTCATTATACGTTTGTGTGCCAATCCCACTGTCGTAGACCGCTTTTATGGCGTGTGGCATCTCGGGTATAGCAAAATTAATCGTTTGGTCGGTGGGTCTGTATTTAGGGTGTGAAAAAGCGACCTCTTCTAGGATTTTAATCCATTCAATTTTCGACATAATATCTCCGTCACTAAGTACCGATACCGATTGGGGAGGGAGTGTGGGGTAGTAGTTACGTCCACCTCGTTTCCACAGACTACCGCCTTTACTGAAGTCATTAAATTTATAGTCTGCGTTTCTACCGTATCCTGTGTAAATATCCTCTTCATCCCAGATTATTCCATCTGCGGGGTCTATGTCACTGCGTTCCGTCCAACATTTTACTTTACCGTACTCATGGATTGTTATTATTCGTTTATCTCTTAATATTACCAAATCAAATATTGTATCTATATCTGCATCTTCATCGATAACCAATGTAGCGTCGGTCATGGGGGTTATAGTATTTGTAAGTTTCCAAGGTTTACCATAGGTAACAGGACCACCAAACATATGGACATTAGTAAATGAATGCCCATCGGAGTACAACCTTGGATTAAAAAGGCAAACTAAGCGTCCGTTGGAACTAATTATATTTAAAACGTCAACAGTGTCCGCCAATTTACCTCCGCTTTTTAACGTACTAAGACGCCCAGCACACGGGTCCCGAGTGGCCGGGATCGGCCTCATGAAAGGACCACTACGGAAGTGTCCATAGTAATTATGGCGTATGCCATCTAGGCAGTCACAAAAATCTCTTATACCCCAACTATTTAAATTTTTTTCCCAAATGAAAATCTGACCGTTATTATGCGCAGTAGCGATATATTTTTCTTCAATAATAGATATATTTATTATATTATTAATAGGATTACCACTGTCTTCATTTCCTACCATATCAAGATATACAGTGTTTGCAATTCCACCAGTTGTGACAAGAGTATCATCTAACCTACTATGGGGATAATAGCGTTTTTCTTCCCAATGACCACTGCTATTTTTTGAACCAAATACAGAGTTTGGGTCCCATGCACCCCCGTCTACTCTAGGTAAACGCGAGGAGGTGCAACTTCTAATAGGATATCGTCTAATATCCTTGAGTTTTAATTCCAACTTCGTTACATCCCAAATCTTTCTATCTTCGGTTTCCTCCCATACCACACATTTATGTATTGCGTAATGAAAACCGGCACTTGTCACCGGTATTTCAACAAATCCCACTATAATACTATTTCCTATTGTTTTTAAGGATTTAAGTTTTCCCGAATCAGGGACGGGAAGTATACATAGTTTAGTCCTCATCATTCGTTCTAAACCCGTCACTCCGTCGTATCCGAGAGAATCTGACCAAATTGTAATTTCACTAGTATCATAAGTAATCATCCGGTCATGCCCTATTTTATACGCTACACCTGATGGAATTTTTGCCAGTGTATTAGTATCCTCCCATATGGGTAACGGAGTCGTTGTTACATTTGTCACCAACAGTGGCGCTTGTGGACGTCGCCTCGCTACGGCAGGGTTTGTCGGTACCGGTTCAAATTTATAACTTAAAACCTCTAACCCAAGGGGTTGATCTCTCCTATCACATCTTTCAATAGTGCAGGTTATTTTTTTTGGTTGACGCATCTGCATTTCAAATCCCATATCGATACCGGTTATTTTTACTTTCCCGGGTCTTTTTATTGTGAACTCTTGTAATAGGTCCCATACTTTTTCTGTCTGTTTATGGATTAAAATGTATATTTTTAATTTATTACCAAATCCTAAAACCAAACAAAGTCTTCCAAGTATGTATTGGATATACACACAACGACTATTTAGTAATCGATATGGTCCACGTAGTGACATTGGATGCGAGCGGTTTATTAAAGGTTTAACTATATCAACCCATGTCACTGCACCACTCCTGTTTTCTATTATATCAGGGTTTTTTACACGCACAGAAACTCCTCTGTTAGTAGTTTCAATACATAGTATGGAACCATCAGGTACGTCTGGATGTGGTCTCCTCGCTCTCCGCGCCGCTGCAGATGTGTGCGGTACTCGTATTATAACCGGTGGGTAAGAAGTATCTACTATCTCTAACGCAAATAACTTATAATTAGTTCTCATATTGAGATAAGTTGTAATAAATCCCATAATATTATTTCTAACATTAATGTTATGTGAAAGGATATGAGTGGCCTCGATAGTCATATGTGGTGGATGAATTTCACCGGGGACAAGAACTTTATCGGGGTCAGGAGCTTTATTCGTTTTGAGTCTTTGTAAAGTAAGCAAAAGTTCTCTTATACTATTCTTATTTTCGAATGAAAGTTCACTAACTAATTTTTTCTGTTTAGAAATTCGAACACTTGGTCCGATTCTTTCCGCAGCAACTGGTGTGGGTAATTCTATTAGGTCTTCGGCCTCTAGACGCAATTGTTGGGCTTTGCGTATGGCGGCTCGCCGCCTCCCGTCGTCCTCTAGACGCAATTGTTGGGCTTTGCGTATGGCGGCTCGCCGCCTCCCGTCGTCCATAAAGGCAGTCAGATCACCCTCTCCCACCCTCACCCGGAGCTCCACATCAGACGCCTTGTCGTCACTTTCGGCCGTTTGTGCCCCTCCCTTCAATACAACTAAATATTTTTTTAAAAGTTGTTTACCTATAGAACTTTTAATTGAAACACTATTTCCTGTTTCTGGATTAATAATATTAGAATACATATACTATATCAATATAAAAAATATATATTTATATAGTTTTTTTTTAAAATAATTCCTTGCAATATTGTTGTACGAACTCTTGTTTTTCTATATTTTCTTCGTCGTCGCTTTCGTCGTCGCTCATATAATCTACTACCAATTCTTTACTTAATTCCATATATTTTTCTTCATCAAACAGAACATCTACAGAACCTGTTCCGATGGATACTTCTTGACCTAACATAATATTAGATGATACCGAATTCATTTTATCACATTCACCAAAGATCGCCGCCCTGGCAAGAATATCAGGCGTTTCTTCAAATGAACATTTGGCTAAAGTTCCTCGATCACTTTTATTTATGCCATGGCGATCCATCGACATCAAATAACCTTTATTTGTCATAGTATCTACTAAAAGTGCCTTATGGCGAGAATTTATATATGAACCTGCATTTTCAAAGACTTCTGATATTTCATTATATAAAGCATTTCTTGCCGCTTCTATTCCAAATAAGTCGTATATTTCATGAATGTTATTAGATGTGGTTTCCTCAGTATTTATATGAGGGTGGGTTAAAATATCTAATAAATTATTACCCTCTGTATAAATACTCCAGCGTTTCTTTTTATCAAAAGAACCCTTTTCTTCATTAAAGGTCATGTAATTTTCATTGCTGTGCATCGTAGCACCTGTAATTTTAGGAACTCCTACCAAAATAATATCATTTAGAATAGTCTTTTCGAGTGTTTTTAATATGCAAATCATGTCGTCTTGGTTGCATTCGGATGTATCGTCAGAAAGTAATACTGGTTGAATTCTCATAATTAGATTAATAGCATTGTCATCTGTGTAATAGCATTTAATATCTTGACGATCTTTGTTAAACTTCTTGCATATTTTAATATAAATATCAATCATCTTAATATTTTTTTCCAACATTTTGATTTTATTAAATTCAAGTTTAAGAACCCAGGGTGTTAATTCTAATTGTTCTCCAAAATCAAAAGGATTACTCATATTTAATATACTCTGTTCAAACGGTTCAACGGAGCGTGTACCGTCTTTACCTAATTTATCAAAATAGATTTCAGTAGACACGATAATTTCTTTAATGTATGTCAAAGACAATTCATTCATTGTTTTTCGCGTAAATTCTTTATTATAGCAATATGGTTCTTGCAGTACAATTGTATTCATGGGTCCTTTTAAATTTTGCGTTATACTTAACAATTCTTTAAACCTAGGTACACCCTGATTAACACTAGACTTGGATGCTACACCAGCAAAATGGAAAGTATTTAAAGTCATCTGTGTAGAAGGTTCACCGATAGACTGAGCAGCAATAGTTCCGGCAAGTTCACCACTTTCGATAAGTGAGTCATAAAATTTAGATTTAATAGTAGTTATAATATAGTCAAATGCAATTTTAGGTAACTTATAGTCTATGCATAATTTTTTAGGTGACAAATATATTCTGCATAGTACTATAAGTAAATTAACACTGTTTAATGATAATACCGATGATGTTTTAAGAAATTTAAGCGATTCGATTTCACTTATAATATATAGGGGATCCAGGTCTGATTTAGGTAATTTTGTAAAATCATCCTTTACATTATTTATTAATCGGCGCACATTGATCGGGTAATATACAATATTCTCTAAACTACCCTTAAACAAAGTATTAAAGTAATAATTCCTGTCATTAATTATATCAGTTGTATAGTTTTCCATTTTTTTATTAAAAGTTTTATCTTTTGCGAGTTTTTTCTTTAATTCAGAGGTTATATGTTTTTCTAAATCATAAAATGTTAATGCGAATTCAGAGATAAGTTCTTGGTTTGATTTACCAATTGTATATAAACTTTGTTTTTCAATCTTTTCCGAATTAAAACCATCATCGCCATATAAAAACTGTATAATATTTCCATTAGCATCACGAACCGTCAAATCGGCCATTACCCTTGCGTCTTCAAGTCCTTTAATAAGTTTCCTTTGGATATACCCTGTTTCAGATGTTTTTACAGCTGTATCGATTAAACCCTCGCGCCCACCCATAGCATGGAAGAAGAATTCGGTTGGTGATAATCCATTCATAAAACTATTTTCTACAAATCCGCGGGCGGCGGCACCGTCGTCATATTTTGTAAAATGCGGTAAGGCACGGTCAGTGAACCCTAATGGTACTCGTTTACCATCTACCGCCTGTTGCCCAACACACGCAATCATCTGACCCATATTAATTTCAGAACCTTTTGACCCCGACTTAATTAATTGCAACATGCGATTATCATGACTTAAATTTTTAAGGGCGATTGTACCAGTGTCTGTCGTAACTCTGTTAAGGATACCCAAGACCCGTTGTTCAAATACTTCCGATAAATTATTACCACCTTTTATATCCAAAATACCTTTATGGGTTTGTTCGATTAATTCAATAACCTGTAATTTTTTTTTAGTAACAATTTCCTTCATTCGTTTTTTAGAAGCTTCATCAGGCAGCAAATCACCAATACCTACACTGAAACCCGATTTAAGTACAAAATTAGTTATAAGATTTTCCATGTCATTTAAAAATTTCAATGTTCGATCCTTTCCGTGGTCTTTAAATATGGTATGAATTAAACCCTGGGATGAACTCCCTAAAATATTTTTATCAAACACCCCGCCCTGTCTTACTTTACCACCCTTTATAACAATTTTATTATTAGGGATTGGTTTATTACTATATTGCTTATTGTTCTTTTCAAAATTAATTTTAGGCATAAGTAAACTAATGAGAGATTGACCATCCCACAAATCGGCCTTTATAACACCATCAATTAGATAAATATGTTTCGCAAAATTTTTATATTTTAAGTCAATATCCTTTTCTAAAACCCCTTTCTTCAAGCGTGGTTTCGGCAATGTTCCGTCCCAAGATTCTAAATCCGATAATACATCGTAGACTTCTTCTTTGGTAAGTAGAGTCGTTTCGCTTGTAAATAAATAGGAACCCACGCAAGTATCTTGAACCAGTGATATAATAGGTTTATTAGATGCGGGAGATATAATTTGAGATGGTACAGATGCTAATTCTCTTAACTCCACACGAGTTTCTTCTGACTGAGGAACGTGCATATTCATTTCATCTCCATCAAAATCAGCATTATAAGGTGTTGTTACTGAGACATTTAACCTAAAAGTTTTGTACGGAAGTGGTACAACTCGGTGCTGCATCATGCTCATTTTATGCAGCGACGGTTGTCGATTAAAAAGCACGATATCATCATACCGTAGATGTCTATTAACAATGTCACCATACTCTAACTGTATTTTACTAGAATCAATTACACTGAGTGAAATTATTTTCCCATCACTGATTCGTTTGATTGATTTCGCCCCAGGATGCGTATAATAACCATTAAGAACACATTTTTCTAAACGAGCGATATTATATTTATTTACTTTTTCGGGGAAAGTTAAATTTTTACATATATTAATAGGGACACCCAACTGATCAATATTTAATCTAGGGTCGGGAGTAATTACACTTCGCGCAGAGAAATCAACTCTTTTTCCCATTAAATTACCTCGTACCCTTCCTTCTTTAGATTTTAATCTATCGTATATTGCTTTAAGAGGTCGTCCACTTCTCTGCTGAGCAGGAGGAATGCCAGGTAAATGATTATTAACTAATGTAGCAATATGGTACTGAAGGAGTTGGTACCATTCATCAATAGCCTTTTTTGAGGATTCGGTCTCTTCATTTTTTTCAATTTTATTTTTAAGAGTTTTATTTGTTTTTATAATATCGCAATATTTGTGTGTTAAATCGTCCTCCATACGTGTATTATTATCTGAGCGCACAGATGGTCTTACATATGGGGGGGCAATAGGTAAAACACTGCAAATTAACCATGAAGGATGAGAGAATTGATTATCAAAACCGATAGCGTTAATATCTTCATCCGTCATCCGCTTAAAGATTTTATAGACATCACCCGCATTCAATAGTAAAATTAAATCATTTTTTTTACCGCCCTTCTGTTTCCATATGGCACATAGTTTTGCAATAGAATTTGGGTCCTTTTTAATAGTATTTGGATATACTGCACCGCATCCATTTTCGCATTTCTCGCCACATCGCCGCTTTTTAGAAACCATGCATAATTTATGAATGGCTATAAATCGTTTTTCCTTATTTTTAATATTCATTAATTTTTTAATTTCATCACGACTAGAATCCATATATAGTTTAGAACATTTAGGGCACGTAATCTGTAGAATTTTAGTTATCCATTTTTGAAAATGAATATGAAATACCGGCATCGCAAGTTCAAGATGACCGAAGTATCCAGGGCAATGTCGATTATTTAATTCATCTGTAGGACATAATTTTCCATGGTCTAATACACCCATCCGGGGGTCAAAAACCCCACCTACTTTAGGAATATCTCCGTCATACGTTTCGTTGGTGTGTATTTCTGCTACGGAGCGTCTTCTGATTTCTTCGGGGGACATAACTGAAAATTGAACTGACGCAACTTTTTCAATATCTTCATTATATGCTAACTCTTGAAACATAGACATCCTTTATTATATTTAATATAAATTTATTTTTAAATAAATAAACATCAATTTTTTATAAATATGCTATTTTTAAAAATTTGTTTAAATAAAATTATTAATTTATAAATCAATAATAATGGAAGATTTAGTATATCATTCATATAATACACGTTCCAAACGAGTTTTAAAAATTGATAAAATTGTTATAGACAACCAGGGGGTTGATAATTATATTAAACCAAAATTCATAGTGGATTTGAGTGGAGAAAAGAGAATTACTAAAACAGCAGAGGATTATAAGATTGTTATTAATAGTTTGGTCGACTTATCTAATAAACTTATACAGCGCCGTGCATTTGAAAAAATATCTAAAGAAGATTACGATATGCCACAGTTATGTGATACTGATTCGGATGATTCCGATTATAAACCAGAGAAAAATGTATCTTCTAAACGTTTTAAATCAAAATATATAAAGTACAGTAAGGAGGAAAATAAATATTTCTCAAGCCTTAGTGTAAAAAAACAAGAAAATATCAAGCATTTAGAAAAAAAAATTAGAACACTGCAAAGTACTCGTAAACCATTGCGGTTTAAAATATTAGAGTTAGAATCATTATCAAATGAAAGTAAATTTAATATTATTGAAAAAATTGAACAGTTAAAGAAGTTGGATAGTACTGATAATGAATATTTTAAATTATCTAGTTGGATTAATTGGTTAGATAAATTACCATTCAGTACTTATACAAATATAGATGTTAAACAAAACCCATCAGATATATCAAACTTCCTTTTAAATGCAAAAAGTATTATGGATAAAGCGGTATATGGTCATAATGAAGCAAAGGAGCAAATTATTATTAATATGGCCAAAATGATTACGAATAATCAGTCAAAAGGCGCATGCATTGCAATACAGGGACCCATGGGTAATGGAAAGACAACCTTAGTAAAAGAAGGTATCTGTAAAGCATTGAACAGACCCTTCGGATTTATATCATTAGGTGGTATGCAGGATGCAAATTTTATGTTAGGTCACGACTATACATATGAAGGATCTAAACCTGGTAGAATCGCTGAAATTTTATCAGAATCAGGGTGTATGAACCCCGTAATATATTTTGATGAATTGGATAAAATCAGTGAAACGGCTCATGGTGAAGAAATTGGTAATTTATTGTGTCATTTAACGGATTTTTCGCAAAATATGGAATTTCAAGATAAATATCTATCGGGCGTTAAAATAGATTTATCTAAAATTATATTTATATTTTCATATAATGATGTTACTAAAATCAACCCTATTTTACTTGACCGTATGTATAAAATATCTACAAAGGGCTTTAATGTAGAAGATAAATTGAAGATAGTAACAAATTATATAGTACCGGCTATTTTAAAAGAATATAAATTATCAGAGATAACTTTTTCGGAGGACTGTGTGCGTGACATAATACATAATTTTACAGATGGAGAAGAAGGGGTCAGAAATTTACGACGTTGTATTGAAACAATTATCAGTAAGATAAATGTACTGAAACTTATTAAAGATACTAATAATTTAATAGATTGTTCTATAGATAATATAGAGTTTCCACTCATTATTGAAAAAGATATGCTTAGTAAATTACTAAAAAAAACTGAAAATGGTAATGATATACCACAGGGTTTATATATGTAAGGGATAAAAGTTGCAGGTTAAATATTTAGAATAAGACTTAATCTAGATATTTTAGGTGAAATTATATAACTTATTTGTTATTTCCCCGATTGTAACTTATGTAATTTTTTTGTTTATCCGTTAAGCACACGCACCCACTACTTGTAGAGTATGTGCTTGGGCAACATTCCGGTGAACTTCTATTAAACTTAAACATTGCGGCCGATTTAGGCGCACCAGCACATCCGTCAACACTAGGAACAATACCTTGTTGACATTCAAAAGAATCACATGCTTCAGGAACATTAATTAATTCATTAGGTTCATTATGCATATTGTGTAATTTATCATAATTAATTTGGTCTTCTTCTTTGAGTTGTATATTGGAATATTCACCCATCTTGTAATCTAATGCAGCTGGATTCATAAAACGTTCAACACCTATATTTCCACGTGACCCACCAATAAAATCGACTCCATACGAATTACCTTGATCTATATTTATTCCGAAAATATTAGACTTATTTGACGGAACAATATAATACGTGTAATAAAGTGTTGCTACTAAAACTGCTGCTAATAAACCAATTACTATATTTCTCGAATTCATCTATATATATATATATATATTAATTTAAATTATTGCAATTATTTAATATATTTTTTAAAGTAGCAAAAATATACCTCAATTGTATGAGAATATTATCATATTTTTTTTTATCATTCAATAAAGAATTATAAATACTTATAATTACATTAATTGTTTGATAGGTTATTTTATTATGCTCTATAGTATCTATATAATTGCTTTTAATAATATTTTTTAAAACTATGTTATTCTCATCTGAAAAAAAATAAGTGCATAAAATATCTGCAATATTATTTATAGATTTTTTTGTTTTATCAGCGGTTATTTTATCTATAATGGTATCTATATCTTCGCAAAATTTTATAGGTTTAACTCCAAAACTTCTTAACTTCCATACAATACTATTTAAAATTCTGCAATCAAAAAATGTATTAACAATTTCATATGCTTCTTTATCCTTGTTCATTCTAAATTTAAAAATTTTTTCGGTATTAGTTTTATATTTATCTGTAAAAGAATTTATAACCTTGTACGAAGGGTAATGCTTGTATTCCGAACAAATTTCTTCCATTTCACTTTTCATTAAATTTTTCCAATCAACATTAACAAATATTACGTGCCCTTCGCAATCTTTTCCACGGCGCCCCGCACGTCCAATCATTTGCAAATAATTACTTTTCTTAAAATTTTTAGAATCTTTATATCCTAAAATACAACTTGATCTGAAAGGCATATTAATACCTAACGCTAATTGTTCGTCGGCCACTACAAAACCCAATTCACCATTTTGAGCAAGTTTTTGAACAATCATGTTATAGATTGGGGGCATATGTTTAGTGTAAATACCAATACCACGTTTTAAACCTTGTAAAAATACATTTGTATATGAAACATCTATTTCTAACTTTTTACTAATACTTTTTTTAATTTCTCTTATCTTGTCAGCAGTCATAGGAGAATCAGTATTTAAGGAGAACTCAACATGTTTACGGAAAATATCAATATATTTAAGTTTTGAATAACTTGATAAATCATTTAATTCAATCTTAAGATTTGAGATTTGAATATTTTTAATTTTCTCTTTTGTTTTACTCTTTCGTATTTTATCACACTGTTTTTTAAGATGGGTTTGATATTTAGAAACAAACGCCTTATTTAATTCAAATTCTTTGTCCCGCATTTTGTCTTCAATTATCACAGCTTTATTTGTAATATTATTCCCAAATTTTATACTTTTTTTAAATTTATCTAATTCTTTTAGTGAATTATTATATTGAGTTTGTTTGAATTCTAAATTGTCATAATAGTAAGGGTAATTTAGTTCCTCCAATTTTTCTAAATATCCCACTAATTTAATAAAAATTTCTTTGCAATATACTGTATTTTCTTGGAAAACAATACAAGGCGTTAGTTGTTTTCTTTTAATTTCTTTAAACAGATTATATAAATTTATTTCATCCGATATTTGAAAATCTATTTTATATTTATCCAATATCTCCTCTATTTTATCAGGATATTGTTCATTTAAATAGACTAACTTATCTTTTAATATTGTCTCGTAATGCCTCGAATCGTCGAGGGATAAACGTTTATTATGTTCCGGAAATATAACCGATATATGATAATCCTTCATTTCTTTGGGAAAAATATCGTTTAAACTATCATATAAATTTATGGTATCGTATGGCGTCATCGGTATATTTTTTTTTAAAAATTCTAGATTAATATCATCTTTATTTAAGCAAGAAATGGGGTGAACCTTTATAAGTTTGTTGTTCATAAATAATTGTCGCTGTAAATTCAAAAAACGCGTAGTATAATTAATTAAATTAATATCTGCATAACCTAATTCTTGCAACCAACTAATTAAATTGTGTGGATTTTTTATTGTAGCTGAAAGAGCTAATAATTGTTTATCCGAAAACATTTTTAATAATCTTTCATAATAATGATGTTCACCTAAACTACCTAAATTATGTATCTCGTCTACAATAATAATATCAAAATCTATGTCTAATACAGGCAGTTTATCCTCGACTGCTTTAGGGGTACCTATTACTATATTACTTTCGGTCAGATATAATATATTATCGCTTATTAGAGTAGGTTGACCAATAAATTTAGAAAACATACTTCCTACTTGAAATATTAAAGCTTCTGTTGGGACTAAAAATAATAGTTTTTTAGATATGAGACCAGGATATAAACCTAACCATGTTTTTCCACAAGACGTTGGAGCAGATATCAACACATTTTCACCTGCGTCAATTTTTGTTATAGCTTCTAATTGCCAGTCATCCAAAGTAATTTTATAAGTATTATAGAAATCGAGGGGCGCTAACTGATTTGATAATTTCTTGAATTGCAACTCCTTATATTTAATATTTTTCATATATTCCGTTACTTTATTTAATAAACGAGCCTCTTTTTTTGTGTAATCTATTTGGTTTGAAATGATTTGCAAATATAAATCAATAATATGATGACGAGCATTTTGTTTAAATGCGACCTTTAATAATCTTAATTTCATTTTAGTTTTACCATATTCAGTGGTAAAGTTAGATATTTCACTGATAACCGCATTATTAATTATTTTAAGGCGTTTAAAATATTTCAAACGCTCCATATCAGAGGAGATTTTTTCTTCGGTTTGAAGTTTTTTATTATTATTAATAATATTTTGAACTTTTAGACTTATTTTGGACGAAATTTTCTTATCTTTGTGACTTTCTATTAAATCTTTTATATTTAATTTTTCACCGACCGACAAATCTCTTAGGATGCAGACTATTTCATCGTTTGAATAATTTTCATATGATAACCGCATTATTAATAATTGTTAAGTAATATTTAAATAAATAAAATAATTAAAGTTAATATATTAAGAACATACATATGTCGTCAAATATGAATACCAGTTTGTCTAATTCATTGCTTTTTGCCCAATGCCTTTTTACTGTTTCATTGGCATATACGGCCTACTCCAATCGTATCAGGATCTTGGAAAATTGTAATTATCATTATATTAATTTTAGAAAATATCTAAATAATTTAAAACCGATTACTGTTATAGAAACTATTAAGTTAAATTCTGCAACTATTTACCATATAAATTTACTTGGCACTCCATTCATAGTGAATGATTTAGATATAGATATAGATAGGTATAATAATTTAAAAAATTCATTGATTATCCCTCATTCTCCAAATGATATTCTGGAAGGGGTTATTAATCAAAGCGGTCAGCAACGAGATATAACAGATTTATCCAAATTATTGATTGGTCCTTTTTTAGATCAAATAACTGCAAAAAATGAGAAATGGATATTTGAATATCTCGAAAAAAAATTAAATTATAAAAATATTGCTAGTTTAGATATTGCTTTAATAAATGGTAAAAATAATAATTTAAAGAATAGAAATATATAAGTAATTATATAAATGGATAAAAGAACTTCCATCCAAAAAGTGCATCCCTTAAATACATCTTGGATTATTTGGTATCATAATTCCAATGATAAGAATTGGGATATAGAAAGTTATAAAAGTATATTAGAGATTAATACAATAGAAGATTTTTTAGTTCTTGTAAATAGTTGGGATAAATGTCTACCCAAGGTTACCCAGGGAATGTATTTTTTCATGCGAAAATTCAAAAAAAATGATATTATATATCCTCGATGGGAAGATAAATATAATAAAAATGGCGGTTATTGGTCTTTTAAAGTTACGGATAGAAATTCTGAAAAAACTTGGATAAATTTATGTAAAATATTAATAGGTGAAGTCATTTCGATATCAAATCCAATGAATATTAACGGTATATCTATCTCACCAAAAAAAAATTTCTGTATTATCAAGATTTGGAATAATAATTCTGAAGAGTGTGAAACATCATTACTTAGTGATGAGTTAAAAAGTTTTTTAGATATAAATGAAGTGAAATATAGTAGTCATAATAAAAATATTAAACGGGATCGTGATAAAATCGAAAAACATAAAAAAAGAACTAAGCGGGGGTATTTGACTAAATTTTAAACTGATGCATAAATTGTTGTCCAGGACATCGCGGTATTCTTGAATTTTTCATAATTATTTATATACTCCTTAGCGATATTTGGAGAGAGCGGATCATCAGGATTTGGGTCATTCAATAGGGAACATATTGAGATAAGGACTTGTTCGAGTGTGAGCGCAGGTGACCAATTATCTTTTAAAATATCCAAACAGATACTACCAACGTCGTTAATATTCGGATGATAGACCTTAGTAGTGAAGTTTATTTTAGGAGGTTTAAAGGGGTATTCTGTCGGGAACATAATATCCAGTTTAAATATACCTCCTTCATAGGGCGTTTCGGATGGTCCGTATATTTGTGCTGTCCAATGAAATAAATTATCACCTAATGGTTTAGCCGTACAATTAGGAGGAGGGTCTTTTTCTAGATTTTCCAATTCTCGTCGTAATCGTGTGAGAGCTGCCATTTTAATTATTTAAAATGATAATTCTTTAAAATCAAATTTATAAGTATGTATCTAAAATTAAATTGTATCTAGAAATAGAATGAACCAACTGAGTAGTAGAGACGAAAGAACTTTGGAAAAAGATACCCAAGAAAGGGAATTTTTAACCCGGACCAAAAAATACGGAGTTAAAGCACTTAATGATAGTATGATTGACAAAAAAAAACTTGTGGATAAATTAAAGAAGATATTATCAAAAAAATATAAATTAGAAGAAATGGATTATATTATCTTAATTGATAAATTTAAACTAGATAATAAAACTATTACAAAAAACTCGATAGAAGAACTTATTAGTCATTTGAATATGGAATTAAAATATAATTCAGAGGAATCTCTTGAAAAAAATATGGAAACCTTAATGAGTGAAAAAGGCACATTTGATGAGAGTTTTATAGAACAGGGCTTACATATAGTATCGAATGAATTTAGCGACCCAATTGCACAAAAAACGCACAACCCATCTAACGGAGACACGACAATTATATTAGATTTATTAAATGATATAGACTTAATGAATTTTGAAGGAAATTATAATATTCCTATAAAATACACTGGGAATAAAAAACCAAGAAAAATAATAATAAAAGATGTACTTATATCTGCTGATATAATATCTAAATATAAATTACACATGACTCCCTATATTTTAATGAAAATAAGAGAATTTAATAATAATATTTTTATGAATAACTCCCAGAAACAATATTTTACATATTTCAATGCGAGGGCCGACAACAACAATATAATCTCGCTATCAAATAAAAATAGTTTTATTCCCGACACTACGTTTACCCTGACGAATATAAATATATCTTTTTATGATCATACGGAAACATTAATTAAGATTCTTGAATTTAATGAGGATACTGATTTTTTAAAAATTTTTTTAAATCTAGAATTTTAATATATCGTCAAAATATTCGTTGTTGATAATAGTAGATTTATTAAGATACACCTGGTTTGCTCGCTTTTTCTTAAGTATATTCGCCACGGTATCATTTTTTTTTACCTCTCCCAATATAGTATTAATAATATTATTAATAAATTCATAGGTTTTATTTATAGGGTCTATAGAATTACACCCTCCCGCAATAATAGTAGAACCGCTTTGGAAAATGGCAATAGATATTTTACGACAATGGGTATCTCCTTCACCGACACCCTTGCCTCTGCATTTAGAGGTGCATTTGCATATACCCTCGAATTGAGTGTTCGTTGTTAAAGTATTATAATAATATTCTACTCTTACACCCGGATATCCATCTGCGTCGTATATAGTATTCAGATTATAACGTTTCGATAAAATATTATACAAGACCTCTCTGTTTATACAGACACCCAATTCATAACATGTGTTTATCATCACTGTTTTATAACTAAACCTCGCAACTTTATAATTTTTTTATTAGTGATTATAGTAACATTTTTATCAGTTAATGTATTTATCATATTACAGATATAATCTACAGCTTTTTTTCCGTCGGAGGGTTTGGGAATACCCGTCATTTGTAATTTCCCATTATTGAATATTTTTACATTGACCGATTTGATTTGTGAAATAAGCACATTCACTGTAGTGCAATTATAAAAATCTCCTAGATTTTTTTTTTTAAAATGACCCTTTATTTTTTCGCCCCCTGTTTTACAACCTACAATTTGCCCGATATATTTACATTTATAAATAGGGGCCTTTTTAATAAGTACTACATCATCCGAAATTTCGATTTTATTGTAAATTTCTTTAAAATTAATATTAACGTCCTCTTTTGAATTAACAATCCAAGCAATAGCTGTTGTGGTTACAAACTTTAATTTAGTTGGGTTAAATTCTAATTTAGGCAAAGACCCTTTAAGGTTTGTAAAGATAGTTTCCATTGTTTCATCCTTATTCTTAAAAAAGTTCGAAAGGTCTGCCATAGAGTTATAATTATTTGTTATGTAATGCGTAAAAATATGCAAGAGGTTTTTAGAATCAAACAAGTTATTAATATTGTTTACATATTCGTCCGTAATAGTATTAACGGATATTAAATTTACTAACCACTCAGTATATTGAGGATTAAAATGTCTTAAAAATCTTTGCAATTTAAGTTTATCATAGTCATCTTTTAACTCCGATATATATGGATTATACGATAGAATATCCAAATACTTATCTAACAAATTTTTATGTTGCAACCAATTATCATCCATTGAATTATTAAAGTTAATTTTCTTTAAAATATTATTATCAAATTATATAAAATTTAATAAATATATTATTGATTTTAAATATTGCAGTCTTCTATAAGTTCGACCAGTGCTTTTTTACTCCGTTCTTTCAGAGAAGGTTGTTCTGGTAAACCCGATTAGGGTAACACATCATCGTAGCCCCTATAAAGTGGTTCCATTTCCGGCATATCATCGGGCGCCGCTTCACCTTCCTGCATTAGCAAGTTGAACCTGGTTTGTAACTCATCGAAAGTAGGCGGTTCTTCAGTAGCGGTGATTATTTCACCGCTCCCGCTGCCATCAGCAGCGCCGAGGCGGCGATAAGCATGCTCCCTCGCCAGCTCCTTCTGTAGCGCTACCCGCGTTGCTTCAAGATCGTCCAGCTCCTTCTGTAGCGCTACCCGCGTTGCTTCAAGATCGTCGAGTTGCTTATCGCCGCCGCCATCAGCAGCGCCGAGGCGATAAGTACGCTCCCTCGCCAGATCCTCCTGTATCGCCGCCATCCCCTCCTGTATCTCTACCCGCGTTTCTTCAAGAGCCTTCAACTCATTGTGTATCGCTAACCGCGTTGCTCTAAGAGCGGCGAGTTGCTTCGTTGCTAATGCTACCCCATCGTCCAAATCCGTCGACCCCCCATCCGCGAAGTTCTCCGCTTGGCGAATTAAATCACTTAGTGCTCTATGTCTCTCTTCCTCCTGCCCATCCCTCCCATCCTTTCCTAAATATGAGCGTTGATAGGTAGAGAGAGAGGATGCTGGAAGTGTTGCGACCGCGGCCCCTCCCATTAATACGTTTAAATATTTTCTTACTATTTGTTTTCCTAATGTTCCGGTTACATCTACTTTGCGTCCTGTAATTGGGTTGACAATTTTTGAATACATTATAATATATATATATATAATATATTTATTTTATCATTTGTAAAGTATTCTCAAAGAATCGCAATCACTCGGGTTGCCAAAGCGCCAAGTCGATGCGTAGTTTTTCTCCTTCTGCGGACTTTCTCTCTCGCTATACGGGCTTCCTCTTTCGCTCTACGTTCTGGTTCCATACGTTCCCAAAGGTCTGGATCACACGGCAATTCTGGTTGGTGTACCTCTGCATTTGGCGCAGACTCCTCCGCAGGTGCTAAATACGAATCGCTGGGATGCGATGCGACGAAAATACTGGGAATTAGATATTCTGCCTGAACGGGGCGACCCTTACCACCCTAGTAATAAATACAACGAGAGAGATTTTGTATCTATGGTTCGGAGGTATGGTTGGAAGTAAAGGTTGTTTAAAAAAAATAGTATTGTACCCCTTTATAGAATAAGAGTATTCAAAAATTTGATATGGTGGGACGCATTGAATTTAGATTACGACTACTTTATCTGCTATCAAAACAATGGCGACTTTTGAGTTTACTGTGCAGGGGAATAACTTGAACGTAAAAATTCGCCCAAGCGTGAAAGGAGGGGTTCAGGTTGGTTCAATGACACGCGGTGGTGCTCTGCACAAGGCGTATCTTGAGAAAAATATACGCCCAGGTATTGGGGACAAACTCGTTGCAGTCAACGGGCAGGATGTGTCCAGTCTCATGCCTGATGAGGTGCTTGGTATTCTGCGACTTGAGTTGAATGGTACGGAAGATGTAGTGCTGGGTATTACTCGTCATCATTCGGGTATTCTTCTAAATCCAATAGACGCGCAGGCACCCATGAACAATGAATGGAACATGATTAAAGGGCGTGAACAGTTGGGATTACGCCACCGTTGTTCTCGCAACGCGGTGCGTGAGAAACTATTCACGAACCGCTTCGGTCCGATCCACAACGCGCTGGGGTCCCGTCACATACAAAACCGTCGCGATATAGATCACCAGGTGGAGGTTTGGTTGTTGGAGGATACGGCAGTTGTCCGCGGGGTTATATTTGGTGAGGACTAAATACAAAGAGTGTAGTGTGTGCCTTATGTTATGCTACTAAATGACAAAACAATATAGAAAAAAATATAGAAAAAAAAAATCGTATTGTACCCCTTTATAGAATATGTATAAAAGGTGAATATATAAATTTGATTAATGGAATAGAAATGTGGTGAATAGTAATTAATCAGAATCCATTAGAAAAGGCTCAGTGAGAATGACAACATTTGCGCAGAGTATTCGTCTTCAGTTGGAGAACTATGTGCATGAGTTGAAGACTGATAATCCGTCGTGGACGACCACGGATATTTTGGCGACGTTTCTTGAGAATTTCCAAGCGCAGCAGCCGGGTGTCGTCGTGCGAGATGGAGCGGTCGTGAAGTCTGGTTCAGTGGAGACCGACGAGACCAAGTGCAATGCTCGTGTATGGAGTGGTTGGAATGCGGACAAGCAGAAGTGCCCCTCGTGCCGCCCCGCACACCCCTGCCTGTCTGTCATCCCACCCGCCGCAAGGATGGCGGGCGGGGGGCGAGCATTGCGGCGCGGCGACGTGTGGGGAGCGCGAAAGCGGTCCTTAAAGCAGAGAAGGAAGCTCTCAAAGAGATTGAAAAATCCCGCAAATTACAAGAACAGAATCAGCGCAAATATGAAAAACAGCTAGAAAAGCAGAAATTACAAACTGCGAAATCAGTTAAAAAGCAGAGGAAAAAGAGAACCAAAATCAATAAACCATATAATATTTAGTTTATACATTATGTATGACACTAAAAAAATTATTGTGAATGCCGATAACTGCGTAAATCCAGATTATATTAATGAATCAATAAATTTATTTTTGGATACTCTGAACTTGTTTCAAACAAATTATATGTTGTCGAGTAGATAAAATTGTTAAAATATAAGTTTATGTATATCAATGTTGAACATAATTATATTGAACCACAAAGAACTGATATAAAAAATCTTTTAGTTAATAATGGATATTTGTATAAAGGAGAAAATAAATGGGATGACGATTATATTCACGAGACAAATATAATAGGAATTTAATAGATACATGGTTCGTTAATATTTTTTTCCTAATCTACTTTTAACAGAAACTTTTCGTCCGGTTTTTGGGTTTACAATTTTAGAATACATTATATAATATATATATTTTTATTTAATCTCAATATTAGTAAATTAATGGTAATACAATACAATTATAAAAATTTGATATTAAATGAAGTATTATCTGCATATAATATTCATTTATACAACCCAATGGCATTTTCTCTATTTTCGTTTTCTCCTGTGGATGCCAGTTGTTTTCCAAGTGTACTCATCACTATAATAAGTGAGTTTAATGATGAAAGAAATGTAAACAGAAGTAAATTTATAAGTATGTGTTTAGAGAAATCGGATAAATTTAAGAAATTACAGAAATCGAATGATAATTCGGCATGTTTGCTAGGGGTTAATAATATAGTCGCATTAACTGACTTCACTTTGAAAATTTTTTCAGAAAATTATAGAGAAGAAATTTTTAATCGAGTTAACCCGATTAACAGCGATATTAATCACACTTTAAAGAAACTAAAAGAAACAAATAATGCTAATGATATATATCAGAAACAGAAGGATGACTTTCAAAAAATTATTCTAAAAAAGTGTAAAAAAATTATTAGCAGGTCATCAAAATACAAGTCGTTCGATATTAAAATTAAAGTTTCTAATAACCAGACCGCAAATAAGGTTTCATCTCTCTATAAGCAAATTATTAATAATATCGACAACTTATGGACATATTAATATGAGTTCTTTGGGCATTCGATATGTCTTTATAAATCCTATGATACTTAAATTAATAAAACGTATTTTATATGTTTTATTATTTTTATTATTTTGTTAGTTATCAAATACAGGTTAAAGATAAAGAGGGTAGTAATTACAGAGAGTATCTTATATGTATTCCCAATACTCATCCGATTCGGGCGAGAGGTCCATCCATCTTATCGTCCCATCCGTAATCATAATGGCGTATTGTCCGTCCTCACGCAATTTCCCCACAATTCCGGTGACCAAGTTCCCGTCTGCGCTTCCCATACCAAGGTTGAGTACCCTAATACTATCACCCTCCGTGGGCTCTCCTGAATCAAGGGGCGCTTGGGGCGCATTGGGTCCTTGCTGAAGGCTCCCCAGATGCTCAATGAGAGCCTGTATATACTGTCTTCCTTCTTTACTGTCGGTGAGTACGCGCTCTCCAGATGGAAGAGTTAACGTACTATAAGGGGTTGTGCCTAGAGAAGTACCCAATCTCCTCTCCCGACCCTGTATGGTCTCTAGGTGCATCGACGCCGACGCCGTCGCCGCGGTTGGTGGCGCGCGATTTCTTCCACTCGGTGGCACCCCGGATTGCGGCGGTGAAAGCGTGGCAAACTGAGGTTCTTGACGCGGGGTTTGGGCGATGTCTTGCAAGCGAAGCAACTCTATCACCCTGAAAACTTGGGGTCCAAGTGACCTCGATATGTCGTCCATTTGCACTGGACTATTGTCAATTCCCAATATAATAGGAACCCTCTCCTTAAAATGTTTATTCCAACTATACTCGGTTATGTCAATATCAGGGCGTTTCGCTCCAATATATTCGTCGATTGGATAATGAATATCACTAAAGTCTTCAATACAAAGGACCTCATCCGGGTTGTCTGGTGTAAACGTTTTTTGTACTACAATAAAATAATTTCGAGGAATATCAATTCTAATTATAGTAATAAGTGTATCGGGTTTTGTAGGATGCATAAATATGATATTATCTATCATCTTTTGTTCAGTATACATAGCAAATGGTGTTGTACTTGGTGGATAGTGGGCATTTGCTAATATAAACCCTCCTTTGCCTCTCGGTTTAATATTGCTAAACGTTACGTTTGGAGGGGAGGGGTGGCTGTCTTCGAATCGTATATCATATGTAGTCGGGCGACCATCATTAACTTTTATTACTTTAGCATTATACCATTGGTTCGCGTTGTCTGCGAGCGGTGCGTTATTCACTACACAATCTGCTCCCTCTTTGTGCGCCAAATTTTCGGCGAACTCATTCACTTCCCACACATTTGGTAATATCTCCCCCTCCAGAATGCGCTCGTAGTTATTAGAGTTCAAGGAGTTCAAGTCTAGTTCGACTAATTCGACGACGGTCATAATTTGTTTGGTTATTACTGTTTCAAGATATTCACTTTGGGCACGTGTAAGGGGTGCTGACTCGGCGAATGCAGCGCCCCGGCTTTCCCCCATCCCACTCCCGCCTCCTGGACGACTATAACTGGCGGCAGCGCCGCCATCGCCTCGATCCAATCCAGAAATCACTGCATCAACAGACCGCGGTGGTGGCGGCAACCACCAAGCAGGGCCGCCAGTCGCATACGGTGGTGGATCATGTGGCGACAAAACTGCCGCACTCTCCAATTCCCATGCGCCTCGGCTTCCCCCCATCCCACTCCCGCCCCCGGAACCACTATCGCCATCGGCAGCACCGCCATCGCCTCGCTCCAATCCAGAAACCACTGCATCAACAGACCGCTGTGGCGACAACCACCGAGCAGGGCCGCCAGTCGCATACGGTAGTGGATCATGTGGTGCACCTCGGCTTTCCCCCATCCCACTCCCGCCTCCTGGACGACTATACTTTGACCTGTCGTCTGAACCAAAAGTCCATATACTGAGGCGCGCCTCCTGTATCGCGAGGTTGATGGTCGTCCTCACCCACTCACCAGCTTTTAGTTCGCAATCACGGGGGGTGGCACAATTAATATTTGCCTCCTTCATTGTTTCCTGCATATGTCTATTAATCTTTTCAACGCCGCCGTCGCCGGGGCGGTCCAGATATCGTACTTCAGGTGCGACACTCGCACCAGATTCACTTTCTCGTAATAGGGTTGGATCGCTACCCGCCTTCAAGTACTGCAGCGCTAATTTAATAAACTTAAAGAACTCTTGTCCCCCTTTGTCCGCCTCGGTCCACATAAGATCCAATATCGGTTTCGCAGCGCCGAGGCTGTAGGTGGACAACGGGGTATAAATATTTCGTAATAAATCTATTACGTCAAGTCCCCGATGACCGTATGCAATCAACAGCACCAGTAGGTTATTCTTCTTCTGTTTTATAATGCACGCTCTCGCTAATTCTATCGCTTCTTTAGGCCTCAACCTCAAGTGGCTGTCCTCGTCCCACCATATCTTTAATTTTTCATAATTTTTACTCATATAGTTATATATATATATATAATATAATAATTATTTAAAATTTTAAGGATATATAAATATATAATGTCTTTAAATTACGACCCTTATTATACATACGACGATGTTCTTATTAAACCAAAATATTCGGATATAACCAGTCGTAAGAATGTATCATTAACTAAACAATTAACACCAAATATTAAATTACACGTACCTATAATTTCCTCAAATATGGACACAATTACCGAGGATATTATGGCAATTGAAATGGCAAAATTAGGTGGATTGGGAATTATACATAGGTATTGCACAATTGATTCCCAAGTTGAAATGGTCAAAAAGGTTAAACGGTATACTAATTATATTATTACTGAACCTTACACAATCGATGAGAGTAGTAATATGGGAGAGGTTTTAAGTAAAATTAAAAACACTAATAAATCTTTATTAGTAATTAATTCAGATAATATTCTAAAGGGTATTATTACACAGAGGGATTTAATTCATTTTAATTCAATTGGACACTCAGATCATGCAGTATTAGATTTTATGACTGCAATTCATAAAATGATTACAATTGAACGCATAGAGCTTAACGGTCTTGAGATTCAAGATTTAATTAAAATTTTAACAAGCAATAAAATTCAAAAATTACCAATTACTGAAAACGGTGCATTATACGGACTCATTACCTTAAAAGATATGCTTGATAGGTCAGTCAATAATATATTTAAACCCAATTTAGATGCAAACTCGCAATTGGTTGTAGGTTGTGCTATAGGGGTCAATAAAGATTATCTAGAACGGGCCTATAAAGTTATTAATGCCGGATGTGACATTATTTGCATAGATGTTGCTCATGGACATCATCAACTTTGTGGGAATGCTGTTAAGGAAATTAGAAGATTATATCCGGAAATAAGCATTATTGCTGGAAATGTATGCACAGCCGCAGGTGTAGAATATTTAGCGAAATGTGGGGCAGATTGTGTAAAAGTTGGTATAGGACCTGGTGGTATATGTATTACACGCCGTCAAACTGGTTGCGGTGCACCTCAATTGACCTCTGTAATAAAATGTGCTAAAAAGGCCAAAGAATTAGGCGTTACCGTTATTGCGGATGGAGGACATAACGGATGTATTGGAAATATATTCAAGGCCTTGTGTTGTGGGTCGAGTGCTTCTATGTTAGGTGGGATGTTAAGCGGCACACTTGAAACACCTGGACAAATATATACTAAATTGGACAGAAAAGTAAAGCAAATCAGAGGTATGGCAGGTATAATGTCAAATTATAATAAGGCTGAAAAATTAGGACAATCGACTAATAATTTGGAAACAATGACCCCCGAAGGAGTGGAGGGTTATGTAACGTATAAAGGACCTGTCAAAGATATTATTAATCAAATATGTGGTGGATTGCGGTCGGGATTATCTTATGTCGGATGCAATAATTTAGAGGATTTAAATCCCGATGAGATAGAATTTATCCTTATTACCCAAAGCGGTTATCAAGAAAGTGGTTCCCACGGAATAAGTGAACTTTAAAACTTTGGTGGTGATATCGATTTAGATTTTGATTATTTTAGGAAAAGGGACATTTTAAATGTCCGACAGGTTAAATGTCTAATGGATTCCTAAATTTATAATTAAATCTCCTAAAGTTTTAATTGTATAATTTTCAGCGTGTATAGTAATATCAGCGTGTTTATTATATAATTTTTCTCGTTCGTCGAATAATTCACGAGGTGTTAATCCATTAAAAATAATACCCCTGTTAGTAAAATTTTCCGTACGCTGTTTTATTGTTTCAAAATTACATTTTAAATAGATAACGAATGTATTGGATAGATGTTTCATCGATACGTCGCTATATACTACACTTCCTCCTGGAGATATTATATATTTTTTTTTTGTATCAATTTGCAGTATAGTATCTTCCTCTAATTTTTTAAATTTTTCTTCCCCTAATTCATTTATTAATTCAAAAAGTGTTTTATTATTAACTATTTCGATAAGTTCGTCCATTTCTAAGTTTTCAAAAGTACTATTTGATGCAATGTATTTAGATATAACACTTTTACCGGCCCCGGGCATTCCAATAAGCGTAATACTAGTATTAATAGACATATTATTATAGTAATATAAATAAATTGAGCACGTCACATTTTAATAATTTTTATAGGAACTTATATTATATTTAAAAATGGTAAAGCAAATAATAGTAAAGAAAAAAATGACTGATAAAGAAATCTCTGACCGCGAAGGTGAATATTTCAACGAAGACCACTACGATATAATTATTAATTCTGATACAGATGTGTACACAGATACGGGTGAACTATTATTGAAGTTCCGCAAGTCTGTTTTAAATAGCGATTTAGGTAAGTCAACCGCTAAATTATTACAAAAAGCGGCCCGAAGAACACACGAAAACAGAGGGGCTTCCGCTGGCGAATTAGACCGTGGTAAAATGTCTAATTACATAGGGGAATTCATTGGGGCGGGAAAATTCCGTACTAAATTTAAATCAAGTAAAACTGGTATTTTAAGCAAACAGGCCACCTCAAATTTGTCGCCTTCTAATATTATTGGTTTTTTTGATAAACCTGACAGAAATTTAAAAGGAAAAGGAGCTCCGTGCAGATTAACCGCTTTCAATCGCGATAACCCTGAAATATGGAAAGCCGTTGTACCTTTTATAAAACTATGTGATAAACAATTTAAAAATTTAGTTCCAGATAAATATAAAGTGCAATACGACCGGGCACAATCAGTACCAAACTTTGCTATTAATGATACTGCGTTTTCAACTGTTACGATAAATTATTCTTGGAGGACCGCACTTCATCGCGACGCAGGAGATTTAGTAGAAGGGTTTGGGAATTTAATTGTTCTTAAGGATCCTTTAAATCCTAATAATTATGATGGTTGTTATACGGGTTTTCCGCAATACGGGGTGGCTGTAAATGTTAAACACGGTGATTTTTTAGGCATGAATGTACACGAATGGCATTGTAATACCGAATTTAAACCGCTTTCAGATAAAATAAAAGGCAAATGGAATGTTCGTGAAAAGGCAAATAATTGGTATTTTAATAGATTATCTATGGTATGTTATTTGCGGGAAAAAATGTTACGGTGTAAAAATATGAAAACAAATAAAATTCAATTACTCAAGGGCGGTAAAAATACTAAATCCGTAGATTTTATTTATAGAATAATAAAGAACTATAAAAGACCTGAGACATACGTTGAATTTAATACTAAAGTACAAAGTTTACATACGATATTGGCTAAAAATGTTAAAAATAAAAAAGATATGCAAATTATAAACACCAATATATCTAATTATTATAGTTATTTAACGTATTATTATAAAGAGTTTTCACATTTTTTTACTATTAAAGAAGTTAAGAATTTCAAAAAAGAATTAAATATATTAACGAATACATTAAATAATTTATTAAGTCCCAATGCCAAATTAATTATAAATAACTTTAATAAAAATTTTAAAAAATAGGACACCAAGAAGGGGTTGCCAAACCTAAAATGTAATCATCCACTATTTTAGTTTGCTCATTTAAAAAATTTAATTTACCATATGTCTTAAACTTGGGGTTAGTGTGAGAATAATCTTGAATAATAATATCCTGTGTGGCAGTATGTATATTAACATTGGTATTGTTATAACTGGGGATCGTAGCCATTTGTAAATCAATTGTAATTTTATCACTCTCTTCATCGGCGCCAAAATTTTGAAAATTATTAACTTTTATAAGAACCCGATGTTTTTCGTTAGTTTTACTATTATGTAAATATGTGTTGTCTAATAATCCTATTATTTTAAGATTATTAGGGGTGGAACTGGGTGACATAAAGATAAGACTTTTATCAATGTCGCCTTTAGTAAGATTATCGGCGAAACTAATAATATATTCTATAAAGTTAGTGAAATAAGTTTTGTTACCAACTGTATTCTTAAAAGAACTTTCTAAAAAATTTAATATATTGTCCTGGGAACCTAGTAAATTACTTAAATCTAAAATAAAGATACTCCTGGGTATCATAATAGTTAATGGTGAATTAAAAATAGGTAAATTTCTTCTTGGAGGTGTTATAATATTTATAACTAATGTATATGGGTCATGACGAGAGGCAGTTATATCCAATGTAATATTTATAGCCCCCCTATCTGTAGTTGAATTACCATATTTCAAGTCTAAATTTCTAATATGCAATGTATTTGGATTTGAAGTTACGCATTTATAATTTGTACCAGTAATGAAAATTTTCCGCTGGGCACTGTTCTTCTTTTTATTTTTTTTTTGGATTTCAGCATCTATTGATTTTACAAGTTCATCAACTAATTTTATTTTAACTACCTTTAGGTCCTCATCCTCTGTATTGGTATCAGTCTCATTCAAATTATATTTCCAACGAGATAATTGCTCGAAATCCCTATCAGTAGAAGTAAGGCCACGTTTATCGTTAATTCTATATTGTAAACCCCGTACATTATTATTTTGACTTTCAATATGTCTTTTTTTTATGGAAACAGCACGTTTTGCATTATTGAACTGTGTATATAAATTCCGTACTCTGGTTGCGGGGGGTGGGGTAAAAGTTGTAGTTGATATAGGACTCGCAGTTGGGGGGGAACTAAATTTTCTAGATAGAATATCTATGACATTATCGTCTGCTGCAGCGCGGTCCTTTAATTTCTCTTTCTGAATTTTTAAAGTGTCTAACTCTTTTTCAATAGAAGTATTACCTGTACTCTCTAATATTTTATAATTAATCGAATCAATAATAGTATTTAACTCGTTTAATTGGTTATTCGAACAATTAGGAGCATTTATAACATTAAAAAATATGGCTAAGTAATCTTTCTGGGGGCCGGGGTTTGGTGGTAAACTAACTGTCACTGACGCGGGAATTGATGTTCTGAATCCTGCTACCGGTTGTACATTGAGGGCGGCGCCGCCTTTTTGGTCATTTATATTATTGATATAGTTTTTTAGAATATTTTTTCCTTCTGTGGAACATATTGAATACGTTTTTTTTGTATTTGGGTCCGTAATATTTTTAAACATTAGTATAATATATTAACATAAAATAAAATAAATTTATTTACTCATTTTTTTCTAAATTAAAATCATTAATATTATTTACAGGTATTGTGCTAATTCCTTGATAATTATGTACATTATTTATTATCAACTCATATTTCTGTATTAAATCGATTTTGCATGTTTTCGATCCAGTATTAATGTTTTCTATTTTAGTTATATCGTGGGTTAATTTATGGTCATCGAGGTCTTTATCGGTTGAAATATTTTTTAATCCATATAGCGTTCCATACCATCTTGGGCAAGAATATTTATACAAAATTACATTCATTTTATAGAATATTAAATATAAACAGGTTTTATATAAAAATTAAAGTCAATATTATATTCAAATAAATATATGTTCTTATTAAATTAGTAATGGAAGAAGACCCTGAATTTAAAACTTTTTTAAAGAGAGTAACTAAATTAGAAAATATTATAAAAAATCAATTATCGTATAGAAATTTTAACACAACTATATATGCCAAATTTAATATTAGTATTGAAAATATAGACGAACAATATAATAAATTATTGCACGAAAAGGTTGCTGAAAATTTAATAAATGATAAAATTTTTAATTTAATAGATTAAATTCTATATATTCTAAAATTAAAATGTTTTATTATATAAATGTTACAAAGTAATATTTATAATTATAATATTACTAAAACTAATAATAAAGAAGAGTTGAAAAAAACAGCCCCAATTTATATTAAGGACGTTAATGTATCCTATAATCCCCACTGCCCAAATACACCACCACAAAATACTCCACCTAATATAAATGTTATTAGACAATTATATCTTAATTATCTCACATCGTTTAAAAAATAATTTGATTTTCAAAAAGACGTTGTTATTAATATCAATATGTATTCCAATATATTGTTATTAGGAAAATTATATGAAGATAAATTAACAGAAATATCTAATGTAAAAATTTCATTTATGTTAAATGTAGGAGAGTATACCTGCATGGCGCGTATACCCGATTTTAAAAATTCACCCAAGAGTCGATTAAAAAACAATAAACCAAATATAAATAAGAGGTGTCGCCATCCAATATGTGCGCTTGGATTATGTAAAATCCATATGAAAAAAATAACGTATGGAAAAGTTAATGAATATCCTAATGAAGAGATGTTATATCATTATGGAAAAAAAGTAAAAAACATAGAAGACGGTGTAAATTTAAACCATCGCGAATTTAACAGTTATATAAAATTAAAGCGAAGAAAAATTTTACATGTAATAATTAGAATGTCTGTAGAAAAAATTATGTATAAAAAATCTATAGAAGATATTATAACACAAAATAAAGAATGCACCATAGATAAGCTTTATGAAAATGTTATTTCGAAAAATAATATTGATAGGCAATATCTCACTATAAACGAAAAGAATAAGATTTTAGACGATATCCAATTTTACAAATCCAAAAATAATAATATGAAATTATCAGAATATATTAAAAATGTAGATATAACAAGGTTAAATAGTGTTAAAATTCGCGACCGCTCAATGAATTGTGTACAATTATTTAAATTAAATTTTAACAATACGTATCATTTGATTAATTCAAATAAAAAATTTCTAGGAACATTAAATAAGTGGGTAGATGAAGATGATGTTGTTCCAAAGGAGTACAAAACATCTGATAATATAGTTCTGCATCCTTTAACTAATCTGCCGATAACCGAGGTTGAATTGAATTTCGCGAGTGAAATCTATAGTGGAGTATGTCCCGGGATTTATAGAGAATTTGATTATAATGATGAAATAGAAGCCTTTATGTCTACTAATAATATTATACTATAGGTTTCATGAAGCGAAAACGAAAATTTGATAATATTTTTTAGACAAACGCTGTAAATAATGATTCAATCTAACTTAGAAAAATTGATTCACCGTATAAATCATTACATAGTTAATAACAAATGTCTATTTAACAAAAATTTTAGCTTTAAAATTTTGCTTAATATTGAAAATAAACAAATATTCAAAAACGGGTTTTGCGGCGCAATAACTGCTCAGGGAATTCAATGTTCTAGAAAAAATAAATCCGACTCGATATTTTGTGGTTTGCATAGATGCGATTCACGGGCACATAAAAGAAAAAGAACAAAAACAATAAATTACCTAGATATTCGTGATAATCATACATGCAATGTGTACGAAGTAGTATGCGATTGTAATAATAGTTGTATTGATATGGGTCGACGAACCAGATTGACCTATAAAAACCGAAATTATTTACTAGATAATACAACAAATATTTTATATCAAAGGACTGATGATTGTATTATAGAGTTGGGGAATTTTTATAGATTTAACTTTAATTTTAAATATATATGAAAATTTGATTTAAGGTTATTTATTTTTATTTTATTTAGCATGGACAAAGTTACTACCGCCTTTGAAAATATAAATAAAAAACTCTCACAGTTTATTGATTATGTAATCATTGTACGTTGTGGCGAAAAATATACAACTTATAATTCAATTGAAAAAAGTTATATAGAGTTTATACAAACTCAAAGTCTTCGAAATATCAAAAAAACATTAGATATTTGTGATAAATATTACTATAATACAATCACACCTATTGTAAATGATTCCGTATACGATTTAATCAGTGATTATTATTATAAAACCTCTGATAAAGATAAAAGTGATAAAATAGGTGCTTCTGTAAAAACTCGAAAGGTAAAACTACCGATTCATATGGGTTCTATGGATAAAGTGAAATTAGGACAACCGGTATTAGCAAGTTTTTTAAAAAATTATACACATAATAAGTTTATATCCTCTAAATTAGACGGAATAAGTTTATTAATTGGTAAATACAATAATAATTCTTTTGCATATACAAGAGGTAATGGCGAATATGGTCAAGACGCGAGTAGATTTTTGAACTATATTAAAACAACTAAGAATGAATCGTTACACCATATTCTTTGTAATGTGGACAATAACACATTTATCAGAGGAGAATTAATAATTTCAAAAAAAAATTGGTGCACCTTTTCTCATTTAGGTTCAAACGCCAGAAATATGGCAATGGGTATAATTAATAGAAAAACAGTGACAAAGGAAATTGAAATCTGTACATTTTTAGGATATCAATTTATATCAGATGAAAAGCTATCTATATCTGAACAATTTGCTAGAATTTCATCATTAAATATTGATACTCCCTATAACAAATTATATAAAAATACTGAGATTAGTGAAGATACTTTACCTAATATTTTAGAAAAATATAAAAATACATCTGAATATGAAATAGACGGTATTATAATTCAAGATGATATATACTATCCTATTAATACTGAAAAAAACCCTAAGTATGCTAAAGCATTTAAAATGGAAAAATATAATGAAAGTGGTATATCGATCATTAAAAATATTGAATGGAATGTTGTTAAAAATGGCAATCTCAAACCCGTCTTAATAATAGAACCTATCCAATTGTCGGATGTTGTTATTAAGAGAATTTATGCTTATCACGCGAAATACATTCAAGATAATAAAATAGGTTGCGGGGCAGCAGTTGAAATTATTAGAAGCGGTGATGTAATCCCAAAAGTTAAAAGAGTTATCAAAGGTGTTTTTAATAATGACGTTGATCTTCCAAAGGTGTACAAATGGAATATGAATAAGTTAGATATAATGGTAACCGATATCGCTACTAATAAAGAAGTTCTATTATCACAATCAGAATATTTTGTAAAAACTATAGGCATTGAATTTTGTAAAAAATCAACCTTAAGAAAATTATATGAAACAGGAGTTAAAACTGTTAACAATATTATAAGTATCAACGATATAAATACACTTTTAAAAGTAAAGGGTCTAAAAGATAAATCTGCTGCTAAAATTTTCAAAAGTATACGGGGTAAACTATCTAATGTCGGAGAGGCATTATTTATCGCCTCTTTACCAATATATAATGGAATATCTCAAAAACGGATTAAATTAATAATCCGTAATATACCTGCATTTTATATGTTAGAAAAAAAAGAGGTTTATGATAAATTATTAAAAATTAAAGGTTTTTCAGATAAAATATCAAAAATAATAGTAAATGAGTTAGATGCGTGCCGTGAATACATCGAATTTTATAAAAAATATTATGGTGCTTTTACTGTTTCGGAAACTATAAAAAGTAAGAAAGGGAAGTATACTAATAGACGCTTTTGTTTTAGTGGTATTCGAGATAAAAATTTAGAAAAAGGTATTATTTCAGAAGGTGGGAAAATATTAACGTCATTTGATGCGAATGTTACTGATTTAATTGTAAAAAATCCTATGGCATTAACTAATAAAATAAAAAGGGCTCAAAAATTAAAAATTAATATTATTGAACATAGGCATTTTATACTATAAAACTTTTAAATTACTCTTATATGTTTATACGAATAATATAATTCATATTATAATAATGGAACCAGTTGATTTAAACATCATAGATAAATGTTCTTATTTACCAGATTATTTAGAAATAAATTATTCCAGTATTCCAGGAGCGGGTTTAGGTATTTTGCTAAAAAAGATCTATCAGGGGGGAAATTTTTAGGAAATTATGTGGGAATTATGAAAGAGTGCACGCCCTCTGAACTACCATTTAGGGAACAGTTATATACTTTTGATACAACAAAATGTAATAAAATATATACAATTAATGCATATGATTTAAATACCTCTAATTGGACACGGTTTATGAACTACGCTTTAAATAGTACACAAGAAAACGTCAAAGTCATAAAATGCGTCAATAAAGAGACATATCTAATAAAAAATAAAAAGTTAAATTTAGAGGGATACATTATGTATTATACTAAAAGAGATATCAAGAAGGGGAGGAATTAATGTATAATTATGGTGATGTATATGTATCTTATTTGTTAAGTTTAAACAATAAATTTTAAATCTATCTTACGCCTCTGACGTACGGATGAGTATAAAAAAAGGATTAATTATCTTTTTTTATAGTTATAGTAATATGGAAACACAAATAATAAATACACAATTTATAACTAATCGTTCAAATCTTAATTGTGATATAGAAATTCCTAAAGAAAAAAAATATATTAATTTGTTATCATATATTGATATGAAACCTCGTAAAGTATATATTGTTAAAAATATTAATTCAGGAAGTTATAATATAATATATACTATATCGACTTCGGAAAATAAAAAAGTGGACAAGAAAATTATATTGAGATTATCAAAGGTCAGGGAAAGTGTTGCCAGTATTAAAATGGAGTTAAGAGGGATAAAGATACAATATAAATTAAGTAAAAAAAATCCTAATATTGGTTTAGTAATAGATTATGGGAGGTTAATTTCTAGAAACGATAATTGTCATCAAGAATATTCTATTTTAGAAAAATATGGGGTTTCTTTGAAATTTTTATTGGAGAGTACTAATTATTATGAAAATATAATGGTACCGCTTACGTTTATAAAAAATTTTTTAAAGGCGATAAACACTATACATAAAAATAATTATGCGCATTTAGATTTAAAGCCTAGCAATATATTATTAAAAAAACTATCAAAAAATCGTCATACTATTAAGGAATTGGACTTTGCATTGATCGACTTTGGGGCTGTGCGAAGTTTTACTAATGATAAATCTAAATTTATTAAAAGACAAATGGCGTCTGCCGCATTTTCACCCCCTGAATTAATTGACAGAAAATACGGAAAAAAAAGTGATATATGGGCGTTTGGAGTAATATCATATTTAACTCTACTAAATAAATTTTTTTTTAAAGCAAATGGTCTAAAATTATTTATAAATGACGATGCTAATATTATAGAAAATAATATTATTAGTGAGTTGGGTAAATTCAGAAAGAATCTCATTCCTGCTAAATTTAAAACGGATAAAGAAATAAATAATTATTTAGGGACCATGAATAATGATTATAATATGGATGTATTAAGAGATTTCTTTCTTAATGTTTTTACTATTAATTCGGAAAAAAGACCCGATGCGGCAAAATTACTTAGGCATAAATTGTTTACTTTAATAAAATAAGATATCATCGATATCTAAATTTTTCTTAGAACCGATATTATTATTATCAGCGTTAAAATACACATTGCATTTAGCGTCGTGACCTTCTTGATCTAAAATAACACTTGAAATAACGGCTCTTTGCCACTTTCCACTAGACCTCCTAATCCAAACTTTATTGCCTTTTTCTGGAGTTTTTCGGTGGGCACCTTTTATCATCTGTTTTAATTCCCGACCACTATATTGCCCGACGTCTAAGTTCTTAGCGTATTCATAAATATTTTCTATAGATAAACCTTTCACATTATCTACTTTAGATTGTTTAGTGGTCTTATAAAACATTTTTGTTGAAATAATATTCTCGGAGTCGGGTCCGTTTTGTAAACATTCGATATAATTTTTTATTACTTGTTGACCAATAGCGGATTCTAAAAGTACTTGACGGTTTGTTTCAGGGTCAATAATTTTAGTGAATAAATCGTCTTCGTTTTCTACAACATTATTTTCCAAACTCATATTTATAAATATTAAAATAATATATTTTTAATATTTAAACTCAGTTAAGATTTAATAAAAAAAAAATTAATAAATAATAGATGACATTTATTAAATATCTTTATACTTTAGAAAACGGCAGTGTTTGCATCTATCCCGATTATAAAAATAAAATACAGGATCGTGAGAGTTTTCCTGATACAATAACGGACGAGTTAAATAAAGTACTACAAATTTATGGTGGAAATAACAAGAGATTTATAATCTTGGTTGATCTTACCAAAGTCAAAATGAATTGTGAACAGGCAACTGGTAATATCTTTTTTTATAGAAAATTAAAGGTCCGTCTGGAGCAGGAGTTTCCTAATAAATTAGAAAAAATCATTATTTATGATTATACAGACAGTACAATATTTTTATTAAATATTTTAAAGTTAATTTTAGATAAAGAACTGAGAGACAAAATTATAGTAGACAGGAATTATAAAATGTTTATAAATTCTAAAATAATAACAACTGTTACTGCAAATAATAATGGATTGCATTGTTAATATTTCCATCACTAACTATTAAACTTTCTATAATTTTATTTTCATCATTAAAACCCATATTCTTTAAAATATTTATTTCATCTTTATATTTATCAAGACGTTCATTTATAAAGGTTTCCTCCGCGGTGTCATTTATTTCAGGTGGTGGTGGAAGTAGTAGCGATGTTGGATTTAATGGGTCTATCGAACCAGTAATCATATTCATAATATAATTTAATGCCGTAGAATTATTTATAGATATTGGATATGCACTTTTTTCAATAATATTCATATTAACAAAAATTACAATTAATTTAGATGGTAAATAATTAATTAATAAATTTTCAGAAAGATATTTCCCATTCAGTATAGGAATTGGTAAAATAGTTTTTAGATTTTTAGATGTACTCTCGAGAACATCACTTATTCTGCAATTTCCAATATTATCGTTGTTGATAATATTTTTGTACAGAACCTCCGAACTTACATATGAATTATTAATAGAGGAATATTTAATTAAATAGAAACTTTTATTAATAATATTATTTTTAGCAGTATTAATAATATTATTAATAATATCATTAACAAGATTTTTTACAAATATCTCATGTGACATTTATATATATTGTACATATTGTTTTATGTTTTTATAATTCTCATACATTCTTCTAAAGTATTTTTATTATAAGGTTTGGATCGTTTTAATTTATAGGCGTTAGTAATGTTATTAATTGATTTACCCGATGAAAATGATGTATTAGTACTGCATTCAATACACGGAATAATACTTTTTAATGGAGGAGATATAATTTTAAAATGTATATCATTATTAACATTATGTTGTCTAAATTGAGTTATAGTTAAATTTCCTCCAAATTTTTTTAATGTATTTCTTGGTGGTGCAATAGATATGTACTTATCGTACATTTTACCATAAAGTAAATTTAATAATGAATATTTCTCCCATATATTTGTTATACCACTGGTATTAAAATTATATGCTGCCGCGCACTCTGGAGAGCAAAAAACACCCTTTACATTATAAGTATCATCGGAATAATAAACCGGAAGGGCACAGGGGGTGCTATCAAACTGATATGTACACCACCAACATGATATTTTAGTTTTTTTGGGCCAATAGTTTAATTTGTTTCCTTCATCAAATTGTATCAGGGATTTTGTGACAGAATTCTTTTTAATTTCGGTTTTAATGTCATTCAACTCTTTTTCCCTCTCGTTTTGAATATTATCTATAGAAGTCTCATTAAACCAATTATCAACATGCTTAGTATTTTGAAACTTTGGGTAATTTACAACTTTCGTTTCGTCTTTATCAGTATTTTTTTTTTTACTAGATACATTATCTATAAATGATAGGTGGTCGTCGTCGTTTATAGGTTCGGGTTCACTGATTGTGGGTGAGTAATTTAATATATCATCTACACTATTTATATCACCATAAATATCTTTAATAGGAAGATGAATTATAATACTATCATCAGTTATAGGATTTACATTAACTTTTGTTTTATTAAACCCATATGATTTATTTTGAGGTTTCCTACCCCGTTTTTTGGGGACCTTTGGTTCTTTAGTTTCTGTTTTTTTTTTAGGTTTTCTACCACGTTTTTTTGGTGGCGGTTTAGGTTTGTTTTCCGTTGATTTTTTAGGTTTTCGACCTCTTCGTTTTCCAGTATATTTTTTTACTTCATCCTTCTTTTTCATTTACATTTATATGTTTTTGTTGCTTTAATTAATTTATTTCTTTAAATACTAATTAATTTATTACATTATATTAATGGTTAAAGACATTAAACGCCCTTCCTTCGAGGATTCTATAAATAAAACAAACCCTATAACGTTAATTAAGGACTTTTTAATCGGGGTCTATACTATTATAGACGACCTATTAACTATATACGTGTCTGTTTATAATGTATTAGATAAACTAACTGATAATACTGTATGCAATGTTACAATTCCAGAAATATTAAAAAATATTTGTGAATTAGAAGAACAAATAAATTCCTTATTAATTATATTTAAGGAACTGCCTAATATTATAGCTAATAGCCCCGAGTTATCGTTTATGTCATGGCAAATGAATATTGTTACTAAAGTAATTAATGGATTATTTGGTACATTAGACCTCTTAAAAGATAAATTGTTCAGAGATATAGGAATTCCCCCGAATGTTAATATATGCAATGAGGGAATATTACTAACAAACAAAATATGTGTTCATTTACAGAAGGCATCGGACAATAAAATTCTTGTTTTTATAAAAAAAATAGGTCATGTACTTGTCATTTTTAAACGATGGTTTAATACATTAGAACCTATATTTCGTTTAGAAAAACTTGGTCTTAAAGATATTCTTTATTCTGGGAAAAATTTATCAGATACTTTAACTCCCGAAATTAATAAAATTAGTGAGGAGTTGGATGCCGAAGTTAATATTCTAAAAAATGATATCCAAAATGAAAAATCGAATGCCGCAAATCTAATAAATAATATGCAAAATGTAATACCTAACCAAGTTGGTGCCGGTTATAATATTTATAATTTTATAATAGACCCTTATACTAAAACTAAGTATTATCTTAACTCACCAAAAGGTATATTTCTTTTAAACATGTATAAAGTAAATTAATTTTTAGTTAATAAAAAAATATATTTATAATATAAGATTTATATTATGGATATTAATTTAGAGAAATATACTGAGGACTTACTAAAAGGTTATTGTGAAAAGAAATCTACTAATAAAAATAAATTTACAAAAAATATAAATATTATAAAAAAATATTCGACTAATGTTTTAGAAAGTCACGCAGTAAATTCTATTAAAGAATGTAAAATTAGAGATTCGGACCCGCTTATTAATGTAACTGACCCTATTGCTAAAACCCGTGAAGATTATGAAAATATATTAGGCAATATTATAGAGGCAGAATGTAAATTAATAGACAATGATAGTTCTGATAAATTAAGTCCCACTGTATTAAAATTGATAAATTTTTCTAATGTTAGAATATTGGAATTTAATAAAAACCCTATAAAGTCTGTGGAAAATTGCAATTTCAAAATAAGGGTCTATAATAAAAAAGGGGCGGTATTATTTAATGAGTCAGCCCTATATTCATTATTTCTAACACTTTATAATTTTTTAAGAACTATGATTCCTATAAGAATTAGTAGAAATATAGTTGAATTAAGAACTATATATGACACTATTATTCATGTAGTATCTGAAAGTGACCCTGGATATACTGAATCTAAATTAAATGAATATACTTTTCAAACAAATGAGGGGAATAATATATGTTTAACGAATAATAGTGCGAAAATAATTAATATCTCAAAATTTATTTTAGATTTATATGCCGAGTTTTGCGTAGATGAACCAGATAAACCTTATTTGGAAGATTTAAAAATGTATATAGATACCACTTTACAAAATAATAAATATAATGCTATGGAACCATTACCTTCTAATAATTATTATTATCTAAGTAATTCAGGTGATGGAGATTGTTTGTTTATAGCCGTTGTGAAATATTTATGCATTTTAACAAATACCGAAAGACAGTATCCTAATAATAATACTTTGCGGAGCATGGCCAAAGACTTGCGCTTTGAAACATGTAAATATATGTTTCATAATAGGTATCGCGTAATTAATGACATTGGTACAATTGAAAATAACACGGAAGCTATGATTTGGTTATTAAATTCTAAAAGAGGGGAAACGAATAATGATAAATTTAATTCATTAATGAACTCTTTGACTATAAAAAGAAATATATCTATTTTTAAAAATCCTACACATCATACTTTAGAAGAATTAATAAATTTATTTAAACGGGATGAGATTGACGATTTTACTAAATATTGTATTTTAATGGCACAATATTCGATGGGGTCCGAACATTTTTTATTAGAAGACTCTACTAAATTATATTTGTCTTGTTATGCAGGAATATCTGAAATAGTTTGTATAGGACTCTTTTTAAATAAGAATATTATTTGTTCTTCCACTACTCTACAAGAAGGTAGTGTCGATTCTGGATATAATATTAGTACAAAATTCTCCCATCTAAATAAATCAGCCCCCAGTGAATCTACAGAAATTCCTATACTTATTTATTTACGAGGGTATAAAACAAAAAAAAGCGGTTCTAAATCTGATCATTTTGAAATGTTATGGCCAAAATCTTTAGGGAAACCTACAGGAATAAATGCTCCTCGTGAATTATCTAAATCTCAAAAACCTTTATTTGGGTTTAATACTACTCATACTGAAAAGTTTGTACCTAATTACGATAGTACGGCAGAGTTATCTGTGAAATTAGAAGTATATAATTTGGATACTTTTATTTCTGATAATATTCCAAAAAGTTATACCGAACCTCTTACGTCATTGATTTTAAAACATTGGACTGATATGTCTCAAAAAATATCGTTGAACTCTGATACATTAGAGCATCCTAATTTCGGTGATTTGGATAAGGAGGTTTTTGTCGGTGAGGACCATATCAGAATTAATAATTTTTTATATACTGTCGAGTATTTAACTAAATTTACAAATGTTATTGAAAAGGGGTTTGCTACAAAAAGTGAATTAGAAGAAATAATAGCGCTTATCACTAAATCAGAGAAAATCGATATTACTAAACCCATTGAAATTAAATTATCTGAACCCGATGACGAGGGTAATATTGAACCTATATACACTAATTTTCGCGACAAACAAACCCTATTAAATTTATTAAAGAATGCAGATATTTCTAAAAATATTAAAAAAAAGAAAGAAAACCCTATTGTCGAAGACGAACCTTCTGGAATTATGGAAGAATCGGTGCCACATTCAACTATTAATTTGGATACAGATAATTGGGTCATATTTGGCAATTATTATTATAAAAAAACCTATATCCAGTTACCACTAAAGCAAACAAATCCTTCAAATAAAAGTATTATTAAAGCTTTAAAAAAATTACATTTACATAGACAAACTAAACCGATAAGAGTTATTGAAAATTTTTCGTCAGGGTCTTTCGATGAAGAATATATCTATAGTATTTATACAGATGACGATGATGATGATTTAGAAAATGATCTTTTGCATAATTTATTAAAAAAAATACCCGTCGATAAAATTCAGATACTTGTCGCCCCAAGTGATGATAAATCTGCTGTACCTGAGATAAAAAATATTAACCTAACAACTGATAAAGAAATAATTCATAAAATCAAGTCTGTTGCGCCAACTCTTGTGGATAACCAAACAAATATGACGGAACTTAAGGAGGCGTGTAAAAAGAAAACTCGTAAAGATGGAGGTCTTTATAAAGTTGCTTTTAGAAACAGTTTAATCGAATATATAAAAACTTTATATAGCAATGATCCTGAAAAAGTTTTAAAAGAGATTAAACGTTTAAAAAAAATTAAGCATCGAAATGATTTAGAGAAATATTGCGTTGAAATAAAAATTTTATAACTTCATCAGCCGTATATTATTTTCTATAGCCATTATATTAACCAACTGGTTATTTTTATAATCATTAAAATATTTAATTTTTGATATTCCGCTCGCAATTAATAATTTGAAGCAGTTTAAACATGGAAAATGGGTAATATATGCCGTTCCATTTGATACCGATACGCCTCTGTCGGCTGCATCACATAGCGCATTCTGTTCAGCGTGAATAGTAAATTGCTCGTGCCCATTAACTACTTTTGATTTATGAGGACATCCTTTTAAAAATCCGTTATAACCTGTTGTAATAATTCTATTATTTTTAACAATAACACACCCCACATTTAATCTGGAACAACTACTACGCTTGGATGCTAATAAAGTGATTGCGGTAAAATATGTATCCCAATCCAATCGGTCATTTGACGAAATTATATTATGTAAAAATTTTTTATTATTACTATCACTAATTATTTCAGGTATTACCGGCATTGTATTTCCACTGATGTCCATTAAATTTAATAATAAATATAATTTTAAATAGAAATTATATTACTTAATAACATTTATTACCCATAAATACTCGATAAACAGCATAATATAATATATATATTTCAGAGAATACAAAAGCGATTATAGACATTATTATTTGCATTATTATACCAGAATTTTTATTGCAATCCCAAGCCAAACTGAGGGATATCAATGATAAAATTATTTTAATAGTAATTGCAGTATAAACCTGTACCCAATGTTTTTGCTCGGGAGTGTTAGTTGAATAAAATTTTTCTATGTTGAACATATTTAATATGTTAACAGAAAATAAATTATCCGCCTCTTCCAAAAAAACTTAATTTAGCAGTAGTATACAAAATGTAGGCTGGTGAAAATATTACCGCTGCGACAGTTTTTACTAATTTATTCGATATCGAATCGCTAGGAAATTCATTCCATGAATAATATCCGGCTACACCAGACATCAGTACATAAATAACGCCACCGATTAACACCGCTACAACTATAATAATTATTATTAAGTTTGTAGACGATACATCGGGTGCATTGAACGATAACGAACCATCGTCATTATGTTGGTATCTTTCAAATCCATAGTCATCCCGGTTATCATTAGAATCACACATATTAATATATACATATATTATTTTATAGTAGTTATGTTATAAATTTCCTCGGCGTGAGCAAATACTGGTAATATAAAAAATACGCAACCTATTGTCGCCATAACACTAATAAGACATATTACCATAAATATAGAACCTTTATAAAATATTTCTTTAAATATTTCATTATAAATATAGAAATTCATTTGACCTGGTTCGGTTGTATTATAAACCGGTCTCATAGTTACTACCATCTGGTTCGTATTAACAAATTCTTTTCTACAACAGGGGCACGCTTGAAACGCGAGATTATTTATACAAGTATTATGAATTTTTACTCTGCATTGCTCACATTGCCATAAATCAGGACTATGGAGGATTAATTGTTCCAAACATATGACGCATTCGTCGGTAATGGGAGCATTACTGTATTTCAAATCTGTAGACATTATATTAATCACTAAACTTATCTTAAAATTAATATTATTTTAATAAAGAATTTTAATAATAAAAATTTATATTTATATATTAATGAATTCTAAATATAGTAATATTTTAAAAATTTTAACTAAAGATATAAAAGGAGGTGATTCACTCGAAATAAAAAACAATTTACATATATTCGAACGGGAATGTAAGATAATTGAGGTTTATTTTAAGAAATATTTAGAAATTGTAGAAGACAAAGAACTTCTTACCGATATGAAAAAGGAGATTTTACAAAAAATTGGGTGCAATAAGAAACCTTTTAGTGAGGAAGAAGCGGAACATTTATATAATGCCCTTAATTTGAATCCTTTACGAAACCAACGCGCAGGTGGACCTGTGATTAATGCTGTTAGAGAAAAACTTAAAATTAACCCAGATAGGGATTTACGGCGTCCGGGGTCAAATCCCACCGTTGCCGAACACGCGGATAGTGCCGAACCGAGACAATCCGCAGTCGACCTCGGTGAGAATAGTGGGGATGGGGCGGACGACAGTTCTGATAGTGACGACGAACATGAGGGCAATGGTTCTGATGGCGCTCATTCATTGGACGAACAGGGTGCTAGTCCCTCGCTTAGTATTGATCCCGTGGCAACGCATCATATAGATATTATAGGGGAAGTTATCGCGGCCGCGCCCCCCCCCCGTATCGTTATTACAGGAGAGGTTGTAAATGTAAAACCGTCTGGTGGAGGACAAGCAGTTGTAGTCGAAGTTCCCTCGAGCGGTGCAGCGCATCAGGGATCCATAGTTTCAGGAGGCATTGACGTCAAGGTGCCCACCTTACCAGGTGCAAGTGTCGATATCCTGTCCGCCTTACCAGTAGGTGATGCCGTCTTACCGGGTGCAAGTGCCGATATCCTTGCCGCCTTACCACTAGATGATGCCACCTTACCGATCGCCGCCCTTGCCCATCCTTATACTGAGGCGAAGACCGCTATCGACGACCGCTTTCTTACCGCACTCACGGGGGGTCCAGTTACCCCTTCGGGGCACAAATGGGATGGTTCTGGTAATACAATATGCTTGTCTGATATACCTTCTATTTTACTTTCAAAAATTGGTTTACCATCAATGCCTGTGTCAAATTTACTAAAATTATTAACGTGCCAACTGAATAATTTTAAATCCTATGATTTTCCTAGAAATATATCGTGTGACTGGGTATATTTTAGTTTAGTTTTATTGTCGTTAATACCGTTTTTAAATATTATCCCTAATTATATATTATTATTCCGTGCTATTATAAACCAGCAATATTTTTTAGCAATAATGCTAATCATAACGAATATTATGAATGTGTTTGTTCTTAATACGGTTGATCTGGGTTGGATTTTTAAGGTATTTTATTACTTAGATTCTATCTCACACCAAAATCATTCGAAAGAAAATAATTGCTCTTGGACAGGGTCATTGGGTATTAGACATAAAGTAATAACTTCCGATGGCACTGAAAAAAACTGTATAAATGATATATGGGCTGGTGGTATTGCTGCCGCAAGAGAAGAATTGAACGATAAATTAAAATTTGGAACATATGATATTTCTAACGGAGAGAGAAATGTAAATCCTGATTCACTTAAAACTACTATAGGGGGGACTGATTATTTATTACCTGAAAATTGGTGGAAATTACCAAATCCTGTACCTGATAAAAATTGTACAGGGAATACAGGTGGTCCAGTAGAAGCAATGCGTCGCCCAAGTGCTGATGGTGACTCTGGTAAGCAAGCGCTTGCTCCAGGTGGTGACGGAGTAAATATTACTCCCGGTGGTGGTAACAAACCCCCAGCGGTCGCACCAGTAGGTGTAAATCCCAACCCAGATGGTGGTGACGGAGTAACTATTGCTCCCGGTGGTGGTAACAAACCCCCAGCGGTCGCACCAGTAGGTGTAAATCCCAACCCAGATGGTGGTGACGGTGTAAATATTACTCCCGGTGGTGATGAC